>Ga0224496_10000099_pt1 | contig 63137 bp, 49 predicted proteins | sample SF_Jul11_sed_USG_2_FD_168127 | JGI IMG/M metagenome (GOLD analysis project Ga0224496, IMG submission 168127) | Sediment microbial communities from San Francisco Bay, California, United States - SF_Jul11_sed_USGS_8_1 | ecosystem: Environmental > Aquatic > Marine > Sediment | place: USA...
AAAAAAAGGCTGCCCGCAAAAGCTGGGCAGCCTTTTTTTATCAAATTATCAGCATGAATCACCAACTCGACAATTCATTATTTCAGGCGTTTAAACTCAACCCTCCTGTTCATGTTACGATTGGCCGACGAATCATTGGGCATAACCGGACGACTATCCCCGTAGGCGGCGACCTGTAACCGCTCAGGATTGATATTGAAATTATCAACCAAATAATCCTTAACCGCCTGGGCTCGGCCGCGAGACATCTCCATATTCGCTTTCGAATTGCCGCCGGCATCGGTATGGCCGCCGATCTCAAAATGCGCGTCCGCCAGAGCCGGGCTCAACAGAGCCCTGCCCACCACCAAACTCAACTGATCTTTAGCATCATCGCTGAGTTCCGCCGATTCATCGGGAAAAATAATCAACATCCTGAGCAAGGGGCCTTCCACCGAACCGATGGCGTTCTCGGCAGGGGTCTTACTGTTCTTCATAACATTAACAAAATCATTGGCCTTGATCGCGCCACCGGACTGGGCCTTCAGTTTAATCTGCGCCAATTCCAGGGAACGGGCGGTGCGTTTGTCTTTACCGTCAAGCGCAAGTCCCTTTTCATAGGCGGCAACAGCTGAATCGACATTACCGAGCACCATATAAATATCACCCATCCCGCTAAACGCATCGGCATAATTTTTATCAAGTTCCGCGGCAATAAGATAATGATTCAGAGCATCCTCATACTTACGCAAACGCTCCAAACTGTAACCATACATAAAATTGACAACCGGATCCTTGGGGCAAACTTTAATGGCTTCGACCAACAGATCTTTTCTTTTCAGGAGGTTGCGCTCACTTTTAATAGTTTGCCTGACAGCCACGCAATCCGCCGCCTGGGAAAAGGAAGGTAAACACATCCCAAAAACAAGCAGACCGGCCAGCAGGCAACCATCACAACTCCGAGGGATAATTCTTTTTTTACGCAACATAAGTTTTTACCGTTTCAGAATCCTAACCATACTCATCCGTAACCGCTCAATAGCGTTAGCCAAGGCCCCGATTTCATCATTTTGCTTGACCCCGACCGGCTCTTCGAGATTTCTCCCCATGCTGATATCCTCGGCTTTGACGCTCAAACTGACCAAAGGATTAACCACAAATCGATCCATGAATACCCACAAACCGATCAGCGCCACCAACAGACAGCCGGAACCGATCATGTAAAGGACAATGGCGGTCTTCTTGGCGGCGACCAGCGCCTCCTGCACCGACACATAGACAACATAGGCGGCAACCGTATCGCCGACCTTCCAATTATAACCGTTTTCCGTGCCGTAAATCTCGATCTGATCCTTAGGCGCATCGGCGACATCGCCATGGCAGCGCAGACAACCCTTACCCTCGACCTTGATGGGCTTGGCCAAATAGAAAAAGGTTTCGCCGTTGCGCTCCATGGTCCCCTCGTAATCCTTCAACGCGGGATTGGCCCGAAACATGTCAACCAACTCCAGCTCCTGGCTATTGGCTTTGTTGGGTGGATAAAGGGGGTCAACCGTTGCCTGCTTGAAATCATAGCCGACCAGATTTTTCTTGAAAATATCAAAGGTTCCGCGAGTCAAAACAAAACCGGACATCAATTCCGGATAAAAACGATCTTTTTCAAAAACCTCCATAATCAGAGGCCGTTGATGTTTAACATAAAACTCACGGTTGGCGAGGATATAGCTAAAGATAAGATGCCCTTTACTCTTTGCTTCGGTCATGGCATTTTGCACACTGAACTTATAGCTTGCAATACCGATCATCAAGGTCGCCAACCCGAAAATAATAGCCATAATCACAATAAAACGTGAACGAATCCCCATCTCCCCCTCCTGGAAATCTTGTTAATAACGTACTATACACTTTAAAGATAAACTTAAAGCCGGCGGGAATGCCCGCCTAATGCAATATAACTGAATAAACCAAGTTTGCCCCAAAACAGCAAACCAAAAAAACACACAAGTTAACTGCTGCCTCTTTGCAAATTCAATTCCCCGTGGGGCATGGAAATGATGAAGGTTGTCCCATGCCCCTTGCGGCTGCTCATTTCAATTCCGCAATTCATTTGGGCCAGCATCTTTTTGGAGATAACCAACCCCAAGCCGGTACCGTGCGGCTTGGTCGTAAAAAATGGTTTAAAAGCATCTCTAATTAAATCTTCCGCCATTCCGCATCCATTATCGATTATGGAAAGCATGATCGTATCATCACGGCGCTCACTGCGGATCGTCAGTTGCGGCAGGGGTTGTTCCGCCATGGCATCGATGGCGTTGGCAAAGAGGTTCATTACTACATGCTGCAAGGCCCGGGAATCAATCCTGGCATACTGGGCCTCGGGAGACAACTCAATATTGACCTCAACATTTTTGCTGCGGATATCAGCGCCGAGCAGATGCATGAGATTTTCAAAAAAGATCCTCAGGTCAACATCACTGGTCTTGGGAACCTCAAACATACTGAAATTCTTGAACGACTTGAGCAAGGTCTCCATCTTGGTTATTTCCCCGGAAATACGGGTAAAATAAACATCTGTTTCCTCGGGAGAATATTTATTGATATTATTCTGCAGGACCGTGATTGCCATCTTGATCGAGTTAAGGGGGTTGCCGATTTCATGGCGGATGCCGGAAAAAAGGCAGCTGATATTGTTCATCATCTCCGCAGCCTCATCCATGGCCGCCAGCCGATGCCGATCGGTAATATCCTGAATAAATACGGAAATATATCTATCATCATCAGGCAAGCGGTAAACCGTATAGCCGAGCACCCGATGTTCGTGGCGGATTATCGTTTGCCGACTCTTGGTCCGGCCCGGTTTTTTCAAACTTTCCAGATCACTGCAGAGCATGAGACAGAGGTCGTCATAATCAGGGTTGTCATCCAAAACGCTTAAGATTTTAACCGCATGATTATTTTTGAAAAAAACTTTTTTATCGATGGTATCAAGAATAATAAGCCCGGTATCGATATTTCGCAGAACATCGGTAAAGATACATGGCTCCGTACAGAAATTGACCACATGGTTATCAGCGGCTGTCTCCATGAATCCCATCATTTTTCTCAAATTCATTAACATTGCATAACTATTCCGAAAAACAACCAGTTACAAACACAACCCAGTTATTTTCAATTAAAATTGAAGTCATAAAATAAAACAAATTTATGTTTTTTTATTTCCCTAAAAAGACGTCCCTAACTTTTAAATTACAATCTACTATGTACTAACAATCCATCCCTGACACAAGTGAGGACTATTTTTTTTGAAAAAAAATTCATCGTGAGCCATGTTTTCAATCCCAGCCAATCCAGGGGTATAATTATGAAAATTTAGGCGAATAATCTCTTCGCCAATCCATCGCCGTCTTAACTTGCCAAGTATGTTACGGCGTTGTCCCGGCTTAAAATCAAAAATGCCCACTCCTTTTCCAACTCTTTCTTTTCTTGCTCTTTTCCTGTAAATTTCCAAGAGAAAGCAATAAGCACCAGATACTTGTTATCATCACCACTAAAGTTTACCAGGAGAAACGGCCATGCCATTGCGGACCTGCGTACACCCGTCAGGGCGCTTTGTTTACGGACTACACCAACCAGGCTATCAAGTAACCAACCTCCGCGAACAAGACCAGCTCTCGGAACTGGGTACGCTTGACGGCAACAAACCCCACGGCAACGCCCGCAATTTTCCGCAGACCGACGTCGAAGTGGAACAGGCCGACTGGATCTATGAAATCCCCAACCCCTTCCCCTTCCGGGGCACTACTTTTATCAGCAAATCATGGGCCGCTGCCAAGGCGGGGCACCCTGCAAAAATCTGCATACCCGCCCCGCCTGCTACTTCCATGCACCAAAGCCTTAAACACTTAAGCGCCGACCAGTCGCCAGCCGAGATAAAAAAAGCTTTTCAGGCCTTGCCGGAAGCAGTGCTGGTTACCCTGGCCGCCACCTCGACCGATCCCCGCGATCTTATCCTGCTCGCCGAATTAAGCTGCCAATTCAGCTATGACGAAAATGGCCGGCCGATGGGCTTGCAATACCAACGGGCCAATGGCGGCAAAATAAAGCCGATCATCACCAATGAGCAGATATTTGAAACCGTGGTCAACAATATCCACCTGCCGGACAACTATAAAGAGATCATGGTGCTGCGGCCCGGGGTTCAGGGCGACAGCGAAATCGTCGGCGATTATTGCCAAGACGCCGGCCAAAGCCATATCTTCGAGTATCTGCGCCGCAACAGTTATATCCCCTGGGGCCATTACGCCGCCAACATGGCAAATGATGCTATCCGCTACCAAACCCGTGATCTCACCTGCAACGACATCCACGGCCTGCGCCACCTCTATTATCAACGCACCTTTATCCGGCTGGCCGCGCTGCTAAAGCTGCCCCTGCCGGCAGGCCGAAAACAAATATCCGTGGCCGAGCTTGAACAATTACGGCTCGAGATCGCCGCGGCGATCTCAAACAGCGATCCGCAACAACTGACCTTCAACGCCACCCTCTGGGGCTGGAACTTCGGCTTTGATTATGCGGCGAGCGGCTATCGCCTCCACGCCTCCCATCAACAGATCCACCAGCAGTTCGCCATGCTGCCGGCCACAGTGCCCGCCTGGCATGACGGCGAACAGGCGGCCGCGGAAGCAATCCCCGCCTATGGTTGCGGAGATCTGATCGCTGACTTCTGCCTTGACTACAAAAAAGAAACCGGCAAGGATTTTTTCCCGGCTTATCTTGCGGCCATCCGCAATAACCGCCGGATGGATAACCAGCAAAACCTGGAAGCCGACCTGATCGTTTACGAAGATGAACAGGCCATGATCGTTGTGCCCAAAGCCCAAACCTCGCAGTGGGAGCTCCACATCATGCCTACCAAGCCGGTGGGCAACATCATTGAGGCGGACACCGCAACCCGCGCTTCTATCGACACCGCCCTGCTCATTGCCCAACAGATTCTGGCCGAGATGGGCGCCCGGCTGGTCACCAGCATTGAGTATGCCAAACGGCTGGGGCAACCCGATTCCGGCCAGCACCTGATCTATGCCCTGTTGCCCAAACTGCCATACTCCATGGGCGCTTTCAGCGAGGCCCAGCTGCGGTGGATCAACGGCCATTTCCCGGAAGATTTTGCCGCGGCCTGCCGCCGGCATCTGCCGCAGGTCCTAAGGCGAATTGGCATTATTTTCAAACAATAACAAAAAGTTACCAACGGCCAACACCGAAAAAAGAATCAAACGCCGCCGCCTTTTACAAAAAATAAGCAACCTGCACTTGTGCAAAGCCCCCAAGATGGGTATTTTATCTTTTTTTACGAAATACCGGCGGCATGACCGTCTTTTTCCCATAAATTAAGGAAGTATCAATGAACAAACCTGGCTATTTCGGACAATGGGGCGGCGCCTTTATTCCCGAGGTTCTCTATGAGACCTTCAAAGAATTGCGGGAGATTTTTGAAAAAGCCCAACAGGATCCGGCCTTCTGGCAGGAATATGCCAACCTGATGTCCTCCTACTCCTGCAGGCCCACCCCCCTGACCCATGCCGAAAATCTAAGCCGCCATTTCGGCGGGGCACAGATCTATATCAAACGTGAAGATCTTAACCACACCGGCGCCCATAAGGCCAATAACGTCATGGGCCAGGGCTTGCTGGTTAAAAAGATGGGCAAAAAACGGGTAATCGCCGAAACCGGTGCCGGCCAGCACGGGGTGGCCACCGCCACCATGGCCGCTAAATTCGGCTTTGACTGCACCATCTATATGGGGGAAGAGGATGTCCATCGCCAGCGGCCCAATGTGTTCTGGATGGAGAAACTGGGCGCCACCGTGGTTCCGGTAACCACCGGCTCCAAAACCTTGAAGGATGCGATCAACGAAGCTTTCCGCGACTGGGTCGCCAACATGGACACCACCCATTATGTGATGGGCACCGTCTGCGGCCCCCACCCCTTTCCGGCCATGGTGGCCTGGTTCCAGTCGATTATCGGCCTGGAGGCGCGCGAGCAGATCATGACCGCCTTCGGCCGGATGCCGAGCCGGGTTTATGCCTGTGTCGGCGGCGGCTCGAACGCCATGGGGATCTTCCAGGGTTTTCTTGATGACGGGGAAGTGGAACTGATCGGGGTCGAGGCCGGCGGCAAAGGGATCAATACCGGCCAGCATGCGGCCCGCCTGGCCAGCAAAGATGCCTCCCCCGGCGTGGCCCAGGGCTATAAGACCATGTTTCTCCAGGATAACGACGGCCAGATGCTCGACACCCATTCAGTGGCGGCCGGGCTCGACTATATCGGCGTATCGCCGCTGCTCACCGACTTGTGGGAAAAGGGCCGGGTCCGCTTCGAAGCGGCCACCGACCAGGAGGTAATGGCGGCGCTGGATCTTACCATCAAAAAGGAAGGCATCATCCCCGCCCTGGAATCGACCCACGCCTTTGTCCAGGCCTTTAAGGAAGCAGGCAGCTTACCCGCCGATCAGGCCATCATCATCAACCAATCAGGCCGGGGCGACAAGGACATTTTCACCATTGCCCATGCCTTTAACGATCCTTCCTGGAAAGAATTTATCAGGAGCAAAGGGGAAGAGTATGCTTCTTAATGAAAAAATTAAGGCCGCCAGGGCCAAGAAAGATATTTTATTGATGACCCACCTGGTCATCGGCTATCCCTCCCTTGACGACAACCGGAAAACCATCAAACAGATGGTGGAAAACGGGGTGGATATCATTGAGCTGCAAATCCCTTTTTCCGAACCCATGGCCGACGGTCCCATGATCATCAAGGCTAACCAGGAGGCCATCGCCAAGGGGATCAAGGTCCGCCAATGCCTGGATTTTGCCGCCGAGATGACCTCGACCTACGATATCCCCTTTCTGTTCATGACCTACTACAACATTCTCTATAAATACGGAGTTGCCGAGTTTTTAGCCAAAGCCAAGGAAATAGGGATCACCGGCTTTATTGTTCCGGATCTGCCCCCGGAGGAGGGGGCCGAATATCTTGGGCTGACCCATGAGTTAGGCCTTTTCCCAATTCAGATCTTTGCCCCGACCAGCAGCGATGGGCGGATGAAGACCCTGGCCGGCCACGGCGGGGGATTTATTTACTGCGTGGCCCGGCGCGGGGTAACCGGCAGTCGGACCAACTTCGATCAGAGCTTTGACGACTACCTGGCCCGCTGCCGCAAGGCCACCGACCTGCCCCTGGCCGTCGGTTTCGGCATCAGCTGCAAGGATGACGTGGATATACTCACCGGCAAGGCCGATATTGCCGTAATCGGCACCGCGACCATAAAACTCGTGGAAGAAAAAGGGGTGGAGGCAGTCGGCTCTTTTATTGCGGGCCTACGCTGAGCCAATCAGCCAACCACCCGGATAACCATATAAAATTAAACATAAAAAAACAGGCGAAACTAACTGAAATTGCCACGGGCGGCAAATAAGGCTACAATCATAACGAAACAAAATTCGGCAAGATATTGCCAACAAGCGGACATCAGTTCTTTTCATGGAAAACAAACGCCTTCTCATTATCAGCGATGATCAGGATCTGTCAACGGCCTACCGGTCTATTCTGGCGCCCAAGGCAAATCCATCCGCCCATGCCACCTCTCCCTTCGGCCTTGAACCACAATTTACTGATCAGGGTGAACCGGGCCTGCTGTTGCTAAAAAAATCCATGGACACGGAGTTACCTTTTGCCGCTGTTTTTATCATCATCAACAATAACTCCAGCTGGGACGGCTTAAGAACAGCGACGGAAATCAGAAAAACAGATCCCAATATCGAAATAGCCTTAATCTGCCCTGACCAGCAATTTACCACAGAACAAATAGTTAAGGCGGTCGCCCCCCCGGAAAGACTTCTTTTTTTACGCAACCCAGCCGCTCCTGACGAGTTTTTGCAACTTGCCCACTGTTTGACGAGCAAATGGTCACTTACCGCAAAAACTACCATTCTCGACAATAGCCAGACGAGGTTTCACGAACTTACCACGGCTAACCGTCAGCTTATTTGGGAAATCAATACGGACGGCAATTTCACTTACTGCTCGCCAAGCTGTGAAGCGGTTTACGGTTACAAACCGGAAGAACTGCTCGGGGAAAATATTTTTAACAGACTGGTGCCGCCCGACGAGATCAACGCGCAGCAAAAACTTTTCACGGAAACAATCTCAAGAAAAAAATCCCTCCACAATGTGCATCGAAAAATTATCAGCCGGAGCGGGAAGATCATCTATGTCGACACCACCTGTATCCCCCTGCTCAAAAACGGCAAGGTCATCGCATGTCGGGGATTGGACCGTGACGTTACAGAAATGAAAAACCTCGAATTACAGCTGGAACTAAAGACCATGGAGCTGACCGAAGTCAACAATGCTCTCAAAATTCTTCTCAAACAAAGCACCGAAGCCATTGCCGAACATGAACGCAAAATATACGACAATCTTCAACGCCTTGTTTTTCCATATTTTGATAAACTTGCAACCAAAGAGATCAACCAGGAGACAGAGCTTTATATCAATGTAATCAGGACAAATCTTGAAAAAATAACCTCAACCTTCAACCTCAAGGTTTCCTCAAAACTTTCAGGCCTCACCCCAAGGGAACTCCAGGTGGCAGAACTTATCAAACAGGGCAAATCCACCAAAGAAATGTCAACCCTTTTGGGATTATCATCCAGAACCATTGAATTTTACAGGGACAAACTGAGAGTTAAACTGAATATTAAAATGAAAAAAGTAAACCTACGCTCCCATCTCGCATCCATTTCATGAGTAACCCCTCCCGATCTTGGCCTCAACCTTCTTTCCCTCACCATCTTTGCCCTTGTTTTTTGATGCAGTAATCCGGCAATATCAGTTAAGATATAAATATTGAAATAATACTAAAACAACTGATAGATTTACCCGGCTTTTAACTCGGCAAATTAAACTCGTAAGTATGGCTTTTCGTAAAAACTGCGAGTAGAGATTATGCTAATGGAAAAAATTTTCTACTATGGGCACCTTCCCCTCGGCCAGCCATAAAACTCTGACAGAGATCTTTAGCAAGGTCAACATGAGCGAGTTGCCCGCCATGTCCAACCATGTTCAGGAACTGCTCACTCTCCTCAACAGCAAGCAGACCACGGCCCAGGATCTGGCCGATGTCATCCTCAAAGACGCCTCCCTCACGACCAAACTCCTGCAGGTGGTCAACTCAGCCTATTACAGCCGTGGGGTTCCGGTAACCTGTGTCAGCCGCGCCATTACCGCGGTCGGATTTAACACCATCAAAGAACTGGCCATGACCTTGGCCCTGTTTGAGGATTTTATTAAGGCAGGGGTCGAAAAAGAAGAGATAAGCAAACTCCTCACCAAGTGTTTCCTAAGCGCTTCCCAGGCCAAAATCCTCTGTAAGGCCAAAAAGTTGAAGGTTGTCGAAGAAGAAGTTTTTATCTGTACCCTTCTCCATGAACTAGGCAAGATCATTATTTTAGTCTACATGCCGGAACTTTACCGGAAATGCCAGGCATTGATCGACCGGGGCTACTCCAACCAATTCGCCGCCAAAACCATTTTAAACGATCTAACCTTTACCCAGGTCGGCATGGAGATTGCCAGATTCTGGAATTTTTCCGAAAAAATAGTATTGAGCATGACCGATACCCCTCCACAACCAACCAGTCGGCTCGACTCGCAGCTCTATCTCCTCAATGTTGCCGCCTTCTGCAACCGACTGACCTGGATCATCTGCTATGGAACGGAACTGGAACTGGCCGAACTAATCCTGCACTACGGCCCCATTTTTCCGATTACCACCAACGAGGCCATCACTCTCATGAAAAAAGGGATTGAAGCGGCGGAAAACATCTCCGACAAAATTATTCTTTTCGGCCTTTCCAAACTGGCAATCCACAGCAAATTAAAAGAAAAATCCCAAACTATACTCAGCAAATAATTTCAACCCGCAATAGATTCCTGCCCCAGAAGGTAAAAATAACAGCTCGGCGCATGTGAACAGGTGATATCAGCCCCAACATGATGCTTTTAAAAAAAGCGCTAAGTTATACGGACTGGCCAAGCTCAAGGAATAACGGAATGAAATTACAAGAGAGGGGGGGGGCGGGTTACTAGCCCCCATTGCCGACAACAGTTAGCTCTGGCCAATTCCGCCATTCACCGTTGCGGCGACCGGAATTAACCCATGATATTCTCGCTGGGCCCTAATCCAACAATGGCCGCACCGACCGTTGTTAAATCGTTTCCCCGCTGGCAATATTGAGAGAGGAGAAATCCTCGGGTTTGCGATAAGGGGAAATAATACAGTTGCGCCCGATCACCGCCCCGGCGGGAATCACCACCTCCTTACCGAGCAGAGAAATCCCGGTATAGAGATGTTTGGGATGCTCTTTATTGGCAATTTTCTTGTCCTTGCCGGTGCCGACCACCGCCCCCTTGCCGACCCGCACCCTTTTGTCGAGAATGGCAAGATCAACCCTAGCCCCTTCCTCAAGAACACAATCGTGGAGAATTACCGAATCCTTGACCAAAACATTCTTGCCGACCCTTACCCCTGGGGAGAGGACGGAATTTACCACCTCGCCTTCTATCACACAGCCGGCGGAAATCATGGAGTTATGCACGGAGCTGCCACTTTTAAATCGAGCCGAGCAACGGTCGGCGGCCAGGGATTCGGCATAAGGGTTGGGCCTGATGCCCCAGGCCTGGGGAGAAATATCAGAATCGGGCCGAATCACATCCATATTGGCTTCCCAGTAGGCCTGGATAGTACCCACATCCCGCCAATAACCATGAAAGGGGTAGGCAAAAACATTGTCCCGCTCAATGGCCTTGGGGAGCAGATGCATACCGAAATCGCTCTCCTCGCGGTTCTCGGTCAGAATCTTCAAAAGATACTCGGTATCAAAGACATAGATACCCATGGAAGCGAGGTTGGTCCTTGGCACCTTGGGCTTTTCCTCCCACTCGATGATCCGGCCCTCATCATTGGTGATTCCGGCCCCGAACTGATGGATCTCGCTTTTGGGCACCACCATCATCCCGATGGTGACATCCGCCTCCTTGCGGCGGTGATGCCGAAGCATGTCTTCAAGGTCCATCCGATAAATATGGTCGCCGGAGAGAATAACAATCTCCCGAGAAGGATGGGCCTGGATAAAATCGATATTCTGGCGCACCGCATCCGCTGTGCCCTTATACCAGTCAGAATCCTTGGCCCCGGTCCGCGGCGGCAGAATTTTCACGCCCCTGATCCGGCCGGATAAATCCCAGGCATCGCCGGTGCCGAGATGACGCATGAGCGATAACGGCTTGTACTGGGTCAATACCCCCACATGGGGGAATCCCGCATTCATCACATTGCTGAGGCTGAAATCAATAATCCGGTAAAAGCCGGCAAAGGGTACGGCCGGTTTGGCCCGGGTCTGGACCAGCAGATTAAGGCGGCTGCCCACGCCGCCGGCAAGAAGCAGAACCAGAGGATTGTCGAGATTTCTCATCTGACCACCTCCCCGTCAATAATTTCAGCCACCATTTTCTCGGGCGGCAAATCAGGATAAAGGGTGCAGCCGGAGCCTATCACCATACCGTCGGGCAAATGATTGTTCCAACCGATCACTGTGGTATTTTTCTTCTGCACATCACCCTCCGCACCGACCCTGCTGCCCGCGCCGTAGATAACATTGACGTCGCTGACCACCTTATTCAATACGGCGTTACGCCCCACCAGATTATCAAAAAACAAAACCGAGTCCTTAACCACCGCCCCTGGTTTCACATGAACCCCGGGGAACAGGATCGAGTTTTCCACCCGGCCTTCAATCACACAGCCGTTATAGGCCAGGGAATTTTCAATGGAGCCGTCGTTACTGACCTTGAGCGGCTGATAATCGCGAATCGCCCGGTGTTCAAGATTGGTCCGAATCCCCCACTCCTCGATTTTAATCTTTGGCTCGGCGCCCAAGAAGTCCATATTGGTCTGCCAATACTCCTCGATGGTCCGGGTATAGCCCCAATAGCCTTTGAATTTGTAACCGTAAACCCGGCGCTGATCGGCCATCAACCGGGGAATAATATCCTGGCCGAAGCCAAAGGAATCATCCTCCCGGGCATTAATATCCAAGACTTCATAGAGAACCTGGGGCTTGAAACAATAAATGGTCATCGAGGCCCATTTGAACTTCGGGTTGGCAGGTTTTTCAATATATTGCAGAATCCGCCCGCCCCGCTCGCCGTCTTCGTCATCGATCTCGGCCACCCCGAAACGGTGCGCGGACTTCATGGGCACCTGGATGCAGGCAACGGTAAGATCGGCATCCTTTTGTCGATGATATTCGATGATCTCCCGGTAATCCATATTATAAATATGATCCCCGGAAAGAATCAGCAAGGTTTCCGGACTGTGATACCGCACAAAATCGAGATTTTGATAAACCGCGTCGGCAGTGCCCCGATACCAGTTGCTCTGCCCGAACCCCTGGTATGGCGGCAACACAAAAACCCCTCGATGCCGGCCGCTCATATCCCAGGCCGCCCCGATGCCGACGTGATTGATCAGAGAAAAACTCCGGTATTGACTCAAAAGGGCCACCAGCTCCAGGCCGGACTGCATGAGATTACTCAGGGGAAAATCGATCACCCGGGCAAATCCGCCCACCGGCACGGCGGATTTGGGTCGATGCGCGGTCAGGACGTTGAGCTCATCCACCCGGCCGCCGGCCAGAACCATGGCCAAAACTTTAGGTTTTAATTTCATATAATTACTATCCTACCCCGATAATTATTCTATATGCAGCCAACCAAGACTCATATTTATTATGAATAGCAGCACAACAAAATGCAAGGGTTAAGACAAAGAATTCATTAAAGATTTTGCTATATTATCCGCCACGAAAAATTAACGGAAAATATATTGTCAGTGCTTTTATTTTGTACAGAGCAAAAAGAAAGGAAATACAGGCAGATCAGATATGTTTCGTAGTCAGACGCATAAGGGTCCGGGTGGAGAATTCCTGGATGTCGGTGGATAAATTCTTGGCCGGAACCTCGGCCCGGGCCGCCACTCGATGACCACCGGCCGAGCCGATATCGTTAAACATTTTTTCCGCCAAACGGCCGGCATTTTTCTTGTAACCGTCACAACGGAAAATAACCACCAGCTTATCATTATGAACCCCGGAAACCAGAACCCAGGCGACCTCATTAACCTGATTAAGAAAGTCGGCAATAAGCACCAGCACATCCGGACTGGGGACCCGGCCGATGTGGGCATAAAGCCGCTGCTTGCTCACCTTCATCTCAGCCAGGGCGGTTTTAAAATAATTGAGCTCGGAGCGCCTAAAGGTGGTTAGCTCGATCTTACGGACCAGATTGGGATTGGCAATATCAAAGAGATAACGAAAGGAGATAACATCGGCCAAGGTGGATTTTTTTTCAAAATTCTGGGTATCGACCTTGATCGCGTAGAAAAGAGCGGTGGCCAAAGCCACGGATGGCTTGATACTGGCGGCCCGCAGATATTCAACCAGAATAGAGGCGGTGGCGCCGAAATCTTTCCGGATATCGACATATCCTGCTTCCCAGCCCCGGGTAGCGGGATGATGGTCGATCACCGCGGTAAACTGTATATTTTCAAACACAGGCAGGTGGGTGGGTTGAGAGTCGAGCATTACCTTTTTGGAGTAATCCCCCACCTTGACCGTGTGCAGCCGCTCCATCTGGATCTTTAACAGATCGACCATGGCCACATTGCTCAACCGCCTGATTTCATTGGGATAGGCGATGGTAACGCTTTTCGCCCGGTAGCGAAGCAGCCTCTTTACCGCCATTGCACTGGCTATGGCATCGGGGTCGGCGTTGATTACCACCAGCACCTCATCATCTTTCTCAAAAAGACCAAGAAACTCATTAAGGCGTTCTTTGGCTGTCTTCTTTTTATTAGACACTGGTTTCTTGGGAAGCCCGATAACGCTATTACCGTTTTTATTACTCAAACTCGCATCCTCGCCGATGACCGAACAGCAAAAGTAAGCTTGTTTAATTCTTTAGCCAAAAAATAACAAGTTTATCTCTATACCACAAAGACGTAAAAAATTCAAAATACCTCACTCCCCTTCAAAATAGGGCACCGAGGGAAAAAGGGTATGATCGGTATGGGGAATAAAGCGGGATCCGGAAAAACGGATCATGAATTCCTGATTCACATTAAGTTCGATATAGGTAATCTTTTTTATCAAGGCACAACAGCGCAACCTGGCCTCCTTATCAAGCAGAACCTGGCGGGCGCCGGCCAAGGAGCTGTTCCCGACCGGCTCGTAGGTTGCCAGCGGCAAATCGGGCAGCATCCCCAGAACGATTGCCTGGCGGGGATCAATATGACGACCGAAAGCCCCGGCCACATAAATCCGGTGCAGCTGTTCAAAGGAGAGGCCGACCTGATTGATCAAGGTGGTGAGGATGGCATACATGGCGGCTTTGGAGCGCATCAAGGCGTCAAGATCCACCTGGCCCAAGGCCACCGGCTCGCCGTCAAGGGACTCCGCCGCCGGCGCCACCACGAAGAGGACGCCCTCCCTGCCCTCGATCAATCGCTCGCCGCAGGCCTCCCGCCGCAGCTTGCCGCGGATATCGATCTGTTGCGACAGATAGAGCCCGGCCACCAGATCGATAATCCCGGAGCCGCAAATGCCTTTGGGCCGACCGCCGCCAATGGTCGAATAACTGATCGCCCGGCTGTCGGGATCAATTTTGATATGCTCTATGGCGCCCGGCCCGGCCCGCATGCCCATCCGCGCCACCCCGCCTTCCAGGGCGGGCCCGGCCGCACCGGCGCAGGCAATCAGCCACTCGCTGTTGCCGACGATCACCTCGGCATTGGTCCCCACATCAATCAGCATGGAGGTGTGCTCCTGCTGATCCAGGCGGCTGGCCAGGATCCCGGAGATCAGATCCCCGCCGAAATAACTGCCCACGCTCGGCAGCATAAAGACCGGGGCGGCCGAATGGATGGCCAGACCTAGCTCACCGGCCCGACAGGGGTCCGGCGCGTTGACCATGGGGATATAAGGCTCCCGGCAAAGATGATGGGGATCGAGTTTAAGAAAAAAATGGACCATGGTCGTATTGCCGGAAACACTCAAAGCCCGAACCTGCGCGACCGGCAAGTTGGCGGCCGCGGCAAGTTCGCCCGCCAGCCGGTTGATACAGGCAATGATCTCATTATGCAACACGGCAAGGCCGTCGTCTTTTGCGGCAAAATGAATCCTGGTCAGGATATCCGCGCCATAGCGGATCTGACCGTTTTCAAGATCAGCCCGGGCCAACACCTCGCCACTGAGCAGATCGATCAGCTGCGCCTCAAGATGGGTGGTGCCCAGATCCAGCGCCATGGCCGGTAAAACCGGGGGGACTTCCGCCAGAAAATCAACCAGCTCACAGCCGCCGGCCAGATCATTAACAATGGCCGCCCCCTTAAATCCGGCGGCCCGAAACCGGTCCGCCACCTTGGCCAGCCTGGAAAACGGCACCAGCGGCATCTGGCCGGCAAGCTGCGCCGCCAAACCTTTTTTCAAGCGATCAAGATCGCCGGTATTGTCCTTGAGACTGGGGGGCAGAACCTCAACCGCCAACGCGCTAACAATGGCATTCATATATTTGCCATCCCGCAGGTTGACGATTCATTGATCCGGATGGTATGTAAAAATCTCAAAACTTTCAAACGAGAAGATCTCATGGTTAAGTTCCTTGCAATAATGGCCGGCGGCGGCCTGGGCGCCACCCTGCGCTACGCCGTTTTCCAGCTGGCCCAACGACCGACCGCCCCGGATTTCCCCTTCGGCACCCTGGTCGCCAACCTTCTCGGCTGTTTCCTCATCGGTTTTCTCTGGAGCGCCTTTGAGGGCACCAGACTCCCCAACGAATGGCGGCTTTTTATCTTTACCGGCTTCCTGGGCGGCTTTACCACCTTTTCCACCTTTGCCCGGGAAACCACCCAACTGATGAAAGTCGGCGAATGGAAAACCGCCCTGGCCTATATCACCATAAGCAACACGGCCGGCATTGTCCTGGTGGCAATCGGCTATCTCTTGGCCAAAAAGATCCACCTCTTTACCCGCTAGTCGGCTTAAAAGGCAAAGAACATTACACCAGATCAGCCAAAATCTCAATCACGCTCCGCCTCAACGCGCACGCCCCGCCTTGCCGTGATCTCGCACCTGACATCGACGACCAACCCCTGATCCGCCAAGACGACCTCCTTAAAAGCCCGAAACAGGCCCTTGCCAACTAAATAAAGGATGCCTCCCCCCGGCCTATGTGGTAAAAATACGTGATTATCAAATCCGGCAATCATGCGCCGCAGCGGGAACCGCCCCCGCGGCAGACCATAGATCATAATATTTTATTTTAAACCTAATGCCCTTACTGCTTTATACATATTTGGCAACCGAGATTCTTGCTCCCTTTTTTGCAAGCCTGCTCATCATCAACGCCATCCTTTTCCTGGGCAAGATGATCCCGCTGCTCGACGTTATTTTCGATTTCGGGATCGGCAGCGCCGATTTTGTGCGACTTTGCGCCTACATGCTGCCGGAACTGATGCTGTTCCCCATCCCCATGGCCAGCATGATCGCGGTAATCCTCGCCGTCACCCGCATGGTCAACGACAACGAAATCATGGCCCTCAAAGCCAGCGGCAGCGGTCTATATAAGCTGCTGCCGCCGGTGGTGGCGGTGGCCTGCTGCACGGCCCTGTTCGGCTATTTCTGTGCCGTAAACCTGGCCCCGAAAGGGACGATTGCCAGCAAAAAACTTTTCCTGCACCTGGCCAAGGAAAAAATCGACAAGGGCATCCAGGAGCGCCAGTTCAGCGACGGAATCCGCAATGTTGTTTTGTATGTAACCAAGGTAGACCCGCAAACCAAGCAATGGCAAGGCGTTTATGTTTCCGATCTGCGCCACGGCAACATGCCCGTCACCATTGTCGCGAAAAGCGGCAGCCTTATCTCCCGGCTGGAAGACATGCAGATCATCCTCAATCTCTCTGACGGCGCGATGCATCGGGCCGCAGGTGATGTCACCCAGACCATCCGGTTTAAAAACTACAATCTCAAACTGCCCCTGACCCCGCCGACCCATTTCGGCAAATCATCCCTGACCGATGTCGGCAAAAACGGCCTGCACCAGCATGAACTCCTCGCAGAAGTGGCCCGCTACGACAAAAATCCGGAAACGGCGCTGCCCTTTTTGATCGAATACCATTTACGCATGGCCCTGCCGGTGGGCGGCTTCATCCTCACCATCCTCGCCCTGCCCCTGGCCATCACCGCTCGGCCTGGCCGCCGGCCATACGGCCTGCCCCTGGGCCTGTTCTTCTTCATCCTCTACTACATCATGCTTACCGCCGCCAAATCCTCATGCGATAACCTCCAGGCCGCCGCCATCTTTATCTGGCTGCCCAACATCATCTACGGCGGGCTTACCCTGATCCTTACCTGGCAGGTGGCCAGGGAATCCACCCAGGTCCATGTCGACAGGGCAATCAAATTTATCGCCACCGCCATCGACAAACTCCCACGCATAACCCGGCGGAAGGAGGACAGATGAAACTGCTTGACCGCTACCTGATGATGCAGTTTACCAAAAACCTGCTGCTGGTCTTCTGTTCGCTGTTAACGATCTACCTGTTGGTCGACTTTTTTGAGCGGATCGACAACTTCATGGCGGCGAAAAAAACCGTCAGCATGGCAATCCAGTATCTGCTGCTCAAAATCCCCCTGATCTACGAGCAGCTGCTTCCGGTCTGCATTCTGCTGGCCGGCGTCATTACCCTGGGGGTTCTCAACCACCACTTTGAATTCATGGCCCTGATGGCCGGCGGGATAAGCGTCACCCGCATTATCCGGCCGATGTTGGTGGCCGCCGCCTTCTTTACCCTGCTGGCCGGAGCGCTGGGCCAATGGGTGCTGCCGGCCACGGTCTCCAAAACAAATAAAATGTGGTACGAAGAGGTCAACAACAAGATCCCCAAGGGAATCATCCGTAACGGCCACACCTATTTTCAGGGAGAAAGCGGAATTTTCTCCTTCAAACGGGCCAACCCGACCATAAATGAGTTCACCAACTTCACCTTCACCGCCCTTAACGATCAATACTCCCTGCAAACATTGCTTACCGCGCAAAAGGCCTGGTGGACAGAGGGGAAATGGGTTTTCGCCCAGGGACAATATAAAACCCTGCAACCAAACGGAACATACGCGGCCAGAAACTTTCAACAGACATCCATCAACTTTGCCGAACGGCCTGATGATTTTTTCATGCCGCCCTACAAAATCCAGGAAAACTCCTATAGCGACCTGTGGCTGACCGCCACCTCCGGCAGCACCATCGACCACCTATCCTGGCTTGAGTTCAACCGCCGATTCTCCTATATCTTTCTGGGCTTCCCCCTCCTGCTCATGGGGCTGCCGGTCCTGCTTACCGTACATAAAACCAAGGGCAGCGACCTGGCCCTGGCCATTCCGGTAAGCTGCATCATGGCCTTTGCCGCCTGGGGCGGCTGGAGCGCCACCCAGGCCATGGCCAAGGCGGCCTATCTTTCCCCCGGCATCGCATCCTGGGCAATCCACCTCGTTGCCGGCGGGCTGGGATTTTTCCTGATCAGAAGCCATAACCGGTAGATACTAACAGCCATGATTCAAGAATCCTTCCCCCAAGAGATCAACCACGCCAAACAGGTCGGCATCGTCGGCATCCCGCCCCTGGCCGTGATTCAAACGCTGAACCGCCAGGGGGTCAAGATCCTTGACCTTGACGAACCTTTGATCCGGGCCAACATCGAAAACGCCACCCCCTACCTGCCAAGGGTTTACTGCGCCATCCTGCGCACCGCCGTGATCAATGCCCTGGAGCTGGAACTTGATGCCGTCTTCATTGATGTCGGCCCCGGCAAATGCGACTGCGCCCTGCACACCGCCCAGATCATGAAAGACTTTCTAGCCATCCCGGTTATCACCACCAAAAACCTGGACAGCAGCGGTTACGGCTTTCCTCTCTGTGAAGCAAAAATGGACCTGGTGGCAAAAATGCAGGCCATCACCAACGGCGTCAAATCAGCGGCCCCCTATGCCATTCAGCCGCCGGCCTGCCGCCCGACCGCCGGGTTCTGGGGGGTGCCGCCCAGGGATTTTTCCATTCTTTCTCTTTTCCCGGATACCACCCACATCTATGGTTGGACCAGATGCATGGAAAACAAAACCCCGGCCGACCATGAACTGGAAGCGGAATATAACCCGGAGATTCCCACCGTCTTCTTTGCCCAGTCCTTCTGCGCCAAAACCGCCTCCGCCCGTTATCTGGCCAAAAAGCACCCCCATGGCCTCTATTTGGATGTGGACGTACACACCACCGGCAGCGCCAAGGCAAAAATCCAGGCCTTTCTCGAATTATCGGGGGCCGGCAGATGATTCTAGGCGACTTCGGCACCACCTACTGCAAATTCCTTGATCTGGCCAAGCCCGGCGCACTACCCACCATCGTGCCCTCCAGGGAACTGTGGCCCGACACCAGGGTCGACATTGCCACCGGCCACAACGGCCAGCGCTTTGCCGACCACTATGTCAACGAACTGATCGCCCTGGCCCGGGGCGGCGAGATATTGATCCCGGAAAAGGATTACGTGTTGCTGGACTGCGGCAGCCGCGACATCAAATTCATCAAATATAAAAACGGCAAACTCGAAGACATGGGATGGAACGCCGAATGCGGCGCCTCGATGGGCTTTACCATTGAGTTGCTCAAGAAATATTATGAGCTTGACTACGATGACCTCCAGGTGCCGGACCACTCCTTTTCCGTGACCTGCGGGGTCTTGGGGATGAGCGACATCTTTGATGCGGTGATCTCCGGGGTAGAGGTGGCCGAGGCCGTGGCCCGCTTTGTCAAAGGCATTGCCATCAATGCCTACCGCTTTGCCGGTTCGCCGGCGGCAATCTATCTCTCCGGCGGACTGTGCGACAATCCCCTCTTTGTCAAAAGCTTCCCCTGCCAAGTCACAACCCTGGGCCGCTTTGTTTTGCTGACAGGATTGAGCGCCGAGGCTCAACGCATCAACCAATCGAACCAAGACGACAACAATGGCCGCTAACCAGGATACCCGCCCCAACTGCATGGAGTGCTTTCATTTCTACATCACCCACGAACCAGCCCACCCTTACGGCTGCAGGGCAATCGGTTTTAAATCCAGCCAATATCCGGCCGTGGTGGTATATAAAAACTCCGGCATCCACTGCCAGCTCTATCGTCCCAAAAGATAGACCGTAAATCCAGGTCCGGATCAAAGAACAACGGGCGGCAAACAAATGAACCTTGATTTAGCTTGCGCTATAGGGCTAAATTAAAATATTAACATCAAGATATTAAAGACCTTGCCCATTACAATATTTTATTACTCAACCGAATCGACTCATTATGCAATCCTGGATGTTAGCGGCAACCATATCAACCTTTATCACCTCCGTTTTTCTGCTGACGGTCCTGATAATCCTCTACCGGCAAGATCAGAACAAATTCACCTCGCTCTGGCTGGCCGGCGCCACCCTGCTCAGCCTGCACTACCTGAGCAACATTTTGGCCAGCTGGCTCGGCCCGGCTCCTTTTACCGCCATTGCCGCTCAGGAAACAGCCATGCTCTCCAGCCTGTTTTTTCTCCTGGCCGCGCTAAGCACCATTTCCCGCCACGATTACTATCGATACGCAGCCGGGGCCGCCGCTTTCTTCACCCTCCTGATCGTCATCGCCCATCTTATTGTTGATAATTTTCAAACCTTTCTACTCCCCACCTATTTTTTCTTCGCCCTGATCCAAGCCATGACCGCCGTTTGCCTCTACCACTATAATCGTAACCATAAATTTCTGGGCGGCAAAATCGCGACAATTGCCATGGCGCTCTGGGCCCTCAACAAACTCTATATCCCTTTTATCCGATCAATGACCTGGATTGCGCCATGGGACTACACCCTGGAATCCCTGTTAGGGTTACTGGTCTGCCTTGGCGGCCTGATTCTTTTCTTCGAGCGGTGGCAACAAAACGACATCTACGCAAAAAATCAATTTCAGTTGCTTTTCGACAACAACAAAGACGGAGTATTCATCTTCAAACTCAACGCCACGGGCAAACCGGAAAGCCTTTATGCGATGAACAAGACGGCCGCCGACCAATTCGAGGCCGACCGCAGCCAACCAACTGCCCTGCCGCTTAGTCAACTCACCGAAAAGCTCTTTGGCCCCCACGAAACAACCATCGCCCGGGAACTGCTCGACACCAAAAGCATGGTTTTCAACCGTGAGATCAATCAGAAATCTGGGGAAATCCTGCCCGTTGAAATCACCGCCCACCTGGTCAAGATTGACGGCGATGACGCGATCATGGCTTCAGCCCGCGACCTCCGGGCCAGCCGGAAACTTGAGGAATCGATCCTACAGCTGATCAAAGCCCTCAGCAACCTCGACACCATGGTCTATGTGGCGGATCTTGAAACCCATCAGATTTTATATGCCAACGAAACCGTAAAAAAAGAAATTGGCGATTTGACCGACAAGCCCTGCTGGGGGATCTTGCAGGATAAGCAGGAGGGGCCTTGCAAGCTGTGTAAAACCGCCCCTTCCGGCGCAATCGCAAACGGGATGGGCATCCCGTATACCAGAGAGGTACGCAACCAACACAATAACAAATGGTACCGGATCGCAAGTACCATTATTGGCTGGCATGACGGCCGCATGGTTTCCCTGGAAGTGGCAACCGATATCAGCAATCACAAGCAGGCGGAAAATATGCTGCAACGTGAACGTGATATCCGGGCGGCGCTAACCATGATCTCGGAAAAACTCCTGGACACAACCCCATCGCTCACCGATATTGCCGAAACCATTCTGGACCAGGCCAAAAAAATCACCAACTGCGAGCACGGTTTTGTCTGCTACCTTGATCAAATAAACCGCAACCTGGTCCCCATCACCTTTACCAATATGCTCGATCCCGCCGACCGAAAAAATTCGGAAGAACAAATCATCTTCCCCGCTAATCCGGATGGTTCCTACAGCGGCCTCTGGGGCCATGCCCTGAACACTCAGCAGCCATTTTTTACAAATTCGCCGGCCAAACATTACGCGTCCGAAGGCACCCCGGCCGGCCATATCGAGCTTGTTAATTTCCTTTCGGTGCCGGTTCATTTCGGCAGCGAGGTTATCGGCCAGATTGCCTTGGCCAACAGCAAAACCGAATTCGCGGAATGGGACCTGCAGGCGATCGAACGACTGGCCGACCTTTATGCCTTGGCCCTGCAACAGCAACAATCCCGGCAGGAAAAAAATCTTATCGTGGCCAAACTGCGCCAATCGCAAAAAATGGAGGCCATCGGCACCCTGGCCGGAGGCATTGCCCACGACTTCAACAACATCCTCCATGCCATTCTCGGCTATGCCCAGCTTACCGTAGCCGAACTGCCCAAGGACTCCTTTGAAGCCGAAAACCTCCGGGCCGTGATCAGCGAATCAAGGCGAGCTACCGAACTGGTCCAGCAGATCCTGACCTTCAGCCGCAAATCAGGCGAAGAAAAAAGACCGGTGGCCATGCAATATATCCTAAAAGAGTCACTCAAGCTCCTGCGCGGCTCCATTCCCACCACCATCGAAATCCGGGAAACAATCAACACCGAATGCGGGCCGATCATGGCTGACATCACCCAACTGCATCAAGTGATTGTCAATCTCTGCACCAACGCGTACCACGCCATGCAGGAAAAAGGCGGGCTGTTAAGTGTTTCCCTGACACCGACCATTATCGGCATCAACAATGCGGCGGATTATCCGGGACTGGCCACCGGCGATTATGTGAAATTAATTGTCCAGGACAATGGCTGCGGCATGGACGAGGAAACCATGGAGCAGATTTTCACCCCCTACTTCACCACCAAGGACAAAACCGGAGGCACCGGCCTCGGGCTAGCCACGGTCCAAGGCATTGTCACCGATCATCACGGCACAATCACGGTCCAGAGCGACCCGGAATTCGGCTCGACCTTTGAAGTGCTTTTTCCGGTAACCAAGGAGGCCCCCCTGCCCAAAGCCTTGGTTAAAGCAGCGCAACATAGCGATGAACTTTCCAACCTGAATGTCAGAGTGCTCCTGGTTGATGATGAGTTGCCCTTGGCCAACATGGAAAAAAAGATTCTCGAAAAAATGGGATGCACCGTAAAAGCATACACCTCAAGCGTTGCCCTGCTCGAAACATTTACCGCGGCCCCCGATGACTGGGATCTGGTCATTACCGACCAGAACATGCCGGAAATAAACGGTTTCAACCTGGCCAAAAATTTATTGCAAATCAGACCGGACCTGCCGATTATTCTGACCACCGGCTACAGTGAAACCGTGAGCGAAAAAGAGGCAAAAAAAGCAGGGATATCAGAGTTTATCTTGAAACCCCTTTCCAACGAAACATTGAGCCGGACGATCTACAACCTGATAAAAGCAAAATCCCGCCGGGACTAACCAACCTTCATCTAAAGCCCGAGGGGTTGTCGTTTCCTGTTAACTTATGGATTAGCAACGCAGAAAAATGGCGTTTGCCAAAAGCCGACCCGCGGGAATGCAAGCTCAGAGTCTACCAGATCACTTGCCAGGATAAACTCAACCTATCCCGCAAAAAATCATAAAACCGCCTGCAAATCCACGGATTGCCTCGGCTGGTTTTTATCAAAAACAATCTCCACCTCATCCAGCAGCCCCAATCCGGCAAGCCTTGTGATATTGCGGTTGCCTTGTCCCCGAAAAACCGATTCATCCGTGGCGGCTATCACCAGCTTCTTTTTCTGGCCATTATGGGCGGCGGCAAGCACCCGCCTTGCTTGCTTGAATAAAAGCCGGGAGAGAACCAGCTCGCCGAAGGCCGGATGGTAGGGGCCGGCCAGCAAGCCCTCTTCAAGAGACGGCGCGGGCTGCAGACCGATCCGCGCCACCACGATCCCGCTTTGCTCAAAAAGCCCCTTCATCCTTGCGGCCAGGGCAACGGCCCGGTTCATGGTCAGGGGGAAATAGCGCCCCTGAGCGTAGAGGGCGGCCAACGGGCTGCCCTTGATCACCAGGGTCGGATAAATCCTGACCAGATCAGGGGCCAGGGCGATGGTCCGGCGAACAGTGGCAAGGGCCTTGGCCGTGGTATCACCGGGCAGGCCGATCATCAGTTGGATGCCCACCTCCAGCCCCCTGCTGCGCAGGCACCGGACCGCCTCTTCGCTCTGGCCGGCGGTGTGGCCGCGGCCGCTGGCCTCAAGCACCTCATCGTCAAGGGACTGGGTGCCCAACTCCACGAGCCGGACCTGAGATTTTTTTAAAAAATCTACAATCGCCCCATCGATATAATCCGGCCGGGTCGAGAGCCGTATTTCCTGGACCAACCCGGCCCGGATAAATGGCTGCACCGCCCCGAGCAGCTCTTGCTGCAGCTCAATCGGCAAGCCGGTGAAGCTGCCGCCGTAAAAGGCGACCTGGACCACGGCCGCCGAATTTCGGCGGGGCCGGGCCAGCCAGCGCCGGATTTCCTCTTCTACCAGGGCGGCGGTCATGGCCGCGGACGACGAACCGGTTATCCGGTGCTGATTACAAAAAAGACACTGATGGGGGCAACCCTGGTGGGCGATGAAAACAGGGATAACGAAGTAGGAGGCCATATCGTATTAAAACAAAGAAAACAACAGGTTGCCAGGCTTAGTTGGAAAAATCAAAGGTATCGACCTTGAGCAGAGCCATGGCCGCGGCCCGTTGTTCCGCCTCTTTCTTGCTGGGGGCGTTGCCATCGCCAAGAATTTCACCACGAAAACGCACCGTTACGAAAAAGGTCTTAGCATGGTCCGGACCTTCGGAATGCTCCAAAACATATCTAGGGGCCTCATTGAAACGCTCCTGCAACAACTCCTGCAGCGAACTCTTGGCATCGGCCTGTAAAATAGTCTTTTGCCTTTTTTTAAACCAGGGGGTGAACTGTTGCTGAGCACAGGCCGCGGCCGGCGCATAGCCGCCATCCAAAAAGATAGCCCCCATAACCGCCTCAAAGGCGCAGGAAAGAATGGAAGGTTTCCCGCGACCGTTGCTGGCCTCCTCCCCTTTGCCAAGAAGCAGATAATCGCCGAGGCCGAGTTCCTTGGCCATGGTGGCCAGATGCCGCTCATTGACCAGGGCCGCCCGCAATCTGGTCAAATCCCCTTCCTTCATTGCCGGGTAGTATTGATACAAGCCATGGCCCACGGCAAGATCAAGGACCGCATCACCCAAAAATTCCATGGTTTCATTGTCATCGTTCAGCAATTCCCCCTGCTCAAAGGCAAAGGAACTGTGGATTAAAGCTTTCTGCAAAAAAGAAAGATCCTTGAAATGATAATCAAGCTTCTTTTCCAGCTGAAGCAGAACATCGCGGTTTTTGTCGACAAGCGAGTGGATAGTCACAATCAGTTAGCTCGGATATGGGATAAAATCAGCAGCGCAACGCACTGAAAAGGGTTTCTCTTACCAGAATCGCACAATAACTGAATAAGGGTAAAAGATCAATAAAATCAGCGCGTTTACATCCGGCAGCCCCTGCCGCCGCCCCCACAATTCATGGTCAACTGCCGCTAGCGCAACATTTTCTCTTGTCAAAAAGGTGATCTAAGTTTATGATTGGTCCGCTTTTCAAAAAGGCGGCGTAGCCAAGTGGCTAAGGCAGTGGTCTGCAAAACCATTATTCGGCGGTTCGAGTCCGCCCGCCGCCTCCATGCTTGTTTTAAGGGTCCGGTCACAAATGACCGGACCCTTTTTTTTATGCCGCCCACAAAAAAAGGCCAGCGCAACGGCTGACCTTTTTTAACATCCACCAGCAATCTCCTCCGATCAGCTAAAAGCCAAACTCCTCGAGCATGGAGTTAACCGCATCCTGATCAAGGGGGCCGGCCTCGGCATCCCCACCAGCCAAGCCCATGGACTTAAGATACTTATCCACTTCTTCCTGGGCAAGCCTCTTGCTCTCTTCGTGGGAGATGGAGACATTCTTTTCCTTGCTCTTGAGCTGGGAGCCGAAGGAAACGACAATGGCCAGCAACTGAACCTGGAAATCGCTGAGCAACTTGATGATCTTGAGGATCTGCTGCCCGGAAAGATCCTGGAAACTCAAGGCCTCGGTTATCCTGGTCACATCGTCGGTAATACTGGTGGTCACCTGAAAGGCATCTTCTATTTTCTGGAAGATATCCTGCTGATCGGCCAAGGTCATGGTTCCCATCCCGCCGTTGGGCGGAGCGGCATGGCTCGCCGTGATTTCCTGTTCAAGCTCCGCGGCCAGGGCAGCGCTTTCCGCCATCATCGCGGCCAGCTCCGCCACTTTTTCCTCGGCAAATGGCGCGCTGGCCGCAACCGGCGCTGCCGCAACCACCGGTTCCACCGGCGCGGGATTGTCAACGGCAGCCACCTCCACCTCGATCTCTTCGACCGGCGGCACCTCGAGGGGCAGACTCTGATCCAGAAAAATATCGCCCTGGTTGATATCCATTTTTTTCAGCAGGTTCTGCACCTTGCCATCCGAGCAGGCGGCATTTAACGACTGCAACACATCGGTGAGGGGCACGGTAAAGAAATTATCGCTATCAGCCTCAAGATCCTTGATTCTGTCGCCCAGGGTATCTATAAAAAGATCCTTATCGAAAATTTCCCCGGCTTTGCCCCGGGCCGAGGTGATATGGCCCTTAACCGGCTCATTGGTGCACAGCTCATACATCGTCTGGAAAATAGTATCGATTTCAAAGAGATAGCGTTTTTTCTTTTCGGTGATCACCTCCGGCTCGACCACCTCGGCAGCAGCCTCCGGCGGCGCGACCTCAGCCTCTTGCCCGGCAGAGGCTTCCTGCAACGAGGAGACCAGCTCATTGGCCTGGGCGATCTTTGCCTGCAATTCCTGCACTTTTTCGCCGGCGCCGCTTTCCCCTGCTGCCGCTTCATCTACTTCAACCTCGGCGCCCTGAAAGGCTTCATGGTTTTTCAACATGGAAAGCAGTTCTTTGACGCCCTCGGTCTGCCCCTGGACCTTTTCCACCTGGTCCATAATCTCCATGGTCGCCTTTTCCGTCATGGAGACGATATCCTGCAGCTGTTTTTTAGCGTCCTCTATCTTTTCACCGGCCTCGTCAAGTTCGGCCCGCTTGGTCCGCCGATCTTCGGCGGGAATATTCATGATCGTGGCGCTGAGACTCTTGGCCAGGCTCCCGATATCATGATAGATATCGCTGGACACCTGCTTATAATAATCATCGCCGGGGGCAGCCCCCAGCTCGGCAAAATCAACCTCTTGCTCAACGGCTTGCGGCGCGGGTACCCCTTGCGACTCTTTGCGTTCCTGCGCGAGAATAGTTTTGACAACCTTGGCGGCGCCGGTTTCGGCTGAATCAAGAACCGTTATATTATAGACGACATCCTCGGTGGAAATTCGGAAAAAACCGGTACTGATCTCAAGATTTATCTCAGACTTCATTGACGCGGGCATGCACTAACCTCCATCCACGAATAATCATCTATATAAGCCATAAAAAAAACAATATCTACTCACGCATCGACAACTTGTGAATTTTCTTGAATATTTCAGGTAGTAATTATGCCGGAAAATTGAAGGCCTATTTCATATTTATCAGGATAGGTCTGACTTACCGCCACCCAAACCACCATGCCCACCACCTGCAGCACACCCTTATCCTCCTCCTGCTTGGTGGCGATCCATTGCCCATCCTGCGCCAGCCAACCGGGAAACTCAAGCACCACCACCAGCTGACTGCCAAGGGCAAGCGTCTCGTCGGTTAGAAAACAAAGTCCGCCGGCGGCAATATCGAGCAACTCGCCATCTTTGCGCCGGGACGCCTTGCGCATCAGATCCTCGAGGGGAACATAACGGATGGCGAGATTTTTGGGGCAACGCTCGTGTTGCCGCCTATCCTCCATGGACTCTGCTTTCGACTGTTCAACCATATGTTCTTCCATGTCGACCTGATCGCTATTTCGTTAACAAAAAATTCACCTACTACTGTTCTACCTGTTTTTTTTGACAATAATCAACTTACTATGCGAATTTCTTGTTTTTTTCTTAAAAAAAACTAAAAAAGATGCCCCTTACAACATGGAAACAACGAGGTGAAGTTGTCGTTTACATCCCGGGTCGGCGGCAATTATTTAATGTAAGGCAATAATTCCTTAAAGGCTGGAGTCCCGGCCTTTTGCAGCCATTCATAAACAATCATCTCGGTAGTGGCCACCACCCCGCCTATCTCACGGATACGCTCAAGCCCGGTGCGATAATTCAATTCGGCCCGGGAGTTGACCGCATCCGCCGCCACCCACATCCGATAGCCGTTCATCAACCCGGCCAACACGGTCTGATAAACACAAATATGGGTCTCTACCCCGCAGATAATAAGGGTGTTGATCGCCTTGGGCAACTGCTTGATCGCATCGTTGATCGCCCCGTTGGCAAAACAGCTGAACTCCACCTTGTCCAGCGCGGCTCTCTCACCCAATTCGGCCCGCACCTCGGGCAGCAACGGGCCGATCCGGGGCAGATACTGGGTGGTAGCCACCACCGGCACCTGCATGATATTGGCCGCCTTCATCAGCAGCACCGAATTTTTGATCACCTCATCCCGGGCCGGAATGGCCGGCATCATCCGCTCCTGAATATCGATAACCACCAACGCGCTTTTTTCCGACTGCAAACGGTAAAGATTTTCCGTCATTTTTCGCTCCTTCTTGCTCTGCCAAGATTTTTTTTGTGAAACAACGTAATATATATTACAAAGAACCACTCTGGTTATTCATACTTTTTCAAAACTGAGAGAGCAAGCGCCTTGCTTGCAATAACATCGAATCAGGTCAGGTTATTATGGCACAATATCAACGAATTGCCCAGATCATTAAAAACAAGCCCGTCGGCGAACTCATCGAAATCAGAGGCTGGTTACGGACCCGGCGCGACAGCAAGGGGTTTTCCTTTCTGGAAGTCAACGACGGCTCCTGCCTGGCCAATATCCAGATTGTTGCCGACGATACCCTGGCCAACTACGCCGACGAAATCCTGCGGCTGTCCACCGGCTGCTCGGTAAAGATCAGCGGCCTGCTCGCCCAGTCCCCAGCCAAAGGCCAGGACATCGAGATCCAAGCCCGGCGGGTCGAGGTGGTCGGCTGGGCCGATCCCGAAACCTATCCCTTACAGAAAAAACGGCACTCCTTTGAATTTCTACGGGAGATCGCCCATCTGCGCCCCAGAAGCAACAGCCTGGGCGCGGTAACCAGGGTGCGATCCGCCTTATCCTTTGCGGTCCATTGTTTTTTTAATGAGCGGGGCTTCTGCCAGATCCACACCCCGATCATCACCACCAGCGATTGCGAAGGGGCGGGGGAGATGTTCACCGTCACCACCCTTGACCTGAACAACCTGGCCCAAACCAACGGCCGGCCCGATTTTGAAAAAGATTTTTTCGGCCGCCAGGCCAGCCTCACCGTCAGCGGCCAGCTGGAAGCGGAGATCTACTGTCAGGCCATGGGCAACGTCTACACCTTCGGCCCGACCTTTCGGGCGGAAAACTCCAACACCAGCCGTCACTTGGCAGAATTCTGGATGATAGAGCCGGAAATGGCCTTCTGCGATTTGAACCAGGATATCGAGGTCGCCCAAGCCTTTATCAAGTACCTGGTCCAATACGCCCTGGACAACTGCGCGGAAGATCTGGCGCTTTTCAGTAAATTTGTGGATAAGGATCTGGCCGCCAAACTGGAGATGGTGGTCAATAACGATTTTGCCAGGATCACCTACAGCGAGGCGGTTGACCGCCTGCAGCACGCTGAAAAATTATTCGCTTTCCCGGTCGAATGGGGGAGTGACCTGCAGTCCGAGCACGAGCGCTATCTCACGGAAGAGGTTTTCAAAAGACCCCTGATCGTCACCGATTACCCCAAAACCATCAAGCCCTTTTACATGCGGGTTAACGATGACAACAAAACGGTGGCCGCCATGGATATTCTGGTGCCGGGCATCGGGGAGATCATCGGCGGCAGCCAGCGCGAAGAGCGGCTCGAGGTGCTTATCAACCGAATTCAAGAACTGGGCCTCAACCAGCCCGACTATGAGTGGTATCTCGATTTGCGGCGCTACGGCTCGGTACCCCACGCCGGCTTCGGGCTGGGCTTTGAGCGGATTATCCAGTTTGTAACCGGCATGGCCAATATCCGCGAGGTGATCCCCTTCCCCCGCACCCCCGGCTCCGCGGCCCTGTAAGCCGATGGCCTTTGAGCTCAAGCAGGATCTCATCTACCGCAACGCCAGGTACACCTCCTTTTATGACCTGGAGATGGATGGCTACCTTGATGACCTGCCCTTTTACCAAAAACATCTTTTCTTACAAAACAGCGCCATCCTGGAACTGGGCTGCGGCACCGGCCGCTTGAGCCGCGTCCTGGCCCAAGCCGGCCACCGGGTATACGGTGTCGATCTGTCCTACGCCATGCTGCATGAGGCCGCGCAAAAACAGCAAAAGACAACCTCGACCGCCCCGTTCTATATTTGCATGGATATGAGCCGACTGGCGTTTAACCGCCTATTCGACCTGATCATCATCCCCTTTAATACCCTCAACCTGTTGCCCCCCGAACAATTACGGAAAACCCTTACTCTTTGCCGTGATCACCTTAAAAAAGATGGCGAGTTGCTTACCCAGATCTTCATCCCGGAGGCCCAGCTGATCGAACTTGGCAACCGCAACCAAAAACAGTTCCAGTTCAAGATCTACAACCTGGCCGATGGCTCAAAGGTGATCAAGGAAATCCTGAAAGGCTATGCGCCGGCCACCGGGCTTATCGATATTACCGAGAGATACCGGCTCAGGTTTCGCCCCGGCCAACCGCACGAAGACTGGCAGTACCAATACCAGGTCTTGGGCTATAGTACGGAGCAGTGGCAACAATTATTCAACCACGCCGGCTTTAAGGTTAAAGAGCGTTATGGCGATTGCCGCTTCGCCGCCTTCGACCCGGGCGAACACAGCTCGTTATTCTTGGTCGCAGGCCATGCAACCACATAAATTCCACACGTTATGGTTACGGCCGCCTTCATTTTTTGCCCTGCGATAATTTTATACCTAACAAGCAAACTAATCTATTGCAAAGCCGGTTACTTTCTGATACCAAATATTAAGTAGTTACATAAATGTGCAGTTTTTAAGCCCTGACCAAAGAAAAATTCACCGCGCCAAACCACTTGCGCGCTGCAATTCCATTCAGGCTAAAACCTGCGGGTTCCACGCAACTGTCCCCAGCGGGACGACAAAGGAGTAGAGTTATGTTAGAAGGCACTGTAAAATGGTTTAACGAGACAAAAGGATTTGGTTTTATCGAGCAGGACAACGGCAAAGACGTCTTTGTTCATTACTCGGCAATCGAGAAAGACGGCTTCAAAACCCTCCAGGAGGGAGAACGGGTCAAGTTTGAAATCGTCGACGGCCCTAAAGGCCCGGCCGCAGCCAATGTTCAGACCCAGTAAGTATACCAGTTTATAAATCTCAAAGGGCCTGCCGATCTCGGCAGGCCCTTTTTTTTGTTTTCCGCCGCCAAACGCCTCTAATCATCAACGCCCACTGGCACATTATCCGGATCGTTGCGGACAAAAAAAGCAAGGGCCCGTTCCCGGGCCTCAGCCACCGAATGGCTGGGTTGCACCGCCGAGGCCAACTGATGGCCAAAGGCGTAATTCTTGGCAAAATAATGGGTAAACTCTTTTAAGCGACCGAGTTGCCTTTCCGGCAAAAAACTTTCAATAAGTATCCGCACAAACTCAAGGTAAAGAACCGGCAGCCTTACCTCGGGAGCGGGGATCGACGCCCCGTAAACCTCCCTGGCGATTTCGGCAAAAAGCCAAGGCTTAATCGCGGCGGCCCGGCCGATCATCAAACCGTCCGCCCCGGATTCAGCCAGACATTTTCGGGCGTCATCCACCGAAAAAATACCGCCATTGGCCACCACCGGAATCGTCAACCACTCTTTAACCTTGCCCACCCACTGCCAGCGTGGTTTGCGACAAAAGGCCTCGCCCCGCAACCGGGCATGGACGGTGAGCAGGTCAAGCCCTTCCCCCTCGAGCATCAGGCAAAAATCCCGCAGCTTGGCTTCATCCAAATCCTCGCCCAGCCTGATCTTGGCGGTAAGCGGCAAAGAGGTAAGTCGCCGGGCTTCGGCAACCAACGCACGGACCTTTGCGGGCGATTCCATCAGCTTGCTGCCCGCCCCCATTCTGCGGACAAACGGCGCCGGGCAGCCCAGGTTCAGATCAACGGCATCGGCCCGCAAACCATGCAAGGCATTAATGGCCGGGCCGAGATCTTCCACCCGGCAGACCAATAGCTGGTAGGACAAGGGGGTCTCGACCGCACTCCTCACCAGATATGGCGAAATTTCCGCATTTTCCCTGGGCAGTTTGGTGGCGGCCAGCATCTCGGTGGAAAGCAAACCCATCCCGCCATAAGCCATGATCAGCCGCCGCAATACGGTGTGGGTCAAGCCGGCCATCGGGGCCAAAAAGAGAGGCGACTCTATTGTCAGATTCTTAAGTTGCAGCATGGTAAACCTTTTTCTGTACTTTTAACTAAATGAACCGGGGGGCATATCTACCATAGGATGATTTTTTTCCCAAAGGAAAACAAGTTGTCCCGACTGGCCGTTTATTTACTTTTTTCTTGATTTTATTACCTTTTATGCCGATTTTCTTGTTATGATTATTTCAAATTATCAAAGTTAAATTTGTGACACACTCAACAAACCAACAACAAAGAATACTTTACCCTGAACAATACCCATGGCAAGTAACGTTTCCGCTATAGCTCACTCCATCTACAGTTCGCGCAAAATCACCCTCAGCGGCGTCAAAGCGGCGATGCGCCTGCCCCTTAAAGAGCAGATCGAGCCCCAGGAGCTCGCCACCGCCATCGCCTGGGTTCTGGGGAAATTCTTCAACCTGAGCCTCAGCCCGGATCAGGTCATGGAAATCGAGCATTTAAACCAGTCACACTTTATCTTCGACTCTGAACACCCGCCCCTTTCTCGCCGGCTCGATATTGATTTTGAAAAAACGCCGCCGGTGATGAAAATTAGCGGAAGCCCTGCCGAGGATGGCAAAAACGGCTATGCCAAGGTGAACTTCGACTGGCAAAAACGCTCCGGCACCATTAAGAATGACGGCACCATCGACTGGAAAAAAATAAACAGTTTCCCCAGTATCGAAGCAAATTCCGTCATTGCCACCATCTACAACAAAACCGAAGGCAAACCCGGCCTTGACTGCCAAGGTAAACTCATCAAACAAAAACCCGGCGTCCGCCTTAAAGTAAAGTGGCCCCCAACCAGCATATTCCGCGATAACGAAGATGAAAACGCCCCTTTTTTTAACCTGCTGTCCCAAAAATCAGGGGTGATCGTCTGTGAGTTTGCCAAAAATAACGATCCCGCCACCCTCAGCAACATCCGCGTCACCGAAAAGCTGAAGATCAACGGCGACATCGATTACAACATGGGGGATCTGGAAAGTGCCGCCAGCCTCGAGATTGTGGGCAGTGTCCGCGGCAACTTCAGCCTGCACTCGGAAGGCCATATCCATGTCAGCGACTCCATCGAGGGCAAAGAGGTTGCCGCGCAAAGGGTAACCGCCGAGCTGATCACCAACCGCTGCCGGGTATCGGCAGTAGAAGAAGTGGAAACAGGCAGTATCACCAATGCCGAAGCCAAAGGCACCGATATCCTGATCAAAATCAACGCGGCCCAGGCCATATTGCACTCGCGCAACAATACGACCTTTGCCCAACATGCGGTGATCATGGGCGTCACCGTCAAAGCCAAGAGCGTCGAGTGCAACCAAAACACCTTTTCCGGCCATAACACCATCGAACTGGGCGCGGACCTATTCAAACAGGTTGCCGCCCTACTGCCCAAAATCACCGCCTTTGAAAACAGCAGGGCCCAGGCCGGCAGCCAGGCCAAGGAGGCGGCCACCATTATCCTCAACCTGCTGCCCCAGATCGAGAAATACCCCATTGCCCAACAGTCCACCCTGGTTCGCAACCTCTGCCTTTCCCTCAAACAGGCCTTTGTCCGAAGCTTTCACGCGAACCGGCCAATCGATGAAAAAACAATCTGCCAATGCCGGCAGCTTGACGGGGAGATCAAGGAAAAAACCCTTGATTACTCCATCTCCCGTAAAGTTGAGCAAATGTGCAGCCAACTGCCCAACTACAACCAGGCCTTTGCCGAACTCGCACTTGCCACCGACAAATATACCGCCCTCAAGGCCACCCTGGACGATCTGGAAAATCAGATCCGCAACGAGCTGACCGTCTTGATCAAGGACGCGCAGCTGGGCGGCAAAAATGCGGTGTTGACAATCATCTGCGGCGAGGCGGAAATGAAACTGCTGGAAAAAGACCTGAACAACGCCAATCTGAGGATCTGCTACCAAGCCCCGGAAGGGGTGCTGCAACTGCATAAGGGCAAGCTGCGAAAAAAATAAACCGACCGGCAGCTAGGCACATATTTACTGCAAAATCAGCTTGTTGCCAAAAATAATCACGTGCAGTCATTTTTTTGTCATAAAAGTTCTTCCTGCGATCACCGTGGTTAGCAATAAACAACTCAACCAACCCGCGAAAACAAAGCCCATCTTCCCGCCAAAAAAACATAGCCAACCACCAGCAATCCCTGCTGCCGCCCGGGTTCTGGCCCACCCCTTGCCAAGGCTTCTCACTTGCCCAACATGACACCGGATATTCTAACCACCCATCCCTGGCACGCATGTTGCTTTTATTTCCAGGTAAAGAGCCGGACACGAAAAAGTGAAAGGAGGAATGATCATGACAACCAGCGAAGCAACCAGAAAAGCGATCAGAATCTTAATGCTCAGCCCCTTTTACTTCAAACTCGACCTGGCGGCCAGACAGGCCCTGATCCGTGAGTTTTGCGCCGTTAACCATAAGGCCATTGCCAAGAGGTAATCAAAGGGCTTTTTAAGCTGGATTAAAGGAGGCCTGCAAAAGTTGAGAATAAACCCAACAAAGGCCAAAGGCAAACTTGCCCCCTTTTCTTTGCAATTTGTTAATTACCACAGAAAAACTATTTAATTTTAAGGCGTTATACTAACAAAAAAAGATTAAGGTGGTGCGGTGTCTTTTCGGTGGATTTGCATGGGAGGGGCCTTTTAGATGTTTATCAGGTCTTGAAATATCATTTTTCTTATTTTTCAAGACCTGCCCCCAGAACTCCTGCCCCCAGAACTCCTACCAGAACTCCTACTGGTAATGTATAATCCTTTTCTGCCGCGATTTTTCGCCACGTTTTACTGCAATGCTAACCGTATGTGATTCACATATAATGATAGCAAGTTATAGATTATCCCCAGAATCCGTCTTATCTATAGTTTTTCCAGGCACTGCTTTTTCCGGGGCAATCTCTCCGAGGTATTTAGGAAGTTCAATCCCTGCCATACCTGCCACATCGTGCAATGGTGGCAAGCTTTTGATCAACCCGGAAAGAAAATTTGCGGTGGCTGTACCATCTTTTCCGCCCCCGGCCGAATCCCAAACCGTAACTTTGTCTATTTTGATGTTACGGATTGCTTCCACCTGCAACTGGACAATCTGTTCTATTTTTTCGGTCATAAGGAGAGTAGCTGCTGACTTAGCGTCACCATTACAGCCTTTTACAAGGCTAAGATATCCAGCCGCTTTACTTTCAAGTACTTGGCGTACACCTTCAGCTTCGGCCTGATATTTAAGGAGGATGGCATCTGCCTGTCCCTTAGCCTCGCGGCGTGTCTTCTCGGCTTCGGCTTCAGCAGCAATCTCAATTTTCCTCTTATCAATTTCCTGGCGAACTACCTCCTCAGCATTGAGCCGTTCCTGCTCCGCTTTGTATTGCGCCTTTTGAATTTCAACCTCAGCCTCACGTTGCGCCACCTCACCACGTTGCTTGGCCGCGGCCTGTTTAACTGCAAGTTCCGCGTCAGCATCGGCGATATCGGCCTTGGCTCGGTTCTCGCCATCAACAGCTTGTGCTTCCTGTTGTTGCACAACGATACGTCGATCTGCTTCAGCCTTTTTTTGACCCTTTGCAGACTCTGCAACATTTTCTGCAACTTTAATCTCTTTATCTCGATTGGCTACAGCCTCACCAATTGTAGCCTCCGCCTCCTGTTGCTGGACAAAAATACGCTGGTCAGCCTCAGCCTTCTTCTTGCCCTTTTCAGACTCAGCCACATTTTCGGCAACTCGAATTTCTTTTACCCGTGTTGCTTCAGCCTCACCAATGGCTCCTAATTTTTCCTGTTCAGCTACATCAACCTTCGCTTGATTAATGGCTTCGGATGCGGCTTTTTTACCGATAGAGTCAATATATCCTGACTCATCAGTGATATCTGTAATGTTCACGTTAATTAAAAAAAGACCGATTTTACCCAGCTCCGGAGAAACATTTTTGCGGACTGATTCCAGAAAACTCTCACGGTCTTGGTTTATCTGCTCAATGGTCAATGAAGCAACAGTAAGTCGTAACTGCCCAAAGATAATCTCTTTTGCCATCTCCTCAATTTCTGTCTGCGAAAGATGGAGCAAACGCTCTGCCGCGGAGGTCATGACCTCAGGTTCGGTACTAATGCCAACCGTAAAAGTGGACGGAACATTTATTCGAATATTCTGCAATGAAAGTGCTTTCTGCAAGGGAATACTGATGGTCATCGGTGTCAAGCTGATGTAAGCATAATCCTGGATCAAAGGCCAGATAAGAGCACCACCTCCGTGAATACAATTGGCCGATTGACCTGCGCCAACTTTACCATAGACCACTAGGATCTTGTCTGAAGGACAACGTTTATAACGAGATGCGAGAAAGGTGATTGTGGAAACAACAAGAACAAGAAAGGCAGCAATTGGAAAAATCCAAAAATCAAACATAACAACTCCTTTTTATTTTATAATTTCCACTACAAGAATATTTGCATTTAACTTAACCACAGATACTGGTGTACCTGTAGGAACCTCGTTTCCATTTCTCTCGACAGCATCGAATTCGCGAAGACGACTTTTAAAATTTAGGCTGACCCGTCCTGTTCCTCCTTTTGGAATGGATAGGTACACGGTTCCTGTACTGCCTATCGCATCGGCTGTTTTGAGCGTACCACTAGATTGCAGACCTGCAGCCCCCTCGAACAACTTACCGATGATCCACACCGATACCATTCCTGCCACTACCGCCCCGACAATAGAGATAACTACTCCCAGCTGACTCTGTCGATATGAGGCTAAACCTACTAGACCAAACATCATGAAAAAAGCGGAAAGCCCATGCATGGAGAGCAAACGAAAACCAACGTCAGAATCTATGTGCTGAGCATCAATGTCGAGATCGCTGTCCACACCAAAATCTGTATCCGTATCGCTCCCCACAAATTGAAGAATGAGTTTTACGACAACGAAAAATCCGCCAATGATCGCACTAGCCAAAAAAAATATTTCCAACCCGTTAAAATCTGAAAAAGCTTTTACCACGCTGCACCTCTTTCTTTTTGATTATCAGCACCAACAACAGAGCTCACGGGAAAAGGGGCCGCAGGCGCTGGTTTCCCGTGGAGTTTGATTAACCTTATTTTATACATTCGGCTGCTTCACCCTCTTTTGGGCAGAGTGATATTGGCACAATATCTTTTATGAAATTTTTATAGTTTTCTGGTGTTACTAATGATATTGAGTTTTGAGACGAATCTGTTCGAATGGATTTATTAAAAACATAAATATCATTTTCACCATCTATTGCTAAATAATAAGATATTTCTCCTTGTCCTTTTTTTAAGCCTACGGAAGGAACATCAACAGGCAAACTTGTACACCCTATAATTGCGTGAGCGGCTTGGTGTCCATCAATTTCAGTTTCACCTAAATAGTTGAACAATATGTTGTCTTTGCATACCTTTACAATATTATTTTTATATTGATTTATTAAAAAGAAAGGCTTGTATAATTCTGACATAGAGCGATAAGCTGATATTGATATCATTTCACTGTTACTGGTCAACGTTTGACCTTTAGGTAAAAACTCATTTATATAACTAGTAGCCAAAGTTTTTTCATTTGCACTTTCCCAATCTCTAGGTATTTTAAATTTTATTTTTTGACTAAAAATTGGAATTACTGCCCAAATCTCTTCAACATCATCTGGTATTTTATCTAATTTTTCCCAATTCCCAGCATAGCTGCTTGACGAAAAACAAAATAAAACAAAAAAACTAACCCATAGTATTATTTTCATAATTTGCTCTTCTAAAAGGTTAACTATTAAATGTAAGATAAACTTTCCTTGCTCGATGTTGCCGTAATATTTCTAGGAAATTAACTTAAATCGACAATGTTTTTTTGCCAAGCAAAAACTTACTTTATGTCAGGCATACCGATAATTCCTTACCAAAAACAAGAAAAGGCCACTGGATCTATCCAGCGGCCCTTCTCCGACCTCAGCTTTTGCCCACAATCAACAATTCGCCTTAACTCAAACGATCTTGATTCCCTATAGAAATTGCAGCTTATCCTTTGCCCAGCAGCCTAGCAGGCATGGCCTTAACCTTGGATTCCACGGTCCGCATATATCCTAGATCCACCTTTTCAACCAGCTCCGGCCTTTGCTCAAGGATAAGCTCCACGCAGATCTCGGCCGCGCCCTAAGATAGGGCTTTACTTTTATCGACCTAAAAACAACGTATTATTGAGCGATTTTCCTGTTTAACAATGTTTGTTTTTGTGCTACATTATTAGTTACACTATTCAGGATTGACCGATGATAACTATCCGATCTTGCATTATTTTCTTTTTACATTTTTAGTTACATTTTAGTGAGCAAAACTATGAAAGAAATTATGACGTTTAAGTCTGGCAAATTTTACTTCTGTGATATTTATGATGAGGCTCAAATTAACAACCTGCTTGTGCGAGCCATGGTGCTAAATGAGACAGTCGTTGATTTGCCAATTTTGCCCGAGCTCTCTTCACACCTAGAACCTGATATCATGTATAGCTCAATTTCTGGCACTGCCATGATTGAAGGAAACGCAATCACCGGCGAAGATGTTAAAAGAATTGCAGAAGGCGAGGATATTGTTAGTTATACCCAAAAAGACAAACAAGAAATTAAAAATTTAATAACTGCCTATAATTGGCTGTCCGGCATTAAACCTTCGGGCGAACCATTTACTTTAACAGAAGAAATCATCAAAGAATTACATAAAATTATCACCAGCAATGTCCCACTTGAAAATAATATACCAGGGCAATACCGCAATGAAATGGTTTATGTCGGCGATAAGGCTCATGGGGGGGAATATACCCCTCCGAAAATTCTCGCAGATATTACAAACCTAATGACAGAATTTGTTAGTTGGATCAATAGCGCGGACATAAAAGCACTTAACCCATTTATCCGTGCCGCCCTGGCCCATTACCACTTTTGCCTTATTCATCCTTTCGGAGATGGCAATGGGAGAACATCGAGAATAATTGAAGCTTTGTTGCTCCAGACTTCGAATATTAAATATGTGCCCAAAGAGATATCAAATTATTACTATCGAAATGTTGATGATTATTACATTTCCTTTTCAAGGACTATTAAACTTAAAAAAGATGTTACTCCATTTCTCGATTTTATGCTAAAATCGTCTATCGAAAGCCTACAAGGCATTAAGGAATCGATTATTTATTTCATAAGAAAATTTACGCTAAGAGATTTTTACACATTTGAGAGAAAACATAAAAGAATTACAAAACGTCAACTTGACTTACTGTTGTTGCTTTTAGATAATCAAATTCCATTCACCCTAAAAGATTTAACAGATAAGACTCCATTCTCTATTCTCTACAGTAAAGTATCTACTCAAACTGCAAGGCGGGATCTAAAGAAATTATCCGATAATAATATTCTTCAGATATCAGATGGCAACAAATACTATTTAAACTTGCGCATACTTGGATAGTGTATTGTAGTCCAACGATCTTGCCTCCCCATAATATTTGCAGCTTATCCTTTCCCCAACAGCCTCGCAGCCATGGCCTTGACCTTGGACTCCTCGGTCCGCAGATAGTCCAGATCCACCTTTTCCACCAGCTCCGGCCTTTGCTCCAAGATAAGCTCCACGCAGATCTCGGCCGCACCCTGGGTGAGTTGCTTGCAGGTGGCCCCCTTCTTTTCTTTCTTCAGTTTGAGCAGATTCCGGCAGCAGGTGGAGCCGTAACGCTCCTGAAACCGGTCATGCATCTGCCGGGCCACCTTGTCAAACTCCTTCTTCTTCATCCCCCCTTCAAGCCGGGGCCCCAGGAAGATGGACAAGGCCAGTTCGCCGCCGGCCAGAGCGCCGCAAACACACTCGGCGCCGCCCATCCCGTGACAGAAGGACGACCCGAGATTGGTGGCCACTTCCGGGGTAAACCCGCCGCCGAATCCCTGGTTGAGCACCAGAAGCACCGCCTCGGCACAGCAGATCTTGTGAACATCATAGATATTACCGGCCCGTTTGCCGGCGAGGATGGCCAGCTCTTCATGCTGGGGAATAGCGACCAGTGGTTTACGCTTGATCTTGAAAAATCTCATAATCTCTTATCTTTTTTTGGTTAACAAGTTTAAATAGTTACCATCAAATTTCAGCCAGGTTGAGAAAAGTCCTGTGGGGACGGCTTCAGCCGCGAACAATGATCAGCCGATTTACTATACGGCTTAAGGCCCTCAAGTGATTTTATTCGCGAATAAATTCGCTCCCACCCCAAAACAGTCCCAGGCAATCTGCCATATCGCTACCAGCCTTGCTACCCCTTGTTAAAGGCAAGCCCATCCGCGTCCCTGTCAACTATAATACTATCACCCTCTTCAAAGGTCCCGTCAAGAATCTTCATGGCCAGGCCATCCTGCACATAGCGCTGGATAGCTCTCTTCAACGGCCTGGCCCCATAGTTGGGGTCGTAACCCACGTCGATCAGATAATGCTTGGCCGCCTCGGTCAGCTTAACCGAAAATTTCTGTTCGGCAAGCCGCTTGGTCAACAAATCCACCTGGATATCGATAATCCCGGTGAGATGCTCCTTGCTTAAGGAGTGGAAGATAATGATCTCGTCCACCCGGTTCAGAAACTCGGGCCTGAACTGGGCGTGGAGGATCTCGTTGACCCTGGCCTTCATCTCCTCCCGCCGCTCCTCGCCCAGATCCATGATCAGCTGGCTGCCGAGATTCGAGGTCATGATCAGGATGGTGTTCTTGAAATCAACGGTCCGGCCGTGGCCGTCGGTCATCCGCCCGTCGTCGAGGATCTGGAGCAGGACGTTGAACACGTCCGGATGCGCCTTTTCGATCTCGTCAAAGAGGATCACCGAGTAAGGCCTACGCCGTACCGCTTCGGTGAGGTGGCCGCCCTCGTCATAGCCGACATAGCCCGGAGGGGCGCCGATCAGCCGGGAGACGGAATGCTTCTCCATGAACTCGCTCATATCCAGCCGGATCATCGCCTTTTCGGTGTCAAAGAGGAACTTGGCCAGGCTGCGGGCCAGCTCGGTTTTGCCGACCCCGGTGGGGCCCAAAAAGATAAAGGAGCCCAGCGGCCGATTGGGGTCCTGCAGGCCGGCGCGGGCCCGGCGCACCGCATTGGCCACCGCGCCGATCGCCTCCTGCTGGCCGATCACGGTTCTGGCCAGCTCGCGATCGGCATGGACCAGCTTATCCTTTTCGCCCTGCAGCAGCCGGTCCACCGGAATCCCGGTCCACTTGGCCACCACCGAGGCGACATCCTCTTCATCCACCTCTTCCTTCAGCATCTGCCGATCCTTCTGGATCTCGGCCAACCGCTCGTTCTGGGCGACCAGCTCTTTTTCCAGCTCGACGATCTTGCCGTAGCGCAATTCCGCCACCCGGCTCAGATCGCCCTGCCGCTCGGCCTGCTGTTCGGCAACCCTGGCCTCGTCGATATCGCTCTTAACCTTTCTGATCTGCTGAATGATATCCCGCTCCAGGCCCCAATGGCCCTTCATGCTGTGCAAGGTCTCGTTGCAGTCGGCCAGCTCGGCTTCCAGCTTTTTAAGCCGCTCCCGGGAGGCGGCGTCGCTTTCCTTTTTCAGGGCCTCCCGCTCAATCTCGAGCATGATCCGCCGCCGCTCCACCTCATCGATCTCGGTGGGCATGGAGTCGATCTCGATCCGCAGCCGCGAGGCCGCCTCGTCGATCAGGTCGATGGCCTTGTCCGGCAAAAAGCGGTCGGTGATATAGCGGTTGGACAGGGTGGCGGCGGCCACCGTTGCCGAATCCTTGATCCGCACCCCGTGGTGCACCTCATATTTCTCCTTGATCCCGCGGAGAATGGCGATGGTATCGTCCAGGGAAGGCTCCTGGACCAGAACCTGCTGGAATCTGCGCTCCAGGGCCGCATCCTTTTCAATGTATTTCCGGTATTCGTTGAGGGTGGTGGCCCCCACGCAATGGAGCTCGCCCCGGGCCAGGGCGGGCTTGAGCATATTGGAGGCGTCCATCGACCCTTCCGCCGCGCCGGCCCCGACCAGGGTATGGATCTCGTCGATAAAGAGCACGATCTCCCCTTCCCGCTTCTGGATCTCCTTGAGCACCGCCTTGAGCCGGTCTTCAAACTCGCCCCGGTACTTGGCCCCGGCCACCAGCGCCCCCAGATCCAGGGACATGACCTGCTTGTTGCGCAGGCTGTCCGGCACGTCGCCGTTGATGATCCGCTGGGCCAGCCCTTCGACAATGGCGGTCTTGCCCACCCCGGGCTCGCCGATCAGCACCGGATTGTTCTTGGTCCGCCGGCTCAACACCTGGATAACCCGCCGCACCTCGTCGTCGCGGCCGATCACCGGGTCGAGCTTGCCCTGCTTGGCGATATCGGTGAGGTTGCGGGCATATTTCTCCAGGGCCTGATACTTCTCCTCCGGGTTGGGATCGGTAACCCGCTGGCTGCCCCGGATCGAAACCAGGGCCTTGAGAAACTCGTCTTTGGTGATGCCGACCCGGTTCAGCCCCTTGGCCGCCGGCGAATCCTTGTCGCCGAGCACGGCCAGCAGCAGATGCTCCTGGCTGACATACTCGTCCTGCATCTGCTTAGCCTCCTTGAAGGCCTGATCCAGCAGCTGCTTAAACCTGGGCGAGGCATAAACCTGCTCAAAGCCGCTGCCGCTGACCTGGGGCAGCTTGCGGAGCAGGCCGTCCATCTCCTTGGCGGCCAGATCCGGGCTGACCCCGATTTTTTGTAACGCGGGAATGATCACCCCGTCTTTTTCTTCCAGCAGGGCCTTGACCAGATGCTCGGGCTGCAGTTCCTGGTGGCCCCGGCTCTGGGCCAGGTTCTGGGCGGCCTGCAACGCCTCCTGGGATTTCACCGTAAACTTATCGAATTGCATCTCTGATTCTCCTTCACACAGATCTTGTAACAACGCCGGCCATCTCTAAACAGCGTACCGTATTTCCCGACAAAGATGAGAAATTACCGCCGGTCCTTATTTTAATTTTACAAGAACGTAAGTTCGCCCATAAATCATGTCAAGAGGGCATAACCTCTCTATTTACCCCAAGGCTCACGACAAGAACAGCCTGCAACCCTGCATCTTTTATGCGTGGAAGAGTCCGAGCAAACTTGCTATAGTTTACCTAACAATATTTTCCCCAATCCAGGGTTGAACAATAAAACCCCCCACATAGGCAATTATTACCATGGCTTCATTCTGCAAATATCATCCCAGCCAGGCGGCCCACTTTGTCTGCGAACGCTGCGACACCCACCTCTGCCCGGAGTGTGTTTCGCTGCGCGAACATAAACTTTACAATACCATCAAGACCGCCCATTTCTGCCCGATATGCAACATCCCCCTTCAATCGCTGGGCGTGGGCCACCTGATCGCCCCCTTCTGGACCAGGCTGCCCCAGTTTTTCCTCTACCCCTTCAAGGGCCATGCCCTTTTTCTGATTATCGCCATGGCCGCGGTCGGCATTTTTTTAGGCAACTCCATCCTCTTCCTGCTGTTCAGCACGGTAATCCTCATTAAATACTCATATGCGGCCCTGACCAGCACCGCCCAGGGCAGACTGAGCCCGCCGGAGCTTGGCGGCGAGATGATCAACGCCGACATCAGCCCCGCCTTCAAGCAGCTCGGCCTGATCGCCATCAATGCTTTTCTTTTTTTCTGGATCGCCCAAAGCCTGGGCCAGGCCCCGGCCTTGATCTTTTTGCTGCTGGCCGTGCTCGGCATACCGGCGATGATCATGATCCTGGCCTGCAGCAACAGCGTTTTGAAAGCGATCAACCCCTTGGTTTTTGTGCCGGTGATCTGGCGGGTGGGCTGGCCCTACCTGCTCATGTATTTTTTTCTGATTCTCCTCTACGGCGCCCCCTCGGCCCTGGCTTATTACCTTTTCAAACTGTTGCCCGATTTCCTGGCCAGATTTCTGACCATGGCCGGCCAACAATACTACACCATCATGTGCTACAACCTGATGGGCTATGTCCTGTTGCAATACCACGAAGTGCTGGGCTACCAGGTGAATTATGAGGATTTTGTCAGCCAGTTGCCGGTAACTAAAAAGGGCTGCGCCGCCAATAACGACAAGCCCTTGACCGAGGTCGACATCCTGATTAAAGAGGGGAAATTTGATGAGGCCTTAGCGGCGCTGCAAAGAGAGCTCCAGCAGAACAGCCAGGATAAGGAACTTGCCGGCCGCTATTACAAATTACTCAAAGCCGGCGGCAAACAGCAGGAGCTTATCAACTTTGCCCCGGATTACCTGAAGATCCTGCTGGCAGCCAACGACAAAAAAACAATCCGCCAGGTCTACAAGGAGTGCCTAAAGCTCAATGGCAAATTGCCCTTGCCGGCGGAGGCCCTGTACCATATTGCCGCCACCCTCAACAAAGAAGGCGACCCACAGTCGTCCCTGGCCGCATATCTGCGGATCACCAAGGAGCACCCCAAACACGAGCTGCTGCCCGACTCATATTTCCACATCGCCAAACTGCTCAACGAACGGCTGGGCAAACCGGAACAGGCCAGGGAGATCCTGACCGTTCTCATCCGGAAATTTACCAACCATGACATCGGCCGAGCAGCCAAGGCTTACACGGAAGGGCTCTAAGGCCGGCGATCAGGAGGATTGCGGCAAGGCCTGGGCGGCACGGGCCTCGGCTGCCTCTGGAAAACGGGCGCAGAGGATTTTCAGACATTGCCGGCCCTGCTCCTCCTGGCCCTGGGCTCGGTAGGCCTTGGCCAGACGCAACAGGCTTTCCGGCACCCGGGCAAAGGTGGCGTTGTGTTTTAGGAGATGGGCCATGATAAGCCGAGCCTCGGGCAGTAAGCGCTGCTCGCAAAAAGCATGGACCAGCCGGCAGTTTATCTCAGGGGAGAGGCCATTTTCCTTGACCAGACCGCTGTACTCCCCGGCCACCTTTACCATTTGCGGAAAACCGGCCCGGTTGGCGCCCAAAACCCCAAGCAACCGATTGGCGCTTTGCTGAAACCCCTCGCTCCGCGGCTCGATCTTTTCAAGGTTAAACAGATGGGTAATCACCTCGATATTGTTGCGATCAAGGGCCAGAGCTTGCTCCAAGCTTAACCGGGCCTTGGTAAAATCAAGGGCGGCCATGGCCTGCAGGCCCTGCTCAACATGTTTTTCAATCTCTTTTTGGGGGGCATCCGGCGCCAACCTCTCCGGAAGCGGCCCCAGAAACTTAAGCTGCGCAAAGCCCAGCAGGGCGCCGCCGACCAGGCCGCCGATATGGGCGACATAGGCGACATTGCTGGTCCCCCCTAAAAAAAGCTGATAAAATTCCTGCCCCAACCACAAAGGCAGCAGCAGCACGGCCGGAACCTTTAAGTAATCAAAATAAAAACCGAGAAACAAAAATATCCTGACCCGTTGCCTGAAATAGATAACGGTGTAGGCCCCCATCATGCCGGCGATGGCCCCGGAGGCCCCGACCAGCGGGGTCGCGCTGTCGCGATAGATCATCCCGAAAAAGACCCCGGCGAGCAAACCGGTCAACAGATAGCCGGCCAGGTAATACCGCCGCTTACAGGCCATTTCCAGCATACAGCCCACCAGCCAGAGAAAAACCATATTGCCGACCAGATGACCCGCCCCGCCGTGGAGAAACATATAGCTGAGCAAGGTCTTGCCAAAACCATAGGCTGGGCGGTAGCCCCAACTCCAGGAGACAACCCGGGCCAGCCTGGCCTCGAATTCGCGGCGAAAATCCCGCCACTCGGCATAATGCGGATCAGCCGGCGTGATAATTTCCCCGGCCCGCAGCGCCTTATTAAAAACAGGATCCTCTTCGATCGCCTGCCAGAAGCCAACCCGGCCACGGGGTTCGGCAGGGTCGAACTGCCGCATCGCCTGCAGATCATCATTGCGCTCCGCCCCGGCCAGAAAAACAAGATACTCATCCGCCTCCACCTTGGCCATGGCTGACTCGGAGTAATAAGTAAGCGCCGCATCCAGGTTCTTGCTGTCGCCCAGCTGAAAATTAAAAAAAACCACGCAATTGATCACAATCAAAACGATTGTCACCAAGGGCGGATTTCGCCAGCTCATATTTTGCGTAAGGGGTATTATCATAAAATTATCGTTATATGCGGGCAACCATGACGCCGGCGGCGGCAATCAATTGTCCGAAAAGTCGCCGGCGGCTCACAAAGGAGCAACGCCAACCATGGATCAGGCTTGGTGGTTGAGAACCTCCCGCACCTTGGCGGCAAGGAAATCAGCGGCAAAGGGTTTATGGATAAAGACCACCCCGGTGCGCTTCAGTTCGCTGGGGTCGATAACCTTATCACTGTAACCGGACATCAAAATCACCTTGATATCTCTTTTTTTGGCCAAAAAAGACCTGGCAATATCCCAACCACTGATGCCGGGCATCACATAATCGGTCAGCAACAAGTCAATCTCGCCATCATCAACCATATTCAAGGCCGCATCCCCGGACGCCGCCAACAAAACCCGGTAACCGAGAATCTCCAAGGTTTCGCCGATCATCTCGCGGATCGACTCATCATCATCGACCACGAGCACGGTTTCCCGGCCCCGAGGCATGGGGCCTTCCTGGAAATGAACACGGTCATCCTCGATCTCCCCTTCAACTATCGGGAAAAATATCTTAAACGTCGTGCCCTTACCCAGTTCACTGTAGACATAGATATGACCGTTATGCTGCTTGACGATCCCGTGAACCATGGCCAGCCCCAACCCGGTCCCCTTACCCACGTCCTTGGTGGTAAAGAAAGGTTCAAACATTTTATCGCGCACCCCGGCGGGAATCCCGGTGCCGCTATCGGCGACAATCAACATCGCATAGCGCCCCGGCTCCACTTCACTGTGGCTCCTGGCATAGCGGCTGTCCAAGGTCATGGTCGATGCCTCAATGAGCAAGGTCCCGCCCATGGGCATGGCATCCTTGGCATTAATCGCGAGATTCATGATAATCTGCTCGATCTGAATCGGATCGGCCATGATATTGGCCTCGGTCGAGCCAACCTGCACCTGCAGCTGGATATCGTCGCCGATCACCCTTTCAATCATCCGGGAAACCCGACTCACCAAGGCGCCAAGGTCAACGGCCTGCATCTCCAGCACCTGCTTCCGACTGAAGGTGAGCAGCTGCCGGGTGAGGCCGGAGGCGCTGGTGGCGGCGGCAATCATCGCCTCCACGTATCTGCGCAGCGGTTCATCCTCACTCATTTTCAACTTGATAATACCGGCGTAACCGAGGATGGCGGTCAACTGATTGTTGAAATCATGGGCCACCCCGCCCGCCAACCGGCCGACCGCCTCCATCTTCTGCGCCTGCAGCAGTTGGCCTTCCAGATTTTTCCGCTCACTGATATCCTTGAAAACAACCACGGCTCCGACTATTTGGCCGCCCTCCCGCACCGGGGTCGATACATATTCCACGGCAAAACTGGTGCCGTCCTTGCGCCAGAAGATATCGTCATCAACCTGACAGACCTCGCCGTAAATCATACTCTGCAGAATTGGACAATCCTTGCGGGAAAAGATGCTCCCATCTTTTTTGGTGTGATGAAACAAATCGTGCTGATGATGGCCGACAATCTCCTCCACCGCAAAACCGGTAAGCTCCGCGGTTTTGGCGTTGGCAAAGGTGGTATTGCCGTCCATATCCACATCGTAAATCCCGGCCCCGGCCGCATCGAGCAACAGGCCATAGCGATGATGCAGACTTTCCAGGGCCGCTTCGGCCTTACGCCGCAACGAGATATCCCGGAAAATCTCGATGACGGTGGGTTGATCTTCATTGAGCAGGGCCGGGTTGGCGGTACAATGATATACAGCCTTGCTCCCGTCCGCCAGCTCGATAAGAATTTCAGCCTCATGCACTTGCCAATCGGCAAAGGCCTTGACCGTGGGGCAAAGATGTTGCTGATCCGCTGACCCATAGGGGCAGCCGACCACCTCATAACACGGCCGGCCGATGATGGCGTTGGCGTCCCGACCCCAGGCATTTTCATTGGCCCAGACAAGGCGGAAATTCTTATCCACCATGGTGATATGATCACCAAGAGAGGTAAGCATGGCCTTCAATTTTGTTTCGCTGGCCCGCAGAGCCTCCCCCACCCGCTTGCGCTCCGCAACCTCCTCGGTCAATTCACCAATCAACTCTTTCTGCTGTTGCCTTGATTGATCAAGGGCGCCGATCAATCGGCCGAAACTGAAATACAAAACGAGCCAGGACGCAACAAGCAGGGCGGTGGTAAAGAGAACCGAATCCCAGATATACCTATTTTTGCGGTCTGTCAAAAACGTGATATCCTGGAGGGCGATCACCCCGCCGATGGACTCGCCATGGTAATTTTTCAACAAGGCCTGACGATGGATAATATAATTCTTACCATCTATTTCAATAAACGCCTGGTCGCCTTCCAAGTCAAAATCGTCGGGCAATTGCCTAAAGAGCTCCGCCTCTTTATAAACCAGAATCTGGTTACCGAGTTTTCTCTTGGCATCCTTGTTCAGGGTGGCCTTTTGCCAATTCTTCTCGTTATAATAAAGGGCGACCTCCACCTTAAACCGTTCGACAATGGTGGCCGCCAGCTGCTCGGCCAAAATTCCCACCTCAAGCAGCCCCACGTACTGTTTCTCATAAAAAACAGGCTGAATTACCCGGAAAAATGCGCCGTAACGGCCAATCTCAAATCCGGCCACCTGCTTCTGCACCTGATGAACATACTGGGCGGCCGGCCTAATCTTGCGCAGGTCGTCGCCGAAAAAATCAGGCTTATGCATACGCAAAAAAGATTTGCCGTTGGGCTCATGGAAATGCATGACATCGAGAAAGGGGGTTTCTTCCCTGAAATCCTGATAGGTGGGCGCGGTAAGCCTGAGGAGTTTTTCACGATCCCTTGCGGCAAAAGCAGCCACAATATCGGTGCGAACCTCGGCAATATTCCGCAGGCGCATGCTGTAAATATCAAAGAGATTCTTGCGGATCGAGCCTAAAAGATAGGTGAATTCCTCGCTGTTCGCCTGGAGCAAGCGCGCGGTTTCGGCTTTATGACCACTGATGCCGGCATAGAGATGAAATCCGGACAAAGCGATCATCAGCACGGTAACCACAAAAATAACTTTATTTTTGGTGTCCATAACCATCGACAATACCGCTCCGAATCCCTATCCGCCGCCAAGCGGCCAGCCCGACCCAACCAAGACCGGATCTCTTTTCACCTAATACATAGTAACCCGGCGTCAAACAATCTGGCAAATTTATTCTGACTGAAAACAGAGAAGTTTTTACGGCGGACCAAAAGGCCTCAGCCCGCTAACCGCTTGATGCCGCGGGCGATCAGGAGTCGACAAAACGAATGCTTCTGGTGCGGATCACATTGGGATGGGCTTCGATCGCAGCCACCACCTCGGGCGCGAGCTCAGATTGCAGATCGATAATGTTGTAGCCGATGCTGCCGTTGGATTCATTCAAATAACTGACAATGTTGACGCCGGAGGCCCCGATGGCATGGGAGGCAAAACCGATCATATCGGGCACATCGCGATTGATCATGATGAAGCGGGTATGCACCTTATCCGAGGGCAGCGACTCGGCGGTGGGGAAATTAACGCTGTGGGTAATGATGCCGTACTCGAGATACGCCTTAAGCTCACTCACCGCCATACAGGCGCACTGCTCCTCCGACTCTTCGGTGCTGGCGCCAAGGTGGGGGGTGACAATAATTTTAGGATGAGCCAGGGTTGCCTTTGTCGGAAAATCGGTTAGATAGGCGCTCAATTGCCCACTATCCAAGGCGGCCAGCACCGCCGCCTCGTCGACAATCGGCCCCCGCGCGTAATTGACCAGAATGGCCCCGGCGGGCAGACGGTTGAGGAGGTCACGGTCAACCACGCCGATGGTTTTTTCATTTAAGGGGGTATGCACCGTCAGGATATCGGCATGCCGCACCATCTCCCCCAGGGAGCGGGCCAGAATAACCTCCGGGGATAGGTTGTGGATATTCTCCAGGGCCGGAAAAGGATCAAACCCGATAACCCGCATCTGCCGCAGGCCGCCGCCGTTGGCCACCCGGACCCCGATTTTGCCCAAACCTAGAACGCCAAGGGTTTTCCCGGCCAGTTCAAAGCCTTTAAATGCCGACTTCCGGGCCTCCACTTGCCCGCCGATCTCGCTGTCAGCCTGCCCCTTCAACCCCTGGCAAAAATCCATACCCTGGTGCAGATTGCGGGCCTGGATACCCAGCATGACAAAAACCAGCTCGGCCACCGCATTGGCGTTGGCCCCCGGCGTGTTAAACACGCAAATGCCCCGCCCACTCGCCTTATCCACCGTAATATTATTAACTCCGGCCCCGGCCCGGGCCACGGCCAGCAACGATGGATATTGATCGGTGTCCACCGGCGAGCTTCTGACCAGAATGGCATGGGGGTCGGCTTGCTCAGCTCCCACGGAAAAATTATCGCCCAACAGCGCCAGGCCTTCCGGGGCTATCTTATTGACCACCCTGACCTGGAAATCATCCATAACAGCTCCTTACCGCCCGGAGCGCCATTCTTCACGGCTGAAGCCGCTCCAGCCGGACTATCCGCAATCCGCCCGAGACGCGATTGTAATCGGATTGTTAACGCTAGCAGCTCAGCCGCGACAATTGAAGATGGCCTTACCGGTTTAACAAGACCGGGAAAAATTTTCCCCTCACTCCATACAGACCTTGTTGCGCCCGCTTTTTTTTGCCTGATAAAGCACCTCATCCGCCCGCAACAGCCACTCGTCAAGGGAGACCCCGGCCTGCCACTGGACCAAACCGATACTGACCCCAAGCCTTTTGCCTTCACCGCTGGCGATGGCAAGCTCATCAACCGCCCGGCATAAGCGGTCGGCCATTATCTTGGCAGAGTCGGCAGAGGTATCGGGCAAGACCAGCATAAACTCATCGCCGCCCATCCGCACCAGCAGATCGGTGTTTCTGACCATACCGGCCATGGCTCCGGCCACCTTGCGCAAGGCCTGATCCCCGGCCGCATGGCCCAGGGTGTCGTTGATCTGCTTAAAGTGATCAAGATCCATACTTAGTATGGAAATGGGATGACCATACCTTTTCGCCGACTCCAGCAGCGGCCCGATCCGCTCTTCAAATACCCGCCTGTTTTCCAGGCCGGTCAACATATCACGCCGTGCCTGATGAAAAAGGTCTTCATAGTTCAAGGCCCGCAGCATGGGCTCACCGAGGATCTTAACCGCATTATCCAAAATCTGCGCCTCTTCATGACTGATAAGCTCCCCCCGACGCAGCAACATGATGCAACCCTGGTGACCGGCAAACTCCAACGGCCATTGCTGCACCGAGAAGGGCCCGCAGCTGAAACATGAGTCATTATTATGACACTCATTTTCCAAAAAGACATCATTGGCCACCTGCATGACCAGCCGACGATCCGGACCATGGCAGGAACAAATCACATGGGAGCGGCTATGATCAAAACTGCGATAGGCAATCAGATCATGGGCGACCAAGGGCATCAGCCAAACGGAAAATGCTTCGATCATTCCCTGCAGATCGGTGGCCCCGGCCAGGCGGGCATGCAGCTCATTCACCTGTTGCAGCCATTCGGATTGGCGACGATAATGCTCGAGCTCGACAATTAAACGATCGAGATCAAGTCGATTTTTGTCTCTATTATCTATAAGAGATATTGCAGCGTGCATGGCAATTGCTCCTTTGGGTTAATATTTAGCCTAACCCTCACAATTGCTATTTCCGTGCCAGCAAAAACAAACCAGCCGATAAACCACGAACCACCCCGACAAAATACCATGATAACATATTGTTATTGTTGCAAATTAAAAAAAATATCCATCCCACAACAACAGCACCTCCCCCCCCGAATCATGACTGACACAGAAAAAAATTCCCCTCCAAACCAAACAGCCGGATGGCCGACCTGTCAAAAAAATAACAGCATTCTTGCGTATCCTTTTCTTGCATCAGCCAACAAAAAGGATATCATTAGCCCTTGATCATTTTTAGCAATCCTTGCAGGCAGAACAGATGGCCGAACCTACCCGCCGCCACATAATCCATCTCGACATGGATGCCTTCTACGCCTCGGTCGAGGTGCTGGACAACCCGCAACTCACCGGCCTGCCGGTAGTGGTCGGCGGCAACAGCAACCGGGGCGTGGTCTCCGCCGCTTCTTACGCGGCCCGTAAATTCGGGATCCACTCGGCAATGCCGATCATCACCGCAAAAAAACTTTGCCCCCAGGCTGTGTTTCTGCCGGTCCGCATGGCCCGCTACCAGGAAATCTCCGGCCGGATCATGGCGATTTTCCACCGCTTCACCCCCCTGGTGGAACCCATCTCCCTTGACGAAGCTTTTTTAGACGTCACTGCGAGCAAAGCCCTAAAAGGCGATGCCGTGACCATTGCCGCTGAAATAAAAAAAATGGTGCGCGAGGAAACCGGCTTGACCGTTTCGGCCGGGGTAGCCGCCACAAAACTTCTGGCCAAGATCGCCTCGGACCAAAACAAGCCGGATGGCCTCACCGTGGTTCCAGCGGGGCGGGAGCAAGAATTTCTCGCCCCGCTGCCCATTGCCCGCCTCTGGGGCGTTGGCCCCGCCACCCGCGACAGCCTGGCCATGTTCAGCGTAAAAACCATCGGCGACCTCTGCAAACTACCCCTGACCACCCTGGTTGCAAAATTCGGCAACAAACAGGGTGAACATCTGCACCTTGTCTGCCAGGGGATCGACCCCCGGCCGGTAATTGCCGAACATGAGATAAAATCCATCGGCAACGAAGAGACCTTTGCCACGGACCTGCTCGATCGCAAACTGATCAAACAGGAACTGCTGACCCTCTGCACCAAGGTAGGAAAGCGGGTCCGGGCTAACGGCGTCCAGGGCAAAACCGTGACCATCAAGGTCAAATATCGGGATTTTCAACAGGTGAGCCGGGCCAACACCCTTGACTACGCCATTGATGACGACCGTTCGCTCTATGAAACAGGTTGCGACTTACTTAACAAAACCGAAGCCGGCCGGCGGCCGATTCGCCTGCTCGGCATCACCGTCTCCAACCTCCACCCCGGAGGCGCCTCAGGTCAGCTCTCACTCTTTGCCCCCGACCCCACCCGGCAAAAACGGCGGGCGCTCTACAAGGCCATTGATACCATCAGTGACCGCTACGGCAACCAGACCGTTATCCCGGCCATGCTTTTGCTTGATGAGCAAGGATAGTTCCGCCCAAAAACAACGAGCAATGGTTATGCTGGATAAACTCAAGATATTCAGGTAGAATTTTAACAAACAACAACATCGCGCATTCAGCAAGTTACCCACCAACCACCGCAACCAATAAAAGCTCAAGGGTGATGACAATGAAAAAAATTATTCTTCTTACTGTTCTCGTGCTGCTGGCGACAACCAGTGCCGCTTACGGCCAAACCCAGGTTTCCAGAATTGCCGTGGCCCCAACAATTGTCGATCATGAACCCAGCGAGGCCAACAATATTTTCAAAAGCGATGTGGGCACAATCTCCTGTTTCACCGAAATAACCACGGACCAGGCCCCGACCGGCGTTGTCCATGTCTGGTCGTACAAGGACAAAATCATGGCCGAGGTACCGCTGCAAGTCGGCGCGGCCCGGTGGCGGACCTACAGTTCCAAAAAAATCGCGCCGCAATGGCAGGGCAACTGGAAGGTCGAAGTTTATTCAGACGAAGGTGCTTTACTCAACACCGTCGAATTTATTGTTCTGGAATAAGCCACCCATGACAAACAGCCTTTTTAACCGAATAAGAAGGCTTCAGGCGACCCTTTTGCCAAACCGCCACCATCAACGGCCCAGGGTCGATCAATTTTATTGATTGTCTTCTCTGCTATCTGAGATAATAATTTAAATATGGAGAAAAATTATTGCCCTGATAATGATTTGGTAATTTTACCGCGACAAGGAAACCATATGCTCTATCGGCAATTAATCATCATAAGCCTGATGACGATTCTGCTTTCAAGCCAATCTTCATTTCTCTTGGGGGCCGAGGAGCAGTACCAAACCATCACCGCCCCGGAGGTCAAGCACCGAATCCAAGGCAGTTCCCCTGGTGTTTTGATCCATGTCCTGAGCAGACTTGAATATGAAGCACAGCACATCCCCGGCTCCATCAACATCCCGATCGACAAACTGGCAACCAGCGACCAATTGCCGCCGGCCAAGGATACCCCGCTCATTTTTTACTGTATGGGCCGAAAATGACCCTATAGTCTGAGGGCTGCAAGGATTGCAGTCGAAAAAGGATATAGCCGAGTTTACGCGTTTGTCGGCGGCATCCCCGAATGGCGAAGTTTTCAGTACCCCATGGTGGTCAATGAACAATTCACTCAAACCCCAGTCACTAAACTGGCCCCGACCGAGGCATGGCGACTGTTATCGGCCGAGCGCCCCTTTGTTCTTGATGTTCGCCCCTTGGACTTCACCACCAACCAGTCATACATCAAAGGAGCAATACACTGCCCCTTGGTGGATCTCATCGACAGGATCAATGAATTGCCCAAAAACAGACCGCTGCTCATCTGCGATTGGACCATGAAACAATCCCCCTTGGCCGCAATCTACCTCCAATCAAAGGGATATAACGTGCTCGGGGTGGTAAAGGGAGGAATGGAACGCTGGCTGCATGAAAATTTCCCCTCAGAGGCGCGGATGCTTCCTTAGCCCCCAATGCAACCTACTTAGTTGACTCAAAAGAATAATGACCATCATAAACAAAAAACAATCACAAACTCCCCCCCCAAAAACAATCATCAACAAGATCAGTTTTATTTTTGCCTTATTGGTTACCGTCATCATCGCCAACGGCATTTATTCCACTCTGACGGAAAGCGGTAAAATTCATGAGCAAATATATCGGGACCTTGAAGGCAAACTAAAGATCAGCTATTTCACCATGCTCAACGAACAGGAAAATCTGGTCGTGGCAGGGAAAATAATAAAAGGGCAACAGCTAAACCTTATAGACCTCATGGACCACGACCGGATCCGCCCTATTAAAATCATGCTCCAGTCAATCTCATCCATGCATGATATTGAAATGATCTTTCTTTTGGATGAAAATTTCAGCTTACTGACCAGCAACAGCTTTAACGATGAAACCGGCGATCCCGAACTTTACCGCTCCTTATCCTTGGGCAGAGGCATGAAATCTGGCCTGTTGGAAATCCCGGCGGAAATTTATTACAATCTATCCGGCACCGCCGCCAACAAGCCCATAGATAAAAATGAAAAAATTATCTGTATTTCCACCACCGTCAAACTGATTCATCATCTGGGCAATCCCTACGGCTATGTTGTTTTACTCAAGCATATCAACGGCAACGACAAATTAATCACCCGCATGAAAAATATGACCCAGACCCAGGTCATTATCTACGATAAACAAGATCGCGCCATCGCCAGCAGTTTCGCCGTCGCCTCAATCCCGGCACCTATGGACAATCGCTTTTCCATCGATGACAAAAATTACTTTGTCTGCCTGGAGGATCTCCGCAACATATCCGGCGCCGTAATCGGCAAACTGGCGGTCGCCATTGACAGCTCCGATTTTCTTCAACAACGTCGCCGGTTCCTGATGAGCAATCTGCTGCCGCTGCTGTTCACCATAATTATCTTTTTGGCCATGTTTGCCCTGCTCAAATCAAGAATCCTTGATAAAATAAATCGCCTCCGCGCTATCCTGCACGATGTCGCGACCGGCCAAGCAGACCTCGGAAGCCGCTTGGCTGTTTCCGACCTTGCCCGGGCAGGGAAACACCCCGATGAAGTTGAACTCATGTGCCTGGATTTCAACCACATGATGGAAATACTGGAAAGAACGTTTCAGCAAGCGGACAACCAAGCCAAACAACTGCAACTGCAACAAACCAAGCTGTGGAAAGCCAATATGGGACTGGAAGCCCAAACCGCGCTGCTGAACCGACAAAAAGGTGAATTGGCCACCCTCTACCGGCAAAACGATTTGATCTTGAATTCGGCCGGGGAAGGCATCTACGGCCTGGATATCGAAGGAAAAATAACCTTTGTCAACCAAGCGGCCTTAAGGCTTACCGGTTATACGGAAAACGAACTGCTGGGCTATAAGGCCCATGACCTTCTCCACCACACCGATCAAACCAACCATACATATCCTTTTTCCGCCTGCCCGATCAGCTCCACCCTGGCATACGGCAAGGTTCATCGTGAGCAAGATGAACTTTTCTGGCGCAAGGACGGCAGCAGTTTTCCGGTGGAGTTTGTCTGTTCACCGATAGTGGAGACGGAAACGGTAATCGGCGCCGTCGTGGTCTTCCTCGACATCACGGACCGAAAACAGATGGAGCGGGCCAAGGAAAAGATCAATAAACGACTCATGCAAAGCCAAAAAATGGAAGCGGTCGGAACATTGGCCGGCGGAATCGCCCATGACTTCAACAACACCCTGATGGCGATCAAAGGGTTCACCGACATCTCCCTGCATCAGGCGGCAAAAGACAGCCCGGTCTTCAACAATCTGCTGCAAATCCAGGATGCCGCCAGCCGGGCTGCGGGTCTGACCCGCGAACTGCTGCTTTTCAGCCGCCGGGAACCCATGGAATTTTCCCCGGTAAACCTGGACCAGATCGTCCAAAACATCTCGACCATGCTTAACCGGATCATCGGGGAAAAAATCTCAATAACCACCAAGCTGGAAAACGGGACAAAACTGCACCCGGTCCTTGGGGAAGCAGGGGCAATCGAACAGATAATCATCAACCTGGCGGTCAATGCCAAGGATGCCATGCCCATGGGGGGAGAATTCACCATCACCATGGCCAATGTCTCGATTGATGCGGAATTTTGCCGACAGTTCCCTTATGCGCGGCCTGGAGAATTCGTAAAACTGGCGGTAAAAGACACCGGCCAGGGAATTGACGAAATGGTGGTCAGCCATGTTTTTGAACCGTTTTTCACCACCAAGGAAGTAGGCAAAGGGACGGGCTTGGGCCTTTCCGTGGTCTACGGCATCGTAAAAGAGCATCATGGCTGGATCAATGTGAGCAGTGAACCGGACAAAGGCACATTATTCGAGGTATTTTTCCCTGCCCTGCTCAATGATCCGGGAAAAGAAGCGATAAAGGATACCTTGTTCAGCAATCTGGAGGGGGCGGGCGAACTGATCCTGATAGCGGAAGGCGATGATCACCTCCGGCAAATTGCCGCCAATGCTTTTACCGCAGGCGGTTACAAGGTATTTACCGCCAAAAACAGCAGGGAAGCCCAGAATATTTTCTGGCAGGAGAAAGGCGAGTTCCACCTCTTTTTATGCAGTGCCGATTTGGGCGATGAAAGCGGGCTTAATCTGGCGGAAAATCTGCGCAAAACAAAACCGGAACTTATCATCCTGATCTCGGCAAGCAGGGCCATGGATAAAACTAAAATTGACGAAATAAAGAAAAGGGGCTGCCACTTTCTGGAAAAACCATATGTGGCTTATGACCTCTTAAAAACCGCCAAACAGCTCTTGACCTGAAATCAATAGGTCAGACCAACCCGATCCCTTACCAGATCAAGGGTCTCGGTCGCCTTGCTCCGCGCCTTTACCGCCCCTTTATGCAGAATATCACGAACCTGACCGGGATCGGCCAGCAGCGCCTCCCGCCGCTCCCGGGCCTCTCTAAAAAACTCCCAGAGGATATCGACCAGCTCCAGCTTGATCTTGCCGTACATGGCCCCGCCGTTCACGTAGAGGCCATGCACCTCGGCCAGGCGATCCGCCGGCGCGAAGAGCTTGTAGATATTATAAAGATTGCACTTATCCGGGTCCTTCGGTTCCTCCACCGGGGTGGCGTCGGTAACGATGGTCATCACCTTCTTTTTCAGCTCCTTCTGACTGGAAAAGAGGGGAATGGTGTTGTCGTAGGATTTGGACATCTTCTGCCCGTCGATGCCGGGGATGGTGGCCAGGTTATCATCAATGACCGGTTCCGGCACCACAAAGGTCTCGCCAAAGGTGTTGTTGAACTTGATCGCGATATCACGGGCCACCTCGAGATGCTGTTTCTGATCCTTGCCCACCGGCACCTTGTCGGCCTGAAAGATCAAAATATCGGCGGCCATCAGCACCGGGTAGGCAAAAAGCCCGTGGCTGGCAGCCACCCCCTTGGCAATCTTGTCCTTGTAAGAATGGCACCGCTCCAGCAGGCCCATGGGGGTCAGGGTCGAAAGAATCCAGGCCAGTTCAGTGACTTCGGGCACGTCGGACTGCACCCAGAAGGTGCACCGCTCAGGATCAAGCCCCAGGGCCAGGAAATCAGTGGCCGCCTCCAGGGTGCCGGTGGCCAGACGCTGTCGGTCATGGACCGAGGTCAGGGCATGGAGATCAACGATAAAGGCAAAGAGATCGCTCTTATCCATGTTGTCGATCATTGACCGCATCATCCCGAAATAATTACCAATATGTAGTTTGCCCGAGGGCTGGATCCCGGATAGAATTCTCATAATGCACTCTTAAAATAAACCAGAGGTTACGGCAACATTGCCCTGGCCTGAAAAACACCGAGGGGAAGGGATGCCGGAAAGGTGTGGATGTTAAAAAAAAATAGAGATGGAGGCAACCTTTTTCTCGTTTAACAGGCGGCAAGGCCTGACCGGCGACAACGACTTATCTTAATTTTTTCTAATTACCACTGACTTTCAGGCTTTCAGCCGGTAAAAAATTAACTGAAATATAAGGCTTGATTGGCACTGTTTTTTGTGGGAGCGAATTTATTCGCGAAAAAAATTAGTTGAGTGCTGCCCGCTTGTATGGCGGCGGAAGCCGCGCCCCGGGGTTTTCCTCAATCCGGCAAGAACTAGACGGTAAGCAGGTTATTTTTTCCCGATCAGAAAAATGCCGTAGGTGGCGCGCAGGTTGGGCAAAAACTTAACCACATCCCCTTGCCGATCGGTCTGGGAGCTGTTGATTGCCGCCTCCCTGCAGACGACAAAGCCGAACTCCCGGATAAACTTCCGGAAATCCTTCATGGTGATCACCCGGATATTGGGGGTGTCGTGCCACTCATAGGGCAGTTCCTTGGTCTGCGGGGCATACCCGGTAAACAGCAGGTGCAGCCTGCTCCGCCAGTGGCTGAAGTTAGGGAAGCTGACCACCACCTTGTTGCCGATCCGCAGCAGTTCATGGATCAACTTGGCCGGGGTATAGACCTGCTGCAGGGTCTGACTTAAGATCACGTAATCAAAGGCGTTGTCCGGGTAATCCTCCACCTCTTCGTTGATATCGCCCTGCAGCACCGAAAGACCATGGCTGATACAATGGGAAACATTATCTTCCTTATGCTCGATGCCGATGCCGATAACCCCCTTAGTCTGCTGGAGATAGGCAAGCAACTCCCCCTTGCCGCAGCCGAGATCGAGAACCTTGGCCCCCGGTTCGATCCAGGAAGCGATCAGCCTGAGATCAAAACGGATATTATTTTCCGATGTTAACTGAGACACGCTGCAAAAAACCTCGCACTAAGGTGGTTACCCGTTCATTGGGGATAAGAAAGGCGTCATGGCCGCAGTCCGCCTCAATCTCGCAAAAACTAACATCCAGCCCGTTCTTCTTCATGGCCTTGACCATCTCTTTGGACTGGTAGGTGGGGTACAACCAGTCCGAGGTATAGGAGACCACCAGATAACTGGCCTTGGCCCCGGCAAAGGCCTCGATCAACGAGCCCTGGCCGTACCGCGCCCTGAGGTCAAAATAGTCGGCAGCCTTAGTGATATAGAGAAACGAATTGGCGTCGAACCGATCGACAAACTTGCTGCCCTGGTAGCGCAGATAACTCTCCACCTGAAAATCGGCATCAAAGTTAAAGGAAAAATCACTCTTGTCCTGCAGACGACGGCCGAACTTGCGACGCAGGGCCTCATCGGAAAGATACGTCACATGGCCGATCATCCGGGCGACCGCCAGCCCGGTGCGGGGCAAATCCCCTTCATAATAATTACCCCGCCGCCAGTTGGGGTCCGCCATAATCGCCTGCCTGGCGATCTCGTTAAAAGAGATGGCCAGGGCGGAATGACGGGGGGTGGTGGCCAGGGGAATTGCCGAGGCGACCATCTCCGGGTAGCGCAGACTCCATTCCAGCACCTGCATGCCGCCGATGGAGCCGCCGATCACCGACACCAGACGGCTGATGCCCATAAAATCGAGCAGTGCCTTCTGGGCGTCGACCATATCGCCGATGGTGACCATGGGAAAATCCAGGCCATAGGGCTTGCCGGTCTTGGGATTGGCGGCCGACGGGCCGGTGGTGCCCATGCAGCTGCCGAGGATATTGGAACAGATCACGAAATATTTATTGGTGTCGATCCCCTTGCCCGGCCCCACCATGACATCCCACCAACCGGGCTTGGCCTCACCCTCGCGGTAATATCCGGCCGCATGGCTGTCGCCGGAAAGGGCATGCAGCACTAAAATCACATTATCCTTGGCCGGCGCCAGGGTCCCATAGGTTTCATAGGCAATGGTCACCGGACCGAGCACGGCTCCGCTTTCAAGCTGCATCAGGCCGGGCGGCTCGGCAAAGGTAAAATATTTTTTCTCGACAAGGCCAACGGAAAGACCGCACTGGGCCTGCTTAGTATCCTTAACCATATTTAGTCTTGCAGATTATCCAGGGCCTGGGCCAGGTCGGCCGTGATATCCTCCACCGCCTCGATGCCGACCGACAGGCGAACCAGATCGGAGGTGATCAACAGATCCTCGCGGGTAGCCGCGGGGAAAGACAGATACTGGGACGAAGCCGGATGAATAACCAGACTCTTGCAATCCCCCAGGTTGGCCAGATGATAAACGAGCTTGAGGCTGTTGATAAACCGGAAACACTCGGCCTGATCCTTGAGGCCGAAGGCCAGCACCCCGCCATAGCCCTTGCCGCCGAACTGACGGTTGGCCAGCTCATGGTTGGGATGGCCGGCAAGGCCGGGGTATCTCACCCACTGCACCTCGGGCCTTTCATACAAAAAGGTGGCCACCTTCTGGGTATTGGCCATATGCCGCTCCATGCGCAAGGCCAGGGTGTCAAGGCCGATCATGGTCAAAAAGGCATGCTGGGGCGCCATGGTGGTGCCGAAGTTGATATGATGCTCCCGCCAAACCTTATCCAGATATGCCAGGGGGCCTTTACGATCGACAAAAGGCTTGAAATCGGCAAACCGGCCGCTCTGCCAGTCGAAATTACCGCCATCGATAACCACCCCGCCGGTGGCGGCGCCGTGGCCGCTCAGATACTTGGTGGTGGAATGGATAACCACATCGGCCCCCAGCGTCAAAGGCCGGCAGAGATAGGGAGTGGCCAGGGTGTTGTCCACCAGAAGCGGCAGCCCGTGGTCGTGGGCCAGCTTGGCCGTTGCCGCCAGATCCGGCACATCCATCTTGGGGTTGCCGATGGTTTCCAGATAGATAAAACGGGTTTTATCATTAATGGCATTACGGATTGCATCAAGATCGGTGGATTCCACAAACCGGGCCTTGATATCATATTTTTTAAAAACATTGGCAAAGAGCAGGTAGGTGGACATGAAAAGCGAATTACCGCAGACAAATTCATCCCCGGCCCGCAGCAGAGCCATGCAGGCATTGGTAATAGCCGCCATGCCAGAAGACATGGACACCGCGCCGCGCCCTTCCTCCAGCGCATTCAATTTTTCCTCAAGCACCCGGTTGGTGGGATTGGTCAAGCGCATATAGATATGATCTTTATTCTTGCCGCCAAAGGTATCGCTTAAATTTTCAGCGGTGGGATGGCGATGGGAGGCGCTTTGACAGATTGGCGGATGGGTGGCCCCCTCCCAATCATCCGGCCTCTGACCGGCATGGATCACCTTGGTTGCAAAACGATAATCATCAGAATTATGCATAAATATTTCCTCCAGTTCCGCCCACCTAAAAATTACCGACCAAGCAAGCTTATAAGATATTCTATCCCGCCAATAAAGTCCCGGGCAACTCCAACTCACCCAAGCTCCAGAAAGATCCACGGAAACAATGTACTACAATGTGACACCTAATTGCCAAGCTTTCGAAAAAAGCCATCACCCGTCATGCCCAAACTATCTACAATTCATCACCGCTTATGCCAACATATTTTTGTCATGACCCGAACCATGCGCGCCGCATATCAGTTATATCATATATATGACCGCAAGGGCTTTAAGCACAAGAGAGAAATTTATAAACCAGCTAAAAATCGAGGTCTAACCCCAAACAACCAATAAGCAAAAATAAAATGTAAAAAAGGGGCAAGGATTGCTCCCTGCCCCTCAGATAACCGCGATGAAACACCGGCCCCAGACTCAACTCAAATCCGGCGGCCAAGACGAGATCTTACTTCACCTCTTCAAAATCGGCATCAACCACATCATCGTCATCCTTTTTGCCGCCCTCTGCACCGCCGGCCGCCTCACCCTGCTTGGCCTGGGCCTGGGA
>Ga0224496_10000100_pt1 | contig 63111 bp, 67 predicted proteins | sample SF_Jul11_sed_USG_2_FD_168127 | JGI IMG/M metagenome (GOLD analysis project Ga0224496, IMG submission 168127) | Sediment microbial communities from San Francisco Bay, California, United States - SF_Jul11_sed_USGS_8_1 | ecosystem: Environmental > Aquatic > Marine > Sediment | place: USA...
TTGCCCGTCGGCGCACTCACTGCAGCCATAGGCGTGCCCTTGTTCCTGGTGCTGATGAGCCGCGGACGACAAAACCGCTACGAGTAAGCTCAGTTAAAGCCCGCTCTTTCGGCGAGCAGTCGTGCCTCCTGGTTACCCCAGCCGGCGACCGCGACGTTTCTTTGCATCCGCTCCCCATCCTCCGGCGGCCCCTGATTGACGATCAACCAGTTAATCAGTTGCTGGGCCCGCTCCGGGTTTTGCGCATGGCGGCCGACACCCATCGCACTGACGTCTATGTATGCAGGGGACGGCAGTACTGTCCTCATGGCGTCCGTTACAGCGTTGTCGGACAGTATTCCGAACTGACAAACGCCCGACTCGAGCGCCACCACCAGTTCCGCTTCATGCGCAAATGGAGGTGCCGCGAGATTCCTTACCCAGCCGCGTACGACTCGCTCCGCGGCCTTGCGTTCGAGATCTTCGATAAGCCAGGCAATGAGCGACTGATTGACCGAATTCGCAATCGAGGAGAGACAAATTTTGCCGAGGTATGCCTCTGTCGCCAGCGCCTTGAAGTCGACTGTCGCAAGTTCGTCGCTTGTTGGTGAGGCAGCAATGATTGCCTTGCGGCTTTGCAACGATGCCCACAGGTTGTCCGGATCCTTGAGTGCACTGTGCACAGCGTCAAGCGTAGTGGTACTTATCGGGCGCAGCGCGCCTTCGTAGGCCGCCAGTACGATGTCCGCAGCATTCGAGGTAATAAGCACATCAGCCGGCAATCCTTGTTTGGCTATTACAGCCGCAGTGTTCGCGCTCGAACTTCCCCAAACCGGCGTAATCGTTATGCCGGTATCGGACGTGAACGCGGCAAACAATGGTGCCAGGTTCGCCGGATCGTCTTCGGACGCATAGACAATCAATGGCGGCCCCTCGGGCTGACTCGTATCGCCACAGGCAACCAGAATCATCAGTGCGACTGATACTGCGATCGTGCGCATCACGCCGCCTCGACCATGACCCGATCGCGGCCCGCCGACTTGGCGGCATACAAAGCTACATCGGCACGCGCAATCAGGGCATCGCCAATGGTTTTCAAATCACGGTCATCGGGTCGCGGCCGAACTTCGGCGATGCCTATCGAGACGGTCACCGTTACCGACTCGCCATTCGGCAGCTCGAAAGGCGTTTTGGAAATCGCGGCACGAATTCGCTCTGCCAGAAGCTTCGCCGAAGAAACTTCCGTGTTCGGCAACAACACCACAAACTCCTCTCCGCCGAACCTTGCTGCGACATCACTCGCTCGCACCTGCGACTCGATACGCAAGGCCAGCTCCCGCAATACAGCATCTCCTGCTGCATGTCCCCAGGTGTCGTTGACGCGTTTGAAGTGATCGATATCAAGCATCAGGCAAACGATGCCCGTCCGGTCACGTCGCGCCCGCGCCAGTTCCTCGCCGAGACGAACCATCAGGTAGCGACGGTTGTTCCAGCCCGTCAACATATCGGTAAATCCACTGCGCAACAGACGCGCGCGGTTAACGGTGTTCTCCACGCAGAACGAGGCGATAACACCAAGATGCGCAAGAAAATCGCTGGCATGATCACGAGTGAAGCGTGACGCATCGGTACTGCAAAGATTGATGCTGCCAAGCAATTTACCGCGATGTTTCAGCGGAATCATCGCGATGCTCTTAATACCGCTGGCGTTGGGGCAGACAAGCTGATGATCGCAGGCAGCGAACGATCCTAACCAGGGTTGATGCAGGGCAACGTACTGCGGCGCATATCCCGCAAGCGACTCGACCATCAGAAGATTGGTTATGCGCTCAGCGGGCGTGCCATTTGCTATCAACAGATGACGAATGTCGTGGTCCGGGTCGCAGAGCACAACGCTCACGTATTCAAGACCGTAACTTTCCCGGAGGCCATCGACCATGACATGCAACAGGGCATTGAGATCCTCCGCCTGCAGCAAACTCAATTCGCGCTGCTGCGAGCGCTGCAACTTTTCAGCGTTGCTTGCGACCTCTTCTATGAGTGCATCGCGGCGACGATGCGCGTCAGCTATTTGTGTCTCAAGTTCCTTTATTGTCAGCATGAGCAGCCTCTCCCTAGCGTCTCATCAACCCCGAAGTGCGAGGTATTCGCGGCCCTTGTTCATAAGCGCAACGAAAGCCTCTTCATCACCGCCCGCGACCGTTTCGCGTATTCTCTTTGCGGCCTCGCACAATGCATCGAGCGGTCCCAGCCCGAACTTGTTCAGATTCTGAATTTCGAAATACAGGTGCGGGTTGTCCCGTGCAACCGCCGCCGACACAAGTAACTGCGAGTCGAAGGTCGTCGAGGACATTTGCGCGAGCTTCGGTGCCGCCTCGCCGCTTTCGGCCAAAGCAGTGAAGAATGCAATGTTCAGGGCGTGTGACAAACCAAGCACGTAGGCAATCAGTCGATCGTGATCCTCGAGGCCCATGTCCAGTTGTTCCACCATGGTCGCGGCGAACAGTTCTTTCGCCGCCGCAGTCGCCTCCGCATCCCCGACATCGCAGAAAATCAGGTGGCGACTGGACAGCAGCCGCGTGTCAGGTCCGAACATCGGGTGCAGGGACGTGATTCGACAACCCGCCGACAACAATTCCTTCAAGCCATCCATGAGCGGCGACTTCAGAGAACCGATGTCGAACACGAGACCTTTGGGTTTGAGCACCGCAAGCTGAGCCAGGATCCGGCCCGAGACGGCCAACGGCGCCGCGACCACGATCACGTCGAAATCCACGCCCGCATCCGTCCAGGTGCTGAATAAACCGGGGCCGGTCGTGACCGCTGGATCGGCGATCGTCGTCGAATACCCTTGTGATGAAAAGAACTCGGCGAACCAGCGGCCCATCTTGCCAGCACCACCGATAACCAGGGCACTCCGGCCGCCGCCCTTGCCTTCCGCGACCACGCGCTCGCGTTCCTGACTCTCCAGGGACGTCCGAATCAGCATTTCGAGCAATTTTTCGACAAGGTCGGGGTCGACGCCCATTTCAAGGGCTTGCTTGCGGCCCATTTCGAGCACGTCTTTCTCGCGCGCATAGTCGCGGGTGCCAGCGCCGGTCTTGAGTTTGAACTTGCCAATCTCGGCAACCAGCCGCTGTCTTTCGGCAATCATCTCCACGAGACGCCGGTCAACAGATGACAGATTGGTGCGAAGTTCGTCGAGGTTCATCCGCCACTGTTTTACAGGAGTGACGCTCGCAGGGAAAGCCGGCCCGGGAACATTCGGGCCGGCCCTGGCACGTCGACGGCGCCTCGGTGTTGTTAGTGTCTGTAGTAGCTGTGGCTACGCCGATGCCTGTCGCGGGTATTCTCCCAACGGTAAATGTCGAACAACTCGTGCCATGACAGGTATGGGTTTCGTTGCAGCCGGGAGTGCTTGTACCAATGGCGAAACGAGCGGTCCTCTTTCAGCCACCGCGGCATGCTCGAAGCACGTACCGGTGTCGCATGACGATGGTCACGATAGCGCGTGTCATTGCGATAGTGTGCCGGCACTCGGTACGCGGTCCAGGACTCCTCGTGGGCTGCGGCGTCGGGCGTATCGATGAGTAACAGACCACAGGCCATGAAAATAGAAATAATGGTTTTGTTCATGTTAGGGCTCCGGTTTATCCATTCACGCCTGCAGCTTAAGGTCTGCCAGATGAACCCACGATGAAGACAACTAATTGTTTTTAAAGATTTTATGAACAGCAGATGAACGAGTCCTGCAATCGTGAGAACATGCCGTTGATCCGATCCTGCAATTTCCTGGAGATAGCAAAAGATGAAGACCCGCGCTGCCGTCGCTTTTGAAGCTGGTAAACCACTGGAGATTGAAATGCTCGACCTCGAAGGCCCGAAAGCCGGGGAGGTCCTGATTCGAAATGTGGCAAGCGGCGTATGTCATACGGATGCGTTCACATTATCCGGCGAAGATCCGGAAGGAATATTCCCAGCGGTCCTCGGCCATGAAGGCGGTTCGATAGTCGAAGAAATCGGCGCGGGCGTGACTTCGGTGAAACCAGGCGATCACGTCATACCTCTTTACACACCCGAATGTGGCGAGTGCAGTTTTTGTACCTCGGGCAAGACCAACCTTTGCCAGGCGATACGCGCCACCCAGGGCAAAGGCCTCATGCCGGACGGAACCTCGCGTTTTTCACTGAAGGGCAAAACCATTTTTCACTACATGGGCACATCGACCTTCAGCGAATACACCGTGCTTCCCGAAATTGCGGTTGCGAAGATCCGCAAAGAAGCGCCGCTGGAAAAAGTCTGCTTGCTGGGTTGTGGTATCACCACTGGCATTGGCGCTGTATTGAACACCGCGAAGGTAAAGCCGGGCGATACGGTTGCAGTATTCGGCCTGGGCGGCGTCGGCCTGAGTGCCATTCAGGGCGCAACGATTGCGAACGCCGGCCGTATCGTTGCGATCGACATAAACGAAGACAAATTCGAACTTGCGCGGCAGTTTGGTGCGACGGACTGCATTAACCCGAATGATTATGACGAGCCTATCCAGAATGTCATCGTCGAACTCACGGGAGGTGGTGTCGACTTCTCCTTTGAGTGCGTTGGCAACACCAAGCTCATGCGATCAGCCCTCGAGTGCTGTCACAAGGGTTGGGGAGAATCGATTATCGTCGGCGTCGCAGGTGCGGGACAGGAAATATCCACGCGCCCGTTTCAACTCGTCACGGGCAGGGTCTGGCGCGGCACGGCTTTCGGCGGTTGCAAAGGACGTTCGCAACTACCCGGTATGGTCGAGCAATACATGGACGGCGAAATCAAGATCGACGAATGCATCACCTACACTATGCCGCTCGAAGACATCAACCGGGCGTTTGACCTGATGCATGAAGGCAAAAGCATCCGTTCGGTTATCCATTTCTAGCTCCCGAATCAGTGTCTGACGTTGCAGTAGCTACAAGCTCTCAGCTGGCCGCTGATGCTGCGCGCGAGATCGCCGCCGGCGGCGGCAATGCCGTTGATTGCGCGCTCGCCGCTGCCCTGTTCACAATGAATACGGAACCCGGTGTCTGTGCCCTGGCAGGCAGTGCCTTCATTACCGTATGGACCGAGAACGGCGAGCCCTGCACGATCGATGGCAATGTCGCCGTCCCCGGCGCCGGCTTACCGCAAGAGGCGCGGGGTCACGGCGCGGTGCCAATTTCCATGGACTACGGCGCGGGAATCAAGACCCTGGTGGGTCCCGGCTCGGTTTCCGTACCCGGCTCGCTTGCTGCGCTTGAATGCGCCTGGAAGAAGTATGGCAATGCAAGCTGGAAGGACCTGTTCGCACCGACGATTCGCGCCACACGAGAGGGCTTTCCCCTGCCCGCCGCTTGCCACTATTACCTCGGCTATTCCGGCGACTGCATTTTCGGTCGCAGTGCCGATGGCTACCGCGCGTTACACCATGAAGACGGATCGCTGCGCGATGTCGGCAGCGCAGTCGTCATTCCGCACCTCGCCGACTCTTTGGAGTCGATTGCACAGGAAGGCGCCCGACTCTTTTACGAGGGAGAACTCGGTGCGACCCTGTCCGATCACTGTCGTGACGGCGGCGGTATGCTGACCCGCGAGGACCTCGCTTCCTACCACGCGATAGAGAGAGACCCCCTGATTGCCGAAATTGGCGGTTGGTCGATTGCGACAAATCCGCCGCCCGCTATTGGCGGGGCCGTGCTGTCGGCGTTGCTGCTCTCCTGTTCCGACATTCGAGATCGGGAGTGGAACAGGAATTCTCTGCTTCAACTGATCGATTCGCAGCGCGCCTGTCTCGATTTCCGAGCGCATACGCTGGACCTTGCCGACGACCTTGATGCCGAGGTCGCCCGGTTATTATCACTGGCCAGGAGCGGCCAACTTCTCACTCGCTGGACTTCTGCCTCAACCGTCCATACCTCGGTTGTCGACAGCAATGGCACCGGCTGCGCGATAACGGCTTCGTCCGGCTACGGTTCGGGTGAAATGCCCGCCGGTACGGGACTGTGGCTAAACAACTGCCTTGGCGAAATCGAGCTGAATCGCCGCGGTCTCGATGCGGGACCCATCGGCGCGCGATTGCCCTCCAATATGGCACCGAGTGTTGCCCGTCGTGACGGTTCGGTGCTTGCGGTAGGATCGCCCGGTGCCGATCGAATCACCACCGCGATGCAACAATTTCTGATCAACTACCTGTTGTTTGAGATGCAACTTGACGATGCCATCGCGCATCCTCGCGTGCATGTCGATACCAGCGGCAAAAGCATGAGATTGATGTCGGAACCTGGATTGGACCTTCCTGACACCGATCTCCCCGCGGTTGAGTTTCCGCATCTCGGCATGTATTTCGGCGGGATCGGCGCGGCAGTATTTAGCCCATCGGACGGCCTTGCGACGGCCGCGGACCCACGACGCGAGGGTGGCACTTGCTTGTACGAACACTAGTTATTCTGGCCTGCAGCGTTTGCCTCAGTCCGCTGGCCATTGCACAGACCACAATCGATCGAGGTACCAACATATCGGTGGATGTTTCCCGTGACGGCCAGCTCGCGATCGACCTGCGCGGCGACATCTGGATCGTGCCGGGTGATGGTGGCGAAGCGCGCCAGCTCACGCAAAACCTGAAGTCCGCCCGCCGGCCGCGATGGTCTGCGGACGGCTCGCGGCTTGTCTACTCGGCCACCTCCGGCGATCAACAGGGCATGTGGATCCATGATCTCAATAGCGGCGAAGCACACGCTCTCAGCGCCGACGCCACTTTGGATTTTTTCCCGTCCTGGCACCCTGACGGGCAGCGAATACTGTACTCATCGGAAGTTCACGGCACCGGCATCGACCTGTGGGAGATGGATATTCCCACCGAACTGCGCTGGCGCATCAGCAACCGCCCGGGCGACGAAACCGATGCGGCCTGGTCGGCTGATGGAGAGGACCTCGTCTACGTACATTACCTGGACGACACCTGGTCATTGATCCTGCGAGAACGGTCACAACCCGAGGAGGTGCTGGTTCGCTCTTCCAGCCGGATCGCGGCACCTTCCTTCAGGCCGGACGGCAGTCTGATTACCTATTTTCAGCAAGGTGATGCGGGTACCTCGCTCAACATGGTTATCCTGTCGCGTCCACGCCTGGTAAGGATGTATGCGACCAACGAGCCGTTTTTCCTCGCGCCGGTCAGCTGGCTCGACCGGGAACGAATGTACTACGCGGCCGGCGGGCAAATCCGGCAACGGCGCTTCGATGCATGGACGTCGCGCCCCCTGAATTTCAGGGCGACGATTCAGCCCGTCATCCAGGCGACGGTCAATCGAGTACGACCAACGATCGCCTGGCTCGATGTGCCGAATGAAAGTCTCGTGATCCGTGCGCATCGACTGTTCGACGGCATCGACGATAATTACCAGTACGACAAGGACATCCTCATTGAGCGCGGTCGCATCGAAAGCGTGGAGGACCACAGGGACCGGCCCGGGACGATTGTTATCGACCTCGGCGACCTTACGATATTGCCAGGACTCATCGACGCCGACGCTCGCCTGCCCGCTGATCTCGGCGCCGCTCACGGCCCTGACCTTCTGACGATGGGCATAACAACCATCATCGCGAGCCACGCCGACGGAGCACGATTGAATGAAATTTGGTCCGGCAAGCAGCTTCCCGGACCGAGATTTCTGGATGCCGCAGAATGGCAAACCGGGCCGATACCGGCGCCGGATCTGGATGTCACCGCAGCAGTCGTTACCAGTCGGGCGACGGGCTTACCGGCTGGCGAAGCATTGGCCACCGAGTTCCGGGCCATGCAAATTGCAGGACTGACACCACTGCAGACATTGCGAGGATTGGGTGTCAACGCGGCCGGTGCGCTACTCGCCGACCCTTATATTGGCCGTATCGCGACTGGCGCCGCAGCCGACCTGATTTTCGTCGACGGGGACCCGCTGACGAATCTGAGCCATGTGCTAAATGTGGTCGCTGTGGTCCGGAACGGACGGTTCTACAGCGTTTCCGGCCTGGTCGACCGCGCCAAAAGCGCCGCAACTGTCGAATAATTTGACAAAACCTGCCTGCTGACGGGCGCGTTACGAGGTCGAGTACGGATTGGACATAATGAGCCCCGTTTGGGTTACCGAAAACAAAGGCTCGCCAGCTGCCATTGCTGTATTTTTGATATTTGTCAAGCAGTTGCGAAAATGCATTGCGCAAGCGCATGACCCCGACGGCGCCAAAAGTGTCGGGAATTTTTACAAGATGAGTTTCGAAGCAGGCACGCAAAGGATTGAGCAGTCGCTAAATCATTGATATCGCGGTGCGGGCACGTCGGTTGGCACAGCTCTTGCTTTTAATACTCTGCCCAAGCGAAGTGTAGCTGCGCTCGGTAATACAACGGACACATATGGGATTTAGACGCCAGAAGAAAAATAACTATAAAAATAAGAAGATCCAAATCCAATAACAATAAGACAAACTCTGTTTCCGGTTACCGTATTCGCAGTTACCTCTTTTGAAAAAAAGAGAAATCCAGCCCCGCCGCTAACGCCTCGGGGCTTTTTCTTGTGTGGCACTTTGCCCTTTTGCGTGAGTCCGAATAGGATCAGCACACCATGAACGGGGAAACACCATGAGAAGATCTACCGCTGCAAAAGGACTGTATGCCGCCCTCGCACTCACACTGGTTTCAGCCTGCGGCCAGGAGGCGGCCCCGCCCGCGGCTACCGAACCGGTTGCAGAAGTCGCCGCGCCCGCTGTTTCCGTTTACGAAGCAGCACTGAACAATGCGCTTCGCCCTGAGGCGGACCGCGAGCGTGACGCCGATCGAAAGCCCGCAGAAATCCTGGAGTTTCTCGGAATCATGCCGGGCATGACCGTACTGGATATTTTTACCGGTGACGGTTGGTACTCGGAAGTCATTGCGTACGTGGTCGGCGACACCGGCAAGGTTATTGCGCATTCGAATGAGGCCTACAAGAATTTCGTCGGCAATGCGCTCGAAGAGCGCTTCGGTTCCGGGCGCGTGTCGCAAGCTGAAATTCTCATGGCCGAAAACAATCAGCTCGCGCTTGAAGCGGACAGCCTGGACGCGGTGATGATGTCCATGACATTCCATGATATCTACCACGCCGATGTCGAAAACGGCTGGGAGCAAATTGACGGCCCGGCGTTTCTTGCCGAACTCAAAAACGGCCTGAAACCCGGTGGCATCGTCGCCATTATCGACCACAGGGCGGCGGCTGGCGCACCGCCGGAGACGGGCGACACGCTGCATCGAATCGACCCGGCACTCGTCATCGCGAAAATGGAGGCCGCCGGTTTCGTCCTCGAAGCGGAAAGTGACCTTTTGAGAAACCCCGACGACGACCTCAGCAAAGTTGTTTTTGCACCCGACATCCGCGGCAAGACGGATCGCTTCGTGATGCGCTTCAGGAAACCCTGAATAATGCGCAACGTCTATTTCGCTTTGTGGATGATCCTGCTCGCCGCCTGTACGCGCGGCGAGCGCGATTATTCGGAAACGGAGATCGCGAATCTGCACGACCAGATGCAACGCGGCGAACTCAGTTCCGAAGCGCTGGTTCGCTGGTATATCGATCGCATCGAAACAATCGATCGCGCCGGACCCCGATTGAACGCCATGATAGAGATCAACCCTGACGCGCTGAATATTTCCCGTGCTCTCGATCAGGAGTGGCAAACGTCGGGTCCACGAGGACCGCTCCACGGAATCCCGGTCGTACTCAAAGCGAACATCGACACCAATGACCGGATGCACACGAGTGCCGGATCGCTGGCGCTGGCCGAACACGTTCCGCCGCAGGATGCGTTTGTCGTCAAGCGACTGCGCGATTCCGGTGCTGTGATCCTGGGCAAAGCCAATCTCAGTGAGTGGGCGAATTTTCGCTCGACACGTTCGTCGAGTGGCTGGAGCAGCGTTGCCGGACAGACCCTGAATCCTTACGCCCCGGCACGTTCGCCGTGCGGATCCTCGTCCGGTTCGGCGGTCGCAACAGCCGCGAATCTGACCGCCGTGTCCGTCGGCACGGAAACCGATGGTTCAGTTGTGTGCCCCGCCGGCACTAACGGCATCGTCGGTATCAAGCCGACTATCGGGCTCGTCAGTCGCAGCGGCATCATTCCCATCGCACATAGCCAGGACACGGCCGGACCGATGGCACGCAGTGTGCGTGATGCCGCGATACTGCTGACAGCAATGACGGGCACGGATCCCGACGATCCTGCAACCCACAATGCGGAAACACACATCGACTACTCCGCCAACCTGACGGCTGACGCGCTGAATGGCAAACGAATCGGCGTGATTCGCGGCTGGTACGGCGAAGGCTCGCACCCCGGCCTGGACGCAATCTATCAAGCGAATATCGACTCTCTGCGCGCAGCTGGCGCGACCATAATCGACGACATCAGGATCGATATGGGCGAAATGTCCGATGCATCCTATGAGGTGCTGCTGTACGAATTTCGAGCGGATCTGAATAGCTACCTGAAAGACTCCTCGGCACCCGTTCAAAGTCTCGCCGACTTGATCGAGTACAACGAAGCCAGCGCCGACGCAGTTATGCCTATATTCGGCCAGGAAATATTTCTGGCGGCGGAGGCGAAAGGACCATTGACCGAAGAAGCGTATCTGTCGGCACTGGAAGCCGGCCGAGACGTTGCCCAGCAAACGATGGACGGGATTTTCGCAGAACATGGGCTGGATGCACTCATCGCCCCGACTAACGGCCCTGCGTGGATGATTGACCACATCAACGGTGACTTCTTTGGCGCAGGCAGCTCATCGCTGGCGGCAATTTCCGGCTACCCCAACATCACCGTACCAGCGGGCTTCGTATCAGGCATGCCTGTAGGCCTATCCTTCATGGGGCTTGCCTGGAATGAGAAACGCCTCATAGAGATCGCATACGCATTCGAGCAGACTACAAAGGTCCGTACGCCACCTGATCTTTGACCCATGTTCAAAGCGATTCGCATATCCATACTGCTGCTCATACTGCTCTTCGTCGGCCTCAGCACGTTTCTAACGCAGGCGAGGAGTACGGACTGGAACAACAGCCTGTGGATCAAGATTTACCCGATTAATGCTGACGGAAGTGCCGAGGCTGACAAATACATTGCAGAACTCGCAAGCTCGGACTTCGAAGGTATCGAATCCTTCCTCCAGCGCGAAGCGGAGCGCTATGCCAAGAATATCGACCGGCCCGTACGCATCGAACTCGGTAGCGAAATCAAAGAGCAGCCACCCGCGCTCGAAGAACAACCTAACGCCCTGTCCGTGATGATGTGGTCACTGAAGATGCGGTGGTGGGCCGGCAGCGTAACGGATGCGCAGGATCGTATTAATCCGGACGTGCGTATATTCGTTCGCTATCACAAACCGGATGTGGCCGTGACGCTCGAAAACTCCGTCGGCCTGCAGAAAGGCATGGTCGGCATCGTCAACGGCTATGCCAGTCGCCGACACCGCGGCACGAATAACGTGATCATCGCGCACGAATTCCTGCATACACTCGGTGCCACCGACAAGTACCGCGCGTCCGACGGACTACCGACCGCACCGGACGGTCTCGGCGAACCCGATCGGCAACCCCTGTATCCACAGCGCTATGCCGAAATCATGGGTGGACGTATTGCATTAGCTGAAGATGACGCGGTGATACCCAAAACCCTGAAGTACGCGGTCATCGGCGCGCTGACCGCCAGCGAGATAAATCTCTCAGAGTAGGCTACGCTCCCCGAATGCAAGAGGACGCGACCAGACTTTTTTCCTGCACGAACCTTGGCGTCGAAGTGGCCGGGCGAACGCTCGTCGATGCGCTTGCAATGACCGTTGCACGCGGCGAAGTGATCGCCGTGCTCGGCCAGAATGGTGCGGGAAAAACTCTGACGCTGCATACCCTGGCCGGACTTCGACCGGCACGCACAGGATCGATTCATTTATTGGGTACCGACATCGCGCACAGCAAGCGATACCAGGTAGCGAAACACCTTGCACTGCTTCCACAGCATGTCGATGACATTTTTCCCTCGACCGTCACTGATACGGTGCTCATCGGTCGTCATCCTCACATTGGCCGCCTGAATTGGGAGTCACAGCAGGACCTCGACATTGCGACAGCAGCGCTCGCATCTGTCGATCTTGAAGCTCTCGCCAATCGTGACGTGCTGACTTTGTCCGGCGGCGAGCGCCGCCGACTCGCCATCGCACAGGTCCTGACCCAGGCACCGGATCTGTACCTGCTCGATGAACCGACGAATCACCTCGATCCGCAGCATCAGCTCGATGCACTGCGGCTGTTCCGGAAAAAAGCCGACGCCGGCGCAGCAGTGATCGCCAGTTTGCACGACGTCAATCTCGCGGTGCGTTTTGCAGACCGCTGTTTGCTGCTCTTTGGCGATGGTCGCTGGGATCTTGGCGCGACGTCCGAGATCCTGAATTCGTCACGACTGAGTCAACTTTATGCCACACCGATGGAGGCCGTCCGCTGGCGCAATCGCGAGTTGTTTGTCGCCTCAGGCGACGTAGCCCTTTAGCTGATTCAGGAATTTTTCGTGCAACGAAGGGTTGGCAGCAAGCACTGAACGAATGTTGAGGTCGGGCTTGTCGCCGTTGAGGTTTGTAAAAACGCCGCCTGCCTCCGTAACAATCACCGACAAAGCTGCGACGTCAAGGATGTTGACGTCCGACTCGATGACCGCTTCGATTTTGCCAGCCGCCAGCAAATGGTAGTGATAGAAATCACCGTAACCACGAATGCGATCAGCGTGCTTCACAATATTGCCGAGGGCTAACCAGCCCTCACTCGCTGCAAGTGACTTCAGGTTGCCGGTTGAAACTGCGGCCCGGTCCGGATCGTATATTTCACTGACCAGAAGACGCTTGCCATTCAACCATGCGCCCTGTCCTTTCTCGGCCCAGGCCAGTTCATCCATCATCGTGCCGCTCGACACGCCGAGTATCAGTTCGCCCGCATGCATCAGGGCTATCTGGGTAGAGAAGAACGGGTACTGGCGAACGAAACCTTTGGTACCGTCAATCGGATCGACCAGCCAAAGGAAGTCTGCGTCAGCCTGCGTTTGGCCCGTTTCTTCACCATAGAAGCCGTGCTCGGGAAAAGCGCTGAGAATCACGTTGCGGATCGCCTGTTCGCACTCGACATCCGCCTGCGTCACGGGCGTCATGTCCGCTTTCGTCGTGACCGTAAAGTTTCCCGCGTAATAACGGCGACTGATGTCGGCGGCCTTGTCTGCTGCGGCCAATGCTACCTTGAGGTAGTCGGATGCGTTTTCCGCGTTAAAGCTTTCCACCTGGCGTGTCTGACCTGAAGTTGGTGCCGGAGCTCGCAACTATGGCCGCTGCCGGGAGCAGAAACAAGCGTCGTTTCTTGACAGTCCGCGGGCGCCTACCTATCGTCCGGGCATGGGACACCGACTCAGCAAAATATATACGCGCACCGGCGACGACGGAACGACAGGCCTTGGCGACGGCAGCCGCGTGCCAAAATACTCGGTGCGGGTAGAGGCCTACGGGACCGTCGACGAAGCGAATTCTTGTCTTGGCGTGCTGCTCGCAATGAGCTCCATACCGGCTGATGTCCGGGCCTGCCTGACCGAAGTGCAACACGACCTTTTTGAACTTGGCGGCGAACTTTGCATTCCCGGACACACTGCAATGACACAGGCACACATCGATCGCCTTGAATCCGCCCTGGATGGTTTCAACGAAGACCTCCCAATGCTTAAGGAGTTCATCCTGCCCGGCGGTAGCCCGGCGGCCGCGGCCTGTCACCTGGCGCGCACCGTAGTGCGGCGTGCCGAGCGAAGGGTCGCAACGCTTGCCGATGACGAGGATATTCGCCCGGAAACGGGCATGTACCTGAACCGGCTGTCCGATTTGCTGTTTGTTATCGCGCGGGTATTGGCGCGTGCCGACAATGGCGAGGAAGTGCTCTGGAACCGGGACCGCTAGGGTGCGCACATGAACTGGGAAGCACTGGGTGCGATTTCGGAAGCAGCGGGTGCAATCGCGATACTCGTTTCGCTCATCTACGTCGCGGTTCAGATTCGCCAGAATACCCAGGAATTCAAGCGCGGTGTCGAATCGAGCGAACTGGCGGCTTTCGAACGCAACATCGAGGCGTCCAATCGCGTTCGGGAATTACTCTTTTTGCACCCCGAGGTGACCGAATTATTGCTGAAGGGATTCAAGAGCCAGAGTCAATTGAAATCCGCAGACAGATTCCGATTTGGGATGCTGATGCGCAATCTCTTCAACTCCATGCAAGGCGCATATATCCGCCAACTGGTGATGGAACACGACTCAAATCAGTTCGAAGGCGGCAAACTGTTGCTCGATGACTTTCTTGCCAATCCCGGCGTGCGCGAATGGCTGGATATTAATACACCGGATTGGCGCCCTGAGTTCAAGGCTTTAGTTGAAGCGCGACTTGCGGCTACAAGATCAAGAATGGCAGATGCCGAACAGGACGTGCGCACCGAAGAACAATAACGAGAACAGGTATATCAGATGAACTGGGAGGCGATAGGGGCTATTGGAGAACTGGTCGGCGCGATCGGTGTGGTGGTCACGCTGATATACCTCGCGTACCAGATTCGCCAGAACACCGAACAATTGGAGAAAAGTACACTGGCGGCAAAAGCCGCCGCACAAAACGCGAGTAACGAAGCTTTGCGAGAGAATCGCAAAGCCATATTCGAGTCCCCTGAAATGGCCGAGATATGGCATCACGGCAATCACTCCCCGGAAACGCTCGATGTCCTTCCCAAGCTGCGCTATCGGCTGATCATGCAAAACGTCACCGAGGTCATGCTGGAGATCTATACGCAGACATTGATAACGAGTTTTTCACCGGAAACCTGGAAAACACAGGGAGTTTCCCTGGTGAAAAGAGTGCTGGCGACGCCTGGTGGCCAATGGTTCTGGGCAAGTTTTGCAGACAACTACCCTGCCGGCTTTCAGGCTGAAGTCAATCGCATTTTGTCGCAGGAGTGAGGCGCTCATTGAAAAGGTGAGAACATGAAATTCAAGTCTGCTGTGGATTGGTGGTATTACCTGGTGATCGTCGCGGCCACCGTCATCGTGCTATTCGCAGTCATTCCACTAGTGCGCAGCGGTGAGCTTTCGATCGTATTTGGCGCAGCAACGATTATTGTGTCGCTGGGGCTGCCTGTCTGGCTGCTCTTTTCAACAAACTACCAGATCGATGCAAAATCGTTACGCATCAGATCCGGGCCCTTCGTCTGGATGATCGCGCTCGATGAAATACAGTCGATAGCACCCAGCAAATCGGTGTTGTCGTCCCCTGCGCTCTCCCTGAATCGGCTCGAAATACTGTATGGTCGCGGTAAGCGCATTCTTGTGTCTCCGGCTAACCCTGTCGAATTTGTCGCTGCGGTGAACCAGGCAACTCGCACCAAAGTCCATTGACACTGTGATTACCCGAAGGCAAACACATGACTGAAACCAGGCACTCAGCCGCGTGGCTACCCGCTGCGATTATTTCACTAGGAATTGCAGCCGCAGGCTATTTCGTCGGCCAGACCCTGTACAACTCGCAAGTCGGGATTAACACGGCGGACGTGAAAGGACTGGCGGAGCGCCGTGTGGAATCGGATCGCGCTTATTGGCGCATTCAATACACGGTGTCCGGAGAGGACAAAAACGCAATCCCGGCCTTATACGAGAAATCCAAAGAGGACCAGTCAAAGATCGTTTCGGTATTGCTGGCTAGCGGCTTCGATGCCGAGGAAGTATCCCCGGGTGTCGTTGACTACAACCGGCTGGAGTTCAGGGACGATAACCAGAAGCTGGTTGATGAGAAGTACGTCCTGACCGGTTCCATTGAGGTGGAGACGGCAAAAGTCCGGCAAGTGTCGGCAGCGCGCGCCAAACTGAACGAGCTCATCGCATTAGGTATCGACATTCGCAATAACGCGCCGTCGTATTACTTCACCACCCTCAATGACATCAAGCCCGAAATGCTGAAGGAAGCGACGACCAATGCGCGGCTTGCCGCGAACGAATTTGCAGCCAACGCCGGCGTTTCGGTCGGCGGCATCCGGAGTGCGGTCCAGGGCGGGTTCATCATTCGGGATGTGGGCGACAATTACAGCGACACTCAAAAGATCGAGAAAGATGTTCGCGTGGTGACAACGATTACTTTTTACCTGACCGAGTAAGAAGCGATTCCCCTGCCAGGCCCTGTACTTATTGGGGCCTTTGGACGACCATCCGCGGTCGCCCCATGGACAACTTGGGCACAACCCGCCTCGGCAACAAAAACAACTTACCCGTTGAAATGTACCTTCTCCTGGGTGTCTAATTAGCCACCCAGGAGGTGGCTCGGCCATGTCAAAAGAACGCAACGCAGTTAAGGAAGCCCGGAAAAAACCGGCAATGACCCCGAAAGAGAAAAAGGCCGCAAAGCGCCTGAAAAAGGAAGCCACGAAGAATCCGTTTCATTGATTCCCGGCGGCGGCCACAGTCCGCTCAAGCTCGCGGTCCGACTTGATCTTGCCATCGGGCGACAGCACAAAGTGACTCAGGCGAAAGCCGATAAAGAAGCTTCCCGTCTCGTCCGGGTTTTCTGATACATCGATTTCGTCCGGCTGCACATTGCGCTTCGTGTACTCACTCAAGAGCATGGCGATGCTGGGTTTCTCTGCTGCGTATACGATGTCCATGTCGATCTCCTATCGAACCTTCCATTGCGGTTCGATTGCAGGATATGTCTGCAACGCTTAACCCAAAGTGAATTTTTCTTGAACGGCGCCTGAACGGCAGGCGATTCAAGCGAGTTTCTATGACATCAATGCAGCGTCGGGGAGGCCGAGTGGTCTGGGCTGCATCCTTGGGATAAACTCGGTCAAAGCAACCCAACCCGGTTAACAGGATTCATCATGAAAAAAATAGCAATTACAGCCATCGCTCTCTTGTCGTCCATGTCGGCAGCGGCAGAACACCAATACATCGACTTTTCCAGGGCCGGCCATATGGTCATAGCGGGTCCGTTTAATGTCGTGATTCCGATACCGGAGAATGCCCGGGTTGGCGAACCGGAACATACAACGGAAAAGTTCCTGACCGAGACGCTTAAAGTGTCAAAAGCCGGATACTTTGCTGATGACCAGTTCGTGATGGTCCAGGTCGAGACGACCAACGCGCCGGCAGGGACGCTGACGAATGAAAACCTCCCGACTTACGCAATCGGTGACAGAATTTTTCGAGCTCGCACGCTCTGCATGGATATTAGCCAGGAGGATTTGGAGGCAAATGATGCCCCGCTACTTGAATATGTCGAGGCCTACAATGTCCAGATAGTGCCAGCCGTACGAGCGGTGGAGCTGAGTGTTACGACTGACGATGGAACGGGCGAAGGCAGTATCGTCTATATGCGCAATGTTCCGGGCGGATGTGACGCAATGACGCCTGAATTCGAGTCCGAATTCGATGCCGCCTTTGCCAGGTTCATCGAATCCATTCAGGATCGGAACTAGGTTCTGCAGGCTTTTTATGGCCCGTGGGCGCGGTAGCCCAGTTTTGCGAGCAGCCTGACCGCGGCAACCAGATCCGCGGCTGACGCCGGTCGCAGAGTCAGGCTCATGGCGCGGCCCGCGCATCGCGGTTGATACGCGCCTGCTGCAAGGCGAGGCACATTGCGTTTCCGGCAATGATGACGCGTGTCGTCGCCCTGCCGATCTCGTCGGCTGGCAACAAAAACTGGTTACCCAGGCGGTTTGCCGCCAAACCCGGCCAGCGCGCCCACTCCGCGAACGCGTCGTCACCGGCATCGGTACTTGCCAGCATAACCTCGGGATCGCGATCGATGACAGCTTCAACATCGACGGTCGGCGCAAGATTAGTCAGGTCGCTGAAAATATTGACGCCACCACAGGCCGAAATCAGCTCACTGATGTAATGCTCGTTATTGATGGTATAAAGTGGCCGCGCCGCAACCTGGTAAAAAACCCGTATCGCTGGAAGTCCCGAGTAACGCTCGCGCATCGACTGCAATTCGGCACGATACTTCGTGGCCGCTGCTTCGGCCTCATCAACGTGGCCGGTCAGCTCGCCAATCTTCTGCAGCGCGCTGGCAACATCGTCGAGACTCCGCGTGCGTATTGTGACTACCTTGTAACCGAGTCCCCGTAGCTCATCGACGACGTGAACGGGCGTGCCGCTCTCCCAGACCAGCAGCAAGTCGGGCCTGGCCAATGCAAGCTGCTCCTGGTCGACAGTGAATGCATCGCCAACGACGGGTAATTCGAGAACCTCGCGAGGGAAGTCAGACCAGGCGCTGACGCCAACCAACTGGGATCCGGCACCAACCGTAAACAGGAGTTCGGTCAGGTTGGGCGCCAGGGACACGATGCGCTCGGCAACGTCAGATTCGGTCGCGGCGTCTTGTTTTTCGGCACAGGCGCCGACGACGACCAGGGCCGCCAGCAGCGCCAGCCGCGGTTTCACCGCGTAAAGCCGTACAGGGTCATGGCAGCGATCACAACCGCCCAGATCAGCAACAAGCGAAAGACAAGTTTGTTGGCAGCCATGGCACCGCGAATGCCGCGCTCGCTTACCGTTTCATCGTCCCCGTCGCGCAATGCCAATGCCGCGACACCGACGCGGGCAAGCAGGTGCTCATTTTGTTCGGACATGGAAGCGCCACGCTCTTCGGTTGGTGCGCGCAGCGCGGCGATGGCATCGTCTGCGTGCCCTGCGGCCGCATAGCCAAGGGCTGTCAGGCGCGCCGGTATCCAGGCGAGCAACGCGTGGATGCGTTCTGCCGCTTCCCGAATTCGCTCGAGATCACTACCGTTCTGCTCGTCGCGCGCGGCGCTGAACACAACCCTGCGACGAACCAGGTCGGTAACGCGGTAAATCCATGCTGCAAGCGGACCGATGGTACCGATGACCGCACCAAGGACCACGAACCAGAATACGACGGCGAACAATCGATTGTTCGCCTGCACACAAACCGCCGCTTCGACGCGTCCAATGAGTTCGCGCTCATTGGTCGGCACCTCGCCTTCAATGATTGCTTTGGCGGCTGCCCGAATCTTTTCATCGTCCCCACTTCGCAGTGCCTCGCAGTATTCGACCACTTCTTCGCCGATGTCCCTGGGCCCAAGGGAAACCAGCAATACGGCCACGGCGAGTATCAGGTAGGTAAAGCCTTGCAGGGTGTCGCCCAGGGTGTACATGACCGCGAATACGGGCAGCGCCAGTAGCGCCACCAGCATGAGCACGGGAATCAGCGCTGGCCAGCTACTGAGACGCTCTGCCACTTTGAGGCCGGCATCGATGATGCGATCCAGCCAGCGCATACGTCGCCAGTGGAACAGCTGCGTTGCCAGCCGTTCGATGATGAGACCAATAAGTAGTGCGATCAGATGCATGAGTCGTGTTTCTCGGCTGTCGTCCCTAGTGCATCATACAAGCGCAGCCAGTCGAATGCAGGGCCTGGATCGGTTTTGCGTCCGGGCGCGACATCGCAATGGCCGGCAAGCTCGCGCGGTGTAATGCGCGGATAGGCCGCCGACAAGGCCTGAAGCACGGCTGCAAGCACACGATACTGGCGATCGTCATACGGAGTTTCGTCTTCGCCCTCAAGCTCTATGCCTATTGAAAAGTCGTTGCAGCGCGCATGTCCGCGAAACCGCGACTCGCCTGCGTGCCAGGCGCGTTCGTTGAACGGCACAAACTGCACGAGTTCTCCGTCGCGCCTGATCAGCAGGTGTGAGGAAACCTGCAGGCCACGGATCTCGCCAAAATAGGGATGTGCATCCCAGTCGAGGCCGTTAAGGAACAAGGCTTCGATTTCACCGCCGCCGAAAGCGCCGGGCGGCAAACTGATACCGTGCAGGACAATCATTTCGAGATTCGCGCCGGCCGGGCGCTCATCCCTGTTCGGACTCAGGCAAACCCGTGCAGGCGCTATCAGCCCGGATTGCGGATCCACCGTATATTCGTCAGGCAGGTTCAGGCATGATTTCGAAGACATGAGTGCGAGGCTATTTGTTTCAGGCGCGTTGAGCAACGGTGCCGAGATCGAACTGGACGGGGATCAGTCTCGATACCTCGGAAAGGTGCTGCGCGCTCGTATCGGAGACCGGGTCGCGGTCTTCAATGGCGAAGGGCCGGAGTGGCCGGCAACGGTTTTGCGCATTTCCAGGAACTCGGTCTGCCTCGCGCTCGGCGACAGCGTTGAGACGGGCACAGAGTCGCCGCTCAAGATTCATCTCGTCCAGGGCATTTCGCGTGGCGAACGCATGGATATCGTCGTGCAAAAGGCCACCGAACTGGGCGTGAAGCGCATCACGCCTGTAATAACTGAATTCGGTGTCGTAAAACTCGATCCGGATCGCGCGGAAAAACGTCGCGAACATTGGCAAAGGGTCGCCGCCAGTGCCTGCGAACAATCGGGCAGGACGCGGCCGCCCCTGATTGACGCTCCTCTGTCGCTGAAAACCTGGTTTGGTTCCAAACCGCCTTCGACCGATACGGAACTGATCCTGACGCCGGCTGCCACCACGTCGCTCGCAAGCCTTACCGCGCCGCAGACCAAGGTTTGCGTTCTAATAGGCCCGGAGGGCGGCTTCAGCGATGCTGAGCACGGTGACGCACAGGTGTCTGGATTCACTGCGGTGTCATTGGGGCCGCGTGTGCTGCGCACCGAGTCCGCCGCCATTGCGGCACTGTCTGTGATGCAGTCTTTGTGGGGCGATTTGCGCTAGGGCCCTGACACTCAACTGACAAGCGCCGCCTCAGGCTTGCAGGAACTCTTTCGCAATCATGGCTTCGATCTTTTCGAGATCCGGAATTATCGGATACTCGTTGATCATACGAACGCGGCAAAGTATCGGTGCCTGCTCCGGCCAGCCATCCTTCGCTTCAAGTTTCAGCACCTCGCGATTCACGCGCACGAGTTGCGGGAAGCCTTGCGTCAGTACGCCGAAGAAGCCTGTCTTGAGTTGCCCTGTGTTCGCATAAAACACCACGACTCGCGTACGACCAGTCATTACCGGCACACTTTTGCCGATGGCGCCCTCGAATGAGATTACCGGCAACGATCGGCCATTCCAGTTGATCGTGCCCATCATCCATTCCTCTGCGCCTTCCTTGTTGGCAGTTTTGGAATAACGGACAACTTCGGCGACGCAGGCACGCGGCACGATCAGGCGATCTTCCGAAAGCGGCACAAGCAGGCTGTACAGTTCTTCTGTTTCAGCACTCATTGCAATTGAATTCCCCGTTCTTCCAGCTGGCGGCGGATTGCTTCGAGCAATTGCGTATCCTGGTACGGTTTGCCGAGGTAATCGTTGACGCCCAGTTCGATGGCGCGCGCACGATGCTTGTCACCGCCCCGGGACGTAATCATGATGATCGGCACCTCTGAAAACCGGTCGTCGTTGCGCACATGTGACGCGAATTCGTAACCGTCCATACGCGGCATTTCGATATCGAGCAGAATAATGTCGGGCTTCGCATCCTGCAGCACGGCGATCGCGTCGAGTCCGTCTTTCGCCGTTATACAACGCATGCCGTTGCGCTGCAGAACTCGTTCAGTAACGCGGCGTACAGTGATCGAGTCGTCTACGACGAGCACCAGTGGCCGATCATCGCTTGGGGTCGGCGCCGCCTTTTTAAGTTCGACGACCGGAGCACCCGTGCGCACTAGCGCGTGAATATCCAGGATCAGGACTATGCTGCCGTCGCCGAGAATCGTTGCGCCGGACACGCCACGTATACCGGCCAGCTGTGGTCCCACCGCTTTCACAACAATCTCGCGACTCGCGAGCATTTCGTCGACCAGCAGAGCAGCCGAATAGTCGCCGGCACGGACGAGGATGATCGGAACAAAGGCGTCTTCTTCGGGCAATTTGGCCGCCTGTCCACCCAGGTACATACCGAGATGCCGGAATTTGTAAGCCTGTTCGCCGTACTGGTAACTCGGTTCGGTCTGGCTCAGCAATCGTTCCAGTTCCCGGCGCGGAATTCGCGCGACGCCTTCAACCGTCGGCAGTGGCAGTGCATAGACTTCTTCGCCGGTGCGCACAATCAATGCCTGCGTAATGGCCAGCGTAAATGGCAGCCGAACCGTGAAGTTGGTGCCCTGGCCGGTCACCGAACTGATACGCAGTGAACCACCGAGTTTCTTGACTTCGTTGGCTACGACATCCATGCCAACACCGCGCCCCGCCGATTGCGTCACCGCGCTCGCCGTAGTAAATCCCGGCGTCAGGATGATCTGCATGATCTCGTCGTCGGTCGCTTTGCTGTCCTGCTTCAGGAGATCCAGCTCGTAGGCTTTGCGGCGTATCGCCTCGACATCCAGGCCCGTGCCGTCATCGGCGACATCAATCACCATCTCTGCACCTTCACGGTGCAGGCGTATGGCAATCCGACCGACCGCGGGCTTGCCTGCAGCCTGGCGTAGCGCCGGCTTCTCTATGCCGTGCACGACAGCGTTGCGCAGCATGTGTTCAAAGGGCGGCAACATTTTGTCGAGCACCTGGCGATCCAGCTCACCGGACGCGCCTTCTACAATCAGTTCCGCACGCTTGCCAGCTTCTTCAGATACCTGCCGGACGAGCCGGGTCAGGCGGCCGACGTGCCGCTCAAAGGGCACCATGCGCGTGCGCATGAGGCCGTCCTGCAATTCCGCTGTCACGCGCGATTGCTGCACGAGCAAAGCCTCGGCTTCGGTTGTCACTGACTGCAGCAGATCTTTGAGACTTCCGAGGTCATTAGCTGACTCGGCCAATGCACGGGACAACTGCTGAATCATGGAGTAACGATCAAGTTCGAGCGGATCGAAATCGCGTGCTACCAGGGTGTCCTGGTGACTGTGCATGATCTGCGCTTCAGTTTCGTTTTCGAGTTTTCTGAGCTGCTCGCGCAATCGCGCCACGGTCTGTTCGAGCTCGTCAACGTGAAACTCAAAAGTGGTGACCTGCTGACTCAGACGCGAATGATAGATACTGATCTCGCCCGCCGCGTTCAACAGATCTTCCAGCAACTCGGCATCGATGCGCGCGAATTCCTGGCGCGATTCGGGCTGTCGTATCGAGCGAACTTCGGCCGGCGCTTTCCGCGGCGGCGTTTTTGGTTCCGGCTCCGGCTCGGGTTCTGGCTCCGGCTCGGGTTCTGGCTCCGGCTCCGGCTCGGGTTCTGGCTCCGGCTCGGGCTCGGGCTCGGGTACCATTTCAAGTTCAGGCGGCCGGGTGGCTACTTCTTTCTCACGACTCAACTCGGCCAGTTCGTCGGCCAGTGGCGAATCGACTATCACCATGCTGACGGTGTCGTCAGGTTCGATGGTAAAGGCCGCGGACGGCGCCTCCTCGACACTTGTGTCCGCCATCGCGATCTCGACGTCAGCATCATCGGCTACTTCGAAACCGGCATTCGCATTCTGTATTCGTTGTTCGAGTTCAGTCGAGGGCCTGACCGGCTTGCCGGCGATCACGGTATCGCGCATGCGGTGCAGCTCGTCGATGCTGCGCTGCAACAAATCTTCGACTGCGGGCGTTGCCTTGACGCGCCCCTCATCCACCGAAATCAACAGTGTCTCGAGCTCGTGACTCAAATTGCCCATCGCCGTTATGCCGGCCATTCGGGCACCACCTTTGAGCGTATGCAGGTGCCGCTTGAGTTCGTCCATCGGCTTCGCAGACCGATCTTTCGACCAGAGTATGAGCGCCTGGTCCGCCTCTTCGAGCAATTCCGCGGATTCTTCCGTGAATATCGCGGCGATCTCCGCATCGTATTCCGCTTCGTCGCTTTGCTCTGCGACAAGAACGGGTTTCGGTGCGGCTTTCGCGGGCTCGGCCGGCTTGGGCTGAGGCGGTGCGCTTGCCGCTGAACGAACTGCGTCTGACACTTTGGTGATGTGTGCGATCAACGCGGTGTAATCGGCGCGATCCCTATCCGGATTGTTGATGTCCCTGACGATCGTCGCGATAGCTCGCGCTGCAGCGCGCAACACATCGAGGCCGGAGCGCTGAAAACCGATCTTGTGATCGTAGACATGACGCACGAAACGATTCAGGACGGCCGCAACCGCAACACCACGCTCGACATTTGCCATGTTCGCGCTGCCGTGCAATGTGTGGCATGCGCGATGCAACTTGTCCGTGACATCAAACGGTGGCTCGTGGCCCTCACAGGCTGCAAGGTAGTCTGTGATGACCTTCAAGTGCCCGGCCGTCTCTTTGGAGAAGATATCGTAAAGCACCGGGTCCATCTCGAGCGCGGGCTCTTCCGCGACAGGCTCGATGCTGGGTGCCGCGGCGATTGTCAGAACCGCGGCATTTGGATCACCGTCGGCAAATGCGTTGGCTCGCGCGATATACAGATTGATATCCGATTTCGGTTTCGTGCCGACTTCCAGCTGCTCGACAAGCTCTGGCACGGCGGCGGCCGCAAGCTGGATGAAATCAATCATCGGCGGCGTGCGCTGCAACGTGTGGTTGATCAGTCGATTGAGCAGGTTCTCTATGGACCAGCAGTATTCGCCAATGCGTTCGGCTCCGACCATCCGTCCACTGCCCTTCAGCGTATGGAAGGATCGTCGGACGGTAATGAGCAGCTCCATGGCGTCGGGTGTAGCCGCCCACGCCGGCAGGTGACGCCTGATCGACGCGATCTCTTCCTTCGCCTCTTCGATGAAGACTTCGATCAGCTCCGGGTCAACGTGCTGCCTGTCTTGAGACACGACAGGTAACGGAATTACCGCGGTTTCCTGTTGCCGTGCTGGCGCTGCGGGCTTTTGCAAAGCCTCGGCGGCACGCTTTTCAATGCCCTCGATCGACAATTTCTGCGTGATTTCAATTCCCGCGCCGGTTTCTTCCTTGACTTCCCGCATGCGCGCTTCGACATCGCGCAGCACCGCGAGGCAGGCTTCCGCGTTGTCCAGCATGTACCAGGGCTCGCTGCGCCCCGCCTTAACCGTCTCCATGTAATATTCAATGCTCACGATGACGTCAGCGAGACGGTCCGTTTCTTTTTGATTCAGGATTTTCGGGCCACCCGCATTCAACATCGCGGTTACCAGTCGACCGACACGGTCCACCACCTCCATCGCACGTGGCTTGTCGAGTATCAACAAACCCGATTTGATGCCGCGTATCAGCATAGGGATGCTATCAAGTCCCTGCGAGCCGGATTCCGAATTGAAACTCTGGCTGATTGTTTCTTTAATGCGGGCGAGATTGATAATGCACTCTCGCATTACGGACTGAGTGACTTTGCGAAAATCGCCGTCGTCGTCGGGCGGCGCTGTTGAACTTCCCGGTTCACGCGGAGCGGTGAGCCGCAGCAACTGTTGGTCGAGACGATCTTCCACGCGCAACAAAGTCGATGCGATATCCAGTATTACCTGCTCATTCGCAACTCCACCCCGTTCGACGACTGTTTTGAGCCTGTCAATTTCGCCCTCAACGTTGCCGCGCAATTCACCAAGGCCCAGGACGCCGAGCGTATCGCTGATCTTTTTCAGCAATTCCAGTTGCGGCACCAACTCTGACGACTTGTTCATGCCAGTACGAACAAAAATATCCAGCACGTCCTTGACGCGACTCAGGTCATCCTTGATCGCCGCAGCAACCGTTTGCATGAGCTTCGCGCTGGGAGCCGACAGAGCTTCCCGCGCCTCTTCCACCTGCTCGTCCCCGGGAAGCAGCTCGGAAAGATTGAATGCCGCACGGATCTCCCGGATGCGGGTGCCGGCGCTACTGGAGCGAGCGACGTAATAAAGGAGATTGTTCAGCAGATCGTCAACGGGATGACGGTCGTAAGCATCCAGTCCTTCGTCAATGACGTACTTGAGCTGCCGGTCAGTTTGCCCGAGCAACCGTTTGACGGCTATTGATGTTTCGAGACCGCCATTCTGCAGCGCCTCCAGCACACCGGACACGATCCACCAGAGCTGGTACATGTCGTCGCGTATCGACGAATTTTCGAGCGCTGCAGAAACCTTGGACAGCGTATCGAGATGGCGCTTGGCGTCGCCACCCTGAATCCAGCCGAGCAGTGCCAATTGAAACTTCGGCCGCAGTCGCTTGGCGACCAGGACCGGATCCTCGCCACTGCCTTCGCGGGGTGCATCCTTTCTTTTTGCGCGGCTTGGCGACAGATTCAAAAGCAGCAGCGTGCCTTCGGACAACAGGGGCTCGCCGCGTGCTGCGCGCAGGTCGTTTAACATCGGCAGCAGGACGAGCGCGATGTCCCGCCCGCCGGCTATCAGCCTTTCTATGTAGGCCGGCAGTTGCACCATTGCCCGCGTCAGTGCATCCAGACCGTCTTCGCGGCCTTTGCCGCTGCGCAGGTTGACGAGGTAGTCACAGACGAGCTCCATCTCTTCAACAAGCAGAGCCGCGCCGTAGGTTTCCGTTATTCTCAACGCGCCGCGCGCCTGGTGCAGCAACTCGCCGGCGCGTTTGAGCGCCGCCGTGCCACCTCGACCGTCCACGCAATCCTCAAGCGCAAGGTGCGCGTTGCGAATGGTCTCCATGAGCTCGGTGCCAACAATAGACAGTGCGCTCAGCGCACCGGACGCGTTGTCGTCGCCGATCATTTGCTCGTGAATGCCTGTATCACCCGTCATCTCGTTGTCTGCATCCCGCAGGCGTTTACCCGGCCTTGATCCGGTTGGCTTGCGGCTGCCCCGAAGGCGGACGTTGAACATTGGACGGCGTTCGCGCCAGGCCACCCGTCTGCATCATATCGGCTGGCAAGGCAAAACCCTCCACGGTCTTTCTGAGTTGCGTAGCAAGCTCTGAGAGTTTCGAAATCGACGCGGCTGTCGCTGAAGTTGCCTTGCCGGTTTGGGCACCGATTTCACGCAGCCGAGTGGTACGACGTGTCACGTCCGCTGCCGCGCCGGCCTGTTGTCGCGCCGAGCTCGAGATATTCTGTACGAGGCTCGCGATCTGGTTCGAAACCTGCTCGATCTCGTCGAGTGCCGCACCGGCGTTTTCCGCCAGCAAGGCGCCTCCCACTACGTCTGTCGTGCTGCGTTCCATCGACACGACTGCTTCGTTGGTATCTGCCTGAATCGTTCGAACCAGGACTTCGATTTGCTTGGTGGCGTTCGTCGATCGCTCGGCGAGTCGCTGCACTTCGTCGGCGACGACGGCAAATCCGCGGCCCGCCTCACCCGCCATCGATGCCTGGATCGATGCATTCAGTGCCAGGATATTGGTCTGCTCGGCGATGTCGTTGATCAGTTCGACGATATTGCCGATCTCCTGCGAACTCTCACCCAGCCGCTTGATGCGCTTCGAGGTTTCCTGAATGGTCTCGCGGATGGCATTCATACCATCGATCGTGCGCCGCACCGCCTCGCCGCCCTTGTGTGCGACTTCCACCGAGTGCCGCGCGACGTCCGACGAACGTTCGGCATTTCCGGAAACTTCCTCGATCGAAGCCGCCATCGACACAATGGATTCCGTGGCGGCATTGATTTCCCGTGCCTGGTTCTCCGCGGCCTTGGCGAGATGCGCCGCGGTGTTTTCGGTCTGCTTGGTCGCGGTATCGACCATCAGTGCCGTATCGTTAACCGTCTTGACGAGCTTGCGTAGCTCTTCGATCGCAAAGTTAAACGAATCTGCAATCGTGCCGGTTATATCTTCGGTTACGGTTGCTTCGACCGTCAGGTCGCCGTCGGCGAGGCTGCCCATTTCGTCGAGCAAGCGCAGAATAGCCTGCTGATTGCGTTCGTTCTGGTCTGCCTGCTCTCTTGCTGCTCTTTCGAACACAGATGCTTTCGAATGCAGCAGCATCAGTCCGACGATCACCAGAATCGCGATGGCAACCAGGCCGATCGGAATCATCGCATTTTCGAGGAAGTCGGGCAGTATGGATGGTGCGCCTGCTGACGAGAATGCCGATTTCAATAAAGCGTCGGCGCTCGCGGCGAGCTCCGCCCTTGTGTCGCCAAGCCCGCTCACCTGCCGGATGTTGGCGTTAATGATCGACGACTGCTCTTCAAGACTTGTCAGGCTGCTGATGACCGGCACCAGGGCCACTTCGCGGCTCTCGCGACTCAGTGGGCGAATATCGAGGTCACTGGCACTGCCGTCCAGCGCATTGCTGACATTTCTCAAATAACCGATATCTTCCGCAATTGCACCGGCCGCGGCTTCACCGCTATCGAGTATGTTTTGAGACGTTTCACGAATTCGATTGGCGCGCTGCTGGAACTCCTGGATAGCCGCCGTCGCACCGGACCGACCCAATAGTTCATTGGCAAGTTCGACCAGCGACGACGCGTCTGTACTCGCCCGGCGTTCAGCAGCCAGCAGTGCTTCAACTTCCGCCCTTTTTGCCAATATTGCAGCGGCGCGGGATTCAAGTTGCTGCCAATCCGCGGCGCGTCCCGGAGCGCCGCTACGCCGCAACGCGGCTACGCTATTGAGACTCTGATTGAGCTCGTCAAAAGCGCCTGCGTCGCCTTCAAGTGCCCTTGCAGCTTGCGCAGGAATGGCCTGCGACAAGGCTGCGAGCCTGGGCACGGAACTTCCTCCACCGGATTGAAAGTAAATCAATGCCGCGGCACCAACCAGCAGGAAAGCGGCGAAGCCCGCGGCCGCCCTAAAAGTGGATGAATTGTCGATATTACTGGCCATGACTCACCTTCATTCCGCAGATGCCTGCAGGAACACATTGCTTTCAACTAGATCGAACAAATTAAAAACCGGCCAGAAGTCGTCACCACGCTTATAGACCCCGGCCAGGAAACGATCGCAGCGTACGATGGTTTCCCGAGCTTCATTTGCAAACTCCTGATCCGTAAAACGACGGAAACCCAGGACTTCGTCTACGACGAGCCCCGCCGGCATTTCGCGGTGATTAACGGATATAACACGCGTCGTTCGACGCAAGGTTGTTCTACCACTGCCAAGCATCAGCTTTAGATCCACCAGCGGCAGCAGATGACCGCGCAAGTTGGCGATACCCAGCAGCCAGCGCTTTGCACCCGGCACGCGCGTCATGGAATCCGGCAACATCAAAACTTCACGGACCTGTTCACGACTCGCAACAAACTGCTCTTCGCCAATTCGAAAGCCAACGCCCACCCATTCAGATGGCATCGCGCCTGAACCATGGCCCGCGTGTGCGACACGGCTGCGCAGCTCCATTTCCTTGAGCAACTCAAACGGTTGCTCAACCAGAGCTGCGAGGTCGGCGGAGCCACTCATTCAGGCCGCCATCACCGTGTTGATCATGGCGACCAGTTCCTTGGGTACTATCGGCTTTACCAGGTAGTCAACGGCCCCCTGGCGCATTCCCCAGATCTTGTCAGTCTCCTGATCCTTGGTCGTTATGATGATGACAGGGATGGAAGCGGTGATCGGATCCTTGGTGAGCTGGCGGGTTGCCTGGAAGCCGTTCATGCCCGGCATAACGACGTCCATCAAAATACAGTCCGGCCGCGACGTTCTTGCCGCTTTGAGTCCTTCTTCGCCGCTGTCGGCGACGAGCGTGTCGAAACCTGCTTTTTCAAGCATGCTCTGAAACAAATGCAACTCAGTTGGCGAATCATCAATGATGAGTACGACTGCCATTTAGATTTCCTTAATTGATCTGGTTGGAAATGGCGCCGAGCAGTTCATCTTTCGTGAACGGCTTGGTCAGGTATTGTTCGCTGCCAACAATCCGCCCGCGCGCGCGATCGAACAGGCCGTCCTTGCTGGAGAGCATGATGACGGGCGTATCCTTAAAAATCTTGTTGTGCTTGATCAAAGAGCAGGTTTCGTAACCGTCGAGGCGCGGCATCATGATGTCGACAAAAATAAGGTCGGGCTGATGATCGGCGATCTTGGACAAAGCATCGAAACCGTCGATCGCCGTGAACACCTGGCAACCCTCTTTCGATAACAGGGTTTCTGCGGTTCTGCGAATGGTCTTGCTGTCGTCCACGACAAGTATTTTCAAGCCGTTTAGGCTACGCGACACGTTAGCTGACACCAGTTTTCCCCAGGTTGATTGTGACTTTTACCATATTGACATAAGTCCCGCCACGACGCCCGCCAGCTTACGCAAAATCATGATATTTCCGGTGCTTACAGCGGATTTCACGGTATAGTTGGCCGCGTCCTGCTGAAACGAGTCCATAAGCTCAGAAGATGGCTGAAAACCGCATGAAACTAGGCATTGTGATGGACCCGATCCGGTCAATCACCCCGAAAAAGGATTCCTCCCTGGCCATGCTACTTGAAGCGAGCCGCCGAGGTGCCGAACTCCACTATTTCGAACAACAGCATTTGCGAATGCTATCCGGTAAAGCGATCGGAATATCGACCCAGCTCACAGTTCGTGACAACTACGAAGACTGGTTCGACCTGGGTCAGCAACAGGAAGTTGAGCTTGGTGAGCTCGACGTCATTCTCATGCGCAAGGATCCTCCGTTCAACATGGAGTATGTCTATACGACATACATTCTGGACCGCGCCAAGCTGGCGGGCGCCCTGGTGGTAAACGCACCCCAGGCGCTTCGCGACATGAATGAAAAGGCTTACACGGGCTGGTTTCCCGAATGCACGCCCGTCACCCTCGTAACGCGTTCAATGCCAGAGATGAAGGCATTTCTCGCCAAGCACGGTCGTATCGTGGTCAAGCCATTGGACGGTATGGGTGGACGTTCGATTTTTGTCATCCAGAAGGGCGATAACAATGCCAACGTCATACTCGAGACACTAACGGATTACGGGCAACGCTTCGCGATTGCACAGGTTTACATTCCGGAAATCAGCGCGGGTGACAAACGCATACTACTCATCGACGGTGAGCCGGTGCCGTATGCGCTGGCGCGCATTCCAAGCCCAGACGACAACCGTGGCAACATGGTCGCGGGTGCAACGACGCGCGGGCAGCCCTTGTCCGCTGCCGACGTACGAATTTGCGAGATTGTCGGCCCCGTCCTCCGTGACCAGGGCGTGTTATTTGCCGGACTCGATGTCATTGGCGACTACCTGACCGAAGTCAATGTCACCAGCCCGACTGGCATTCGCGAACTTGATCGCGAATTCGGCCTGAATATTGCGGGCCTGATGTTCGACGCAATCGAGAAAAAGCTGCGCTGACCGATATAAGGTGACGGCCGATATAAGGTGACAGTGACCCTAAATGCCGAATTAGGGTGACAGTGACCTTAATTGCCGATTTAGGGTCACTGTCACCTTATATCCACCTTATATCTTGTGGGCGGTTTGCTTGTTTCCGTGCGGTGATTGACGGATTATTCGCGCGAATATGGCCAACATTGCGCTGCACACAGATCCGCTCGACGAGATGCGGCTCATTCACCCGGTCGTTCCCGACCGTTTGCCCGCAATGCTTTTCCTGGCCGCGCTGGTGCACGGCATCCTGATCATCGGCATCACCTTTAATCCGGAGCTCACGAATCCATTCGCGAGCGTGATTTCGCTGGAGGTCACTATCGTTGCCGACCCCGATCAGCGTATCGACCGTCCGGACGAAGCAGCCTATCTCGCTCAGGCCAGCCAGGAGGGTGGTGGCAACACGACCGAGCAAGTTCGGCCCGCGGCGCCACAGCAAAGCGCGATGCCTGTTGACAATGAGGGACAGAAGGACGGCACGGCGCTTCTCGACGCACAGGCACACGAGCGTTCGGCCGACGAGCTACTTGCAACGCAAGATCCGGATAAGCGACGGGTTAATGTAAATCCACGGTCAAACCCGCAGCCGGAAACCACTACCGCGATCGCCATGGAGGCCGGCAGCGAGTCTACCCTGCCGCTGCCACAGGAAGACCAGTCGACGATGCTGATCAGGGACGATGAGCCACGGCAGCTGATCATCAGCGCGGATACGCGGGAGTCCGTTATTGCCGCCTATCTCGACAACTGGAAGCGCCGTATTGAAGGCGTGGGCGATTCCTACCTTCCACAGCTTGGCCTGATCGACGACATCTCCGGCAGTCCCACGTTGATGGTCGCCATTGAGGCGTCCGGGGAGCTTGCTGAGGCGGTCATTCGCAAGTCGAGCGGCTCGACAGTCCTCGACCTCGCGGCTCTCGATATTCTGCACCGGGCATCGCCGTTCGACCCCTTCCCGCCGGAAGTCTCGGCGGAATACGATGTCCTGCGTTTCGAATACAAATGGCTGTTCGCCGAGCAGCTCATTTCGAGCCCACCCCCCTGATATCCGCCTTGTGCCAAAGCGCGCGAGCACAGATACTAGTGACATGGACCCAAGCAGCAGCCTTACAAATCAGCTACTTATAGCCATGCCCGGCATGCTGGACCCGAATTTCAGCACCACCGTGACGCTCATTTGCGAACACAACGACAACGGTGCCCTTGGCATCATCATCAACCGGCCACTCAACCTGAAGCTCTCCGGGCTGTTCGAGCAACTCGCGGTTAACAGCGCCGACCCCGATGTCGCCGAGAAACCCGTGGTCGCTGGTGGGCCGGTGGGAATCGAACGCGGTTTTGTTTTGCACGGCAAGGAACAGAGTTTCGAGAACACGCTGACCGTCTCGAGTGACATCAAATTGACCCTGTCGCGCGATGTTATTGATGCGATGGCAACAGGCGCGGGCCCCGAAAAAGCATTGGTGGCCATTGGCTACGCCGGTTGGGAGCCTGGCCAGCTTGAGCAGGAGATGCTGGCGAACGCATGGCTGAATGTGACGGCGACGCCGGAACTTGTGTTCGACACACCTTTTGAACAACGCTGGGATTCAGCCGCGCGATTGCTCGGCATCGACATCGCCAGCATCTCCCCGGACGCCGGTCACGCCTGACTTGTCGTCGCACCGCACCATCCTGGCCTTCGACTTCGGACTGCGCCGCATTGGCGTTGCCGTCGGCCAGGATGTAACGGGCTCCGCCAGCCCGCTCGGCGTGGTCGCCAATCGACCTGAAGGCGCCGACCATGCCGCAATTGCCGCGCTTATCAGGGAATGGCAACCCACCGGCATTGTAGTCGGCATGCCCGCGCACACGGATGGGTCCCGGAGTGATATGCAAAAGCCTGTCGAGGCCTTTATCCAGGAACTGCGGCGCTACCAGCTGGCCATAGACACTGTCGACGAGCGGTACAGCTCGCTGGAAGCAACAGCGGCACTGAAAGAGTCCCGGGCAGCCGGGTCGCGAGGTCGTATCTCGAAGGAAATGATAGACGCCGCGGCCGCTGTATTTATCGCTGAAAGATACCTCTCATGTGAGTAGAATCCCCCCGCAATGGCGCAAGACGACAGCACACTTCAGTTTGACGACAAAGGCAATCTTCGCCATCTATTGTCATTGCAAGGACTCGATGCCTCGCTGTTGACCGAGCTGATGGATGAGGCCGAGGGCTACCTGACAGCACCGGGCGCATTGCCGGTACGCAGCCAGTCCCTGGCGGGCCGCACGGTCGGCAACCTTTTCTTCGAGCCCAGCACCCGGACCCGGGCCTCATTTGACCTTGCCGGCCGCCGCCTGGGTGCCGATGTACTCAATCTCGACGTCAACACTTCGTCACGCAAGAAAGGCGAAAGCATTCTCGACACCATTTACACGCTCGAGGCCATGCAGGTCGACATCATGGTCGTTCGTGATGCGAGTGACGGCGTTCCGGCTTACATCGCACGCCATGTTGCAGGCCATGTCAGTATTTTGAACGCCGGTGAGTCTGATGTTTCTCATCCGACGCAGGGCCTGCTCGACCTCCTTACCATTCGCCAGCACAACCCGGATTTCAAAAACCTGGTCGTCGCGATTGTCGGCGATATCCAGCATTCACGCGTTGCGCGATCCGCCTCCGAAGCCTTACAGACCATGGGAGTCGGTGAATTGCGCTTAATTTCTCCGCCCGTGCTTGCGCCGAGCGAAGGTCGATTCCCGGGCGCGCGTATCATCCACACGCTGGCCGAGGGACTCAAGGACGCGGACGTCGTGATGGCACTCCGAATCCAGCGCGAACGCATCGGAAACCTCGACGGCGTTCCCGGCATCGATGAATACTTTGCAAATTACGGCGTCAGCAGGGAAAGCATCAAGGTTGCGAAACCGGACGCGATCGTCATGCATCCGGGCCCGATGAACCGAGGCATCGAAATCGAGGGCGCTCTCGCGGACAGCCCAAGGTCTGTCATTACCAAGCAGGTCAGGAATGGCGTTGCCGTCCGCATGGCCGTGCTCAATCGCATTGGCAAAATGATGAGCATGCGGTGACGACAGCGGCGCAAAAATTTGCTCAACGCAATCGCAACACTATTTTTGTTGAAGACGGTGCGCTGCTCAGTGTAGACGAGTTTCCGGGCGACCAGTTCATCATGCGAATTCGTTCGCCGAAGTGCGCTGCCGCAGCGAAGCCTGGCAGTTTTGTGCACGTGTCCTGCGACGCCACTTTGCCGATGCGCAGGCCTCTGTCCATTATGCGTGTCGAAGATGACTGCATTGACGTGCTTTACAAAATTGTCGGCGATGGCCTTCGCTGGCTATCGGCGAAGCGTCCCGGCGACTCGATCAGCGTGCTCGGTCCCATTGGCCAGCCGTTCCGGCCCAGCGCAGAGCGGCCGAACACCTTGTTGTTAGGCGGCGGAGTGGGAATTCCACCGATGGTGTTTCTGGCCGAATTCCTGCGCCTGAATCCGGACACCTGGTCGCCGCTGGCGATTTTTGGTTCCGAACTACCGTTTCCATTCGAACTCAAGGCGTCTTCGATCGATACTGCGTGGCTGGATCCGAACGTTAACGCTACGATGCCGCTCCTGGAGAGCTGGGGCATTCCCTGCCGGCTGGTGACACTGGCTGGATTCGAGCATTGCTTCGACGGCTATGTCACCGATCTCGCCGAGCTGTGGCTTTCCTCGCTGCCGGCCAGCGAGCGAGCGAAGACGGAAGTCTTCGCCTGCGGGCCGACCCCGATGCTTAAGGCGGTCGCCGCACTGGCCGCAAAATACGACCTGCCGTGCCAGGTATCGCTGGAAGAATTCATGGCCTGTGCCGTCGGCGGTTGCGCCGGCTGCGCGGTGAAAATCAATACGCCGGATGGCCCGGCGATGAAGCGCGTCTGCGTGGATGGCCCGGTTTTTAGAGCGTCTGACGTAGTCTGGCAGTAAGACGCCAATTCGGCTCGCTGGCGGATCCGGCCTAGCCGCCGAAATTGACCTTGGCTTCGAGGTTGGCACGCGAGTCGGCGTGCGACATTGCTTCGTCCAGCGTGATCGTGCCCTTCTTGTAGAGGTCCAGAAGTGCGTCGTCGAAGCAAACCATGCCTTGCTCGCCGCTGTCTTTGTGCGCTTCTTTGACCGCTGAAATGTCACCCTTCAGAATCAGATCCTTGATATGCGGTGTATTCAGCATCAGCTCGACGGCCGCAACGCGCTTGCCGTTGCGAGCACGCACGAGGCGCTGCGACAGGATCGCACGCAAATAATGCGCGAGATCCATAAAGACCTGCCCGTGCTGTTCCTGCGGGAACAGATTGATGATTCGATCGAGTGTCTCGGGTGCGTTATTCGAGTGCACCGTTGCCAGCACGAGATGTCCTGTGCCTGCCATATCCAAAGCCGCTCGCATTGACTCAGTGTCACGTATTTCGCCAATCTGTATGACGTCCGGTGCTGCGCGAACGGCGCTCTTCAGCGCACGCTGGTAGGACTTCGTATCCAGGCCCACTTCGCGCTGGTTGATGATCGACTGTTTGTTCGGGTGCAGGAACTCAATCGGGTCTTCAATCGTAATGATGTGTGACGATGTCTTCTCGTTCCGATAATTGATCATCGCCGCCAGTGTGGTTGACTTACCGGCACCCGTAGCACCCACCATCAGGATCAGGCCACGACGCAGCATGACGAGTTCCTTCAGCTGGTCGGGCATGCCCAGCTCGTCGAGCGTCGGCAAGTCCGAGGTGATGTAACGCAAAACCATTGAAACACTGCCGCGCTGATGGAAAACATTCACACGAAATCGACCGAGACCTTTCTCGGACAGCGCGAAGTCGATTTCCAGCTCCCGGTTGAAAATATCCATCTGCTCTTCAGTCATCAGCTCGAATGCAGCCTGCTTGACCATCTTCGGCGTCATTTCCAGCTTGTTGACGGGCATGATCTTGCCTTCGATCTTTATTTTCGCCGGAGAAAACGGCGCAAAGAAAAGGTCGGAGGCTTTCTTCTCGACCATCAGCTTGAATAGTGGCTTAACGTTCATTGTCTAGTCTCGTCCCTGTCAGCTCAGAAAGTCCGAGCCGTGTCCTCGTCCATGATGCGTAAACTTTCGGATTGTTGATCTGCATGTGAGGAATCGCGTTTACTCTGGAGTTTGATTCGTAGCCGCAGTTCGTTCTTGGAGTCAGCGTTACGCATTGCCTCTTCGTAGGTAATCGCGGCATCCTCGTAGAGAGAAAACAAGGACTGGTCGAAAGTCTGCATGCCTAGTCGAGTCGACTTCGCCATGATTTCCTTAATCTGACCGACCTCACCTTTGAAAATCAGGTCCTGGATCAATGGCGTATTCAGCATGATCTCCATCGCCGCAACGCGGCCAATGCCACCTTCGCGCGGCACGAGGCGCTGCGATATGAAAGCCTTGGTGTTGAGCGAGAGATCCATCAACAGCTGCTGACGTCTTTCCTCGGGGAAGAAGTTGATAATTCGGTCGAGCGCCTGGTTAGCGCTGTTCGCATGCAGCGTTGCAAGACACAGGTGACCCGTTTCGGCGAACTGGATTCCGTATTCCATGGTTTCCTTGTCACGAATTTCGCCGATCAGGATGACGTCGGGTGCCTGGCGCAAAGTATTCTTCAGCGCGGCGTGCCAGGACTCCGTATCAACACCGACTTCTCGCTGCGTAATGACGCAGCCCTGGTGTGGATGAACGTACTCGATGGGGTCTTCGATTGAAACGATATGACCACGCGAGTTTTGATTACGGTGACCAATCATCGCGGCCAGCGTTGTCGACTTACCTGAACCTGTACCACCGACGATGATGCAAAGCCCGCGCTTATTCATGACTACGTCTTTCAGAATAGGCGGAAGCTCCAGGTCTTCGAGCGTTGGGATCTCTGTCGTAATCGTTCTGAGAACTGCACCGACCATGCCCTGCTGAATAAATGCACTAACACGGAATCGGCCGATTCCCTGCGGCGCTATTGCGAAATTCGCTTCCTTGGTCGCGTCAAATTCCTTGATCTGCTTATCGTTCATGATTGAACGAACCATGATCGCCGCCTGGTCCGGTGACAAAGGCGTATCAGTTGCTTTGTGAATAGTGCCATCGACCTTGATCGCCGGCGGAAATGACGCCGTGATAAACAGATCGGAGCCATCCCGTTCGACCATTTTTCGCAGCAGGTTCTGTGTTAGCCGTACCGCTTGTTCGCGTTCCATTATTCCACTCCAATCGGGCTGCGCTTAATGCCGCTGCCTCAGAAATTATCCTTGTTGGCCGCCTTGAAGCGCGCCTCTTCCTTGTTGATCAGCCCCTTCTTCAAAAGATCCTGAAGATTCTGATCCAGCGTTTGCATTCCTGAACCCTGGCCCGTCTGGATCGCGGAATACATCTGGGCGATCTTGCCTTCGCGAATCAGGTTTCTGATTGCCGGCGTACCGACCATCACTTCATGCGCAGCGATTCGGCCGCCGCCAACTCGCTTCAGCAGCGTTTGCGAAATAACCGCTCGCAGAGATTCGGACAACATCGCCCGTACCATTTCTTTTTCGGCCGCGGGGAAAACATCGACGATACGATCGATGGTTTTGGCCGCTGAACTGGTGTGCAAGGTACCGAAAACGAGATGTCCTGTTTCAGCTCCGGTCAGTGCCAGTCGTATCGTTTCAAGGTCGCGAAGCTCGCCGACCAGAATTACGTCGGGGTCCTCGCGCAGGGCCGAGCGCAAGGCCTCATTGAATCCCAGCGTATCGCGGTGCACTTCACGCTGGTTGATCAGTGACTTTTTCGATTCGTGGACAAACTCGATCGGATCCTCGATCGTAAGTATGTGATCAGGCTTGTTTACGTTGATGTAGTCGACCATCGCCGCCAGCGTCGTCGATTTGCCGGAACCCGTCGGTCCGGTTACCAGGACAATGCCGCGGGGATGCATAGAGAGGTCTTTGAATATCGCCGGCGCGCCCAGGTCATCGAGCGTCAGGATCTCCGAGGGAATGGTCCTGAACACGGCAGCGGATCCGCGATTCTGGTTGAACGCATTGACACGAAAACGGGCCAGTTTCGGGATTTCAAAAGAGAAGTCAGTCTCGAGGAATTCTTCATAGTCTTTACGCTGCTTGTCATTCATGATGTCGTACACCATGCTATTGACGTCCTTGTGGGTCAGCGCCGGCATATTGATACGCTTGATGTCGCCATCGACGCGAATCATGGGCGGTACGCCTCCCGACAGGTGCAGGTCTGAAGCGTTGTTCTTTACCGCGAACGACAAAAGCTGAGCAACGTCGACGGCCATGTTTTTCCCTCATTTGATGGTGCCGGACTTACCATAACCCGGCGCTTAGTGAGCCTAGTATAACCAAGCAACCGGACTAAAACGTGATTGGAGTCACGGAAAACTTAGCTTTAATCAAAGATTTGCTCGCGTTTTCAGCCGTCGAGGCCGGACGCGAGCCCGATGCCGTCACCCTGCTCGCCGTGAGCAAAAAACAGCCCGTTTCGAGCATCCTCACCGCCGCCGCCGCCGGGCAACGCGATTTCGGTGAAAACTTTGTCCAGGAGGGCATCGAAAAGATCAGTCAGATTCGGGACAGAAATCTCATCTGGCACTTCATCGGCCACCTGCAGACCAATAAAACACGACTGGTCGCCGAGAACTTTGACTGGGTTCACACGATCGACAAACTGAAAACCGCAAGGCGCCTCAGCGAGCAGCGACCGGAATCCCTCGAACCGCTGAATGTGTGCCTGCAGGTCAATGTCGACGACGAAGCATCCAAGTCCGGCCTGCTGCCCGAGGCCCTGCCGGAACTTGCCGCCGCCGTCGCCGAATTACCCGGGCTGTCCCTGCGGGGGCTCATGTGCCTGCCAGCAGCCCGGCTTGAATTCGAAGCACAGCGAGTGCCCTTCGCTCGCCTTCGAAAGATGGCAGAATCCCTGTCCGCAATTGGCTGCCGTACCGATACACTGTCGATGGGTATGAGCGACGATTACCGGGCGGCAATTTTTGAAGGTGCGACCATCGTACGCATCGGTACCGCGATCTTCGGACCGAGAACCTGAGGGTGGAAGAAAATATGCAGCAGGACAGCATTGCTTTTGTCGGCGGCGGCAACATGACCCGGGCTATTGTTGGTGGTCTGCTCGAAGGCGGTCATCCGGCCGAGCGCATTTCCATCGCCGAGCCTTCCGCCAGCCAGCGCGAGATTCTCGACAGTGCCTTTCCCGGAGTCTTTGTTACCGCTGGTAATGACGAGGCCGTGTCCCGGGGCGCCAGTGTGATTCTTGCCGTGAAACCACAGGTCATCGCGTCGGTCTGCCGAGAACTTGCGGTGGCAGTCCGGAACTCGCGCCCGCTGATAATTTCGATTGCCGCCGGACCACGCATAGCCGATATCGACAACTGGCTTGGCGGCGGCAATGCCGTTGTTCGAGTCATGCCCAATCAACCCGCCCTGCTGCGAAAAGGTATCTCGGGTATATACGCCAACCGTGCAACTACGCCGGAACAGCTGGTGACTGCAAAAGAAATTATGTCGGCCGTCGGCGCGGTCGTCACCGTGCACAGCGAACAGGACATCGATGCGGTAACCGCCATATCCGGAAGTGGGCCGGCCTATTTCTTTTTATTGATCGACATGCTCGCGGAAACCGGCGCAAACCTCGGGCTCAATGCTGACGCGGCGCGCCAGCTCGCCATCGAAACCGCGTGCGGAGCGGCAACGCTGGCGCAATCCTCGGACTGCACCATGAACGAGCTTATTGCGCGAGTCCGGTCGCCTGGCGGCACAACCGCGGCGGCGCTCGACAGCCTCGAAGCCAGCGGCATCCGTGATATCTTCGCAAGAGCTCTGACGGCCGCGCGCGACAGGGCCATCGTACTTGCCGACAATGCACACACCTCAGGTCAGGACTGATTCATGCCATCCAATATCGCCTCGGCACTGGTTTTTATCGTTAATGCTGTCAGCAGCCTTTACCTGCTGGTACTGCTATTGAGATTCTGGTTACCGTGGCTTCGTGCGGATTTTCGGAACCCTCTTGCGCAGGGAATCCTGAAGCTCACCTCGCCCGTGATTATTCCCGTGCGGCGCCTGGTGCCTTCGTTTGGTCGACTCGATACAGCGACAATACTGGTCGCGTTCGTCCTGCAGTGTCTTGCGCTACTGCTAATACTTCTGATCCTGGGCGCAAGCGCGAATTTCTCGACGATCGCGATATCCGCACTCGCAAAGCTCGTCCTGCTTTCCGTTAACCTTTTCATGTTTGCGATCTTCATACGCATCGTCCTGAGTTGGATCGCGCCGGGCCAGTACAATCCTGCGACAGCGATTATTACGACACTGACCGAACCCCTGCTGGCACCGGTGCGAAGAATCATTCCCCCGCTGGGCGGATTCGATATCTCGCCAATCTTCGTCATCATCGCGCTGGGGGCGTTGACTCGATTGCTGATGGGCTTTAACCGGTTGGGGCTTTAGGAATAGTGGCGCAAACGGGTAAAGCGGCTTCCGAAGCTACCGGCGTGGCGATTCCTCATATGCGTGTAATGGTTTATAGTGATTCAAAAAGGGGATGGTCGTTATGAATCCAAGAACATTATTGATTTCCGTGCCATTGTTGATTTGTCTGTCCGCTTGCGGGGGTTCGGGAGACCGGGCCAGTGCGCCGGTAGCCGAACCCGAGGAAGCGAGCTCTGCAGATATTGGCAATCACGTCGTCCACTTCAGCGCCCAAACCACCGACCACCTTCCGCCCGCCGTCGCACGCGAGTACAACATCGTCCGCAGCAAGAATCGTGCAATGCTGAATGTGTCTGTTATCCGCAAGTCTGACAACCTGCCGGTCACAGCCGATGTCACAGTAAACACAGTCAATCTTACGGGCCAACTCAAGAACGTTACGATGCGCAAAATCGAAGAGCCCGGCGATATCATTGCAATTTATTACATCGGCGACACGACGGTTGCCAACCGGGAAGTTCTTGTATTTGACATCAACATAAAACCGGATAGCGAAGACACCTTTTCCGAACTTCGATTCAAGCGACAGTTCTATACCGACTAGTTTTTTCGCAATACCCTAAAAAAGCCTTAAATAAAAGGCCTTTTTGCTGTCACGCCTGTTGAATAATGTGTTATCGTCGCGCTGCTTTCACTGCGGGCACTCGCCCGTTTTTGTTTTTTCTGAGGAGTCAGTTTTTCATGGCAGCAAATACCATTAAGGCACCGACCAAGTCCGAGATCTATGCAAAGATCGTCGAGGACACCGGTCTGACGCGCAAAGACGTAGCAGCAGTATTCGAATCACTTAACGGCCAGATCAAGAAGAATCTTGGCGGTCGCAATGCACCGGGCATGTTCACCGTTCCCGGCCTGTTGAAAATGCGCGTTGTGAAGAAGCCCGCTACCAAGGCTCGCAAGGGTGTTAACCCGTTCACTGGCGAAGAAATGATGTTCAAAGCAAAGCCGGCGTCGAGAGTCGTCAAGGTTTCTGCTCTGAAGGGCCTGAAAGACATGGCCTGAGGTTTGAACGTGAGTTTCAAACAACAAAGCCGGGTTAATCCCGGCTTATTTATGCCCGGCTACTTTGCGATGGCGTTGCTTGCACAAACTGCGTGACCGACTCGCGAAGATCGAGCAGGCGGCCATGAAAAAAATGCTCCCCCCCCGGGATGATCAGGAGTTCCGGACCCGGCTCCAGCCCGTCGACCCAGGCGACGGTATCCTCGACCGGAACGAGTTCATCCTCGTCTCCCTGGACGATCAGCCACGGACACCGGGGTTGTGTCTCAATACCGGACGCGATCCGCGTAATTGCAGGCGCGACGCTGATAAGACCGTCAAGCGTGGTCCGGGTGGCGGCTTTCACGGCGATGGCCGCGCCAAACGAGAAACCCGCGACCCAGATTGGCCCCTCGGGATAACGGGCGCGCATCCAGGCAATGGCGGCCAATGCGTCCTCCAGTTCCCCGTTGCCATCGTCGAATTTGCCCTCGCTGGCTTCCGTACCCCTGAAATTGAATCTCAATGCCGCGTAGCCCATGCGCAGGAAAGCACGCGCAAGGGTATGGGCGACCTTGTTGTGCATCGTCCCGCCATGTTGTGGATGTGGATGGCATACCACCACACAGCCGACTGCCGTGCCCGTATCCGGGCGCTCGACCATGGCCTCAAGGCGGCCCGCGGGCCCGTCAATGAATAACTTTTCGACTGCAGGAACGGCTGACATCGGTAATTCCAGGGTGGATAGATTCATGAATACAGCTGTAAAATTATGATCTTATGTAATACTGCCACCGTTTGCTGGAGCGATCACTTTGGATCCTTGGCTTATTGGGTGCCGGCATCGAACGCAACACACAATATAGCGCACACCATGCGGAAATAGACTGGGCTGTACTGCAACTGACTGAAGTATCGACAAAAATGGAAAACGTGCAACTTGCGTCTTAAGATTTGTTACCCGGAAGCTGGAAGTGACTGATGCCTGAGATCAACGTCATACACATCGGAATCATTGCCGCATCGACCGTAATCGGCGCCATCGTCGCCTGGATCCTCCGCGGCAAGCGGTCGCAACAGGAAAAAGCGGCCGTCAGTCGCGGATGGCAAGAGCAGATTAATGCTCAGCGATTGGAGCACGACCGGCTGGTAGACCAGAACAAGGGCTTGATGGAGCAGATCAGCCAATATCTTGCGTCAAACCAGGATGCCAAGAATCGCGCAAAAGAGCTTTCGCTGGCTGTGCAGGAAGCCTATGCGCGTCGCGACGCCCTGCAGCGCGAGATCAAGGACATTCGCAGCAATCTCGAAGTTACGATTGCGCAGCGTAATCAGTTGAAGTCCGACATCAGCTCACGCGCCTCCGACGATGCGAAGTTGGAGAAGAAAGACGCACAAATCCGGAAACTGCAGCGCGAGCTGGATAACTGGCAAAACCGGCTCCCCCCTCTGATCGAGAAGTTTCGGCTGAAGAATGAGGAAGCAGAGCAATTGCGAGCAGAACTGGCGGCCGCCCATGCGCGCGTCGCTGAACTCGAGGTGGCGACGGATTTCAGCCAAACGCGGATTGAACCAGTGCGCGACCCCGACACGCTCACTGACGGCCGCGATGCCTCGAATGATCCGGACGACAGCGACGATGCCGAAGACCTGATCGACGTGGATGCAATGCTCGAGGACGACACCGACCCGGAAACGGCCGCCTCTGCTGCCGACAATGATGATGACGACGATGAGGAGTACGAAGACGAAATCCTGGCGGTCGACGACGAGACCGAGGATGAAAGCGAGGACGAGGATGAAGGCGAGGACGAGGGCGACGAACCGATAAACGGTTCACGCGATCAACTGCAGGCGATAAAAGGCGTTGGTCCGGCTATCGAAAAGACCCTCAACGAAATGGGCATATTCAGCTACCAGCAAATCGCCGACATGAGCGAATACGACATCGATCGTATTGCCAGGCGCCTGAAAGGATTTCGCAGCCGTATCTATCGCGAAGACTGGATAGGGCAAGCACGCGAACTACGTGATCAAAAACAGAGCGGCTAGGGTAGCCGCTGCCGTCATAATCGCTGGCGGCCTTGCTGTCGCCCCCCTGCTCGACGACGGCAAAGCGACCGACAGTGCGCTGACAAGCCCGAAACCCGCGGAAATGCCGCAATTTCGAATACATTGGCGGCAGGACGAAGTCTCGCTTGCGGGGCACACCGTATCGGAACAGCACGAGCGGGACCTTGCCGGGATCGCGGCGGCCCAGTACCCGAATGCCCGCGTTAGTACCAACTTCAAACCCCTGGGAGTCGTGCCGGACTACTGGGCGGACGTTTCGGCCCTGACTCTCTCACTGCTTGCCGCGACTCGCTCTGCAGAGGCGACAATTTCGACAACCGGGATTTCGGTGCGCGGCGTCATCGATGATGAACTGGTATGGCAAAGCCAGCTCGCCGCGTACGAAAGTACCTTGGCAGGAGAATTGAGCGTTGCCACCGACATGCTGTTGGTCAACAGTGGTGCCGACATTTCAGCCATCTGTGAGCGCGCGTTCAGTACTTTTGTGCCCGGCCGCATCGAGTTCGAGGAATCCGGCACCGAGCTGCGCAGTTCTGCCTACCCAAGACTCGATCGTGTCATCGCGCTGGCCAGGACCTGTCAGGAATTCCGCATCCTGATTACAGGTCACACCGACGCGTCCGGCACGCCCGCCCTGAACGACGACTTGAGTCTCAGGCGCGCTGGAGTCGTTGCCGATTATTTTGCCAATGGCGGCATCGACCGCGCCCGGTTGGCGGTCAGCGGCGCGGGCTCAACGCGACCGATCGCCGATGACAGCACGCGCCACGGCCGTAGCCTCAATCGCCGGATTGAGATTGCGTTCGAATTGCCCTGATCGCTATTCCGACGACGTCAGTTTCAGAAGTTCAATCGTAAAAATCAGCGGTGTATTCGGTGGCAGAGACTCACCCCTGCCGGCAGCGCCGTATGCCAGGTCCGAGGCAACAACCAGCTCCCGGGTTTCACCCTCAAGCATGCACGGTATGCCGAGATCCCAGCCCTTGATGACCTGGCCCGCGCCGATCTGAAACTGGAACACGTTGTCGCCGGACTCCCAGACGAAGCGGCCCCGTCTGTCTTCCGCCGTTTCATCGTAGTGCCAAAGCCATACGTTTGTGTCAGCGTAATCACCTTTGACGGCCGCCCGGCCATGGCCGGTCTTTATGATTCTCGCCGACAGACCGGGTGCAATTTCAATGTCACCGGATTCACTCGCCGGTGGGCAGTTCATCGTCGTCGTCATATTCGCATCCACCGTTTGGTTGTTTGCGGCGCCTTCTTCTGTGGCAGGAGTACAGGCCGCCATTGCGGCTGCGATCAACAGCAGCGCATACAATCTAATCATTCTTCAGTGCTCTCAAAATCCAGTGATGCCGAATTGATACAGTAACGCAACCCTGTCGGTTGTGGGCCGTCCTCGAAAACGTGCCCCAGGTGCGCGCCGCAATTCTTGCACACAACCTCGCGTCGAACCATTCCGTGACTTGTGTCGGTGATCGTCCGGACGGCATCGCCAGCCATCGGCAGCCAGAAACTCGGCCAACCCGAGCCGGAATCGTATTTATGCTCCGAACTAAAAAGCGCCGCGTCGCAACACACGCACCGGTAGCTACCGTCGGCCTTGTGATCGACGTATTTTCCCGTAAAAGCGCGTTCGGTCCCCTTGTTTTGTGTAATTTCGAACTGCTCATTGTCGAGCTTCGTGCGCAAATCGTTCTGGTCAGGCCGGCTCACTGTCTGCTCCATGTTCTGCGTTGAGTAAATAATCGTTCATACGTTGCACGTATTCTGCCGGATTGGGAAGCGGCGACCCTTCGGCGAGCAACGCGTGATCGAGAACGATCTCCGACAAGGCCCCAAAACGACGGTCATCCGTCTCTTCCGACAGCCGGGTGACCAAGGGATGCCCGACGTTGATCTCGAGAATGGGTTTCGACTCCGGCAGCGCCTGGCCGCTCGCCTCCAGCATGCGCCGCACCTGGGGATTCAGGTCGTGGTCGCTTGCTACCACGCAGGCCGGTGAATTGACCAGCCGTCGGCTGACATTGACGGCCGTCACGCGTGAGCTCAGGACCTCCTGGATCCTGTCGAGCAAGGCTTTGTGTGTTTCGTTCAGCTTGTCCTGATCTTTCAGCTCGCCCTTCTCCGGCATGTCGAGGGCCTCGCGCGCGACATCGACCAAGGCCTTGCCTTCGTACTCCGCCAGGGCCTCAGCTACCCAGGCATCGATTCGGTCCGTCAGCAGCAGCACTTCGATCCCACGACTTCGTAATTGCTCCAGATGCGGACTCGCGATGGCTGTCGCATGGCCTTCGGCCAGGATGTAATAGATTTTGTCCTGATCCTCCTGGCATCGCCCGAGATAATCATCGAGTGACTGGTCTTGTGTCTCGCTGCCGGTATGCGTCGTCGCAAAACGCAGCAACTTGGCAAGCTTGTCTTTATTCGCCTGGTCCTCGACAAGACCTTCCTTGAATACCGTGCCGAACTCATTCCAGAATTTCTGGTATTCGTCCTTCTTGCCCGCGAGCTTCTTCAGAATATCGAGCACACGACGCGTTAGCGCATTACGCATCGACGTAATTTCCGGATTCTGTTGCAACAGTTCACGCGAAACGTTGAGTGGCAATTCTGATGAGTCTACGACGCCTTTCACAAACCGCAGGTACAACGGCAGGAACTGCTCAGCATCGTCCATGATGAAGACCCGCTGGACATAGAGTTTCAGTCCGCGCGGCGCTTCCCGATTCCACAAATCGAACGGCGCTGCCGCCGGAATATAAAGCAGGCTCGTGTATTCCCGCTTACCCTCGACCTTGTTGTGGCTCCAGCGCAGCGGGTCCGAAAAGTCGTGCGAAATGTGTTTGTAGAATTCACGGTATTCGTCGTCAGTCACGTCCGAGCGGGAACGCGTCCACAGCGCTGTGGCCGAATTCACGACTTTGGTCTCCGCGTCCTTGCCGCCTGTATCGGTCAGGGAAACAGGGAAACCGATGTGGTCGGAATATTTGCGAATCAGCGCCTGAATGCGGAGCGACTCTGCGAACTCGGACTGGTCTTTCTTGAGGTGCAGGGTGACTTGAGTACCACGTTCTTTGCGTTCGATATTCTCGACCGTGAATTCGCCCTGCCCTTCGGACTCCCAGCGAACAGCTGCTTCTGCGTCCAGACCTGCACGTCGGGATTCGACAGTAACTTTGTCTGCCACGATGAATGCCGAGTAAAAACCAACACCGAACTGCCCGATCAGGCGCGCATCGTGCTTCTTGTCGCCGGTCATCTGTTTCAGGAACTCTGCCGTCCCGGACTTCGCGATGGTGCCCAGGTTCTCGACAAGCTCATCTCGGGACATGCCGATACCATTGTCGATGACCGTCAGGGTCTTCTTTTTCTTGTCTACTTCAATACGAATGCCGAGTTCCGGGTCATCCGCCAGCCAGTCCGGGTGCGCGAGGGCCTCGAATCGCAGCTTGTCAGCCGCGTCGGAGGCGTTGGATATCAGCTCGCGAAGGAAAATTTCCTTGTTGCTGTAAAGAGAATGGATCATCAGCTGCAGTAGCTGACGTACCTCGGTCTGGAATCCGAGGGTTTCGCGCTTATCGCTCACGCAGTAGTCTCCCGACGTTATAGGGACACTGACGATATAGGCTCCTCAGCCTATTTCAAGGTTTAGCGGGTTTTTCCGCCGGTTTCGACGCGCCAGTTCTGCGCCGGAGTGCCGCTGGGTGACGTCACGGCGCGATACAGTAACGTTACGAACAACACGATAGCGGTCGCCAGGGCGATAGGTGGGTGTCGGAGTGCCAGCCATATGCCTGCCAGCGCCCCCGTGCCCAATACCAGGTAAATGATCAGTGCGAACGCCAGGCGGCGCAGCCGCTCTCCGATCAGGCCGAACATACCGTAAAGGTCGTCCAGGTCATCGAGATAAAGCAGGAAGCGTTCCATTGATACTCAGCGAACGATCGTCAGCAGTGGACTGGTGGACTCGGCATCGCCACAAGGCGTAGCCCCATCGTCCAGTAAAGCGAGATTGGACTGTTTGGCATGCGCAATGGCTCGATGGAAAAGTTCCCATCGCTGGCGAGCGGCTTCACTCGTTAGAGGCAGGCCTGACGAACGGTGCTTGGCTTGTTTTTTGGGCATTCAATTTTCAACAAGTTTCAGGAGTTGTTTGGACTATAGAGAGCCCGATTTATTCTCTCCGTGAGGCAAGTCACAGCTTGCTTTAGAACTTGTTGAGAGGACCTTTTTTTGCACAAAATTCAGACGCAGTTCCGGCGCGTTCATGGACCTGATTCACGTTCATTAGTTTTGGTGGGATGGCGGTAGGCTATTACGTAAAACGCCGACATTAAGTCGGCGTTTTTTTGTTTGCGTTACGTAATCCGCGGTCGTTAATCGTCTTTCTTCTGATCCTTCGACCAAGTGCGTTTCACCTGGTCTGACCACTCGCGATATCCCTTCCAGGAATACAGGGACGGATCAATCCCCGATCGACGGCTGCGCGTCGTCGGTGCTTTTGAGATCCAGCGACGATACTGTTGCCAGCCATCTGCGTCATTGGCTGCCGGCTCGTTCTTTTCGAGCGTCGCGTCTTTGGCGTCCCTGTCGGCATCCGTACCGAAACTGCTGGGCCATTTCATGTGTTTACTGTCTGGCATTTGCTTGCTCAGGCTATCCTTGTACGCAAATACTAAAGACATTCACCATAAATCACAGGAACTGCATCACAATGCGGACTCCTGTTTTTTCTTTATTTATCAGATAGTTAGTCGTCCGTTTTACTTAATAGCGTAGCAAGGGTCGTAATCGGAACCGGATATCTTCATTCGCTTCTGCGCCACGAAAGCCGCGAGCAAACGATCGAGCATGGACATTATTCGACGCGATCCATTTATCTGAAACGGCCCGAGCCGCTCTATGGACTCCGCTGTGTCTTCGCGAACATTGCCTGAGACGATGCCGGAGAATACTCGCCGCAGATTTGCGGCCAGAATGTGCGTGGGCAGATCTTCGCTGATATCGAGGCTGCTCATGGATTCGTGCGTGGCGACAAACGGCAGCTGGAATTCCCGGCCGATGTGCAGTCGCCAGTTGAAATAGTAGGCGTCTCCGTGCCGGGTGCGAAATTCCAGCACGTCCTCGAGGCCCTTGTTGACTTCCTGCGCAACCAACACCGGATCGTTAATGATGATCTTGTACCGGCCCTGCGCTTCCGGTCCGAGTGTCGCACCGATGAATTCGTCGATTTGCTCGAAATAAGCCGCCGAACTTTCAGGGCCGGTCATCACGAGCGGAAATGGCTGCGTTGCGTTATCCGGGTGCAGCAGGATGCCCAGCAGGTACAGAATTTCCTCAGCAGTACCAACACCGCCCGGAAATACCACGATGCCGTGACCGGTCCTGACGAACGCCTCCAGGCGCTTTTCCATGTCCGGCATGATGACTAGAGAATTGACGATAGGGTTAGGCGACTCTGCGGCAATAATGCCAGGTTCCGTGATACCAACGTATCTTCCGTTGCGAATGCGTTGCTTGGCATGGCCGATGGTGGCGCCCTTCATCGGCCCCTTCATTGCGCCCGGCCCGCAACCCGTACAGACATTCAGCCGGCGCAGACCCAGTTCGTAGCCCACGAGTTTTGAATAGTCGTATTCCTCGCGGCTGATCGCGTGGCCACCCCAACAGACGATCATATTCACTTCTGCCGGAAGAACCAGCAGCTTCGCGTTTCGAACGATATGAAAAACGGCATTGGTGATCCCGTCCGAGGAATCGAGGTCGAATTGACCGCTCTCGAATATCTCGTCGCGCGTGAAAACAATATCCCGGAGGACGGCCGATAAGAGCTCTCGGGTACCGCGAATCATTACGCCGTCGACAAATGCGGCGGCTGGCGCGTTCAACAAGGACAATTTCAGGCCGCGGTCCTGCTGAATAAAGCGCACCTCGAAGTCACTGTAAGTGTCGAGCATCTGCCTGGCGTCGTCGGTTTGATTGCCCGAGTTCAGCACGGCCAGTAAACACCGGCGCAGCAAGGTGTACAGTCCGCCGGCACCTTTGCTTTTCAGCAAATCCACTTCGTGTTGTGAGAGAACTTCGAGGCTGCCCTCGGGCCAGACCTCGGCGTCTATGTACATCGCTGATTCGGTCATGAATTCAGGGAAGGATTTCGACCGGCGTGTTGTCGGGCGTCATCAGCCAGATATCGATCATGTCGGAGTTGGACACGGCGATACAGCCATTGGTCCAGTCCTGGGTCCGATAATAGGTCTCGGTATAGGTCGGCGCATTGGGCTGGCCGTGAATCATGATCGCTCCACCCGGATCCGCTCCCTTGAGTCTTGCCTCGCGCCGATCGTCGGCGTCGGGGTAGGAAATGTGTATCGACAGGAAAAAATCGCTGTTGGGGTTGCGCATATCGAGCAAGTAACGGCCTTCGGGTGTTTTGAAATCGCCCTCCACACTCTTGTCGCCCTCGGGACTTATACCCAGGGCGATCTTGAAGGTCCTGAAAATTTTGCCGTTGTTCAGGAGATGGAGTTCGCGGTCCGACTTGACGATCAGGACTTCGTCGGCCGTCGGAAACTCATCCGCGAACGGGACTCCTGGCGCCAGTATGGCCAGCAAAATTATCGATGTCAGGATTCGGCACAGCATGTTTCTAGACTAACAAACCTCTCAAGACCGGAACATGGCCCATTTCACACTAGGGCCAGCAGGTCCTAAACGTTCCGACCGGCAATCCAGCCAATCGCAAATCCGATGCCGCCCGCCCCGGATGTATAGATAGGCAGGTATTGAAACAGGCGCTCAGGGTGTGCCGCATCCGTAAACATTCCGTTCAAATTGATTGCATAAGCGTAATGCAGATAGAGCGCAAGACCCAGCGCGGGAATCGCATAACCGACGAGCCCCAGCGGTAATCGTCCGCCCGACCCGGACCATCGACCACCGCCCCGGTGCAGCACCAGCGCGGCCAGCAGCACCATAATCGCGAGCGGCACAAGGTTGCGCAACACATAGGGCCCTCCCTGCTGTACGTCGTTGAACCAGGCAGCGGCGGCAATCGCGACCAGCACGACGGGTAGCAACCGCCACAACGTGTATTTGATCGCGTTATCCATCAATCACGCTCGACATCGCTCAACAGGGGAATCTGGACTTTGGTACCCGGATGAACCTTTTGCACATCTACGCCCGGGTTATATTGTCGAAACAGCCAGATCGGCACTTCATATTTCCGGAGCGCCAATATCCAGACCGACTCGCCTGCATTGATCGTATGTTCGATGACGCCGGTGATGACATGCTCGCGAAAAAAGCTGTCCTGCAGCGCGGTGTGGTAGGCAATGCGGCGCTCCTCGAAACGCTTCGCGTCGACCGCGTTCAAGTCCAGCCGGATACGCTGGCCAACTTCCACGGGCGTCCCAAACGTCAGGCGATTCAGGTCTCGCAATCGCTGCGTCTTGATTTCCAGCCAGTCGCCATAATGCCCAAGCGTCTCCAGCGGTTGGACCTCAATCGTGTTATCGGCGGCGACGCTGTAGTCACTGGGATCCGACAGCAGCGAGGTTTGCGTGGCTCCGGTCGCGACTACGGCCGCGTCGCCCGCCATCGCGCCGGGTTGCATTTCAACAACTTCCGGTTCCGGCTCTGCCGGTGTTGCCGGAATCTCTGCTGCGACCGGCGTTTCCGGGATTTCGGCTGCTGGCTCAGGTGTCGGTGCGGCAGCGACAGTTTCGACCGCCGGAGCGGGTCCCGCAGCCGGCAGGCGCAACTGCTGTCCCGCCCGGATTTTGCCGCTACTGCTGAGATTGTTTAATGCCACCAGGGTCGACACGCGAGTGCCATAGGTCTCGGCGATTTGTGACAACGTGTCGCCACGCACAACTTTGTGAAACATGTCGGGCAACTGCTTTGAAAAAACCGCACTGGACGGCAGGCTATCCAGCACTTCAGACAGCGGCCGCTGCAGACTGTCAGCCGGGAACCGCAGCTCGTAGCCCTTGGGCAGGTATTTGCTTTCCTGCCAGACGGTCGCCTGCAACGCCGGATTGTGTTGCCTGAGTTTCAGCGGTGTCGTGCCCAGCGCCGCCGCCAGTCCGGACGCTGAAACATAGCTCGGCAGGCTCGCGACGGCGTACGGGATTGGCGACTCAGCGCGCAGGCCCGGAAAGTATTTCTCAACGTTTTGATCCACCTCTTTCGCCGCCAGGAAAGCAACGTAGAAATTTCTCGATGCGAAGCCAAATGTCCGTCCATTGTATTTGCGCAATATGTCGACATAGGCGGTATCGCCGTACTGGCTCATCGCGCGTCTCACCCCGCCGAGGCCATGATTGTAGGCCGTGATCGCCATCGGCCAGTTGCCCGTAAGCGAGTAGTTGTATGCCATGAGCTGGGCGGCGGCACGCGTTGCCATGAACGGATCGTTGCGCTCATCGATAACATGATCGATACGCATGAATCGTTGCCCCGTACTGCGCGTGAACTGCCAGATTCCCGAGGCACCCACGTTCGAGCGAGCATCCGGATTGTAGGAAGACTCTACATGCGGCAGGGCTGCAATCTCGATCGGTAAGTTCAAGGCGGCGAACTCCCGGTTCACGTGATCACGCCAGCGTCCGGAGCGTTGCAGCCCCTCGCGAAATCGATCCTTCAAGCCCTGCTGATAACGAATCTGGCCGACCGCCGCGGCCAGCGTCTCGTTACTGACGCCCGCGGGCCACAGCGCGAGTACACGTGCTTCTTCAGCCGTCAGCTGGTCGCGCTTCCCTTTGGCCAGTGTCCTCAGGGTCGCCTGCAATTCCTTGCGGCGCTCCTCAGCCCGCCGCTGGCGCTCGCGGCTCGAGGTTTTTTCGGGTATCGGGAGCCTGTCGTAAACGACCGCGAGGTTGCGATTGTCGTGCAGTACGCCCTCGTCGTTACCGTAACGGGTAAAGACATCGGTCCAAAAGTCGACGTCAACCTGCAACTCCGGAGGCTGCGGGAAGGTGTCTGCAGCGATGGATTCGGCGGAAAAAGCCAAAAATACCAGTAATAAAAGAGACTTAGAGCTTGTCATTTATGTTAATTCAAGTTTCAATCCGAAATTATTGACTGCTTCACGGTAAAAACCCAAGACATGACGTATTTTAAGGGCCTTATGCGCCCCGATCGCCGACAGTTCTCACGCCGCACCCGAGTTTGCCAAACCCTCACGGGTTTTGCCTTACTGTTGTTGCTGGAACCTCTTTACGCCGGCGAAGCGGAGATCGACCAGTCGGACGACGGCAGCGTTACCGTTGAGAATTCGATTCTGGATGACGAGTCCCCGTCAGGCGAGTCGCCGCTATTGCCGGAGAATCTTCTCGACCCCGGCCTCGCGCACATTTACATGGGGCCATTGGCCGATGCCGTTTCGGACGCTCACGGCAAGGCAACACCACTGCATTTGCTGGACACCGATATTGAACCCGGTACCTCGCAGCGATTAACGTGGTCGGCAACCGAACTATTTGACGGCGTTTCAGTTTCGACGCCTGTGCTGGTGGCAAACGGCGCGGCACCGGGCCCGACCTTGTGCCTGACGGCGGCCGTACACGGTGACGAACTCAATGGTATCGAGATGGTACGACGTGTTTTCCACGACCTCGATCCGTCGAATCTCTCGGGCGCACTCATCGGAATTCCGATCGTGAACGTGCAGGGCTTTCGCCGCGAGTCTCGTTATCTTCCCGACCGGCGCGATCTGAATCGGTATTTTCCGGGTAATCCGACTGGCAGCTCGGCCGCACGCATTGCGTACTCCCTGTTCAATGACGTCATCAAGCACTGCGACGCGCTCGTCGATCTGCACACGGGCTCATTTGAGCGCGCCAACCTGCCCCAGCTTCGGGCTGACCTGCGCGATCCGGATGTCCTGACGCTGACGCACGGATTTGGTGCCGTGGTGGTCCTGCACAGCAAACCGGGTGTGGGCACCTTGCGCTATGCGGCGCAGCTGGCTGGCATACCCGCCGTTACGCTCGAGGCCGGTGGCCCGTCTGAACTAGAGCTGGCCGAAGTGATTCATGGCGTCAAAGGTATTGAAACGCTGCTTACCACGCTGGGCATGACGCGGCGGGTTCGCCTGTGGGGAGACCCCGAACCCGTCTACTACCGCTCGTCCTGGGTACGCGCCAATAATGGTGGCATCCTGCTGTCGAATGTTTCGCTCGGCAGCACGGTGCGCAAGGGCGACCTGTTAGGCGCCGTCACCGATCCGATGAGCAATGTTCGTTCCGAATTGCGCTCACCGTACTCGGGTCGCGTCATCGGAATGGCCCGCAACCAGGTTGTGATGCCCGGTTTCGCTGCCTTCCACGTGGGTATCGAGACTGACGAAGCCAGTGCGAGTCAGCAGGAACAGGAAGTCGTACAAAAACGCCCCCAAGGTGGTTACCTCGACAGTATGTCCGAGTAGACTGCGGTCGCAATGACCGCCAATCGCCGACCCCTGCACACTTATTGGAGCCCGAAATACTGGCCGACCTGGATCGGCATGGGATTGTTGCGCCTCGCCTGCGTGCTGCCACACCGAGCAGCGCTTGCCGTGGGTCGCGGTATCGGCAGGCTGGCACACCGGCTCGGCGGATCCCGGCGTGCTGTCGTACGCCGCAACATCGAACTGTGTTTTCCGGATCTGGGCCCGGGTGAGCGCGATGCGCTTGCACTGGAGCATTTCAAGGCACTGGGGATGATGCTGATCGAGATGGGACTCGGGCGCTGGGCCAGCGACCGGCGCCTTGCCGCGATCACGACACTCAAAGGAACCGAGCACGTAAACCGGGCCATCGAAAACGGGCAAGGCGTGATCCTGCTCGCCGGTCACTTCACGACTCTCGAAATCAGCGGCCGGATACTGGCGACCCGGATTCCGCCTTTCGACGGCGTCTATCGCAAGAATCGCAGCGAATTCGTTACCGAACTGCAGCGTAGCGGTCGCGAGCGCACCGTCGCGGCGACCATAGAAAAACGCGACATCAAGAAAGTGGTTCGCAGCCTGCGCGAATGCCGGCCGGTCTGGTATGCACCTGACCAGAGTTACAACCGCAAAGGCGCGGAGGTCATACCTTTCTTCGGTGTGCCATCAATGCAGACGACCGCGACCTCGACACTGGCACGTCTCGGCAATGCTGTCGTCATTCCCTTTTTCCCGCGCCGACTGAAAGACGGCAGCTACGAGATGACCCTGCTACCACCATTCGAGGACTTTCCGAGCGACGATGCGGCCGCTGACACGCTGCGCTACAACGCAGTGCTCGAGGCGCATATACGACGTTGCCCGGAGCAGTATTTCTGGATACACAGGAAATTCAAGGACCTTCCGGACGGCTACCCGGATTACTACAGCGATCTGGATGCGTTGAAATAACCCTCCAGCAGCTGCTCCCAGTTTGCCCCCCTGAAATACAGTTTTGGATTCAGGCCAAGGATCTTTTTCAGGGATCGGTGCAGTCTTTCCAGCGTTTGCTGCTGCCATGCCCCCGGCGCACGCAACTCGCCTTTGTCGAAGTCCAGCATCCAGATATCACCGTCCTTGTCGACCTGCACGTTATAAGCGTTCATGTCTGCGTGATAAACGCCGGCACGATGAAATTTCCAAATCGCAGCACCCAAAGACTGCCAAAACGCGTCACCGCGTTCCTTCGTCGCAATGTACTCCGACAACGACACGACGTCCGGTATACGAACGGTAATAATGTCGGCCGTGTAAAACGTCCCACGACGACAAAAGCGCGCGGCGGCGGGCCGCGGAACATTCATATTGTTGGCCGCGAGTTTGTCGAGCAAGCGCCATTCCAGGAAGGAGCGCGTCAAATCCTCGCCAGAGAAAATGTAGGAATCGCGGAGAACTTTTCCGACCAGACCACCGCGCATATAGTGCCGCAGAACGAATTGACGGGGCACATTGCCTACATACCTCGTATTACCACGTCCGGCAGACCGTAGTGGTCCGGTCAGTATTTCCGAATGCGGCCAGCCCTCCGCCGTAAAGCGCTCGGGCGAAATATGGTTGATGATCGCCTTATCGTATAGGATGGCGCCGTTCCTGGTTCTTTCGACGGTTTCGGTCAACGGGTCCGTCCTTTTCTATTGTCAAATCTGATATTGAATAGTCCGCCGGAAAGAATTTGCGTCATTCGTCTCTCCGCGATCGGTGACACCTGTCATGCGCTGGCAGTCGTTCGTCGTATACAGGATTCACAACCCGCTGCGAAGATTACTTGGATTATCGGCAAGACTGAAGCCTCGCTCATGGCCGGCATACCGGACATCGAGTTTATCATCTTCGATAAATCCAAAGGCCGTTCCGCCTATCAAGACGTGCGCGCCCAGCTCGCCGGTCGATCATTTGATATTGCGCTCTGCATGCATGCCTCCATGCGGGCGAATTTCCTGTGCCTGTCAATAAAGGCGCCAATACGACTGGGATTCGACAGAAAAAGAGCCAAGGACTTTCAGTGGCTGTTCACCAACCGCCGCATTGATCCGGCACCCGGGCAGCACGCGCTCGAGGCAATGATGTCCTTCGCTGTTGCGATCGGCGCCAAACCGCAGCCGATTCGTTGGGACATTCCTCTCGACGAAGACGTGCAGGAATTTGCCGCCGATTTCAGGAGTCCGAACAAACCGCTGGTGGTCATCAGTCCCTGCAGCAGTAATCGCAGTCGAAATTTTCGTAACTGGAGCGTCGAGCGCTACCGCGCGGCGATTCAACACTTGCGTAACAAGGGCGCAAGAGTCGTACTGACAGGCGGGCGCAGCGAGCTGGAACTCGAATACGGGACGGCGCTCGCCGCGGACGGTGCGGCGGACAACCTTATTGGCAAGACCTCGCTGAAGCAGCTGGCCGCATTGATCGCTGCAGCGGACCTCGTCATCTGTCCCGATTCCGGGCCCGCGCACATGGCAACGGCGTTTGCTACACCAGTACTGGGCCTGTATGCGACATCGAACCCTGATCGCACGGGTCCGTACGCATCGCGCGAGCTCACCGTCAATCGCTATCCCGACGCCGTTCGCCAGTACCTCGGCAAGTCAGTGCAGCAACTGCGTTGGGGGCAGCGAGTGCGGCATCCGGATGCAATGGACCTCATTACGGCGGACGAGGTTATCGGCAAAATCGACGGCTACTTTGACCTGGAATCCAGGCCGGGCAAGCGCGCATGAAACTCTCGATCATCACCGTCAATTACCGTTCATGGGGACACCTTGAAGCGGCGTTGAATGCTCTGGCAGGCGAGTTTCCCGAGGACTGGGAAATGATCGTGGTCGACAACGAATCGAATCCTCGCGACTTCGAGCCCTTCGCCGCCCGCTTCCCCTGGGTCACTTTCATCGCCAATCCGAAAAACAGCGGATTCGGTCACGGCTGCAATATTGGCGTCGCGAGAGCCAGTGGCGAGCAACTGCTTTTTATGAATCCTGACGTCATAGCGAAGCCCGACGATATTCAGAGGCTGATCGAAATCAAGGCGCAACAACACATCGGTATCGTCGCACCGAAGCAGGTGTCAGTGGCGGGCAAGCCGCAAAAGGTCTTCGACGACTTCCCAAGCCTTCTGAACCAGAGCAAGACTCTCAAGGCCGCACTGCGATTCTTGCTGCCGTCGCGGTTTCTCGATCCGCGAGCGGATTATAAGAACCTCACCATTTGCGATTGGGTCACGGGCTCGGTGCTGCTGATCGATCGCGCGGACTTCGACGCTATCGGTGGCTGGTCCGAGGACTACTGGATGTATGTCGAAGACGCCGATCTATGTCGCAAGGCCCACTATTGCGGCATGAGCGTCGCTTATGCGCCCGAAGTCGAAGTCATTCACGTTCACGGTGGTTCGAGCCGCCTGAATGTTGATGTGAAGTCCATGACCAAGCTGGAAGTGATCATTTCCAAACACGTCTACACAAGACACCATGCTCGTGGCCTCAAACGATGGCTGACGCACACGCTGATTATTTTGCTGCGCGTCCCGGCCCTTGTTCTGGCTGCAGTGGTGGATTTGCTGACGCTGCGGCAGGTGCCTGTACTCCGGGTTCGAAGCCGCATGTTGGTGGGCTTGCTGCAGTATTACGCGGGAGTGATCAGGACCGGCTCATGGCTCAGCCCGCGTGCATTGGCGAATCAGGCGCCCGCGGAGTAGTTCTTGCTGATCCAGTCTCGATAACTGCCGTCCATGACCGCTCGCCACCAGCTTTCGTTCTGCAACATCCATTTCAGGGTGAGCTGAAAACCGGACTCAAAGTCCTGCTCCGGTTTGTAGCCCAACTCAGACTCAGCGAGGCTCGCATTGATGGCATAGCGCCAGTCATGGCCAAGCCGGTCCTTGACGAAAGTGATCAGGGATTCGGTTTTTCGGCCCCTGGCCGCCGGCGCATCGGGGAACTGTTCAGCCAGTCGATCGTCGTTTGAAAATGCCGCATCGATACTCGTGCACAGCTGGTGAACGATATCGATGTTCCGCCACTCGTTATTGCCACCGATATTATACGTAGCACCGACTTGTCCCTGGTTCATGACGAGATCAATGCCGCGACAATGATCCTCGACATACAGCCAGTCGCGAATATTGGAACCGTCGCCATAAACCGGCAATGGCTTGCCCGTCAGCGCATTGACGATCATGAGCGGTATCAGTTTTTCCGGGAATTGAAACGGGCCGTAGTTGTTCGAGCAATTGCTGGTCTTGGTCAGCAGGCCAAAAGTATGGTGATAGGAACGAACGAGATGATCGGATGCCGCCTTGCTCGCGGCATAGGGTGAGTTCGGCGCATACGGCGTCTGCTCCGTAAACGCGGGATCATCCGGGCCCAAAGTACCGTAAACCTCGTCCGTCGAAACATGGTGAAAAAGATGCGATGCAGGCGCGACGTCGCTGTCCAGCCAATACTTGCGAGCTGCCATCAGGAGATTGTTCGTGCCAATCACATTGGTCTGGATGAAAGCATCCGGCTCGTGAATCGAACGATCGACGTGCGACTCTGCTGCGAAATGAACAATGGTGTCGATATCCTGATCGCGCATCACCGCATCGATCACGGCGTGATCGAGAATATTGCCGTGTACGAATCGGTAGTTATCTCTGTCCGCAACAGACTCGAGATTGGCAAGATTACCCGCGTAGGTGAGCGCATCCAGCACGACGATTTGATCGTCCGGATACCGATCGCTCCAGTAGCGCACGAAATTTGCGCCGATGAACCCGGCTCCGCCGGTCACGAGCACATTGCGGGCCGCCGTCACTCTGGAAGTGCCTCATCGAGCACGGCCAGCAGATATTCGCCATAGCCGTTTTTGCCCAGGTTTTTGGCCAAGGTCGCGAGCTGCTGGGCGTCTATCATGCCGTTGTCGTAGGCGATTTCCTCGGGACAGCAGATCTTAAGCCCTTGACGCTGCTCAATAATCTGTACGAACTGGGCGGCCTCAAGCAGTGAGTCATGCGTGCCCGTATCGAGCCAGGCCGCGCCTCTGCCCATGAGTTCAACGCGCAGCTCGTCGAGCTCGAGATACAAGCGGTTGATGTCGGTAATTTCGAGCTCGCCGCGCGCCGACGGCTTCAGATTCCTGGCCATGTCGACCACTTGCGCATCGTAAAAATAAAGTCCCGTTACGGCATAGTTCGATTTTGGTTTGGCCGGCTTTTCCTCGATGCCTATCGCTTTGCCCGCGGCGTCAAATTGCACGACGCCGTAACGCTGCGGATCCTTTACGTGGTACGCAAATACTGTCGCGCCTGCCGAGTTCTCGGCGACAGATCGCAGCTGCTGCTGCAGACCGTGGCCGTAAAAAATATTGTCGCCCAAAACCAGCGCGACTGAATCGCCCGCGATGAATTCTTCGCCAATGATAAAGGCCTGCGCGAGACCGCCAGGCTCGGGTTGGACGGTATAGGAAATCGAGATTCCCCACTGGCGGCCATCACCGAGCAGCTTTTTGAATGCCCCCTGGTCGTCCGGGGTGGTGATCACGAGGATTTCTTGGATACCCGCCATCATGAGCGTCGACAGCGGGTAATAAATCATCGGTTTGTCGTAGATCGGCATCAGTTGCTTACTGACTGACAGCGTCAGGGGATGCAAGCGCGAACCGGTGCCGCCGGCAAGAATAATTCCCTTTGTCGTTCGTCCACTCGTCATCTTTATCATCGCAATCTCATGTCCTTCCTTCGCCGCCGACAACTCGGAAACCGGGAATCGGCAAGATGTATTTTCCGCCTGCGGTACTGAAATCACCGGTGCTCGCAATTATGTCTTTTGCGAAATTCCAGGCGAGAATCAGCAGGTAATCAGGAGGATCCTCCGCCAGTACCTTGCGACTGACTATCGGTATTCCCGTACCCGGAGAATATCGGCCAATCTTCTCCGGCGTATCGTCCACGATGTAGTCCACCGTATCGGTATCGAAACGACAAGCATTCAACAAGGTATTGCCTTTCGCTGATGCCGCGAACGCCGCAATTCTTGCGCCGCCTTTTTTCAGTGCGCTGATTTGTTGAACCAGGTCGGCGATCAGGTCGTCGATCTCTTGATTCCAGGCCTCGTAGACCCCGACGTCGTGGTAACCCTCTTCTTTTTCCCTGGCAACAAATGCCGCGACCGACGGCAGGACCGCACGGCTGCCCTTGTTGCCGATAAAAACACGTATTGTTCCGCCGTGAATGTCCTGCTTTTGCACATCAAAGACGATCATGTCGAGACTCTCCGCCAGCCGCCGTACAGGCTCAAGCAGGACGTAGCTCAGGTGCTCGAAGTAAATTGTGTCGAATTCCCGATGCTCGATGAAATCCACACCGTAGGGAAATTCGAGCATTAGCGTACCGTCCTCGGCCAGGCAGTTTTTTGCAGCCCGGACAAAACCACGCACGTCGTCGACGTGCGCGAAGACATTGGTTGCCGTGATCAGGGCCGGTCTGCCGTGCTCGGCAATGACCTGGTCCGCAGCCTCCGGACCCCAGAATTTCGTAATCGTCGGCACGCCCTGCGCCTCGGCAATGGCCGCCAGGTTCTCGGCCGGATCCACGTTCACCACGCTGACACCAAGCTCGTCCTTGAACACCGACAGCAACGCACCGTCATTGCCCGCAATGTCGACAACAAGATCGCCCCGTTTCAGGCCCAGCGAGTCACCCAATGATCTCGCCATAGCCCGACAATGTTCCAGATAGGCCTTACTGATCGAGGACCGATACGCGTAGTTTGAGAACATTTTGCGCGGATCGATGACAACGGTCAGCTGCGACAGGCTGCAATCACGACAGAACTGTACCTGCATCGGGTAACGCTGCATTTCCTTCGCGTCGCGCGCGTTCGCGGCCAGATTGTTGGCCAACGGCAGCAGGCCGAGATCGAGGTAATTCAAGAGATCAGTGCTGTCACATATTCTGCAATGGGTGACTTCACGAACGATGCCGCTATTATTGTGCTTCACGTTTTGGAGGCTGCCTTCTGAGGAATGAGCGAATTGTACGCGGTAGGCTGGCAATAATCATCGCGGTCGCACAGGAATCCACTGAATTTTGCGCTGGATTCGGGCATCATTCGCAGCAAAGTCCGCCCTGACCTATACGGAATATCATGAGAAAACTACTCAACAGACTGCTCGTCAAATTCGGTTTGCTATTAACGAAGGCACCGACGCTGCTGGCTGACAAAAACTTGACGACGTCTCAGGCCTTTCCGCTCGGGCTGACCGAAAAAGTGACCGTTAACGCAAGCAAGGACGCACCGGATAACGAACTCTTCGATATTTTTTCCGCCGACACCAATGTTCACAAGTGGCATCACTACTTCGACATCTACACGAAGCATTTCGAAGCCTATCGTCATCGGCCGATTCGCATGCTTGAAATCGGCGTATTCCGCGGTGGTTCACTCCGAATGTGGAAGGAGTACTTTCACCCCGACTCCGTCATCGTCGGCATCGATATCGACAACTCCTGCAAAGCGCATGAGATCGCGGATAGAAAGGTGTTCGTCAGAATCGGTAGCCAGGCGGATCCGGAATTTCTATTGGCAGTAACCGAAGAATTCGGTCCCTTCGACATTATTCTCGACGACGGCAGCCACAAGACACACCATCAAAACATCAGTTTCGGCGCACTATTCCGCGACGCCCTGACAGACGGCGGTTGCTACATGGTCGAGGATGTTCACACCAATTACTGGCTTAAACACGTCGACAGTGAAGACACATTCATCGACCTCGCCAAACAAATGGTCGACATGCTTCATGAGCCGTACTTCGATCGCAAGGAAACCAACTTTCGTCTCGGCCATCCGGACGCTGTGGAAGCGATGGAATTGAGTTACCTGGCCGCCAATATCGCCAGTGTCGCGTTCTACGATTCCATCGTCGTAATCGACAAGAAGAAAAAAGTCCTGCCCAGGTCCGAACTGCGATAATCCCTGTGCGAGTATTGTGCATCAATGGCGAAAGCGATCCGGCGGAGACCGGCTCGTTCATCGAGATGCACCGCATGGGCGTCGATATTACCGTGATCACCTGGCCTGGCACGGTCAATCACGATGCCCTGGTCGCTGCCGGCGTGCCAACTATCCCCTATGTCCTGAAGTGGAAGCTCAGCCTGCCCTGCATTCGTTTTATTCGCAATGAACTGAAGCGCGGGCAGTACGACATACTGCATATGCTGGACAAGCGCGCGACCATGAACGGGCTTATGGCCTCGATAGGAATGGACATCAAGCTGGTCGCTTACCGCGGCATCATTGGCAACATCGCTTACTGGAGTCCACAGTCCTGGCTGTATCTCCTGAACCCGCGGCTCGATCGCATCATCTGCGTTTGCGAGGCCATACGGCGCAGCTTGCTCGACCTGGGCATGCCCGGCCTGCGTTTGCGGCGCGATGTACCGGTGACAATACACAAAGGTCACAAGCCGGAACTGTATGCGGGCGAAGCCGAGGATCTCGCGCAGTTTGGCATTCCGGACGGCGCATTTGTTGTGGCGTGCACGGCGCGCGCTGTGCCCAGGAAGGGAATACCGGTATTCATAGCAGCGATCGACGGCCTGCCGCCCGGACTCAATATTCATGTCCTGATGGCTGGCACGAATATGGACAGTCCCTTGCATCAGCAGCTGGTGGCGAAGAACAGCTACCGGGATAACATCCACCTGTACGGCTTTCTCAAGCGTATGCCCTGGATTTTGAAAGGCGTCGATGTCTCGGTATTGCCCTCGTTGAAACGTGAAGGCCTGCCGCGCGCCATGCTGGAAGCTATGATCGCCGGTGTGGTCCCCATCGTCACAAATTCAGGTGGCAGCCCCGAGCTCGTCGAGAAAGACGTTTCCGGCTTCGTCGTTGAACCCGGTGATCCGGGCGCGATTCGCGAAAAAATTCTTGAGCTGTATCG
>Ga0224496_10000101_pt1 | contig 63083 bp, 65 predicted proteins | sample SF_Jul11_sed_USG_2_FD_168127 | JGI IMG/M metagenome (GOLD analysis project Ga0224496, IMG submission 168127) | Sediment microbial communities from San Francisco Bay, California, United States - SF_Jul11_sed_USGS_8_1 | ecosystem: Environmental > Aquatic > Marine > Sediment | place: USA...
CCCCGGCCTCCTCAGTAGTGAAACGCTCATCCACATACTCGACTTTCAGGCCTGTTTCAGCCTCAAGCGCCCTGCCGAACTTCATTACTTTTGGATAGATAGTCCCCTGACTGCCGTCAAGCCTTAAAGGGAGGCCGAGAATTATCTTTTCCGCGCCGACTTCATCAATTATCGCCTTGACTGCCTCGATATTTACGCGTTTTCCGACGCTTTTAATCATGCGGAGAGGCTGGGCCGTTTTCCCCAACTGGTCGCTTATGGCGACACCAATACGCCTTTCGCCATAATCAAGCGCTAAAACCCTAATTTTATTTACCTTTCCTCCAGAATCCGCATATCCCATTGTAAAGAAAACGAGTTGACTTGACAAATGCATTCTGGTAGCTTTCAACGTGCAACAAAGTTGCTGGTATCAACAATAACCTGTAAAGAATCATACAGTTAGGAGGTCCTCTTGGGCGGTCTGCGGGAAAAGATTTTCCACCATACCATCAATACGTCTCTCGCCAATTTGAGAAGCGAGATGTGCAAGAAATACAAGCCGAAAAAAGAGGGGCGTTTCTTCCTTGACGGGATCACATACGAGGTGAGCGAAGGGAAGCTGACGGTTGACGGGATACAGATAGAGATAAGCTCCAAAATACCAAACGAAATATTTGACAAGAAGGGCCTCAGTGAAAAATATTTCAAGGAAATAAAAAGAATAATGTCTTCAAAGGACAAGAAACCTTTGGACGTAAAAATGGAAAACATCATCCACTCCACCACTATAAACGAGATCAAGGAGCGGGATTACGTTAAGTGTACCTACGTTTACAAGGAAGATGAACTTTTTACCGACAGCGAAGTAATGAAAGTAGTGAAAGAGGCCGAAAGCGGGAAAGTGGATCTCTCCGGAATAACCGGCGTAAATACCGCCGCCGGACGCGCCGTGATATACATAATCGGCGAAAACATCTTCAAGACTGCGAAAAAGAACCTGGAAGATCTTGTTGATGCCAACAGCGAAGCGGCAAAGAAGTTTTAGATGATACATACACTCGATGAAATCAAGGCAATCCTTCTCGACCTGACCGCCAGGATGGAACGTCTTCGAGGTTTTCTTTGACTTTGAAAGCAAGGTAGAAGAACTCGAACGACTGGAAAAGAAAATTCACGAACCGGATTTCTGGAACGATCCCCATTCCGCACAGAAACTGTTAGCGGAAAAAACCGCGCTGACAAACCGCGTTAAGCTGTTCAAAGATACATACATGAAGGTAAATGACGCGTCACAACTCCACCAGATGGCGGAGGAAGAAAAGGACAACGAAACGATCGAAGAGATCGACCGCTCCCTGAAAAAACTGGAAGACGAAGTATCCTCGCTTGAGATAAAACTCACGCTTTCCGGCGAATACGACCGCGGTAGCGCGATAGTTACCGTCCACGCCGGGGCGGGGGGGACCGAATCGCAGGATTGGGCACAGATGCTTTTCAGGATGTACATGCGCTTTGCCGAGAAAAACGGATTTAAAACCGAAGTGCTCGACTACCAGCCGGGAGAAGAAGCGGGAATTAAGAGCGTCACCTTTTCAATTGACGGCGAATATGCATACGGATATTTGAAGGGGGAGACCGGGGTTCACCGCCTTGTGCGCATCTCGCCGTTTGATTCCAACAAAAGACGGCATACCTCCTTCGCAAGCGCGCATGTGCTCCCGGAGATCGACGACAACGTGGCGGTGGAGATAGATGAAGCCGATCTAAAGGTCGACACGTATCGCGCGTCGGGAGCCGGAGGACAGCACGTAAACAAGACCGATTCCGCGATAAGAATTACCCATATACCTACCGGAGTCATTGTGCAGTGCCAATCTGAGAGATCCCAGCATAAGAACAGGTCGACCGCCATGAAAGTATTACGATCCAAGCTTTTCGAAATTGAAGAGGACAAGAAAAAGGACAAGATCGATTCCATCTCCGGCGAGAAGAAGGAGATAGGATTTGGAAGCCAAATACGCAATTACGTACTTCAGCCATACAGGATGGTCAAGGATGCGAGAACCGGCCTTGAAACCAGCAATACCGAAGCGGTGCTCGATGGGGATATAATGCAGTTCATTGAAGCGTACCTGTCGAGTTCCGGCAACAAGCCGAAACCTGCAAATTCGGGATCAACCAGCGGGAAGGCGTAATAATGTCGAAAAAGAAAAACGAAAAGAGAGTTCTTATCCGGGCAGACGGATCGAAAAAAGTCGGGTTTGGGCATCTGGTCCGCACTGCGAATCTCGCCCAGGAGCTGATCAAGGCTGGGTGGGTTGTAAAATTCTTTACCCTTATGGAAGAAAACGACAAAAGCCCCGCGAACTTCTTCGAACTGCGCAACCTCAAATACCGTAAGGAGCTGAAGACAATTCACGATCCGGCCAAGGTACACTTGGAAGAGATGAAACACTTTAACTGCTCCATCACGATACTCGACTCCTATTCGGTGGACGACTCCTATCGACATTACCTTAAAAAGGCCGGGGTTACCATTATCGCCGTGGACGATGTATACAAGCATTACTCCCACTCCGATATAGTTCTGAACCACAATCCCTCCGCGGACACCAGCCGATACGGGGATTACCGCGGGAAGATGCTGGTTGGCCCTACCTACTCGCTGATAAGTCCGAGATTCAGCAATATCAAAAGAAAGCTCCCCTCATGGCTAAGTCCCCCCAACATCCTTGTCACCATGGGGGGCTCCGACGCAACGGACCAGAGAACCCGCGTGGTGCGCATACTTGAAAGCATGACGGAAAAATTCAACATCACCGTCGTCGGCGGATTCTACTCCGCCAGATCCGAAACCGGAAAAAAAGGGAGCGGTGTAAAACATAAAATTGAGTTCATCGGAAAGAGCGACGATTTCCCCGCAGTTGTTGAAAAATCCGACGCCGCTATCACTGCCGGAGGAATTACGACAATGGAGCTTGCATCAGCCGGCATTCCGTTCATTGTGCTCCTTACCGATTCCTTTCAACTCGACAACGCGAAAGAATGGGAAAAACTTGGAGCCGGCATTTACGGCGGAGATACATCGAAACTTTCGGACGAAGAGTTAAGGGAGGTTTTCAGCCGGTTCATCGCGCTGAACAGGAAGTGGGTGACAATGGGACTTTCCGGACGCGAAATATTCGACGGCAAAGGTGCGGAAAGAGCGGCTCAAAAGATCACAGAATTCCTCTCCTGAAACAACCTTTTTCTTGGATAGCCCCGCGATGGGGAATACAATGTAAACCAATATGGAATTTACAGAAACTAAACCGCTTGTCAGAATCGTGGAACCTGTCCCTATCGAATACGGTGGACAGAAACTCATTCTCCTAAGGGATCCGCAGAGGATTACCGACATCACCCTTACCGTTTCCTTTCCGGCCTACTGGGTTATCAGCCAGATGGACGGCCAAAATACCGTGCAACAGATAAGGGACGCGTACAACGGCACGTTCAAAACGAGCCTCCCTGTCAGCGAGGTGGAAAAACTGGTGTCGATGCTCGACAAATCATTTTTCCTTGAAAACGACAACTTCAGCAAACACAGGGAATCGGTGATAAAAACGTTCTTTGACAGCGATACTCGACCGGCAGTCCTTGCCGGGCAGAGCTACCCCAAGGACGGCAAGGAATTAAACGCAGAACTTGACAGTTACCTGTCGCAATTCAAGCCGAACGGAAAGATACCGTACGCCATTGTCGCCCCCCATATCGACCTGAAAGCGGGCTCCCGCTCCTTTGGCGCGGCCTTTTCAAATCTCAAGGATTCAAAAGCTGAAACATTCCTGATACTGGGAATAGGCCATTCGCTCGGCGGGGATTTCTTCGCCTGCATAGACAAGGATTTCGAAACACCGCTAGGCAGAAGCGCCATAGACATGGAATTCCAGGGGGAACTTGAGAAATACTTCGGAGAGCCGATATACAACGACGCCTTCGCCCACAAGTTCGAACATTCGATCGAATTTCAGGTTCTGTTCCTGCAAAAACTTTTCGGTGGAGATTCAGGCAGAAAAATTGTCCCTATCCTCTTCTCGTTCCCGGACGAGATAGACGGGCTGGATCATCCGAAATTCAACCTGGCCCGGGTTCAGGCTTTTTCCAGCGCGCTTAAAAAAACGGTAGAGAAAATGGGTGACCGTCTCTGCATCGTTGCAGGGATAGATCTCGGGCATATCGGAAAAAGGTTCGGTCAGCCGGATGGAGCCACAAAAGAGCGTCTTGAACTTCTTGAAAAGGAGGACAGGGAACTTCTCTCGTTTGTCGCCGAAGTGAACAAACCGGAATTTCATAAACTCGTGAAGAATATAAATCCGAAAAACAATATCTGCGGTTTTCCAGCCCTTTACATCCTGCTCGACCTCCTGCAAGGAAAGAAGGGGGAACTGCTCGACTACGGTCAGAGCGTGGAAGGGAACAACGACTCCGCAGTATCGTTCGCCGCAATGGCGTTCCACCACGAATCGTGAAAAAACGGGGCGGTTTCATAACTCCCCCCCATCCCGCATACAGTATTGATTTACTCAATGGAATCAAATAGCATCTCTCTTTAATAATTTGAATTTAGGAACATAACCGTGACATCCCAAAACAGCGTAAAAAAGATAGCCATCGCAAGCGACCATGGCGGATATGAGCTGAAGAAAGCGATAGTAGAACTCTTTCTCGAAAAAGGGATCGAATTCGACGATATCGGCACAAACTCGACAGAATCGGTCGATTATCCCGATTTCGCCCATGATGTGGCGGGGCGTATCGCCAACGGTCAAAATTCCAGGGCTATACTCATATGCGGCACAGGGATCGGAATGAGCATAACCGCGAACAGGTATGAGAACGTACGGGCCGCCCTCTGCAACGATGTCTTTTCTGCAAAGATGAGCAGACAGCATAACGATGCGAACGTCCTTGTTCTCGGCGGGCGCGTGGTAGGCCCCGGTCTCGCAAGGGAGATAGTCGACACCTGGCTCCAGGCCGAATTCGAAGGGGGACGGCACCTGCGCCGCCTCGGAAAAATAGAGAATGAACATTTAAAGAATGTCGTCCACGCCGTAGTCTCCAGACACATAAAGGAGAAAAAGGAGATGGACGAAAATGGAATTAAAAAGATCGTGTCGGAAACCATTGACCAAATATCTCAAAAGAACGAGAAGGAGAAGAAATGACGCCTCTTGAAAAACTGGATCCGGAAATTTTCAAGTCGATACAGGATGAAACCCGCAGACAGTCTTCCACACTTGAAATGATAGCTTCAGAAAATTTTGTTGAGGAAGCGGTACTCGAGGCGCAAGGCTCCGTTCTGACAAACAAGTATGCTGAAGGATACCCCGGCAAGAGGTATTACGGCGGCTGCGAATTCGTCGACGTGGCGGAAACGCTCGCTATCGAACGGGCGAAAAAGATCTTCGGCGCGGATCACGCAAACGTACAGCCACACTCCGGTTCGCAGGCGAATACAAGCGTCTACGTCGCCATGCTGAAGCCCGGTGACAAGATCATGGGGATGGACCTCTCCCACGGCGGACATCTAACGCATGGTCATCCGATTAATATCTCCGGCAGGATGTACAACATCGTCAGCTACGGAGTAAACAGGGATACCGAGAGAGTTGAGGCGGACGACATCCTACGCATAGCACGCGAGCACAAGCCGAACCTGATAATCGCCGGGTGGTCGGCATATCCGCGCATACTCGATTTCGAGGTTTTCGCGCAGGCGGCAAATGAAACAGGCGCCCTACTCATGACCGATATGGCACACTTCGCAGGACTCGTCGCCGCGGGGCTTCACCCAAGCCCGGTGCCGCACTCCGATTTCGTAACAACAACTACACATAAAACCCTCCGCGGTCCGCGCGGAGGGATGGTGCTCTGCAAAAAGGAACATGCAAAAGCTCTCAACTCCGCCATCTTCCCCGGTATTCAGGGGGGGCCACTCATGCATGTAATCGCAGCGAAGGCGGTTGCCTTCAAGCTCGCGCTTGAGCCGGAGTTCAAGGTTTATCAGGCACAGATATTGAAAAACGCGAAAACCCTTGCGGACAATTTATTGAGCGCGGGTTTCAGGCTGGTAAGCGGCGGGACAGATGTGCATCTTGTGCTTGTCGACCTTAGACCCAAGAACATAACCGGCAAGGAAGCTGAGGAGGTTCTTGAAAAAGCCGGCATTACCGTTAATAAAAATACGATCCCATTCGATCCTGAAAAACCGATGGTAACGAGCGGCGTACGCATCGGCACACCTGCGCTTACCACGAGAGGGATGAAGGAAAAAGAGATGACACAGATTGCCGAATGGATAACCGAGGCAATAGAAAAGCGTGACAACGAAACAGCTATCGGTGAAATCAGAAAGAAAGTGGAAAAGCTCTGCGCCAACTTTCCGCTGTATAAAGACCGGCTTGTAAGCTGACGCTCCAAGCCGGCTTCAATTATTAGGGGTGAGTTATTAAATCTCCACCGCTGAAATAACAATAGTCGTCGCGAACGTGCCGTTCCGCTCGATATAAATATTTCCGTCGCTGTCACATGGACACCATCCGGTATCGGTATGATTCTTCGCCGCAACTACCGCATCAACTCTCGGCCCCTCCGCTCCGGCACTCCCTGCCCGAAGCATCAAATATGTATCGACAGCTCCCGGATTCCCGGTCAGCCGCGCCTTCACCGCCTTACATCCTCTCGGTATCTTGCCGTTGGATTCGCTTTCCAGATTAATAGCCGCGTTCGCGGAAACCGATGTGGCATTGTAATTCGTAAGCGTCACCGGCTTGTCGAAATGGATAACGTTTTTACCGGGGGAATAATTCCCTGTTCCTATTTTTGAGCCAAGAATCAGCATTGGTCTGGATATATAAGTATTCAAACCGATTGCACCAGTAACCGATATGCCGTATCTCAATGCCGTTGCTCCGACAGGTACTGTTATAGTTTTCTCGATCCAAACAAGGCTACCGGTTTGGGCCACATCGCTATAAGAGACAGTAGTTCCATCATCAATTACGATTTTGGCGGTGTTCCCGGCTTCCGTATATACAAAACAGCCGAATGTAATAGTCCGCCCTTGATATTTTTTAAGATGTGAAATTTCTGTGTAGTTATACGGCCCATAGAGCCACCTCTCGGACGCGGAGCTGTTTTTTATCCATGCCGCATACTGTCCCTTTCCTTTTGTCTGGTCGGTCAGTCTGTGTCGATACGATTCTAAGGTATCGCTTCGCCATCCATCAAATACCGGGACACCGCCGGTTTTTTTACCCGGCACCACTTCGTGAAGCGTGAGGTTGTCAATCGTGCCGGTAAATGCGGAACCTACGGATATCCCTGTATTGGCCCCAGCCGAACCCGTGGCGATGAATCGTCTAGACCAAGTTCCGTTTGCATTTATAACTTCACTTCCAGATACACCCTCGGCATTGAAGCGTATATAACCGCCAACATATCCAGACACATCAATTTTAATTTCATAAATAGCATCTTTTGTAAGCGTCTTTGATTGAAGCACCGCGCCTGTGGCCGCGGTTCCCGCGACATTATTCGCGCCGTATGCCCACCCGGTGCCTAAAGCCCACCCTGTCGCATCCCCCGTGAACGTGGCATTACTGAAAATTTCGTTGGCATCACCGGGCGCTGAAACGCTTCCATCGACGGCGGAATACATCCCCGCCGAATTGCTACACCCGCCGAAGTTAGAATTAGTAAGTAGATTTATTCGTGCGAGGGTGCTCAAGTAACCGATGTTCTCGTCGAGGAGGTCGAGGTTCTGGTCGTACTCCGTCTTGTACTCGCTGTCGAGAACGCTTTTCTTCAGCCCGTTCGTCGTTGTCGATTCAACTGTCATTCTATATTCTCCTATCTATAGTAAGGGAGGGTTTCAAATCCTCCCGGGTAGTCACCCATAACTTGCTCCCGAATCGGTCCCCTTTCCGTGGCGATGACCGAAATAATGCCCGAATCCCCCCGCATTGGCGGGTCTGTGTGAAACAACCAGTTTTGGAAATACGCTGAACGGCGTGTCGACTGCCGATGGAACATTTAACCGCATCTGGATGTGCCGCGCCGCTCCTGGTGGTATGTTGCCGATCCTTCGCCCTTCGCTCACCGGTTCGCCGCCGACAGGAGCAAAAAAGGAATGCGCGTCGTCCGTAATGCCTGTACCAGAAACGCCGGAGCTTTTTACCTCCAGCCATTTTTCATCAACCATTTCCTGACCATTTGGGAGCGAACCTCCGCTGTACTCGCCGTCCGTCAAGGCAAGAGAGAGGTAAACATCTTTCATCTCCAAAACTTCCGCTGTTCCGCTCTTCCGGTTCCAAAGATACAGCGTCATCTCGGCCGACATTTCGCCGCTTTTCAAAAGTCCGAAATATAGAGTGTCGATCTTCACACCAGAAGAGGTGTAAATTTCCACTTCCGGGACCAGGAGACGATATGAAGCAAGCAAATATTTTTGTATCGTCTGGAAATTGGAATAAATATTTGAGAAATTCTTAACCGATCTCTGCAGATTGGAATAGCGGGAAGAGGCCGTCTTTGTCATCGGCTGGAGCACGTCATATCTTGGAATTGTGGATTTCACCAGATAGAGCCTCTCCATAAGCTCCATCTCCTTGATCCCAGTAAAGTACGCGCTGAAGGGGGTATACCAGTGGTCGATGATCTCCAGCTTGTAGTAGAGATAAGCCGTAGAATTTGAAAATGCATACTCAAACCACTGATCCGCGTTTGTCGATGTAGCTTCCGTCAACAGATTGTCCCACACGCTATCGTCGTTGGAGCCGTACAGCTTGAAATTCTTTATCAGCAACACCGACCCGCCTGTCGAATAGTCGGGGCGAAGGCGGAGTTTTTCTCCCCTCTTCGCGGTAGCAAGCTGATACTTTATCCACTGCGGAGAGGTAGTCGCGCTCGCTTGCCACTTGGTTCCGGTGTCGTCATCGAAACCCTTGCTCGGCGTATTCGAGCCGTTTGTGCTGGAAGCTGTGGCCGTCCCCCCTATCAGGAAATCGATATCGTATGCCATCTCTTAAACCGTGTCCGCCTTGAAGGTGAATGAAAAATAGTTGTTCGCGTACCGCTGACTCGTTACGCTTACTACCCTTTTTATCCAGAGGCCATACACCGCTCCCGCCGCCAAGTTTCCAATTGAAAGGGCGTTCGCTTCCCCTGCGGCTGTGTAAAAGGTAAGGCCGGTCGGCGCGGTTGTCTCGTTTGCAATGCTCTGGATCGCGTTGCTGACCGGAAGCTCTATTGCTATCTCTACAGCATCGTCGGCAAACGGAGTGTTTGTTTCGATCCACACCTTCATTGAATTCATGGCGGCGGCGGAATCGTTCTTTACCATCACGGCGCGGTACTCGGTGCGTCCGACAGCAGCTTCCCCCGACAAGACATTGTCGAAAAGATTTTCCGACATTGTGGCAAGCGCAATGCTATCGCTCTGATTGGATGCCGGAAGGCTCGCCGACGTTACGGTAACTATCATGTATTTTGTCGCGGTGTCGGAATACAAGACGTAGGAACCGTCAGCAGAAACATCCACTCCGGGTCCGGCCGTATCTCCCGGTGCAGTGTAGGCCAGAAGTTTGCCGGTGAACGTAAATCCAAGCGTTGCCGAACCGGCCCCGCTTGGCGATGGCACATCGTTTATCACAACACCGGTCACGTTTGACGGCGCGCTTGCCGAAAGCGATTTTAATACCGTTCCGGAACGCTTCCCTCCAAGCGACGCGCTTGGATTCGATTGCGGGTCGCCGTCCGTGGCGACACCCGTTAAATAAATATTCAAGTGATCTTCAGCCATTATTTCCTCCTGTAAATGATCTGGCGGTGCTTGAAACCCGCCCCTACAATGTTGATTGCCGTTTTGCTTTAATCGTCATCCGCTCGTCCCTCGGCTGAACTCTGTAACCGATCTCCGTCACCTCGACTATTTCGGAAATACCCGCACGCGAAAAATTCAGTTTCAAACGGGAGCCGAGCTCAATGTATGGATTTATTCTTGAAAGCGAGAAACGTAATTCCGCATGGCCGACCTCAAGACCTGACGCCATCGAGGATTCCGAATACTCGAAATCAAATTCACCGCCGATGCCAACCGGATTGAATGGCTGACCGGGCGCGGGATCCTCAACCAGCCGATATACGATCTGCCCGTTGCGGTCGCCGTACCTTATCCTTTTCTGCCCGACAAGCGGATTTGATTTATCCTGCTCCCCTATCAGAATTGCGTCCGCCGCCATAAGCGCGTTTGGATAATTCCCTACGCAACCGCCGACCGGTTCCAGCGGATAGAGCGTCGCATGTTCTATCGGGTCGAGCACCACATCAGCCGCGTAATCGGCGTGAATGGTGGAAACTATTGCAGGCTTCGTGTAGTCGCTCATCCGTCCCGCGACGCCCGTCACATCATCAATCCGTATCTCCACTGTCTCCGCGCCGTAGCTTTCCGTTATCCCGCCGGGGAACGGCACACCGGTCAAAAGGGGAATTTCCTTTTCACCGCTAACTGTATGCGCGACAAGGTAGATCCGTATCCTGTCGAAATCTCCCGGCACAAGGAGGTTCTGCCACCCCCCCGATGTTCGGGGATTCTTTTCGTCCGGCCATGCTATCGTGAGCGATGCGAATGTGCCGGAGAAGGAAGTTCTGCCGCTGAAACCGGCGATAACCCCGAGGTCGGTTACAGCCGCCCCGTCGTCCCAGACCGCTCTTAAGCGCTTCATTATCTTTTTCGGTTCAGGCAATGTTTGCGGAACGGAGCTTCGGGTCAGGGTCTCCACCACCTCTTTGTTGGCAATGACGGCGCTTACCGGAAAAAGGGAGATCATTATTAAATTTCTCCTGTTACGGCAAGGCTGATTTTCACCGCATAGCAGTTATCGGATTTCCGCCTGCTCTCGAAGGAACTTACAAGACATGCATACTCAGCAAGCGGTTCCGAATAGCCGACAGGCGCGCCATTTTGAAAATATCGGTAGAGAACAAAGAGCTTGTCCCTGTCCAGCTCCGTCTCCAGCGCAAACGAAAGGTCCGAAGCCGAAGAACCGACCATCCTTGAATCGGTCCCTTCCAGCGTCTCAATAGAGACCACCCTGTTTTTCAGGCGCAACGCCTCGAACCCCGGAACCTCAAGAAAAAGTCCCGCATCGTTCAAACTGAAAAGTGTCGCCATAACATCCCCCTACAAATAAAAGAATTCAAGATTTTTGCATTCAAGCTTCACCGGGTTCGCCCTGAATGAAACTCCCCCCGGCGAATAATCGATATCGTGAATCTTCCCTTGGGCGTAGAAGGAAATCTTTGACAGCTTCGGGAATATCCGTTCCGGGTTAACCTCTTCGTTGAAAACAAAAGGATAGGCGGCGGAAAAATCTGCCGCGATATTTCTTATGACATCCGACCCGCTGTTTATTTCAAAGTAGCCCGGAAAAACTCCGTATTCCCCTGATGGTGATGGGGGCGGCGTCACGTCGGCTCCGCCTGAATCAAAACATCTCATCAGGAGGTTTCCGATATTATCGAAATCGTTTTCATCTCCCGACATCGGAACATTGAACGCCATATCGGTTAGCAACCCGGAGGCGAAACCGATTGGATGTCCTTCGGCGTCCCTTCTCGGCTTGCTCCTGAACAATCCAAACCGCCCGTTATGAGCGGAAGGGAGAGAAGTTCTCAAACTTGAAAAATCAGCGCTCCCTGGGGAAACATAAAGAAGGGAAAAATGGAGATCAAGATTTACTTCGCATACCGATGAATACGCCGGCATCCCTGGTTCCGATGTATACCAACTCGTGTTTATTGTTGAACCGTCCAGATAATCGGGGTATGGGGCCTTGCTGAACGTAAGTATCATGCAGGCCGGGAGTTGAAGGCCGGTTCCATAGCCATCCACGTCAATGTAATGATCGTAAGTATCGGAGGTAAAAAGATTCACAGACATGTTCAGGTCCTTACCGGAACAGAAAAGCGGAATACTCACCTCAGAAGAGACTGCAACGGGAGGGGATATTATTATCGGGCTGTCCGACTTTTGAAAATATATCGGCCTTGGAAATTTCACCGATGCGTAATCATCCCTCGCCACAGTGAAACCCTCCTCCAGCACCGCGGTCTCAACAGCAAGCGAGCCGCCATTGACAGCGATGCCTGCCGGGATTCCAAACGGGAAACCTTCTTTTACATAGATATCGGAAAGCTTTACGTCCCACCTGTTAATTTGAAAACTTCCGTTATCCCAAACTTCGTAGTCGAGCGGATCGGTTTTAATTTTGCTGAATATGAAATATCCCGGATGATCGTCCTCCTCATTCGGATGCCCGCCGCCGTTTTCAATATCGGCCGTCGAAGGGGAGTAACCGCTCCAACTCTCGTTCCTTGACGCACAGCCTGTTTTCGGTTTCTGTCCGCATCCATACCCTGCTACCCACGGCTCCCCGTCCCGTGGTAGAAGACAGTTCTTCTCATCCTTGAGATCATGAATGACTGCAACACAATCACCGACCGAATATGAGTGCTCCTGCGGAAGCAGTGCGCAACTGGCATCTTGGAAATATGCGAGGCCGTACGCGATTTTCGATATCACCTTTTTTCTGTCGAGGGCATATGCGCCCCCCATCCTCTCCCCCCATAGATACATTGCTGAAGCTGTTGCCGGCTTACTCTTTGCCAGTTCACTAGCGGAAGCCCATCTTTTGGAGGTTCTGTATGGGAGAAGCCTGGAGTCGCATGGAGAGTATCTGCCGTCCGGCACGAAGAGCCGGTAATGTTCTCCCGCTACAAAATTGAAATCGGCAACGGCGCTCTGTACCGGATAACTGTTTCCGAGGTCATCAGCAACCATAAACCACCCTTCCATGCCATCAATCGGCATAGTAACCTTCGCCCTCCCCATCAGCCGTTTAACACCTTCAGAATATTCTCCTGCCTGGCCCGAATGATTATCTCTTCAAGTACGCGGGATACGAGTTCCGCTATCGCTCCGTCGGTATTTTCAACCTTGACTGAAATTGGCTGTGACTTCTCACGGGAGAGTACGGCGATGAGCGCATCTATCTTCGCGATCAATTCCTTGATTGAAGGTGGCGCCTCCGCTGGAACGCCATTTGGGTCGATGGTTCGATTTGTGTCAGCCATTTCTCTCCCCTCCTTTACGCGCCTGCGACGATCGGCCCGGCAACCGGAAGAAGGAGGTATTCGCCCGCCATAAGTTCACCCGGCTGATATGATAAGTTGTTTTCAACAAACGCATAGAAAATTTCCTTTCTTGTCCCGGCTGAATCGGGCATGAATTCAAAAAGCCTTACGCTCCCTTCAATGCGCCTTAGCAGATCCGACTGATCGCCGGAAAGTGATATTTGAATACGACCTTCCTGAATCTTCGACTGCGCAAGCCTGGAAAACGAATAGTCAAACTCCCTCCTTGAATAGGGAGGGGTGATTGAAAACATATCGACAGGAGCCACCACCGGTTCGCAGTACGTTATATAGATATTTTTCGATACTCCTCCGGTATGGATAAGGGGGAGCTCTTCCCGGAAGATGACTTTTCCCTCATGCGGAGAGAGGTCAAAGCTCGGCGCAAACGAATACTCCGGAAAAAATGATATTTCGCTTTCGCTTATCGGCCCGGACACATCAGAAAGTTTCAATATGGCGATCTCAACCTTTCCCACGTCTACAAATGGCGGACCTCCCGCAGCGCCTCTCGAATCGGAAAAATTCGCCCCCTCCGTACCGTCAACCAGTGAGATGCTTCCAAGAGAGTTGGCGACGACCGAAACCTTTTTCACGCTCCCTGATACCGGCCTGGTTATCGTGATATCGGAGGATGCGTTCACCGCGACCTCCGCACCTGCGATCCAAAGCGAACCTTCGGAGACATCCACCGCATCCGAAATGCCTGAGGAGGCTCCTCTTATCCGGCAGCCGTTTCGCAGACCGTCGGGGCGCACCACTGGGCGGCGGTCGACCCCGTTCTCATCCTGTTCGCAGAGTGAAAAACTTGCAGCGCCGCAGACAAAGGTTCTGCTGTCGCCGGTACCGGTCATCAGTTGCGGGCCGGCCTGAGAAAATGAATCCTCGATCTTCAACTGCATCCCGGAGGTTGTAGGCAATTTAACGCTCATATTTTCCTTTTCCGTTCACTCAAAAATTTCCAGTTCCCATTCCTGCCGAAAGACCGTCTGTGTATCCGATTTATCAAACACGCTTTCCCTGACAAACCGGATCGGCTGAATGTTCAAGCCTGCGTCCGACCCCTGGAGAATATTTCGCGCGGTATCAAGTGTGTTGTATATCCCCCCAGTGACAACGTCACCCCTTACTGCGGAAGAGGGGGATCGGAGGTTTCTCGCCACGATGTAGAGATGAAACGAGAACAGATGTCTTTTCTTCATCGCGCTTCGGACACCGGTGGTACTTCCATTAAAAACCACAAACACTTTCGGCGATGTCACCACCTCTTTTAAAAACTCATCCGCCGACGGTTTTCTTCCGAATACCGAGGCTTTCATCCCGCCGCTCTCTATAGCGGTTACTATCGCGTCTTCAAGCTGGTTTGCCGTGTACATCCGTTACCACTCCGACAGTTTTGTTCGCGAAAATTTGCGCTCTTCCGCCGTATATCCGACGCTTGATGCTAATACGCCCGAAGGTGAAGGTTTGTCGACCACCCCTTCAAGAGCGACCTTGCGTTCACCGACCAGGCTGAAAAAACTAATAGCCATTTTGTAGGCATCCTTCCACGCCGGGCCTTCAACCGAACGATAGAGGTGAAGTTTGTAAATGGCGATAGACGCCGAATACTCCTTTACTATCCTCGGGACCGGGGAGAGAGGCACCTGATACACAGGGGATATGAATCCGTTTATAAGTGCGTCCGCGTCTTCGATCGCCGCGCTTACAAGAGCGGTATCGACGACACCGCTTCCGCTCCTGTCCGTCAGCTGTATCAGCAAAGCCTCGTCGACCCTCTCCTTTAAATCCGCCTCTGTTGAATATGCCATTTTCGTTTCCCTTTTTTTGTGGGGCGGACCGAAACGGCCCGCCCCTGACCGATTGGTTACGCGCCGCCGGTGGAACCGAAGATGAGGTGCGGTAGACCGTAACCCGAATTGCCCCGGTAATCGACGCCGTATACATACTCCTTGCGCATGAAAACGTTTTCGTCCGCCAGCTGGTCAAGAGCGACAAACTGCGGCTCCCTCCTGGTCTGGAATATGAACGGTTTCGCCGCATGCCTGAGGTCCGCAAGGAACCAGTAGGTAGGATTCGCGGCAAGTTCCGGCGCGACTATTACGTCGGCTGAATCCTTCCAGATATTCGTCTCGCCGTTCGCCGATTTATCTGCGCGCAATATCTGCCTCGCAAGCCCTTCCATCTGCGGCGGAACGATGAGGAAATTCGGAAGTATCCTGAGCGGACGCCCTTCGTCATTCACGAGGCTCATCATCTGCGCCCTCGCATCCTGATAGGTCGTCGCGCTCAGCACGTCAGCCGAGGTATTGCTCCATGCCGCGAGCTTGCCGTTCGGATGCGACGCGGAGAAAAAGTTCTGGCCATCAAAACATAGCGAGGTGAAACCTTTCACCAGGAGATCAAAGATAAGTTCGTCCGGATGCTGTTTTGCCGATTCGGCGAGCTGTTCTATCATCGGCCTGTAAAGGCCTATCGCGTCGTCTTCGATGTCGTTCCTGTCCACCGAAACGGTAGCTTCAAAATCGCGGTTCTTTATCACAAAACCGTCTACCGAAAGATCCTTGACCACTCTTTCCCCTATCCACTCGCGAAGACCGGGAAACTGACCGAGCCACTTGTACTCTTCCTGCCTTGCCGAAGAGGGGACAACAACCGCCAGGTTACGAAGCGAAGTCGCCGCGCCGTCGTATGCTCTCTGGAAAACAGTCTTAAATCCTGTGTATGCCGCTTCAAGCGTCGCCTGATTGATCACTACGCCAAGCAACGCCACATTCCTAAGCGATAGAGGCGCGCTATCGTCTCCGCAAATAACCACGGCAATGACCGCCGAAATGAAACTTGATATTCTCAAAAACACTCTTTTACTCCTTTTAATAGATAGATTTTTTATTGCCCCCCCTCATGGAAGCGATGACTTCCATGAGGGGGGATGCGCATATCCGGCGCGAGGCGACAGGGAAGTGGTCCCGTAAAAAGGGGGTGATAACAGAACGGGACATAAAGGCAGGCATTCCCCTCAGCTCCTCGCCGCCGTTGAAATATCAATGAAACACGAGCTTGCCGAAACAACCTCGATTATCCTTCCGACCTTCTGGCTCCTCAGCTGGATACTGTCGCTTTGATCGGTTCCCGGAAGAGACGCCGAAACTACCGTGGCGATAACGTTCGAACCATCGGTAGCTGTCAGTGTGTACGAGCCGTCGGTACCGACATTTACCGCAGTGCCGCCGCCATAGGAAAGAAGCGTACCGGTCGCCGTGAACGCCAGCGTCCTTGTTCCGCCGGTCGATAACGCCGTCCTCGCAAGTGTGACCCCTGTCACGTTCGCAGGCTGGGCTACTATCCCCTTACCTACCGAATTGTCGTCGACGACAAACGCGTCCTTCAGCATCTCCGACTGCGTGATCGCGGAAGTTGACACTTCGAATATCCCGGTGAGGTACCCTTCGCACGTCACATCGCCATTGGCCCCGGCGCTGTTATCGGCGAACCTGCGGGCTACACCGAGGAATGTCTCGGATGAGCTGTCGCTCGACGGAACCAGATACCCCGCCGAATTTGCACTGACAAGACTGCCTGCAAATATTTTCACCGCGGCGGCTACCGGAAGCTCGAATATTATCCCCTGCTTCCTCTCTGTCTTTTTGTCCTTTGTTAAAACTGCCATTACCAACTCTCCTTAACTGTTATAGGTGTCGAATACTTCCCTGGAGATACCAAGGAGCGAGTTTATTTTTTCCTGAACTTCGCCTATCGCCTCGACAGCCGAACCGGAATTTTTCGCCGAGACTATTTCCCCCATCCTGACGATCGACCTGCTGTTGGCGAGGAATCGGCTGAATCCTTCAGGATCGGAAGAAGCGTAGCTATATGCCCACTCCTTCTGAGCCGGAAGAATTTTTCCCGACTCGATAGCGGAACCGATCTTTTCCTTCAGCTCCTTCTCTTTCATTGATGTGAGCTCTTCCCTAAGTCGCGCCAGCTCTTCGATGGTTGAGGCTGTTTCCTCTATCGTCCCGCCAGTCGATTCAATCGCCGTTTTTGCCGCCTCGAGAACTTCCTCCTCCCCGGCTTCTTCCGGCATATCGAGAGTGGCTTTCAAATTCGCAATACCCTCCCGCGCGGAATGAAGCATCTTTATGCTTTCAACCGCTTTGGATAAAACATCCGGCGTTTCCGTTTCCTCAGCAAGGCCCAGCGCCTCCTTGAGGCCTATCAACAATTCATGCATTTTTTCCTCCATTAGATTTTGGTTTAAAAGTGGCTTCATCGACCCGATATTCGGGTGATTCGTAAGACCGAAACTGACTACCCTTTCTATGTGCAGTCTCCCGCCAACAGAATGGGCGGGATTGAAGACAAAAACAGGAGACAGGTAGCGGAACCCTTTTTGCCTTAGGGACTCCTCCCCCCTTTGTGTCCATTCGATTTTTCCATACAGCCCGTCTGGAGTTGTTTCAAGACTATTCAATGCAACCCACCCAGCCGCTTCGGCCTCCGAGGCGGTAAACGATTCATGCCCGAAGTCGACCGGGATGTCGCGCCCCTCCCTTTTCGCTCCTTTGAGGATTCTCTCAAGAGCCTCCGCGTCTATAACCTGCAGTCCCGCTTCGTGCGCAAAACTCCCCGCGGGAACGAGCTGTACCTTTTTGTTTATCAAATTCATCGCGCCGCCCCCTTCCCGTTTTCACTGCGGAGGACTTCTTCCACGCTTGAAGGGGGGAGTATCCCGGCAGACTCGTATAGCTGTGAGACAGGAAGCGGTAGCCCCATTTCGAAGAGCTTTCTCAGGTCATCAAGCTTTTTTGTTTTTGATTCGCGGTTCTCGAAATCAGAAACAAAACGTGGATAGACTTTCTGCTCCCCGAAATTCGCCTTGATGAGGGGGACAATGAAATCCCTTGTCAAAGTCTCATCAAGCATCGCGCAATCGAAACGGAGTATGTCCATCCTCACCCTGTCGTGAACATTGCCAAGTGAGTATGAACCGCTCTGCCCGTGCTCCGTCGTAAGCGTCTGCCCCAGCACCCGCTTGCTCTTCTGACGATTGAAAAACTCGACTGCGTTCTGAAAAAGATCGTGACTGCCGGCTAGCCGCGATTCTATGAATTCTATTGTTGTATCCTCGCTGATAATCGCCGCCGCGTCCGAGCCGAGATCCTGCACAGCTTTTTTCAGGATATTCCGCGAACTTTCATCGGCAGACGGCTTGAATTTGCCAAGTCTTAACGGAATTCCGTACACATCCATGAAAGACATCCAGTCTTTTATGGAGTAATTGGTAAAAAGAAAGTACCACGCAAGGCCGCGGTACAGCCCCCCCTGCAAAAGACCGCTCCCCGCCGAACGGTTTATGTGAAAAATGAATTTATCTCGCGGAAGCTTCTCCCCTTCAGACTCTCCGTATGGGAGATAGAGCGGAAACTCAAGTATCTTTCCGCCCCCCTTCATGTCGAAAAAGGTAAAGAGCGTCTGCGGACAAAACTTCAGTTCGCTCACTATCAGGTTTCCTTCGCGAACCTCAAAGACCATCTCAGTAACCGAAAAGCCTTTTCCTATCGATGAAAGGATGTCGTGAATGGCAAGAGTTTTTCCGCTTATCCCCTCCCACACCTCGGAGATGAAATCGCAATGCTTCCTCGCCTCATCGCTATCAGAGGCTGGAACAATCCGCCTTGATGTGGAAGCTGTCGCGGTTATCCTCGTCTGCATGACGGTAGCAAGATGGATATCCTTCTCCTCCATTTCGCCGAAAAGCTCCATCGCGTTTCTGCAGTAACCCTGGTCAAGCTCCCTCAACAGGGAGGCAAGCTTTTCAGGTGTGAGGTTCTTTCCCGGGTAAGAGCGGAATCCCGCGGGCGAGACAGCCTCAACCAGCTTGACCCCAGGCGCAAATTTTCCAGAATCGTTCATACCTTTACCATCTCCATCCATTTGAAATTTGTTTTTCAGCTCCGTATCGAGGCCTTCGGCTCAATGTTTCGTAAACTATCTGTTCCTCCCTTCCCTCTTCCATACCAGCTAGGCACGCGAGGAAAAGGGCCCATGCCGCGTCGGCATGATGCTCCGAAGAGGATGCCACCGTGAAAATGACGTTCCCCGCGCCGGTAATTTTCTGCTCAATCGACATAAGCTGTGATATGAGAAACCTGTCGAGCGGCAGGACGAGCCTGTCATCCATGAGATTCACGCGAAAGAGGTTGATCATTTTCGCTTTCGATTCCGCCGTGAAATGTACAGGGATGATCCTCTCTCCGAAACTGTCTTTCAGTCTCTCGGAAAGGTGGAGCCCTATTCCTGTCGAATCGATAGCCACCCTCCTTACTCCGTGGCTAACCGCCTCGCATAGAACCTTCTCCTGCGAAGTGAAATCGACATTCGCAAGCCGCACAAGCATCCTCGCTTCCATACGGCCGTTTTTTGTTTTGTCGAAAATGAAAAGCGCCGATTCGTCCTTTTTTCTTCCGACGTCATACCCGGCGAAAGCTGAACCTTTTATCCGGCACTCCAGCCACTGCCAGTCCGACATGGCGGGAACTCCGTTTATGGTTGCGAACATCAGATCGGCATCGTCGGTGACGCCGTAATCCGGCGTACAACATCCGGTTATCGAGTCGACCGGGAACGCCGAAGAGAGCGAATCGAGAAATTCAAGCTCCGACTCCTGTCGGAACGCGGCCTCCGGCATCGAACCATAAATAAGGCGCATAGAAGGGGTCCCGAAACTTTCTACCCTTTCGGCTGTGGAAAGCTTCGGGGCCTCCAACTTTGCCCGCGCCACATCCACGCAAAGCGCGCTCGATTCCCACCATGGGACTTCGAAGAGGGAAAAGCCGGGATACTTCCCCCTTGAGATCGGATAAAAAACCGAATCGGCGCCAAGCGGGGTGCTCTCTATAACTAGAATGTCGTTCTCGCTTCGCGATGTGGAGTGAAGAGCGCCTTCATATATCTTCGCCGCGTCACGGCAGTGGGGGAGTTCGGAGATACCAATGTCTCCCCCCTTCCCTCTTGGAGGACGGGAAGCAAGCGACCTTAGCGCGGACCTTCCGCCGCCCGAATCCTCGAAAAGAAGTTCGGTGCGCGATCGCGCCACCCGCTTTTTCCTGAATCTGCGCGGTATCGAGTCGTAAATGGCGTCCGCATATTCTATCTTCCCTTTTGCCTCCTCAAGATTCATGCTGATGAAGGTGCCTGAATAGTTTCTCTTCAGCTGTGAGCGGATGAACATTTTGAGCGTCAACGCCCAACTCCCCCCGACGCGCCTGCTCTTGAGGATATTTATGAATTTCGACTCGCATCGCAAAAACTCCCTCTGCCAGTCATCCAGCCTTATGCTTCTGCCGTTTGCCTTCACAAGGAGTTCCGCGAAATTCTCCGGCTTTATCAGCCAGGCTAAGAATTCCTTATTGTCGGCGCGGTCAAACATCAGCTACACCAGCCTTGTTATTTTGGAATTGCTCGTAAAGGGCCTGCATCTGCTCAAGTTCAGCGAGGTCGTCCTTCAAACCCTCCTCGGCGACAAGTTTTTCAAATTTTTGTATCAGCGACTTTTCGCATTTTGCATAAGCCTTCTTTAATGAAGCGTCATTTGCTAACTCCATTCTGACCAGCTGGATGATCTTCGCCGCAAGCGCGCCCGACAGCTTCTCCCCCGTGGTAGATTTGAGGCGCATCTTCTTGTAGTCGTTCGTAACCTTTATTACGTCCTTTATATCCCAGTCGCCGAAAGCATCTTCCTCGATGGAATACCTGTTGAGACAATCGACATAAACTGCGTGTTCAAGCACCGCTTGAATATGCGATACATCTTCACCAACTTTTATCTTTTCCAGAAATTCCCTTACTATCTGCGCGCCGCTATTCTTGAAAAGAAGGTTCCGGCTCACCTTCTCCCCTTTCCCCTGCATGTATTCTGTAATCTGCTTTTGGGGAATCGTCCGGTTCAGTGACTTCCTGATGGAGTTTTGAATTTGAATCGCATTTTTTCCGTCTTCGATGCCGCGCGAAATTATTTCCTTCGCTTCAGGTGAGATCTCTGCGGCGGTCGGCCTTGCACGTTTTTTCATTTTCAGGAAACTCCCGCCTCGCTAACGCCGTTTTCAATTACGTCGATCCCCTTCGCGGTGATGCGCGCCATGAAGACCTGCTCTCCGCCGACGCTGTATGTATTGAGCGTTAAGAGGGATTTCCTGTCGAGGTACCAGAGATGGAAGCGGATCTCTTCAAGTAGCAGATTGGAAAATCCCGATTCCCTGAATTCCTCCAGAATTTCCGTATCCTCATTAAAATACTCCTGGAACGAGTTGCAGTACGAAAGTATCTTTCTGCGAAGCTCCTTTTGATATTCAAGCTTTGTGTACTGCCCCGAAGAGGCCTCCACACCCCGAACGGTCACCGCGCCGTCCAATACGTCGATCCCCGCCGGAGTTATCTGTATGGAGGATGTTGACCCGTTTTTTCTCAGCAAGACAAGTTCCTTCTGCTCAAGGTAGTTGAAGAGTTCCTGCACATGCTCAAGGGAGAGGGCTGGAAACCTTGTCTTGAGATTGGAGGCAATCGCCCTGTCGGTCTGCGGATGAAGATAAAGCTCTCTTGCCAGCTGAAGGAGATGTTTTCTCAGTACCCTTTTCTTTGCGGCGTTCAGAGGCACGTTCATTATTGTTTAATCCCTTCCATGGTTAATCTTTCGTAAATGGAATCTATCTTGTGATTAATGTTCGCGGCGAACGCGCCAAACTCCTGCCTGCTTGCGAACGACTGCGCGTGCGATCTCGAAAGTTTTTCTATCCTTTTCTCCATTTCATCCATGTTCATATCGCTCTGGCTTTTGATATTTCTGATCACCTTTATGAACTCCCTCCTTGCCCTTATGGAAAGATTGCGGATTTCGCGCCCCCTGCGTGCGTCCTTATGCGCAATCTGCTTCTTGAGTTCCTTTGCTTTCGCCTGCAACTCCTCAAAATTTGCGTCCATCTTCCTGTCCATGGACGTCAGGGTTCGCTTCCCAAGGAACAAAAGGAGCGACCAGCCGATGCTGATGAACAAAACCAGTAATTGCGCAACAAGGCTTTCAAACATAGGTTGCCTTCCCGGAATCAAGGTCGATAGAAATGAATACCGCGCCAGCCATCACTGGGACAGCCCGTTTAAACTTTAATTGCCCCGCTAGATGGCGGCGCGGTATTCCCCTGTTTCTTTTTCCGTATTTCTCAAAAGTCCTGGTAGCAAAATTCATGACCGAAAAATAACCGAAATTTCAACCGAAGTATATCGCTATGCGGTCATTTGCAAATAAAACAGAATTTTGATGATTGATACGCTTCCGGTGAACTACAATCTAAAGGCAAACCTGGTGGATTTGACGGGATATAGACCTGATTCCTGTCGCCTGTCACCGACGCTTACAACTTAAGGAAGTTTTTTTAAATTTTAAGATAAGACTATGATTTGACTAGCATTAATATATTCGGTAAATTAACAAGGTTGCGAAAGTGGCGGAACTGGTAGACGCGCTGGATTTAGGATCCAGTGGGTAACCGTGGGGGTTCGAGTCCCCCCTTTCGCACCAGGCGAATTTTTGGCAAAGGTTGCTTATTGGAATTACCGGTCTTATAGGTACCGGAACAGTTTAAATAAAGGAAAGACGACGTGACGACTACAGCAGAAGATATAAAGATAGAAACAACCGACGTCCAGCCATGCGTAAAGAAGCTGGATATTGAGATCCCCGAACCGCTCGTTTCAAAGGAATACGCCAAAGCGCTGAACAGCATCAGGAAAACAGCCGCTGTTCAGGGTTTCAGGAAGGGGAAGGCTCCAAAGGAGATCCTCGAAAAACTGTATTCGCACTCCCTTCTTCTGGAAGTCGGGCAGAAGATGATCAACGACAGTTATGAAAAGGCGGTCACCGACAAAAAGGTAAGAGTTTACGGCGATCCGGCCATTGAAAATGTCGTTGTGGAGCAGGGGAAACCGATCTCCTATTCGGCGACGGTGGAGACGATACCCGAAGTAAAACTCCCAGACTACTCCTCCTGGAGTTTTGATAAAAAGATCGAGAAGCTGGATGAAAGCGAAGTGGAAAAACCTATCCAGAACACGCTTGAACAGTTCGCCGAACTTGTCCCTGCCGATGAAAATCCGGTAAAGGAGGGGGATTTCATCATTGCGGACTACTCGGCAACAATGGATGGAAAGGTAATGGAGAACATGACCGGTGAAAACCGGGAGATGATAATCGACTCCAGTGAAGGAAACCTTCTTGCCTCATTTTTCGAACAGATAATAGGGATGAAGAAAGGGGAGGAGAAGGAGTTCACGGTAAAACTTTCCAAGCAGTTCCCTGATCCCGAACTGGCCGACAAGGAGGCGCTTTTCAAGGTGAAGATCCACTCCATCAAAGAGAAGAAGCTTCCCGAGCTGAACGACGAATTTGTTTCCACCAACACATCCTTTAAAACCGTGGAGGAGATGAAGGAGTCGATTAGGAAAAACCAGACCGAAAACCTAAAGCGGAAAGCCGAGGAAATGCTCAGGATGGAAATTGTCGACAAATTCATAAAAGAGACAAAGTTCGAGCTTCCGCCGAACATGGTAGGTGAGTATGCCAACATGCACGCAAACCGGGTTAGGGAGCGTGCGCGGTGGAGCGGGATCGACCTGGAGAAAAGTCCCGGATTCAAAAAGGACGAATTCGAAAAGGCCTGCCTAGTAGAGGGTGAAAGGCTTGCGCGCGAAGATGTGATAATCAGCGCCATAAGCGAACAGGCCGATGTAAAGCCGGATCCCAAGGAGATAATGAACGTCCAGAAAGAGTATCTCCAAATGATTGAAAACCAAGGCTCTTCCGCAAAAAACATGGAAAACGCGAGGAGGAGAGCTCTCTCGCTTGCCATAAAGGAAGTTCAGACCGGAACAGTTTATAAATATCTTTTTTCAAAATTAAACATAACGGAAAAAACTGTCGATAAAAAGAAGGAGAAAAAGTAATGCCGTTAATACCTATAGTCGTTGAGCAGACCGCCAGAGGGGAGAGGTCCTATGATATCTACTCCAGACTTTTGAAGGACCGAATCATCTTTTTGGGAACGGCTATCGACGACCACGTAGCAAACCTGACGGTAGCCCAGCTCCTTTTTCTTGAAGCGGAAGATCCCGACCAGGACATCTATATCTACATAAACTCCCCCGGCGGCGTGGTCAGCTCCGGTCTTGCGATATACGATACGATGCAGTTCGTGAAACCCGACATTCAAACCATCTGCACCGGTCAGGCCGCCAGCATGGGTTCGCTTCTCCTCTCCGCGGGAACCAAGGGGAAGAGGTTCTCCCTTCCGAACGCCAGGATCATGATCCATCAGCCGTCATCCGGCTTTCAGGGTCAAGCCACCGATATTGAGATACAGTCCAAGGAGATCGGACGATTGAGGACGTCGCTTGAGAACATATACTCAAAACATACCGGTCACCCTCTGGAAAAGATAAACAGGGACTGCGAGAGGGATTTTTTCATGACCGCCAAGGAGGCGAAGGAATATTGCCTGATCGATGAGATAATAGAAACCAGGGCCATGGCCAAGAAAAAGGCTGACGGTAAAAAAGGCGATAAGAAATAGGTTAATATAGGAGTAAGAATATGCCAAAGAAGGACGACAATCGCAACCTTGGGTGTTCTTTCTGCGGAAAGAGCCAAAGCGAGGTTAAAAAACTTATTGCCGGTCCCATGGTTTACATATGCGACGAATGCATCGACCTCTGCAATGAGATAATCGTTGAGGAGTGGAACCAGGAGAAGAGCGCCGCTTTTGCCGGGCTCCCGAAACCTTCCGAGATCAAGGCGATACTCGACGACTATGTTATCGGGCAGGATCACGCTAAAAAAGTCCTCTCTGTTGCCGTGCACAACCACTATAAACGGGTTGACGCCAATATCGGCGTGGACGATGTCGAACTCCAGAAGAACAACATACTCCTCATAGGTCCCACAGGGACGGGAAAGACGCTCCTGGCGCAGACGCTCGCGAAACTTCTGAACGTCCCTTTCACGATAGTCGACGCAACTACGCTTACCGAGGCCGGCTACGTTGGCGAAGATGTGGAAAACATCATTCACCGGCTTCTTCAGGTGGCAGAGTATGACATCGAAAAAGCCCAGAAAGGGATCATCTATATCGACGAGATCGACAAGATCAGCCGCAAGACCGACAATCCATCAATCACCCGAGACGTTTCGGGAGAAGGTGTTCAACAGGCGCTTTTGAAGATTATCGAAGGGACCGTTGCCAACGTCCCCCCTCAGGGCGGGCGAAAGCATCCACAACAGGAATTTCTGCAGGTCGACACTACAAACATACTCTTTCTCTGCGGCGGCGCATTTGTGGGCATCGACAAGATTATTGAAAACCGTCTTGGCAAGGTGACGGTAGGTTTCGGCGGAAAGATCAAATCGAAGAAGGATGTCGACAAGTCGATGTCGCTCAAGGAGGTGCTCCCCGAAGACCTGTTAAAATTCGGACTCATCCCGGAATTCATCGGCCGTCTCCCTGTTTGCGCGGTAATGGATGAACTAACAGAGGATATGCTGAAGGAGATCCTCGTAAAGCCGAAAAACGCACTTACAAAGCAGTACCAGAAACTTTTCAGCTTCGACAACATCAAGCTCAGATTTTCCGATACGGCTCTTAACGCGATCGCCAAGGAAGCGATAGAGCGAAAACTTGGCGCGAGAGGGTTGAGGGCAATTCTTGAAAGAGCGATGCTGGATATCATGTATGAGATCCCGGGAAACACTGAGATAGAAGAAGTCCTCATAAACGAGGAAGTAATAAAGCATAACGCCACCCCTCTTATCTCATACAAGAAAAAGAAAGTCGGCTAAATTTGGAACAGATAGACAACAAGGACAAGCTCGCTTCCTTTTTCAAGAACGGCATGGAACTCCCGCTGTTGCCGCTTCGCGATATAGTTATATTCCCGACGATGGTCGCACCGCTGTTCGTCGGGCGTGAAAAGTCGATCCGGGCCGTTGAACACGCGGTCGACAACAACGCAAACTATATTTTCCTGTCCGCTCAAAAATCGGCAAATGACGAGGCGCCGAATCCGGATGCGATCTATGAAACAGGCTGTATCTCCGAAATAATACAGGTCTTCAAAATGCCTGACGGCACGGTGAAGATCGTAGTTGAAGGGATTGCGCGCGCCACTGTGGAAAAGTACACCTCAAAGAAACCTTTTTACATGGTTACGGCGAATCCGATACTCGATGAGCCGGAGGAAAAGACCGGAACAGAGCTTGAAGCTCTCTCAAGAGGAATTAAATCGATTTTCGAAAAATTCGTAAAAATGGATAACCGGCTCCCTTCTGAAATTACATCCGCCGTGTCGGAAATATCAAATCTCGAGGAACTAGCAAACACGGTCATGTCGCATGTCGGCCTCCGCACAGGCGACAGGCAATCGATACTGAGCGAGCGATCGCTAGCCAAAAGGCTTGAGATGATAATCAATTTCCTGGAAACGGAAATTGAGATCCTGATGATAGAGAAGCGCGTGAAAACTCGCGTTAAAAAGCAGATGGATAAAAGCCAGAAAGAGTACTACCTCAACGAGCAGATGAAGGCCATACACAAGGAGCTCGGACGTACTGACGGAAAATCGGAAATAGAAGAGTTCCGGTTAAAAATCAAAAATGCGAAAATGCCCGCCGATATAGAAACAAAGGCAGTGAAGGAACTTGCCAAACTTGAGCAGATGCCCCCTCTTTCGGCTGAAGGGACGGTTGTAAGGAATTATCTGGAATGGCTTGTCGATATACCATGGAATAAAAAAACCGATGACAACCTTGACACAAAGAGCGCTCAAAAGATACTCGATAGCGACCATTACGGACTGGAAGACGTAAAAGAGAGGATCCTCGATTACCTCGCCGTGAAGAAACTTTCGAAAACAGGGCGCGGCCCGATACTTTGCCTTGTCGGCCCTCCGGGGGTCGGAAAAACATCGCTGGGAAAATCGATAGCCCGTTCACTGGGGCGCAACTTCGTAAGGGTTTCGCTCGGCGGTGTTAGGGATGAGGCCGAGATAAGGGGTCACAGAAGGACATATATAGGCGCTCTGCCGGGGAGGATAATCCAGTCGATGAAAAAGGCAGGGAGTATCAATCCGGTCATGATGCTCGACGAGATAGACAAGATGAGCATGGATTTTCGGGGTGATCCTTCGTCCGCCCTCCTTGAGGTGCTCGATCCGGAACAGAACAGGAATTTCAGCGATCACTACCTTGAAGTCGATTACGACCTTTCAGAAGTGATGTTTATCACCACGGCGAATATGCTTCATAACATACCGGGTCCCTTGCGCGACCGGATGGAGGTGCTTGAGATCGCAGGATACACCGAACTGGAAAAACTACAGATCGCGAAGAATTTCCTTATCAAGAAGGAGCTAAAGGAGCACGGCCTCTCCACCGAACAGCTCGATCTGCATGACGCCGAAATTAAAAAAATTATTTCAAATTACACCCGTGAAGCTGGGGTCAGGAACCTGGAGAGGGAGATAGCTACCGTCTGCAGAAAGGTGGCAAGGAAAGTGGTCGAGGAAGACAATTACAACGTCGTGCCGGACGCAAAGGATATCGCGAAGTATCTCGGCCCCGAGAAGTTCCTGGTGGAGTTAGCGGAAACTCACAGCGAATGCGGTTTCGCGCACGGCCTTGCATGGACGGCGGTCGGCGGTGAAGTAATGCACACTGAAGTAAGCATTGTCCCCGGGAAGGGGAAACTGACGCTTACCGGAAAACTTGGGGAAGTGATGAAGGAGTCGGCGCAAGCGGCGCTTACATACATACGTTCCCGCTCCGACAGATTCAAACTGGACAGAAATTTCTATTCGAAAACCGATATCCATATCCACCTTCCGGAAGGGGCAATACCAAAGGACGGGCCGTCCGCAGGAATAACTATGGCCTCGGCGATGGTATCGGCTTTCTGCAACATTCCGGTAAGGCACGACGTGGCGATGACCGGTGAAGTGACATTACGGGGGAAGGTACTCCCTATAGGCGGCTTGAAGGAGAAAGCCCTCGCCGCCCACAGAGCTGGCATAAAGGAAGTGGTTTTCCCATACGAGAACGAGAAGGATCTTGAAAAAATACCGGAAACAGTAAGGCAGGAGATGAAATTCACAAGCGTGAAGACAATGGACGATGTATTGAACATCGTCATGACGGAACCTGTCTTCAGCGACAAGAAAAAAAGGGTCAGAAAGAAAGATGCTCCACAAACCGACGCATCTCCTCGCCCGGGCATCAACTGATCTTTTCCGCCGCTTCACAATCGGCACGGCCCAAAATGCGAATTCCGCGCATATGGCTCTGTTACCCGCCTGTTTATCATTTTCAATCTGCGGAAACCGCCATACATTTCACCCAATATTTAAACGAAACCTAATATAGTTAAATAAGGAAATATTTAATATGCTCGTTGGGAGTCCAGCCAGGAAAGAAGGGGGAAAAGCATGAACAAGTTTCATGGCACAGCTCCCTGTTTAATGGATGCGATACGAATTATAATGAACTGAGAATTTAAACTTTTTAAAACCGGTAACGGATACAAGGAAAAGGGATATCAGATAGATGGTTCAGAAAATCATTCCGAAGGAGATGATAGACAAGATAATGGAGGAGTACGCCTGCACACGCGAAGAGGCTACCCAGGCGTTCCTGGAAGCACAAAGCACATTTGAGGAAACCCTGCATGAAAAGCTTGGGATGACCTCGGAGGAGAAATCAAAAGCAAAGGAAGGGCCCACTCTCCTAACCCCGTATGAGATAAAGGAATATCTCGACAAATTCGTAATAGGCCAGGAAGTTTATAAAAAGCGGCTCGCGATCGCCGCCGCTTACCACTTCGCCATGGTAAAAGCCAAGACCGACAAGCCGGACATAATCGATCGCTACAACGTAAGGAGATTCAGAAAAAAGAACACCCTGATAGCCGGTGCATCGGGTAGCGGGAAAACATACTGCGTCGAGGTCCTGGCGGACCTGATGGGCGTACCCGTGAATGTTGTGGACGCCACCGATTACACGGAGGCCGGATACGTCGGCAAAAGCGCGGACGATATGATACGGGAGCTTATAAATATGGCCCCTGGTGAAACCAAGCGGGAAAAAGCTGAATTCATAAACCGTTTCGGCGGCCTTATCTTCATCGATGAAATGGACAAAAAAGCGAAAGAGGGAAACATGGTCGGGATAGATGTATCCCGCGAAGGATTCCAGCGCTCGGTACTGAAACTTATCGAACGAAAACTGGTATCCATAGACGATCCAAACTCCCCCTCCTCCCAGATACAGGAGCTTGTGGACCAGCAAAGAGGGATTAAATCTTCCAAAAAGAAATCGATGATCAGCACGGAGAACATACTCTTTATACTCGGAGGCTCCTTTCAGCGTCCGAACGACAGTATGGAAACCATCGTAAAAAAACGGCTGGACAATAAGAGCGGGAGAGTAAAGGAAGACGGGTCGCTGACGATCAGCGGCTTTTCCGTCACTGACGCCGAGACGCGGAGGGATACCTATCGGAACTACTACAAGGAGGCCATAGAGGACGACTATATCCGCTTTGGAATAATACCGGAGCTTGTCGGCAGAGCACCTATCCGCACCTATGTAAATCCCTTGTCGAAAAACGACCTTGTCAGGATCATGACCGAGACGGAGGATTCTATCCTCAACCAGTACAAGCTGGAGTTCGAGCTGTTCGGAATAAAGGTAAACTTTACAAATGAAGCGATAGAACATGTGGCAACCAAGGCCGAAAAGAAAAAAACTGGAGCCAGGGCGCTGGTGAGCGAATGGGAGACCATCCTGACCGATTTCCAGTACACCCTGCCGGGTACCAATTTCGACACTCTTACCGTCAACGAAAAAATATGCAGCCACCCCCAGGATCAGCTTCTGGAACTTTTCGAGAAATCACCGCTGTTCGATTTTGTAAACAGGTTCAACAAGGAGTTCGGCATACAGATAAAATTTTCGGATGATGCCGCAAAATATGTCGAAGAGTACGCCAAAGCCCATAGCGTGCAGGTCTCGGACGCTCTTGAAAAACTGATGTCCGGCGCGGCGGCCCTGAACTACATCAACCTGAAAGGGGAATTCCTGGTAGAAAAACATATGCTGGACGACGAAAAATACTTCGACAAACTGTATGTCGACTGGCATAAAAAACAGATGGAAACACCGCCGGAAGAGTAGTATCCGAAGATCATTTTTAATGTGAGCGTAGCCCGTTTATCACTGGTAAAATACAAAATCATGCAATTGGAAGGGGAAATGGATATCAACACAGAATTTCGGTTTCATTTGCGCTCCACCTGTTTATTGTTCCCCGAATATGGTAAAAATCTGTAGTCATGAAAAATAAGAGAAACGCATTTATCGCTCTTCTACTCGTATTCGGTACATTGGCAGGCTGCGTGAAGGATATTCCGGAACCTGTCACCAACGCGGACTATTTCGACCAAAAGATGGAACAACTCGCGATCACCCTTGCGAACAACGACATAAAGAGGATAAGCAAAGCGGCTGTCCTTGATTTTAAAAACTCGGATGGCCGCACCTCCCAGCTTGGGAGATACCTCTCCACTAAATTTACCGATATCATCATCAGGCATCAGCTCTATACGATCCCTTCCTTCGGAGAGGTAGACAGCGCCATAAAATCCGAAGGGGTAAAATATAACGGAACGCTGGACAAGGAATCCGCGATGAAACTTGGAAAGGCCCTGAATGTTGAAGGCCTTATAGTCGGCGTAATTTCCGACCTGCAAAAAGGGAGCGATATAGACCTTATAGTCAGCATAATAGAGGTTAAAAGCGGGAACATCATATCTTCGGCAAATATAAACCTGTTAAGGAGCAAATCGGTCAGCACTATGCTGGACAATACCTTGTAACCGCATCGTCAATGAAACCGTCCCGCGCCGAAGCTACCGAAGCTCGAACTGAACGCAGTTGAGGAACGCTAAAGATATCCGGAGTGGGGAAATATGAGCGCCAAGTGGAAATTCTCTAAAATTGGAAATTCAGAAACATGAAAGTAAAAATTTGCGGTCACACAAGGCTTGAAGACATTGCCTTTTCATTTGACTGCGGCGCCTACCTCTGCGGGGTCGTGGTGGAAGTCGCTTCCTCAAAAAGATCGGTTTCAGTGGATACGGCCATCCCGCTGTTTGAAAACTACAGGAACAGGATGGTAGCGCTCACGGCAGATGCTGATAACCACCTTCTCGACAGGATCGCTACACGCCTGAAACCTGGAGCCTTGCAGCTTACGGCAAACGAAACTCCTGAAAGAGTGAAGGAAATAAGGGAACTCTATGGTATCCCCGTCTATAAATCACTCCATCTCCCCGCCGACAGCGGGACAAAACAGAAAACCTCCAACCTGGTCAGCACAGCCAAGTTTTTTATCGAAACCATAAGCCACTATAAAAAAGCGGGGGCAGACGGCTTCATACTTGACACCTCCATTCCGGGTTCCTATGGAGGATCAGGGAAAAGATCGGACTGGGGGATAGCAAAGCAGATTATCGCCGGAACGGACGCGAAGCTCTTCCTTGCAGGGGGGATAGACCCGGAAAACGCGGCTGAAGCGCTAAAACTCCAACCGTTCGCGATCGACCTCGCCAGCGGTGTCGAGACCGCCCCAGGATTAAAATCGAAGGACAAGATAAAAGCCCTTTTCAAGGCGGTAAACTCCTTAAACGACCTTTAAAAAGGATATAATGGTTTCCAGTCATGGGAGAAAGTAGCAGAGAATTATCGTCGGAACACATCTCCACCCGTACAGGCAGGGGATGGATGCGGAAAGACGGTATCTGCCAGTTTGTTTTCAATCTCCACGCCGAGGTCAAGCTCGAAGACGCGGTTTCAAATATCGCGACCGTGGTAAAACTGACAAAGGGGAAGGCATCCCCTCTCTTCGTCGATATCCGGGGGGCAAAGTCGATCACTCTCGATGCGCGAAAATATTTTTCCGGCAAAGAGAGCGGCGATGCTGCGACAGCCACTGCGCTTTTCGTTGGCGGCTCGGTAAGCAGGGTTCTTGGAAATTTCTTCCTCCGCCTCGATAAACCCGATTACCCGATAAGTCTCTTCTCTTCGGAACCGGACGCGATCCAATGGCTGAAAACATTTATAAAATGATCCTATATTAACGGCATGAGGCAGAGGGAGAATATGCCAAACGGAAGATTGAACGTGTTCACCGCCGTTTGCGTGCTTTCAATTTTCACAGCAATTACCGTGGCTCCGAAACCTCCAGCCTTCTCTGATACCGGCATTGCCCAGAACAGCACAAAGAGAATGACAGGCCTCCCTGAAGAGCCGCTCCTCACAAATGTTATAATAGGCGATTCTTCGTGCCGCATTGAGTGGAAAGAGAGCCAAACCGCCGCCGGATACAATCTATACCTCCAGATGGAGGAGGGAACATATAAACTTCTGAACACCTCCATGATCATTGACGATTTCGTCAGGATCACCGGCCTGGAAAATGGACAGCCGCACCGGTTCGCTTTGACGTCCGTTAGCCCTAACGGAAAGGAATCGGCCGCCTCCGAAACCGGGCTGGTAATACCGGTTGGATACTCCCACAAGATCCTTCCCATTACAGGCGGCTCAAAGGCCTCCGATTACCGCCTCTTCTCCTTTCCGTTCAGAACCGGTAAAAACAGCCCGAAAGAGATCTTCTCATACTTCCCGGTTTACGACATAAACGAATGGAGGCTTTTCTCCCGTGAAAGGGATGGATATAAGGAATATAAAGACATTCCGGCAATCGAACCGGGTCGCGGGTACTGGCTGTTGACAAGAAAGAACAGTGAGCTTTTCCTCTCGGGTAAAACCGTAAATCCATACGAGCCGTTTACGATCCAGCTCCGCCCAGGATGGAACATAATCGGCTCCCCCTACCTCTTTTCGGTTGAATGGAAGGAAGTGCTCCAGCACAACAGCCCGGATGAAAAAATTGAAACTGTTGCCTGGGAGTTTGCCGACGGGGGATTCAAAAAGGCGGATTCCCTTGAACCGTTCAAGGGGTATTACATATACAACGGGAACTCAAAGGATGCGGAACTCCTTATCCCCCCTATACCTCACCACTCCGAAACATATTCGGAAGATGGTTCATCTATATCGGGCATGGTTGCCAGCGCCGGTTCAACCGGTGATAGCGGCTGGGCGCTCTCCCTTTCCGCCGCGGACGGAGCATACAGCGACAATGACAATATCATTGGGGTAAATCCGACAGCCGAAACCCGGGAAGACGGCTCTCTCCGTTCAATGGAGCCGCCATCCTGGCCACAGCACCTCTCTCTTTTTTTCACAGGAAAGGGTGGAGTAAACCAGAAATTCTCCCGCGATATCAGGAAGGATGAAGGTGAATGGCTTGCCTATGTAGGGGGGGGTGAAAATAAAAAGGTTACCATCAGTTGGGAAACATTGAAAAGCGGCCCTGTGCCTGTCCTCGTCGATACGATATCTGAAAAGGAGATCAGGATGTCCGGCAACGGTTCATACACCTTTGCCAGAAAGGATATGAGCCCGAGAAAATTCATTATCCGGTCAAAATGAACTGCAAATAGCCCTTGTTGCCAGAATATCCGATGCCAGCCTGATTTGGTTCGGCTTATCCGCCGCGCAAAACAGCTCCATTTCGATACATTCCATTAACCATCATCAGAAAATGTAACTAAATTAAAAATATGAAAATATGTGAAGTTTCGAATAGAATAGCCGATGAAGAGAGGCATAATTATTAATTTACAAACAGCTTTCGGGGAATGCGAAAGCGGGGAGCAAAAGCAAAAAAGCTGAATTTGCTTGGAAATCTTCTCTCTGATTCCAATTCCCCATTTTTTTGTATTTTTTGTCTGGAGTGGAAATGTTTAGCAATAGATCTTTACGGTTCAAAATTCTGAGTGGTTTTTCCCTGATGATAGCCATAATCCTTGTTTCAGGAGCTGGGGCATACTGGGGCTTTTCTGCCATCAGCAACGCCATGATAAGGATAACTCAAGATGAAGCACCGCTTGTTGATGCTTCTATGGAGATGAAAGCGGATATTAACGACGCTCTTATAAATCTTGAAAAATACAAATCCGCAACTACATTGATATCCACAGCAACCGAAGCGGATATAAACAAGCTTATTACCGATTTTGACCACCTTGTTGAAATATACGATATTTACACCGACCTCATCCTCAAGGGGGGGGATTATGAAGGCCTTCATTTCAACGCTACCGACAACACACAGCTCTCCAATAAGACGCTTGAAGCGGACGCGATGCATAACGATAAATTCCAGCCGCTGGTAAAGAAACTCCATGAAAACGGTAAGATCAGGAGAAAGCTGAAAACCGACATCGAAAACGCAATGGTTGCGATGGAAAAGACATTCGAGGAGGTGACCGATGCCTGCGCTGCAATGGAAACCGCCGTGAAAAAGGTTATCGCCGATAAAAGGAACGGAGGCCAGGAAGCGGCCAGCCTCATTACCACCGAAGTCCCCTGGATGGACATCTCCATGGAGCTTGTTATCATCATTTCCGAATCAAGGATTGCCATAGAAGAGATAGTGCAGACAAGAGACGAAAAGGAATTGGCCGAGCTCGAGAAGGAGTTCTCCGAAACGATTGCAAATTTCGATCACAACATTGACGCCCTGCTTAGCGGCGGAACCACCTCCATGGGGAGAGTGCCCGCTGTTTCGGTGCAATCCATCAGGGATCTGGTAACACGGATCGACAAGTTCCATAACGACTCCTTTCAGCCCGCCGCAAAAAAAGTGGTAGAGGCACAGCATGCCATAGCGGACGTCTCCACGGAGATAGATAAACTCCTTGTCGATCTTGATGCCGTGGCAACAGCACAGAAAAACATACTTGGAGAGGTTGAAGAGCTTGCGGCAGGGGAAATGGCCGAAGCCACAGAGGAAGGCAATAGCGCGAGGAATATGGCAAACACCATATTCGCTTTTATGCTTATTTTTTCCGTTGCCGCCGGCGTTGTGCTGGGATTTCTTATCACTGCCTCTATTACCCGACCGATAAACGCGATCATGGAACATCTGAGGGAAGGATCGGATCAGGTCACCACCGCGTCAAGCCAAATATCCGAATCGTCACAATCCCTGGCATCCGGCGCCACGGAGCAGGCCTCCGCCCTCGAAGAAACATCGTCGTCACTCGAAGAGATATCGGGAATGGTCAAGCAGAATGCCGACAACTCCAATCAGGCAAATGCTATGATGGGCGAATCAAACAGAAACGTCAAAGAAGGGGTCGAATCAATGGCCCACATGGTAAAAGCCATGGACTCCATAAAAGACTCCTCGAACGAGATAAGCAAGATCATAAAGGTCATTGAAGAGATAGCCTTCCAGACAAACCTCCTCGCTCTTAACGCCGCGGTAGAAGCCGCGAGAGCTGGAGAACATGGAAAAGGTTTTGCGGTCGTTGCCGAAGAGGTGCGAAACCTGGCTCAACGCTCCGCTACGGCCTCGAAGGATACTGCCGCCCTGATAGAAAATGCGGTAAATAAATCGATCGAGGGTGCCAAGATAGTCGAACAGTCGGCTAAATCACTTGAGGCCATCGCCACTGGCAGCAAAAAGGTAGGCGACCTGGTCTCTGAAATATCCGCCGCTTCAGGAGAACAGTCTCAGGGTGTTTCGCAGGTTACCCAAGCGGTTCACCAGTTGGACGAGGTTACACAGAAAAATGCCGCCGTCGCCGAACAGTCCGCGTCCGCCAGCGAAGAGCTTAGCGCGCAGGCGGAAAGCCTCAACGGACTGGTGGACGAACTTGCCGAACTCATTTATGGAAAAGGAAATATCGGGACGGCCGTGAAAGGCTCGCTCCCGGCGCCAAAGCATTAATCCTGCCGGGATTGCCGAACAGCTTTCGGCAATCCCGACCTGATCCCATCCAACAACCCCCGGACATAGATCCGGCTACAGACGAATACTTTGTTTTGTAGCGAGTGCGGGCTACATCTGCATGAAGGTGGTCAGGGATATAGAAAATATAAAAAAGCCGGACCGGTCTCGCTTGGGCCAACAGAAGACGATGAAGATCTGCGCTCTTCCCTTAATGAGCCTTACGGCTCATCTATCTCAATAAGCGCCGATTTCGAGAGGTCTTCCAGCGGCTGGTAGGTGCAGTACGGTTCCGCTTCCATGTAATCATTCTTGTCGTAAAAAGCTCGCGCGCGGCACCCTTCGCAGACCGTCTTGTAATCGCATATCCCGCACTTCCCTTTAAGCGCGTCAGGATTGCGCAGGTTCTTGAAGACTTCAGAATTGTCCCATACGTTCTTGAACGACTCCCTGTGGATGTTCCCAGCTTCAACCGGAAGATAACCGCAGGGGAACACCTGCCCCTTGTGCGAGATGAAGCATATCGACGAACCGGCGAGACACCCCTTGGTCATCGCCGCCATGCCGTGTGTCTTCGGCGTTATGGTAACGCCGTCCGCCGCGGCCCTCTCCCTCATTATCCTGAAGTAGTGAGGGGCGCAAGTCGCCTTTGTCTCTATCTTTTTCTCCATGCTCACATCGTAGAACCAGTTGAGCACCTCTTCGTACTTTTCCGGCTCCAGCATCTGGTCGTCCGCTATCTGCACGCCGCAGCCTACCGGAACGAGCATGAAGATATGGAGCGCCACCGCGCCGAGATCAACGGCATTTTTATATATATCCTTGACCTGATCCACGTTGTGTTTTGCTATCGTGCAGTTTATCTGAACATCCATGCCGAGTTTCTGGAGATTCTTCATCCCTTTCACGGCGCGGTCGTAAGAGCCGGGGAGCTTTCGGAAGTTATCATGAACCTCTCCAAGCCCGTCGAGGGAAATGGAGACCCTCTGAATACCTGATTCGACTATCTTCTCCGCCATCTTCTCGTCGACCATCGTCCCGTTTGTCGCCAGCGCAACGGTCAAACCCTTCTCACCGGAGGCGTACTTCGCGATATCGAAAATGTCCGGCCTGAAGAGAGGCTCGCCGCCAGAGAGAACAAGGATCGGTTTCCCCATTTCGGCGATTCCGTCAATCATCTTCTTCGATTCTTCAAAGGTCAGGTCATCTTTCATCAACTGCTTGGAGACGTCAAGGCGTCTGCAGTGTATGCACTCCAGATTGCAACCTGCGGTTGTCTCCCAAAATACAAGACGCACCTGGTTCTGCGTGTTCCCCATGTATTTCTTGGAATGCTCGTGGGCTACCCCTTCGGGCATATCCTTCAGGTCTTTGTATGTATCCTTGATAGTTCCCGGATGCCCGCCCGGGTGCCCTCCGCCGGGATGCCCCGGTTTCTTGCCATCCATTATATTGCCGTAGCTTTCTTTATAAGCAGATTATCAGGTACGGGGAACTCCTCCCCCTTTGCCTTTAGTTCTTTCATCTTCTCAGGTGTAAGGCCGATCTCCTCATCCGTGAGGTAGCACGCGGGATCTGGCGCGGCTGGATCGCCGAATACAGTATTCCCTCTCACCCTCATTGAACCGCCGCATGCGTCTATCCATTTGCATACGCTACAGCGCCCCTTGAGGTGGTCGAGCCTGTTCTTCAATACCTTCATGACAGGATCGGATTGGTCCATCCATATTTCGCCGAAAGGCCTCTCCTTGACGTTTCCAAAGGTGTAATCCTGCCAGAACTGGTCGGCATGGACGTTACCGAAGAAATCAATATCGGCAAAACTTACGCCGGATGAATACCGTCCCCCTCCGTTCCATTCAAGCATTTTGAGAACCTCTTCGGCCCGCTTCGGATTTTTTTCTTTAAGTTTCATGTAGAGGTAAACGCCGTCCACATGGTTGTCGACGGTAAGGATATCCTTGTGAAGCCCCCGCTTGTGGAAATCCTCGGTTCGCTCCATGATGATGTCCATCGCGTGCCTGCTCTCTTCGTGTGTGAGATCCTCATTCGCGATGCTCCGTCCGCGGCCCGAATAAACGAGGTGATAGAAGCATGCCCTCTGAATCTCCTCCCGCTCTATGAAATCGAATATCTGGTGGAGATTTTCATAGTTGTGCCGCGTAAGGGTAAGGCGGAGACCCACCCTCTGATCCAGCTCCACGCAGTTCTGAAAACCTTCCATCGCTTTCTTGAATGCGCCAGATTTTCCGCGAAAATGGTCGTTTATCTCCCCTATTCCGTCAAGCGAAATGCCGACATAAACAAAGCCGCTATCCTTGATCTTCCTCGCCACCTCCTTGTTGATAAGGACGCCGTTCGTGGAAAGGGTGCACCTGAGGCCGTTCTTTTTCGCGTGGTTAACCAACTCGAAGATATCGGGCCTGATGAGCGGCTCGCCGCCTGAAAAGAGGAGCGCGGGAATCTTGAACGCCGCCAGGTCTTCTATCAGTTTCTTCCCCTCTTCGGTGGTCAGCTCACCGCTGTAATCTTTCGCCTCGGAATCGGTGTAGCAGTGAATGCACTTCAGATTGCAGGTTCTTGTGATATTCCAGGCGGTAACAGGTTTCCGCTCGCTCGATGATTTCGGCACATCGTGAGCGTGAGGCATAGACGCCATATGCTTTGACTGCGTGCCATACCTGATTGCGTCCCCTTCGTTTTCTGCTTCGCAGTAAAGCTTTGAAATTCCTATCATTACATCCTCCGATACTTTCGGTTATTTTTCGCACCACTAAAACAAATAAGCCCGCTCCCTCCTCTTGGAGCCGGCACCCTCTCTCGCCAAAGGGGTTTATTCTAGCACAATTTCATTCGCCGTCGAGACCGATGAAGGCATAAAAAAATGGCCCGCAGGCATTTAAAAGGATTAAATATCCGGCGATTTTTGCCTGCTTGCCCATGATATCACCGATCATCACCCCTGTTCATCCATAAATAATCGCCTCGCAAGGGAGTCCCTTAATTCTCCGCGTGTCGCTAAACTGTTGCCTGTACCTGTAACAGGTGATAGATTCTCCTGAACCATGGAAAAAATGAATCTGACCGTCGCCATACCGAAAGGGAGAAACCTTAAGCCGACCATCGAGATATTCAAGCGTGTGGGGATCGATCTTTCCGCATCGCTCGCCGACGACAGGAAACTGATATTCAAGGATGAAAAAACAGGGGTCTCCGGGATAATCGTGCGCGATACCGACATCCCGGTATATGTGGAGAACGGCGCGGCAGATATCGGGATATCCGGGAAGGACCAGCTCGAAGAGCAGGAGAGAAACATATACGAACTTCTTGATCTCGGATACGGCAAGTGCCGCCTTGTGCTCGCGGAACCAAAGGAGCTAAAGGAGAAGGACGACCCATCAAGATGGACAAATATCCGCATCGCGACAAAGTTTACTAACCTCACTTCCAAATATTTCCTGGAACGCGGTATTCATGTCGAGATAATCAAGCTCTACGGCTCTATTGAAATAGCCCCGTTAGTCGGCCTTTCAGAGCGTGTAATCGACCTGGTATCGACCGGCAGCACTCTGAAGGCAAACGGCCTTGTGGAAGTGGAAACTATCATGGACGTAAGCGCGAGGCTGATAGTCAACCGCGCCTCACTAAAGACCAAGCATGAGCTCATAAGCGGGTTGACTAAAAAGATCGAAGATTCGCTTAAGAAGAACCCTATCGAGGATTAGACCGTGGGCAACAGAAAAAGACTGCTGGAGATACTCGCCGACAAGTCCTTCATGTACAGCGAGGAGCCTACGTTCCGGCTCGCCTCCGGGAAGATGAGCTCTTACTATGTAAACTGCAAAAAGACCGCTTACGACCCTGAAGGGATAAACCTGATAGGCGAAGCGGTTTGCGACCTGGCCGAAAAATATTCACCCGACGCGATAGGGGGCTTGACCCTCGGCGCCGATCCGATCGCCGTGGCGGCCGCGGGAGAGAGCTTCAGGAGGGGAAAACCTGTAAAGGCGTTCGTGGTAAGAAAGCAGGCAAAGGAGCATGGGACCAAACTCCCTATCGAGGGGGATATGCACCCTGGTGAAAAGGTTGTCATTATCGAAGACGTGATCACAACCGGAGGATCCGCAATAACGGCTGTGAAAGCGGCACGCGAATTCGGACTTGTCATAGCTTGTGTTATAGCCCTGGTCGACAGGGGCGAAGGGGGCAGGGAAGCGATAGAAGCGGAGTCCATCCCCGTGGAAGCGCTTTTCACGAAAGAGGATATCTTTCACCAATTCAGGGTTAAAAATGAAACTGGAAAAAGATGACATACTTTATGAAGAGCTTAAACTCGTACTGGAAAAACTCGGCGTCACGGTCGAACTCCGCAACCTTGTCGACGATGAACTGAGCATCCACAGCGGATACTGCGAATTGAAAAGCGGCCGTAAACTGATACTCGACAAACGCTTTTCCGCACACGAAAGGGTCAGCGTGATCATGCAGTTCCTGAAAACCAGGAACCTTGATAACATCTTCATCCATCCCGCGATTCGCGCACGCCTGGAAAACATCGAAAAAAATGTTTGAGAATCTTAGAACGAATAAACCGTGGGAATCTGGTATCTCCCCCTTCATTCTGGTTCCGCTCTCTTTCCTGTATGAAGGGCTCTATATCCTGAGGCTCTTTTTATATATCATCGGCCTCAGGAGACAGGAGAAAGTAGACGGGATAAAGATCATAAGCATCGGTAACCTTACCGTCGGGGGTACCGGAAAAACACCGTTCACAATCTGGCTCGCGAGACGACTGGAAAAGCTCAACATAAGTTGCGCCATAGTCAGCAGGGGTTACGGAAGGAGATCAACCTCCCCCGTGCAAGTGGTATCAGACGGAAAAACCCTTCTCGATGATTATCCCGAAGCTGCCGATGAAGCTCTTTTATGCGCGCAGACGTTAAAGAGTGCCCCTGTCATATGTTCCCCGAAAAGAACTTCCGGGATAAAACATGCGCGGGACGCATTTAAAACCGACGCGGTGATACTGGACGACGCATTTTCCCACATCTCCGCCGGTCGCGACCTGAATATACTTCTCATTGACGCCGTCAACCCTTTCGGCAACGGGAAGCTCCTCCCTGCCGGACCTATGCGGGAGCCGGCGGCGTCGATCCGCAGGGCCGACGCGGTTGTTATCACAAGGGCCAATATGGTCGATAAATTCGCAATCAGGAAGATCGAGAATTTCATAAGGCCGTTCATCCCCGAAGAGAGCATCCACCTTGCCGATTTCAAACCTGGCGACATAGTTTCCGGTTCCGATGAAATGGTGAACGCTGAAGAATTCCTCGCCGGGAAAACGGTCTACCTTCTCAGCGGCATAGCGTCTCCCGGCCAATTTGAAGAGACCGTGAAAGGATTGAAGGCCGAGATAAAGGACCATTTCGCTTTTTCCGACCATTACAAATTTACAAAAGAAGATATGGAATTCGTCCTGGAGAATTCCGGGAAAAACATCATCATTACCACCGAGAAGGATTTCGTGAGGATCCCGGCGGAATACAGAAGTAAATTCTTCAGACTGACGATCGAATTGTCATTGAGAAGAGAGAATGCTTTCCTCCCCCTTGTAGAGAAGCTTTTTCAGACGTCGAAATTATAAAACCGCATAAGTTCCAAAATTTCCTCGCACTGACTGATGACAGCATTGAACTTGTGTTGAGGATCCTTTGCCGCAAGGAAATGAGGATAGAGCAGATTTCCAATCTCCCAATCATCGAGAAAAACTTCATGCTCCTTCAACAAAACCACTATTTTTGAGATCTGCATTATGGGGCATTTACACTCGCCATCAAAACAGAGTTTCTTCAGATGCGTGGTGAGGAACCTTAATACATTTTCCCGCAATGCCCCATAGCCGAGCCTTACGCCCCATTTTTTGGCTTCGTTAAAAATTGCTACGAGCTTATCATAGTCTTCGAGACTCTCTATATCGGCAAAAAGCCCGTTCAGACGTTTTTCAAAAACATACTTTGCGGCAACCAGTATCTCCTCCGGCACCGCTGTATCCCGCTCAATGAACGACTCCATGAACTTTTTGTGCTTATTGAAAAGATTGTCATACGAATTCCCGATCTGCTCCTTTACGTCGAACGTAAGCATCTCCATAACCGAGTTCCTCTCCTTTTCAAAAAGGGAGGCGAATGAAAAACTTTCGGAAGGAAACTTCGAGTTGATCGTTTTTTGAAACGCGGAGATGGAGCGTGTTTGAAATCCCTGAACAAGATCTTCCTTTGTTCGCGTGTAATCATCAGAATCAGAATTTGGCTTCAGATAGCATTTAAAATCATGTTTTCCAAGATTCAGCACGGCGAACTGAAATTCCCTTTTCTCGCGGGTGACCATCTCTTCCATCAATAGGCGCCCGACGGTGAGGACCTTCTCCTTTATTTCCCGCCTGTCAGCTTCAATGATGGAAAGATTAAACCGGTAGAGCCTCTTCAGGCGGAATTCCTCATTCTTTAGCGAATTTATTATTATCCCCTGCGCGGCTACCCTCATCGGGTCGGTTGAGAGCGGTTTTATTCTCGCCAGATAGATATCGGCGCCGCTCCCTTCAGATGCAAAGTTGCTTTTCGCCCTTGCAAGCGTCTCCACAAAGCGGCTTTCAATATCCTCTTCCATGAACTCTTTTGCCAAGTCTATAGCCTTGGCCGAATATTTCAATACCTGCATCGCCTCAAGGCCGCAAATATCGGCAAAAAACCATCCGCAGGAGGTAAACATCTTCATGGCGGCTGACTGCATTTCCAAAAGCTTCAACGCCAGGGTGACTTCAGCGTCATTCAGCGGTTTAGCGGAGTGCTTCTCAAAAAACTTGTCCCCAGCTCTCCCTTCCCTTTCAAGGATCATCCCCACATAATCGTTTCTCGCCTCCCAGGGTGCTTTGAAATAATTGCTCCCCTTGGCCTCAAAGATCGCATCCAGTTTGTTCTTTAAATATTCAACGGCTTCCCGCATTGGCCCGCGCCACTTCTGGTTCCACCCTGGCTCGGACCCTGTCGTACAGCCGCAATCCGACCGCCATCTTTCCACGCCGTGCGCACAGCTCCATGAGCTGTTCTCGACGATTTTTACCTCCCATGCGGGGGGATGCTTTTCAAGAAACTCGCCGAAATTGCATACCTTCACATCGCCGGTCGCTTCAATAGTTTTTATCGCGGAGGAAAGCGCCATCTCGCCAAAGCGGTGATGATGCCCATAACTTTCTCCATCTGTGCCGATGCTGACGATCCGTGCCTCATCGCCACCTTTCCCGTCCGCGCTGAAAGCGTTCAAAATTGAATTGCCGAAATTAATACCGTCTGCGAGTGCGCTGTTGAAGGCGACAGAATGCGACAGGGCGCCATGATAGAAGAAGATCGCTATTTCGCTCTCTTCGTCGGGCCGGAAGATATATGGCCTGGCGGTATCAACACCGTCACTGAAACCTTGCCACCCATCCTCGTCGTTATCGGGAGCGACCGTTCCCGCGGTCCGGTTCCTGTCCAGCCTCCTTATTTTTCCCGCCTGTGAAGGGGCGAGCAGAGTGAATTTTATCCCGTGCCTAGCGGCGATTGAGAGGCTTTCGCTGTCCACAGCGGTTTCGGCAAACCATATCCCCTCGGGTTTGCGCCCAAAACGATATTCAAAATCCCTTATCCCCCAAAGTATCTGCGTCTCCTTGTCGCGCGGAGAGTTGAGCGGCATTATCGAATGATTGTATACCTGCGCAATGGCGTTGCCGTGCCCCGAATGTTGCTTAGCGCTTGTTGCGTCAGATTCGACTATCTTCCTGTAAACATCCGGCTCCTGCCTTTCCAGCCATGAGAAGAGCGTCGGCCCAAAATTGAAACTTATCTTTTCATAGTTGTTGACTATCTCGGATATACGTTCCCGGCGCAGCACCCTTGACGCCGTATTCGCGTAGTAGCACTCGCGGGTGATTCTCTGGTTCCAGTCGTGATACGGGGCGGCGGATTTTTCCCGCTCTACTTCGCCGAGCCACGGATTTTCGCGCGGCGGCTGATAAAGATGGGCATGAATGCAGACGTACTTTAAAGACAGTGGCAACTCCAGCCTAAATATTTTTTTCCAAGCGTTTGTCCAGAACCTTCCTTATCTTGTCTATATCAGGGTCCAATTCTTCCAGCTTGTTTGGATACCTGCTCTTGATCCCTTCAAGAGATGATTTATGGTATTTCAGCTTGAAATCGGAAAACTTCAGTCCGTGAGCCGTGGATATCACAACCACCTTGCTGTTCTTCCCAATCTCCCCTCTTTCTTTGAGTTTCAGGAGAGCCGCAAGCGCCACGCCTGTATGCGGGCATGTGTACATCCCTGTTTTATCCGCCATCACGCTCGCCTCGACAAGTTCGCTCTCGCTTGCCTGCTCCACGATACCGTCAAATTCCTTTAGGATATTTATCGCCTTCTGAATGCTGACTGGATCCCCTATCTGAATGGCGGAAGCCAGAGTGGATTTCGCCTTTACGGGGTGAAAATCCTTGAACCCGTTCTTGTAGGCCAGGTAGAGAGGGTTCGCCTTTTCCGCCTGGGCAACCACTATCCTCGGCCTCTTGGCAATTATGCCGAGCCTCTCCATCATCAGGAATCCCTTCCCTAGCGCGGAAACGTTCCCTAGATTTCCTCCCGGAATGATGACTATGTCGGGTACCTCCCAGTCAAACTGCTGCACCATCTCGAGCGCGACCGTTTTTTGCCCTTCAATTCTCAGCGAGTTCATCGAGTTCGCGAGATAAATCTCGTTGTTCATCGTGATCTCCTTCACGACCTTCATGCATCCGTCAAAATCGGTGTTGAGCGATATTACCAGCGCATCGTTCGCGATCGGCTGAATGAGCTGTTCCATGGAAACCTTATTCTTCGGCAGGAAAACGATGCTTTGGATCCCGCCTGCGGCGCAATAGGCGGCAAGGGCGGCGGAAGTGTCCCCCGTGGAAGCGCAGGCAACCGCCTTGATATTCTTCCCCTCGGAGATCATCTGTTTTACTACCGATACGAGGACCGTCATTCCAAGGTCCTTGAACGACCCTGTATGCGAATTGCCACAAAGCTTTATCCATAGGTCCCTGATGCCTATCTGTTCACCCAGCCTGTCGGCCCAGAAAAGGTTGGACAATCCTTCATACATCGAGACGATATTGGAATCGTCCACTATCGGGCAGACAAGCTCCTTCTTCCCCCAGACGCCGGAGCCGAATGGCCATACGTTTGAGTGTACCCTCCCTTCAAGAAGGGATTTCCATTCGCTGGCGCTTTTTTCAGCCAGTTTTTTGATGTCGTGGTTTACCTGAAGAAGAGAACCACAGGTCGGGCAGGTATAGATTATCTCTTTTAGGGAATACTTCCCTTCGCAGCCGCCAATACACTCAAACCAGGCGTTATAAGTGTCGTTCTTGGATATCTCTGTTTGTCCCATGGTCTGGATTCTAAATTAACAAGTTCATAAAAAACAAACTTTATTATCCTTCCCGCGCGACAGTATTTGAAACACCCCGGTTTTGCATGCCGAGGGGGCAATTATCACTATGAAATCGGATTAACCCGTTTTATGAAAAGTCCGCCGAATGAAATACGAAAACCTGAGATCATAACGGCGGATATCAGGCGCTTTCCGGCAGCTTAATCAGTTACCGGATGGACATGAACATACTTTCTTTCGTGCCCCTTCATCTTGAATTCCACGATGCCGTCAGCCTTGGCGAAGAGCGTGTGGTCGTTCCCCATCCCGACATTTTGACCAGGGAAAAACTTCGTCCCCCTCTGGCGCACTATTATGTTTCCAGCCCTTACGGCTGCTCCGCCGTAGCATTTTACGCCAAGCCTTCGCCCGGCGCTATCCCTGCCGTTGGATGTACTTCCCTGACCTTTTTTATGAGCCATATCCCTATCCTTCTTTTAAGCAGTCTTTATCGAGGTAATCTCGACTACCGTATGTTTCTGGCGATGTCCGGTCTTTTTCCGGCTGTGTTTTCGCCTTCTATGCTTCTGAATATAGATCTTTGCCCCCATTACATGGGAAAGGATCTTGCCCTGAACCTTACCGCCGACCGTAACTGTCTTGCTGTCGGATCCGATTATAACGTCGTTGAATTCAACCGTATCCCCTTCTTTCCCCTTAAGGAGATCTATCTCAACATGATCCGTCTCACTAACCCGGTACTGTTTTCCACCGGTTCTGATTACTGCAAACATTTTTCCTCCGTCATTTCTGAAAAGAAGATATTCTGCATGTTTATTGTCACCTTGTCAACATTTCTGCATAAAAAACTGAAAAAAAAGGGGTTTGGCGCAAATGACCGCTACTTTCAGCTATAATGGGGGCAAACGTACCTTGACATGAAAAATTACGGCTTGGATAATGGCATCAGGATCATGGGGGACAGGAATTTGAGAGGAGAAACATCATTTTGCACGTTCGCGAAAATGCCGCCATCTCCGGGATAATAACCCCGGCTGATATTCAGGATATCCTGAAAAAAGAGCTGGCCGCTGTGGAGACCTCCATAAGCGAAAATTTCCAGTCTTCGGTAGCCATGATACCCCTTATCAGCGAATACCTCGTGAGCGGAGGGGGGAAAAGATTGCGCCCGATGCTCCTTCTCGCTTCAGCCAGACTGTGCGGATTCACCGGCAAGGAGAACGACAAAGACATTATTCATTCAACGATAATGGAATACATTCACGCGGCATCGCTCCTCCATGACGACGTGGTGGACACCGCGGATCTCCGCCGAGGAGTATCAAGCGCGAACGCCAAATGGGGCAACCAGTACCCCGTCCTGGTGGGGGATTTTCTATTCGCGAAAACATTCTCCCTTATGGCAAAACATAGCCCGCCGGGTGTGATCGAGATAGTAAGCGAGGCCACGAGGCTCCTCGCCGAAGGGCAGATATTGGAGCTGGTTCACAGCGCCGACATAGAGATGACGGAAGAAAAATATATCGAGCTGATATTCAGCAAAACAGGGGCTCTCATCACCGCCTGTTGCCAAACCGGGGGTATTATCGGCGGCGCGGACGAACAGCGTCTGAATGCCCTTTCGGAATACGGAAAAAACATCGGCATAGCTTTCCAGCTTGTTGACGATATTCTCGATTTCACTTCGGACGAAAAGACGCTCGGAAAGCCTGCCGGTCATGATTTTATTGAGGGACACGTCACCCTTCCGGTCATCGCCGCCTTCGCAAAGGGGTCAAAGCAGGAAAAAAAGTTCCTTATGGAATCGATCAAGGACGAAGCGCTTGCCGTTAAAAATATTTCCCAAGTAATGGAAATTGTGAAAAAACATGACGGCATTGAATACGCAACAACAATGGCCGAGAGCTACTCCGAGAAAGCTGTAGCTTCTCTTGATGTTTTCCCGGCGGGACAGTTCCTCGACGCCTTAAAGGGTCTCGCTGAATATATAGTCACCCGGAAGACCTGAAATGCACCCGTACGTCGAACTGGCGTCGGAGGCAATCAGGGAAAAGGTGCTGACCAATACGCAGACATCCCCCCCTTCACCGTTGCCCGCCGAATTTGAAAAACCGGCAGGGATTTTCGTCTCCATCAAGGAAGAGGGGGAGCTGAGGGGATGCATCGGCACAATTCTTCCGACCAGGCCAACACTGGCGGAAGAAATTATCGCGAACGCGATCGCCGCCGCAACCCGCGACCCGCGTTTCGACCCGGTGAGAGAGGATGAGCTTGAAAGGATCAATATTTCCGTGGACGTTCTCTCCGCGCCCGAACCTATAAACGGCATGGAAGATCTAGACCCGGTAAAATACGGACTTATCGTTTCATCCGGATTGAAAAGGGGCCTTCTTCTGCCGAACCTGGAAGGGATAGACAGGCCTGAACACCAACTGCAAATCTGCAAACGAAAGGCGGGGATCCATCCAAACGAAGCTGTTACCCTGCAAAGATTCACCGTCACCAGGTATAGATGACAGGCAAGAACCTGAATGCCCAAAAGGAGGCTCTTTTCTGGAGAGGGGATGAGAAACGGCCCGGCCGCGTAGTCTGCTTCCTCTGCCCCTTCAAATGCATCCTTCCCGACGGAAAAACCGGAATATGCAAAGCGAAAAAAAATATCGGCGGAAGATTGTTCGCCATCTCCTACGGTCTCACCACCTCGCTGGCGATGGATCCGATAGAAAAAAAACCTCTCTATCATTTCTATCCAGGCACGAAAATACTTTCACTGGGGCCAAACTCCTGCAACCTCGATTGCAGTTTCTGCCAGAATTTCCAGACTTCACAACTGAAAGCCCCCACTAGATTCATCTCCCCTGAAGAGGTTGCCCATGTCGCGAAATCGGAAGGGAGCGTAGGAGTGGCCTACACATATACCGAACCGCTGATGTGGTACGAGTTCATAATCGACACCGCCCCTATAGTGAGAGGAGCCGGCCTGAAAAATGTGCTCGTGACGAACGCACACCTTGAAGAAGAACCGTTTATCAAGATCCTCCCGCTTATCGACGCTCTGAACATAGACATAAAATCGATGGACCCTTCCTTCTATCGGAAAATCTGCAAAGGGAAACTGGAGCCTGTACTGAACAACGTACGGCTTACCGCGGAAGCAAAGAAAGTGCATCTCGAAATCACCAATCTTGTAATTCCAGGGTTGAATGACTCCGAAGACGACTTTGTAAAACTTTCAAAGTTCCTGGCCGGGCTTGACCCTTTCATACCGCTGCACTTTTCCAGATATCGCCCCATGTACAGGATGAACATACCTCCTACTCCGGTGGAAACGCTTTTCAAGGCGAGAACGATAGCCGAAAAATATCTTAAGTACGTGTTCATCGGCAACGTTCATGATCCGGATGGCAATACTTTCTGTCCGCATTGCAGGAGCGTGGTTATCGAGAGGGATTATTCGGCGACAAAGGTTAATCTGAAGAAAGGCAAATGCCTCAAGTGCGGAAATGATACGAAAATAATTTCGGAATAAGGACGCTACTCTTTTTTCGAAGGGGTAACCGCCCAAGAGACTATCCCCACCAAGCTCTTAGCTTGGCGATGCAATATCGCTTTATGAAAAGATATGGGGATTTATAAGGCGAGGAAAAATCGCCCTCCCGAAAACACCATTAAGTAAATCTGTCAACTCCTGGCGCGTGGTGTATTACAATTAAGAAATGGTTAATGAAGAAAATCTTGAACTTCCGCCAGCCGGGATAACGGTGGAAGTAGCCTTCCCTGTGGACTACCGCGTTCTGAAAGGGGAAGAAAGGGAGGACACTATCCAGAGTGTCCAAAGCCACAGAACCAGCGACAGGCTGGCTCTCCCCCCTCCCACCGAGGAGTACCCCTCCGACCTCTCCAAATTCCGTGATTTTCAGGATATCCCGGAACCTATAAGAAAAATGTGGCTTGCGATCGATCAGAAGCTTGATTCGCTGATACGCCATATCGGAGAGAAGGAGAGCGCCTTGGGCGGTTCCATGAAGGGAATTATTTCCGGCATTTCAAAAATGGGAGCCGTGCTGAAATGCGATGCTGACGAAGGAGACTATCTTCATATCCGGCTATCACCCCCCGCATACCCCCCATTCACGATAGATATCGTGGGGAAAGTGTCTGACGCGAGAACAGACCCTGCAGTACCAAAGGGGAGAAAGACCTGCAATTTACGGTTCGAGGCTCTGAATGTTGACGACCGTGAGCTTCTTATCAGCTATATCTTCAAGAGGCAGAGGGAGATACTGAGAGGGAAACATTCAGACGAAGCTGAGGAATAGCTCAAAAATCCCCTAAAAATCCGCTCAAACAACCCATCGGCCCGACACCTCTTTTTTTAAAAAAAGCCCTTTAGTAAATTTTTCGGATTTTCGATAAGTTATATGTACAGAGGATAGTAAGTGAACTGGTTTTGTTGCGTGTAGGCCGTACCCGCGTAAAACCTCAGTGTTCATCGCCTAATGCGGATCCGGAGGAAACTCCGAATCCGCTTAGGCGCCTCCTGTATACCGCTCCCTTTTAGAAGGGAAAAAACAAAGAAGGGCCTTACTCCCCTTCCTTTTACCCGTATCACTCTACTTCCGGCTCTCTGACGAGGACGCTAAAAAAGCGCAACTCCAGAGAGAGGAAGTGGGGAGAATCTCCAGACCATCGCACTGTCACGGCTGAAGCTGACCGGGTCAATCCGGTGTGTTGTATCTTATGACCTTGTAAAGCTCCAGCGAAGAATCGGAATCAACATCTGTGAAATTTATACCGAAACCCGGGTTTGATTCCCGTTCCTGCCAGTTGACAACCTTGAATTTCCCGTTGATATTCACCTCCGGTGAATCACCAAAGGCAAGATTGAAGCTGAATGTCCCTTCAGTTCCCACAGGGGGCCGGAGATCGGATATAACAAAAACACCTTCCATGGAGATGTCCCATGTTTCGTCATAACGATGCGATTTGCCGCCGAAGGTCAAAACAAGGTCGGTAAGGAAATGAACTCTGCCGTAGTGGCGTTTCTCTTTATTTAGGTTATCCGTTTTTTCCCGCATTGGAATAGAACTCCACAATTTTCTTGGTAAGGGCATCCATAGTGTATTCCGCCGGTTCTACATCTATTTTAAACCCAAACTTCTTTGCTGTGGTAGTGGTAATTGGCCCTATTGAGGCCACACGCAGTTTTTTCCTGATCTCTTCGATTTCGGTATCGGAGAACATGCTGACGAAATTTGAAACTGTCGAAGAGGATGTAAAAGTGACCATATCCGCATCCCCATTCTTTATCGCCTCGAATAACTCGTCTTTCCTGGCGTCCGGTCTATGGGTCCTGTACGCCGTTACAACATTCACTTCGGCTCCTTTCTCCCTTAGCGTATCGGGGAGTACCTCTCTCGCCTCTTCGGCACGGGGTATCAGTATCTTCTTCCCCTTTACATCGCCGATCGATTCGAGAATCCCCTCCGCGCGGTATTCATCGGGCACCAAGTCGACCCGTATCCCGAGCGCTTCAACCGCCTCGCCCGTGCTCTTTCCAATGGCGCATATCTTCGGCCCCGCGAGGTCGCGGATATCGCGCCCCGTCTCCTTGAGCCTTTTCAGAAGATACGCAACGCCGTTAACTGACGTGAAGATCATCCAATCATATTTCCTTGCCTCCCCCAGCGCCTTGTCGAGAGGCGACCAGTCTTCGGGATCCGCCGTTTCAATGGTCGGGAACTCAATCGTTGCCGCGCCCATCTCCTGTAGCTTGTGAAGGAAATCGCTTGCCTGTGCGCGCGCCCGTGTGACGATTATGGTCTTGCCGAAAAGCGGCCTGTTCTCGAACCACCCCAGTTTCGGCCTCAGGGAAACAACCTCACCGACAATGATAAGTGACGGAGGCTTCACATTCCCCTTTTCAGCCACCTCAACTATATTTTTCAGTGTCCCGGTCCAGGTCTGATGTTTCGCGGTCGTCCCCCATCGAACAAGAGCGACAGGCGTTTCGGGACTTCGCCCGTTTGAAACAAGTTTATCGACAATGTACGGGAGGTTTTTAACCCCCATGTAAAATACCAATGTTCCAATACCGGTCGATATCTTCGCCCAGTCGATCGCGCTTTCATCCTTTGTCGGATCTTCGTGCCCCGTAATGAAAGCAAGTGACGAAGTGCAGGAACGGTGAGTTATCGGAATACCGGCATAGGCCGATGCGGCCACTCCGGCGGTGACACCGGGAACTACTTCAAATCCTATCCCCGCCTCAACCAGCTCTTCGGCCTCTTCCCCTCCGCGGCCAAAAACATACGGATCCCCCCCTTTTAGACGGGCTATCGACTTCCCTTCCTTGGCCTTCCGCACAAGGAGGTCGTTTATCTTTTCCTGCGGGAGCGTGTGATCCCCCCCCTTTTTCCCAACATATATTATCTCTGCACCCTTTTTTACGAAATCAAGGAAGCGGATATTAGCGAGGTAATCGTAGACTATCACGTCGCAAGTGCGGATAAGCTCCATCCCTCGCATCGTCATAAGGCCGGGATCGCCCGGTCCGGCGCCAATTAAATATACTTTTCCATTCATAATTTAAGAGAGAAGACTACCATAAACACGCTTACCATTTCCAAATAAAGGTCGAAGTTTTTTTTGGCGCGTAGAAGGATTCAATCCTGGCTCTTTTGTGACCTCTCCCACTCAAGGAACTTCTCAAGCTCTTCCTTTATATTGCCAAGAACATAGAAAATGAACACAACGTCGTCCCCAAATCCTATTAAAGGTAAAAAATCTGGTATGGCGTCGAGTGGGTTAAGGAAATATATGACCGCCGCCACGAGGAGCACGATAGTTTTTGTAGAGACATCACGATACTCCCCCTTTACCCACGCCCTGATTAGCCGAATGAAGGCAAACAGGGTATCCAGTGCCGCGCCAAACGCGCTCCTGTTCCTTTCCGCTTTCTCCTTCGCCCTGTCCAACACGGATGAAAGACCTTCGCTGTCGCCAACCATGTCGTTCGCGCGGGATACGAACCTCTCGAAAAACCATGGCTCTTTTGTCATTGCTGGATTTCCCCATGCTCCCGGCAAAATTTTAGTTTTAGGGAATTACACCCTTTGGACTTATATTGTTAGCAGATATTGGAAAATATGACAAATAAAAGGAATACTTTTTATGCGAAGTACCGCTTGATGAACAGAATTGACGGCCTGAATTTCATACACAGGTTGACTTGTTTCAAAAGCATCACTTATCCTAGTTGCCATGAATCAAAATAACGAACCAGAGGATAAAATGAGAAATATTTTTCAGAAAATGCAAGTCCCGGGTCTGAGGATAATAGAGTTCGGCCTTGCTATTTTTATGGTAATCGTTGTCATCTGGGGTCTGGTCACCTTGGCATTTTCCATCCCCTGGTATGGCGAAATCTTAAACTTCAAACAGTTCAGGGAGATGATGGAAGGTATCCTGAGCGATATCCTTCTTCTTGTTGTCGGCCTTGAACTTGCCGGGCTCCTCGTGCACAGAAAGATCGAATTTCTCATTGAAATTGTCCTGTTCGTCGTTGCGAGAAAAATGCTGATAAGCGCCTACAGCTCCACTGAAATCCTGTTAAGCGTTGTTGCGCTTGCCGGCCTCTTCGCGGTGCGGAAATATCTCCTTATCTGCCCCGGCTGCGACAAGATTTTTGTGGAAAATAACAAAAGTTAAATCTGAGGAAAATCATGGGTGGTGACGCTGAAAAAGAGATACTGAAGATACTTGAAACAGCCATGAAACGTGAAATCGACGCTGAAAAACTCTATCGACGCGGAGCAGAGATCGCCGTACGGCCGGAAGTAAAGAAAATGTTCATTAAACTTGCGGATGAAGAAAAAAAACACGAAAAGGTATTAAGGGATTTTTACAGAGAGACCAAGAAACGTCTTGGTTTGAAGATTTTCGGAGAGGATGATCCCAGCTAGGGCGAAGAGGAGAATATCTGTCGCCGTAATCGGCGCGTCTGCCGCCGACAAGGGAACGGCAGACATAGCATATGACACCGGGTTCAGAATCGCAAAGGAGGGATGGACGCTTATCTGCGGAGGGCTGGGAGGCGTTATGGAACATGTTTCGAAAGGGGCATTTGATGCCGGAGGCCAGACGGTAGGGATACTTCCAGGATACGCGCACGACGACGCCAACGAATACATTAAACTTCCAATTCCTACCGGACTGGGGCATGCAAGAAACGCCATAGTCGCCTCTTCAGCAAACGGAATAATCGCTATCGGCGGAGAATACGGAACCCTTTCAGAAATTGCGCTTGGGCTGAAAATGGGGAAACCTGTCGTAGGGCTTTCAATCAATTTTGACATAAAGGGTGTGCTCCCCGCCAGCACGCCTGAAGAAGCAATCTCCATTCTCAAGGATCACCTTGCGTAAAACCCTAATTTCCCTATCACTCATCTCTATTTTCCTAATATCAGGATGCGCCTACGATCCAAATCTGAAACGGGACAAGCTGGCAAAAAGGGATGCCACAAGGCATCGGGTCTATATAGTAAACAGGGGGGATTCTCTCTCAAAGATATCCAAAAAATATGACGTGGAGCTTGATGCCCTCAAGAAAAGAAACGGGCTTAAATCGAACAAAATAATCGTAGGACAACGCCTCTACATTCCGAGCAACTCCTTCAATGAGCAATATAAATCAGACAAACCCGTACCGCAAAAAGGTAGCAAAAAATGGAAAAGCGGCAGAAAAAAAACTGCTGACAAAAAAGGGGGAAAATATGTCCCCCCAACCAAAGCACCAAACATAGATATCCGTCTTGCCTGGCCCGTGAAAAATCCGAAGATAACTTCCAACTTCGGTGTACGGAAATCGGGCAAACATGACGGGATCGATATAGCGGCGCCGAGAGGAACTAAAATATACGCCGCCGCCGACGGCATCGTGCTGTTCAGCGGCTGGGGACCGACAGGTTACGGACTCACCGTTCTCGTTAAACATAGCGAAAATATCTTCACCGTCTACTCACACAACGATAAAAATATTGCAAGAAAAGATCAGAAGGTCAAAAAAGGGGATGTGATCGCGACGGTAGGAAAGACCGGAAGGGCCACCGGCGAACATGTTCACTTCGAAGTGAGGGTAAACCGGGTTGCCTACGATCCTCTCGCCTACCTGCCAAAACTCGGAAAGTAAATGGCCCACGGATGCAAAAAGGAATTTGTCCCTGCAGAAACCCCAGTCGCTCTTCCCCTGTTACTGCGCTTTCCTTAATACCTTTATGAACTTCTCGTCGATCCCATTCTTCTCCATCCAATCGATGCGATTCAGCATGCGAGCCTTGAAGATCATCCGGTAGGTATCGAGATTTTTCTCATCGACTTTGTAGATTTTGTCATAACCTGGAAAGAATTTCTCCATGGAGCCTGGAGCCGGCACCTTCGTACCCGGCATCATGTTCCAATCAACCCATTCAATTTTATTGGCCGCGATAAGCGGGTAGAGAATAATCGACAGATCCTTCGATATGTCTATCTCTTTCCCGGCCTTTTCATCCACTTCGGAGATGAAAAATCCCCCTGTATTCAGAAGGAACCCGGATACTTTGTGTTTTTTAACGGTTTCAAAGAACATCTCACATTCGGTATTGCGCTTCCATATGCCGAAGGGGTTGGCGCCAGGGGATATCTTCAGCTTGCCTATCTCCTCAAGGGAAATATTTTCAGCCGCGGTGCTTTTTGTGGAAAGGGTAATGTACAACGCGGCCTGAAGGAGCGGGTCCTCGATAAGCGTTACCGGTCCCCATGTGTTGTCCTTCTGGATAGTACAGATAAAGTTCGGCGCCGGAGTATCAAGCTCGTTCGGATTCGCGCCGGGGAGGAAATGCCTCGCCGAAATACATCTTCCGTTCTTCGTGTAAACGTCCATGTAATAAGGTTTCCTGCTTCCAGATTCGTCGAACAACACCAGGGCGTTCTCCGCGGACTGCACGGTTTTCTCCCAGAATGAGCCGGGATCGTATGCGTCCGTCTTGTTGTAGAGCCCCGCTTCAAGCCCCGAAGTCTCGTTTACATCCGCCTGCACGATAATGGCATCATCGTTGCCAAGCTCTACATCCTTGAGCGTGCCGTCCTTGATAAACTCATCGTGATACGCGTTGCCGAGCGAAGACTTGCCCGAACCTGAAAGGCCGATGGTAATAAACACCTTCTTGCTGCTGTCCGGCATTACCAGCGACTTGCTTGAACCGTGTATCGGCATTCCAAGCCCGTTATTGAGAAAGGAGCTCCATATCAGCGAGAGAGCCGCTTTTTTACATTCACCGAAGTAGTAGTTGCCAAGAAGGAACGCCACGTTGTTTTCCACATCGAATATCATTTTAATGCGCGGCGGCTCCGGATCTTCCTTGTGTTCGCGCCTGTCGTGCGGGTTTACCCTGTTATGCCACGCCTCCCAGTCGGGATTCACCCAGTCGGGATGCGAGATGACCTTTATGTTCTTGAACCCAAGCGGCTTGCTCTTTTTATACAAACTTCTTGTTTCATCCGTTGACGGAACAAAATTCATGATGAAGTCGAGGGCGTGCTTTGCGTATTTCTGGGTAACCATGAATTCACATTCACCCATCGCATTCTTGCTTCGGCCAAAAAAACATTTCACCTCCACCTTCGGAACAGGGAGGAGTTCGCGAACCACGTTCTTTATCAGTTTGCCTATTTCATCCACCTCGGAAGCGCTTGATTTGTCGACAACATGCCTGGCCCACGGAGAACGACCCGTATCCTTGCCCGTTATGCTTACAAGCACCTTGTTGTTTGTCTCGAACAGACCTACCCCAGCGACATCGGACATCAGAACATCCGTCTTAATTACGTTTGGCTGCAAACAAGCAAGCTCATAAGCGATGTTGATACCCCCCCTTCGGGTATTCGGCGAGCTGAAAAGCTGTACAGCCGAAGCCTCCAGAACGCTTCCAATATTCAATTTCCCGTTTTCATCTACCTTTGTCGGTATTGTGCTCATAATAAAAACCTCCTCGCGGTATGCCGGTAAATATGCTGACTTCAGCAAAAATAATTGCTATTACTACATAAATAACTTTATGGATTACGCTGCGCACAGTCTATCAAAAAGAGGGGTACGAGACTATATCCAATATCCTGATTTCTCGTTTTTTTTACGCACTTTTCTGCCTACAGGAGAGGAAGGACAAGGAGTGAACTTGATGGAGCGGAACATAGGCTGTAATATTCGTGGAGATGACACAAATTATCCGATACCCGGACAAGATATTGCTTCAAAAATCCAAAACCGTTGAGAAATTCGATAAAAACCTGGCCCTCCTTGGGGATAAGTTGCTCAAACATCTGGATATAAGTGGTGGGATAGGCCTCAGCGCGGTTCAGCTGGGGGAGCCGCTCCGCCTGGTGGCAATCGCCCATCCGGAGAGCGAAACCGGAAAAACAGGACGTATGCTCCTTGCCAATCCCGAAATCATCAAAACCGAAGGGAGCGTTTCGGACATTGAAGGGTGCTTTTCACTCCCGGGGTTGTGGCTTGAGATCGAGAGGCCGGAGAGTGTTGAAATAAAGGGGCAATTGATAACAGGTTTCCCCTTTTCAGCCCGGTTCACCGGCTACCTTGCGCGAGGGATGATGCATGAAATTGACCACCTTGAAGGGAGGCTGATCTGGGATCTCCTGCCGGGACCAAAAAGGGAAGAAACCGTAAAAAATTACCTTTCAACAGCAGTTTAAATCGGCATTACACACTTAATAGGGATATTTGGATTTCAAAACCGCCAAAACCGCCCCCATTTTTATGCTAGCATTAGCCATTATGCGAAACAGAGTTGGAAGATCCTCATAGATGAAGTGCCCGGCATGCCAGCATCCCGACACAAAAGTCGTAGATTCCAGGCTGAGCAAGGAAGGGGACACGATACGCAGACGCAGAGAGTGCATTCAATGCGAGGAGAGGTTCACGACCCATGAACGTATTGAAGAGATCCTTCCGGCGGTCATTAAAAAGGACGGTAGGCGAGAGGAGTTCAATCGGGATAAAATACGGAGAGGTATCGATAAGGCTTTTCAAAAACTTGCCGTATCGGTTGCCGAAAAGGAAGCGTTGCTCGACAGGCTGGAGAAATTCGCGCGCGAGTGCGGCGACAAGGAGATATCCTCTTCCGTAGTCGGTGAAAAGATCATGGAAGAGCTGAAGAGCATGGATCAGGTAGCCTATGTAAGGTTTGCGTCGGTATACCGCTCTTTTCGCGATGTGAACGAATTTATGGACGAACTGAAAAATTTGCTGAAGGATAAATAATGCCGAAATTCTACCCGATGATGATGAACCTGAAAGAACGCACCTGCCTTGTGGTAGGTGGAGGAGACGTGGCGGCGCGCAAGATCGAAATGCTCGTTTCGTGCGGCGCGAAAGTTGTCGCAGTCGCGCCGGAAATAGACGAATCGCTCGCGCCTCTCATTAATAGCGGAGACGTAAAACACCTGAAGGAAGAGTTTCGCGCCGAACACGCCGACAACGCGGTTCTAGCTATTGCGGCTACCGACAACGAAACGGTAAACCGGGCGGTATACGACTGTGCAACGAAAAGGGGGATCCCCGTAAACGTAGTGGATGTTCCGCACCTCTGCACATTCATTGTTCCGTCCATCGTGGAGAGCGGCGACCTGCTGATAGCGATATCCACTTCCGGCAAATCACCGGCGTTCTCCAAAAGGATCCGCAAGGAACTGCAGAAAAAGTTCGGCCCGGAATACGGCGAAATGCTGGAGATAATGGGGAAGGTAAGGGATCTCTACAAGGATATAGAACCCGACCTGAATAAAAGAATGAAAACGCTTAGCGCCATAGCAAATTCAAATCTTCTCGACAGGCTAAGGGCTGGTGAACACCCCGATCCTGAAGAGGTTATTGAACAGACAATAACGGAATGAACAAGGCAGGAATTTCTTGAAAATATTGATGGCCCTCGCCGCATTTTGCTACTTCCTCGGGATGGTGAAATTTTTTCTCCATCTCGCTGTGAAGAGACAGATCCTCTTCTACCTCGCAACGGCGATGATCGTAGCGGGATTCCTCTTCCACACCGGGATGATGTTCAAGATATCCTCGATGACCGGTCACGGACCCTATACGACTCCGTTTGAGCAGGCATCGTTTTTCTCATGGACCATAATGGGGATGCTCATAGTCGCCATCTTTTTCTCGCGCGTAACCGCGCTTGGCGTATTCGTCTCCCCGATAGGTTTTCTCGTTCTTGCCTATTCGTTCCTTCTGCCGATGAGCGACAACTCGCAACTTACGAACAATGAATACTGGCTTACGCTCCACCTGACGCTCTCCTTTCTGGCGCTATCGTCGTTTGTCGTCATATTTGCCGCCTCGATCATGTACCTCATGCAGGAGAGGCAGTTGAAGAGCCATCATCTCTCTGGGATTTTTAAAAGAATGCCGGACCTGCAAACACTCGACACGGTGTTTCACAAAAGCCTCATCTTCGGATTTCCGCTTATAACAGTAGGAATGGGCTCGGCTTTCATGCTTACGATAACGAAGTACGGTTCGCTACTCGGCCCGAAGCCGGGAAGAATACTCCCGCTCCTGATCATATGGGCAGTCTACGCTGTCATAATGATCGGAAGAAGCCTCCTGGGATGGCGCGGTCACGAGATAGCCCTGATGGGCCTCGTGGGGTTTGCGGGAGCAATGGCGGCGCTCGGCATACATCTCTACTTTTAGGAAAAACAGGCAACAGACAATATAATAGAGCTTCAAAGCGTATCATAAATATTCAGCGCCTATTTCGAGTCAAAAACGCTGGAATGCTTCTAAATGGATTTACACCGATTATATTGAGGAGGATAAAGTGAACAGGATCTCGAGATTGTTTTTTGCATTTTCAATCGTTTTCGCGGTTCTGCCCGGCATGGTTCAGGCCAATACCTATACGATAGACAAGGGGCACACAACTATCGGCTTTTCGGTGAGACACATGGTCATTTCCAATGTCCGCGGACAGTTCAACAATTTTGAAGGAACCTTTGTTTTTGATCCCAACAATATAGATCTCACCAGCGCCTCTGTGAAAATCGACGCGGCAAGCATTGACACCAACGAAGCGAAAAGGGATGAGCACCTCCGTACCCCTGAATTTCTCGATGTGAAAAAATTCCCTGATATAACTTTCGAGCTGAAAAGCTTCATGAAGCACGGAAACAATGAGGTCATGGGGAAAGGGGACATCACCATCCGAGGCATCACAAAGACCATCGCCCTGAAAGGGGAATTTATCGGAGCGGTAAAGGACCCGTGGGGGAACGAGCGCGTAGGATTTTCGGCTACCGGAGAGATCGACCGAAAGGAATTCGGCCTCACATGGAACAAGGTGCTTGAAACAGGCGGCGTCGTTGTCGGTGACAAAGTCACGCTGATCATCGAGGTCGAGGGGATCAAAAAGAAATAGACGATACCAGAGGCTCCGGTAACAGAGGCCGGAGCTCTTATTTTCTCTTCTCGTTCTTTATCTTTTTAACTGCCGCTATTACCACGACCACGGTCGTTACGGTCATTATGGCCAGTACCGCTAGCAGTACCTTTACCAATACCTCGTCTTGCTCTGCCGCCATGGGAGCGAACGAAGAGTATCTCATGATCACCGATGATAGCATTCTGTATAATCTCCTTTAAAACCGTATTGCGCACTATTGCTGACATTTTTCGAAAAATAACAGCGCCTCCTGGCAACAATGAATATACTCCCCATACTCCCATGTTTCAACATGGGATATGTCAAAACGGCTTTCAACAACTTCCAAACAGGAAAAACATCGCGCCATGGCTGTATAATTGACGAATGCGTTTTGCCTATATCACCTCGCCGCTGTTTTTAAAGCACGACACGGGACAACACCCCGAGAACATGCACAGACTGGAGGCGATAAACCGGGAAGTGGAAAAGATTATCCCTCAAAAAAACTGGGTGACCCCCAGGGACGCATTCACGGAAGAAATTTCCGCCGTACATACCACATCCATGATCGCGCATGTGAAGAGACAGTGCGAATCCGGCGGAATGATGCTCGACATGGATACGCTTATATCTCCGCTCAGTTACGCCTCCGCCGTAAAGGCCGCCGGTGCCGGATGCCAGGCCGTTGATGAAATAATCGAGGCGAAGATAGGCCGCGCCTTCTGCGCCGTTCGTCCACCCGGACACCACGCCGAGAGGGAGAAGGCAATGGGGTTTTGTCTCTTCAATAATATAGCGATAGCCGCCTCGCACGCCCGCGCAAGAGGGATCGGGAAGATAGCAATTATCGATTTCGATGTCCATCACGGCAACGGCACCCAACACTCCTTCTATAACGACCCGAACACACTTTTCATTTCCCTGCACCACTGGGGGATATACCCCGGAACTGGGAGGGAGATGGAAACCGGAGGGAACGGAGCGGAAGGGACAAACGTGAACTACCCCCTGCGGTCATACTCCGGGGATGACGTTTACCTCTCCATCTTTCGCGATTCCGCGATGCGGAAGGTGGAGGAATTTTCTCCAGAGCTGATACTTGTCTCTGCCGGATTCGACGCTCACGAAAGCGACCCGCTAGGCGGCATGAACGTAACCGACAGCGGCTTTGAGGAGATGACGAAAATGATAATAGACGTCGCTGAAAAAACATCCGAAGGACGGGTGATTTCTTTCCTCGAAGGAGGGTACAATCTTGATACGCTCGGCACAACGGTTGCGGAACATGTAAAAACACTCATGAAGGGGTTGGAATAAAATGGCGGTTCTCTCCATCGAAGATCTTGAGATACGTTTCAATACCCGCGACGGATTTGGAACCGCCGTGGATGGCGTCTCTTTTTCGCTTGAGGCAAACGAAACTCTGGGCATCGTTGGGGAATCGGGTTGCGGCAAAACCGTCACCGCTCTCTCCATTCTCCGTCTCCTGCCCGAACCCCCGGCGGAAGTATACAGGGGGAGCATCATGTTCGACGGCAAGGATCTCCTGAAACTCCCGCAGAAGGAACTCCAAAAGATAAGGGGAGACAGAATAGCGATGATATTCCAGGAGCCTATGACCGCGCTCAATCCGGTATTCACTATCGGCGACCAGATTGGGGAGGTCTACCGGATCCACCGAAACCTCTCATCATCCGAAGCAAAGGAGAAAGCGGTAGAAATGCTAAGGCAGGTAGGAATTCCCGATCCCGACAAGAGGGTGGATGAATACCCACACCAGCTAAGCGGAGGGATGAGGCAAAGGGCGATGATAGCAATGGCGCTCGCGCTCGACCCTGCCGTCCTCATCGCCGATGAACCGACCACCGCGCTTGACGTTACCGTTCAGGCGCAGATACTCCTCCTGATGGATGAGCTTAAGGAAAAGTTCAACACATCCATCATTCTTATTACGCACGACCTCGGAGTCGTGGCGCAACACGCCCAAAGGATCGTTGTGATGTACGCCGGGAAAATCATGGAAACCGGAAAGGTGACCGAGATATTCGAAAATCCGTCGCACCCTTACACAAAGTGCCTGATGGAATCGATACCTTCAATTACCGGAACGCCGGAAAAGAAGCTGACTGAAATACCAGGCCTCGTCCCCGCTCTCGATTCCAAACCAGGCGGATGCCTCTTCCACCCAAGATGCCCGGAAGTGATGGACGAGTGTAAAACCACACTCCCCGGGTTTTACAAGGCGAGTGACGGACACACTACCGCCTGCCTTCTCTACCGATAGAAAAATTCCCCGCTCCCCTTTTTCCGTGTAATAAGTGGGACATGATACAATCGAAAGATATAGCAATTTGATAACAATACATCCTGACTCCGAAAACTTTTTCGGATGAAGGATGTGGCATGAAGGCGGTACATTGTCCCAGATAGCAGGCACAGGTAGCATGAGAAACGGAAATGCGGATCCCGCACAACAGCTAACATATAACCAGAAGCTGATATCAGAATATAAAAAAAAGCTGAAACCGCTCATAAAGATCCATCCGGTGATCTATGCCAGCATAGCCGACAAAAATATTTCAGATGCGGCGTCTGAAATGTTTGTCAATGTGGGATTTACCTGCCACACGCCCACAAAGAACGAACAGGCCGAACTGGCAAAAACCATAGGTACCTGGCTCAAGAAGGGGCACATGGCACTTCTGCAGTACAGGCCGAAAGAGGCCGGCACTAATCTGATAAGTTTACTCCGCGCCATCCAGGGATATACGACCAACTCCACCTTCTCCGGGCTGATACCGGTCTTTATCGGTACGGTAAACACCGACAAGCAGATCGAAATATTCAGACAGTTGGGAAATTTCGGCATTAGATACGCCTGTTTCATATCCCCCAACACGCTCCCTGAAAAAAACGCGGAGGAACTGCTGGATCATCTCGCAAAATACACCG
>Ga0224496_10000102_pt1 | contig 62705 bp, 53 predicted proteins | sample SF_Jul11_sed_USG_2_FD_168127 | JGI IMG/M metagenome (GOLD analysis project Ga0224496, IMG submission 168127) | Sediment microbial communities from San Francisco Bay, California, United States - SF_Jul11_sed_USGS_8_1 | ecosystem: Environmental > Aquatic > Marine > Sediment | place: USA...
CCCGCAGCGGGCAGCCATCTTTCGCGCCGGGGGTCACCAGCAACACGCACTGATCGATCTGAACCGCTACTTTGTGCTGGTGCTCAATGACGACCCGAGTATCAGCGTCATCGACCCGATGCTGGGCATGGCCGGGATCACCAAGCTGTATGCCCAGATCAACCTGTTCGCCCCTGGTGCCGACTGGGTGAAGGGCGATGAGGACCGGGCCCTGTATGTGACCATGCCCACCGCCGATCAGGTGGCGTTTGTGGATGCGGTGCGTTACAAAACGAAAATCAGCGTGGACGCCGGGGACATGCCCATGCGCCTGATGTTGCACCCGGACGAGACCCGCCTGTGGGTGGGCAACGACAGCCCCAATGCAGACAAGAGCGGCGTCACCGTGCTGGACGCCAAAACCGGCCGCAAGCTGAAGTTCATCGCCACCGGCGCCGGACACCACGAAATGGCCTTCGCCGCCGCCGGGCGGTACGTGTTCGTCACCAACCGGAAGGCGGGAACCGTCACCGTCATTCATACCGACACCTATCAAAAGGTGTCCGAGATCGCTACCGGCCCGATGCCCATCTCCATCGCGCACGCCGCCGATACAGGCCGGGTGTATGTGGCCGACGGCCAGACCGGCGACATTGCCGCCATCGACACCGAAACCCTCACTGTAGTGTCCCGGGTACGGGACGAACCGGGACTGGGCCCCATGCAGATCACTCCTGACGGTCGCTTCGGCATGGTACTCAACACCCTGGCCGACAAGGTGGTGGTGTTCGACGCGGACAGCGGCGCCATGCGCCACCACTTCGGGGTGGGCAAACGTCCGTTCCAGCTTTCCTTCACCGAAAACTTCGCCTACGTGCGCGCCATTGAAACCGAGCAGGTCACCCTAATCAATCTGGGAGAACTGGGTTCCGAAAGCACGCCCCCCACCACCATGTTCGGCGCCGGCAGCGCCGTGGGTGACTGGAGCGAGGCCATCACCCTGGCCCCCAGCATGACCCCGGCGGCGCGCGAGGCCGCTTCCCTGGTGGTCAACCGGGCCGACAACACGGTTTATTACTACATGGAGGGCATGTCCGCACCGATGGGCAACTTCCGCAACTACGGCCACCGCCCGCGCGCCGTGCTGACCGTGGACCGCATGCTCAAGGAGCGCGAGGCCGGGCGCTACTCCGCCCCGATCACCCTGCCGGCTGGAGGAGAATACGAACTCATCCTGCAAACCTTTGAGCCGAACCTGACCCACTGCTTCCCGTTCACCGTAATCTCCAACACCCCGGAGACGGAGGCATTGGAAGCCAGGTTCATCGAACCACCCACCGCGGTCTATCCCGGCGGCAAGGTCACCGTGCGATTTCAGATTGTCGGCTACGAGACCGGCACCGTGCACACCGGCCTGAGCGGGGCCCGCGCCATGGTCGTCCGCCTTCCCGGAAGCGGCCGTACGGTGGTGGAAGCACACGTGAACGCCGACGGGGTATTTACCGCCGACCTGCCGGTGCCGTTTGCGGGTGCCTATCAGGTGCAAGTGGCGGTGCCAGAACTAGGGATCGGTTTTGGCGACCTGATCGGCATCAGCTTCATGGCCCGCCTGGGTCCCTAAACATGGCTCCGGGACGGCAATCCGTGGCACACTGGCTGCCGCCATGCCACGGATTGCCGTCCATCTGCTGATTCTTGCCGCGACGCTTGCCAGCGCCTGCACCCCCTCCGGCGATGGGCCATCGTCCGCACCCGAAGGCCGCGTCCTGCTTGGCGAACAGGGGTGTCTGAGTTGCCACGCCATGCAGGGGCAGGGGGGCAACATGGGACCGGAACTGGGCTCGGAACTGGCTGCGCGGGGGGAAGAAACCCTGTTCGCCTATTTGCGCGACCCGAAAAACATCAACGTCTACCCCGGCAACGGCCATGATGCCTTCACGGCCTTGAGTGAAGCTCAGGCACGGGAGATTGCCCGGTATCTATCCGGCCTGACCGTGTCCAGCCATTACCAGGGGCCAGCTCCTCCCCGGCCGCCGCAATAAAACGCCCCGCTACGGGAGGGTGACCCGCTCCGGACAGGTGTAGACGTTCATCCGGTCGCCGCGCACAAAACCGACCAGGGTCAGGTCCAGGGTTTGGGCCAGTTGCACGGAAAAGGTGGTGGGGGCATTGCGCGAAATGATCAGCGGAACCCGCTGCCGGGCACATTTGAGGGCGATCTCGCTGGAAATCCGCCCGCTGGACAACATGATTTTTCCCGCCGGGTCGATCCCCTCCAGCAGGCAGCGCCCGAACACCTTGTCCACCGCATTATGCCGGCCCAGATCCTCGCAGAATACCTCGAGCCCGTCCCCATCCCACAGCATGGCGGAGTGCACCCCGCCGGTGTCCCGATAGGTTTCGGAGCGGTGAATGAAGTCACGAATCCTGGCAGAAATGCGCCCGGCGGACAGGGTGGGACCGGCGGGCAACGATTCCATTTCGGCCACGTCGCGGATGAAGGTATAGGTCTGACCCTTGCCGCAGCCGGAGGTAATCGTGCCCTTGCGCTCCCCGATAAACGGCGAAAGATCCACCCGCTCCGACACGGTGAGCCGCACGATGCCCCGCCCCGCCTCATAGCGGGCGGAAAGCAGGTCATCCGGATGTTTTAACACCCCCTCCCCGAGCAGAAACCCCACCGCCATCGCCTTGATGTGGGTGGGGCTGCATAGCAGGGTGGCCACCTCGATGCGATTCACAAACAGGGTGATCACGGTCTCCACCGCCACCGGGTCGTCCACGCGGGCGGCGTTTCCGGCCTGGATGCGCACAATCGGGTAGCTGCGGATGGGGGGCTGACCGGTATCCATTGCCACCGCATGGTAAAGGCCGAAAGACGCCCCACACAAGAGTTGTTGCGCACCCGTTCACAACTCCATGTATGATATGATCGAAATTGGTCAGGGATTAATCATGGCGACGCATTCCATCCGCACCCCCGTGTTGCTCGCGGCAGCTCTGTCTGTCGTTGCGGGGTTCTGCGCCGGATTGATTCCGGTGGCAATCGCCTGGCGCCGAAACGGCCTGCCGGGGGTGATGGATTATGGGGACCCGGCCAATGTGCCGGTATACGTCGGACTGGGGGGGCTGGCCCTGGTGACCCTGTTTGCCGCCCACGTAGCCGTCAACACGATGGTGGCACGGGTCCGCTCCCTGCGCTCCGCAGTGCGCCGGGCCACCGAGGGGCGTCCGAGCCACCCGATTTCCACCCAGGGAAATGACGAACTGGCCGACATTGCCCGGGCGGTCAACCGGGTTACTGAAAAGGCCACCCAGATTGAACAACAGGGGCGCCGGGCCAGCCTGCGACTGGCCGCCCTGCTGGAGCAGGCGCCGGACCCGCTGCTGCTGCTCGACAGGGACGGCCGTGTGGCCGATGCCAATGTGCGCGCCCGCGCGTTGCTGGGCCGGGAACGGCCGGAGCTTGCGGCGCTGGAACTGGTCGAACTGATACCCGCCGAAACCGCCCCACGAGAGGCGTTCTTCCACGCCTTTACCGACTGTGTGACCGCCGGGGCCACGCGCCTGTTCGACACCCAACTGCTGGCCGCCGACGGCAAACCGGTGGCGGTGGAGATTCATCTGGCGCCCATATGGGGCCTGCGCGGCATCGCGGCACAGGCGGTGGTGCGCAACGTGGCGTCACGCCGGGCGGCGGAAATGGAGCGCATCGAAACGGCCAAAATGGAGGGAATCGGCACGCTGGCCGCCGGGGTCGCCCACGACTTCAATAACGTGCTGGGCGGTATTCTGGGGTACGCCTCCATGATCAAAAGCAGCGTGTTTCCGGGGGACCCGGTGTACCGCTACACAGACATCATCGAGCGCTCCGCCGAACGCGCCTCGGAGATGACCGAGCGGCTGCTGGGATATGCCCGCCGTGCCCGCACCCAGGTCACCCGCGTGTGGCTGGGAGAACTGGTGGACGAGGTGCTGTCGCTGCTGGTGCAGGACCTCGACCGGCACCGGATTCACCTGTTTCGCGACCTCCCCGAGGGACTGCCGCCGTTGGCGGCGGATGCCGGGCAGTTACATCAGGTGCTTCTCAACCTGTTCATCAACGCCCGGGACGCCATGAGCGACGGGGGAGAGCTGACCATTCGGGCACGGAGGATGGACTTCGTCTCCGACAGCGCCGGACTGCCCCGTGGCAAGGCGCCAGGGTGCTACGTGCAACTGAACGTGGCGGATACCGGACAGGGCATGCCCCGGGAAGTGCGGGAGAGGGTGTTCGAACCGTATTTCAGCACCAAGCGCGAAGGCGGTGGCACCGGGTTGGGGCTGGCCATGGTGTGGGGCATCGTCACCGGCCACGGTGGATGGATCGACGTACAGTCCGAGCCGGGCAAGGGCAGCGTGTTCCAGGTGTACCTGCCCGCCATGCAATCCCCTCCCGCGGTCACCGACGCTCCGCTGGATGTTGCCGTTACCCCACTGGTGCTGGCGGGCACGCCGGACCCATCCCCACAAACGGCCCCGGATACGATTCTGGTGGTGGACGACGAAACCATTCTGCTGGAGATGGCGCGGGAAATCCTTGAGAACGCGGGATACAAGGTCCTGCTCGCCCACGATGGCGTGGATGCAGTGGAAACCTACCGGGCGCATGGGGACGCCATCGCTCTGGTGATCCTTGATATCGTAATGCCGCGCATGGGTGGCAAGGAGGCATTCCGGCAGATTCGAAAAATGAACCCGAATGCACGGGTGGTGGTGTGCTCCACCTTCTCCCGACACGGCCAGGCCCACGACCTGCTGGAGGCGGGCGCCAACGAGTTCATCCAGAAACCGTACCGGGCGGACGCCATGCTCAAGGTGATCCGTCAGGTCCTGGACCGGATTCCCCACCCGGCCGCCGCCAAAAAGGCCTGAGCGGCGCCCAAAAAACCCGCGGCAACGTCTTCATTGATTTATCATCAAGGAAGGGTCGTTGAAGGGCCCCTCCTTGATAAAGGGCGCGCCATGCACACCGCGACCAGCCCCGCCGAACCCCTGCTCACCCGGCTCCACCGCCTGCGCCGTGACCCGGGTGGATTGTCCCCGGAAGCGCTTGGCCGAATGGCCAGGGAATGCCACCTCACCGACGCGGAACTGACCGATTTCGTCTCTTTCTTCCCGGCCCTCACCCGCCCGGCGGATACCCGCCGGGTATGCACCGGCCCCGCCTGCCGTCTGGCCGGCGCGCAGACGGATGGAGACGCCAGCTTCTGCCTGGGTTATTGCGAACAGGCCCCGTTCACCCTCCATGGGGAACCCCCGGTGGCGGTGGAGATGGACGAGCCGCTCGACTGGCTGGCCCGTTTCGACCAAGCGGATGCGGTGGCCGGACTGCTGGATGAGATTGATGCCAGCGGGCTGACCGGCATGGGGGGGGCGGCGTTCCCCACCGGGAAAAAACTGGCCGCCGTGCGCGACCGGCCGGAGCTCCAAAAATATGTCATCGCCAATGGCGACGAGGGGGAACCGGCCACTTTCAAGGACCGCTGGCTGCTGGAACGCCATCCCGACACGGTGCTGGCCGGCGTGCTTCTGGCCTGCCGCATTACCGGTGCCTCCCGCGCAATCCTGTATTTGCGGCATGAATACCCCGGCGCAAGGCGACGCATGGCACGCGCCATCCAGAAAGCCACCGTTGCCGGGTGGATTCACACGGAAACACCGGACCCGCACCACCCGGCCGTCACCGTCGTGGAGGCCGGGGGACCATACATCTGCGGAGAGGAAACGGCGCTGATTGCCTCACTGGAAGGCCGCCGGGGTCATCCGGCACCGGGGCCGCCCTACCCGGCCCAGTCCGGCCTGAACAAAAAGCCGACGTTGGTGCAGAATGTGGAAACCCTTTTTTACATTGCCCGGATCGCGGAACGGGGCGGTTCCGCATGGGGTGACGGCAAGCGGCATATTTCCATAAGCGGCCCGGTGGCGCGCCCCGGCGTGGTGGAACTGCCGCGCGGAATCACCGCACGGCAGGTGCTCGCAGCCGCCGGGGGGATCACCGGCGGGCGCGCGGTAGCGGCATTTATTCCCGGTGGCGGAGCCTCCGGGCTGTTGCCTCCGGCGGCACTGGACGTTCCACTCACGAATGCCGATCTGGCCGAATGGGGCACCGGCGCCGGTACCGGGGGCGTCGTGTTTCTGCCCGAAGGGGCGTGCGTGGTGGACATGGCGGCTCATCTGGCCACCTTTTACGCCCGGGAGGCGTGCGGTCAGTGCGATCCGTGTCGACGGGGCACGGCGTTTCAGGCGGCTCAATTAACCGCCCTCACCCGTGGTGCCCCCCTGGATGTGAACGCCCTGTCCGCAACCGCCGGCGCCATGCGCCTGCTGTCCATTTGCGGGCTGGGCCGGTGGGCGCCTGTGGTGGTAGAGACCCTTTTGCGCCACTTTCCAGACGCGGTGGCCAGTCACGCCGCCGGTACCTGCCCCGCGGGAGTTTGCCACTGAATGCCCCCACCATCCCTGGCGTGGGGCTGATTGTTGCCGCTGTGGCGGTGATTTACCTGTGTTCCAAAACAACTGCCGGATGACCCGGCTACGGGTGCATGTCGTCCCCGTGCGTGCTATCGACCATGGCCGCGACGGAATACACCATCACATTGCGCAACCGTTGAAAATCGGCCTGCGAGAGGCCGGTAAACCGGATCCCCATGCCAACGTCGTTGTGATAGGCCACTGCGCCCTCCACCTGAAACGGCTGGGCTCCCAACCCACGCTCCAGCTCCATTTCCAAGGTAACGTGGGTGTTGGCATCCAGCGGGCGCTCGCAGGACATGAACATGCCACCCATGCCCAGCATGGTGGAATCCCCCCAGATTTCCTTGGCGCCCCAGCGCACGCACACCGGCACCCGTAGCGCATACCGCTTAAACTGACGGCTCCCCGAGCGGTCCGGAGCGACCGCTGGGCGTTGACCCTTGCGCCGGACGGGAAATTCCCCCTTCTTGCATTTATCGCTGTTGGCACCAAACAGTGCATCCATAATGCCCATGGCCCGAACTCCCTTTCATGTCCGCTCGCCCTCCGCAAACCGGGGGCGGCTATACCACCATTAATCCACCTCAATAATTGTGCACGTACTGTGCCATTTAGGCCAAGCATCCCCACCTACCACTTTTTTCTTTATATTTCAATTTCATAGCATCATTCAATCGACGAGACGAATCCGATTTTTTGTACTGCATTCGTGCAATAACGTGCAGGTGCACCAAATCGGCCAGGCACTTTTTTCGCACTTCCCCAAACGGGTACCACTGTCTTCGGTGCGCCCGGAAAGCACTGCTGCAACTTGGGGTTGCGCCGATACCCGCTTGCGGCCAGAATGGTTAGGTATCGACACTTTCCATGGAGCCAGCCATCCATGTCCGATCCCGTTTTCAGGTCCACATCCGCGCTGTTTTCCGGCGCGCCGGTGCCCAGAACCTCCGGTGGGGCGCCGTTGCCCGGGCATTTTGCAAACGCGCCGATCCTGATTGTGGACGATCAGCAGACCAACGTGGACATCCTGCGCCGCATGCTGGCGAACTATGGTCTGCTGAACCTGGACGCCACCACCGATTCCCGCGAGGTGGCCGACATGTACCGTCGCAACCGGTACGACCTGGTCCTGCTCGACCTGCGCATGCCCCACCTGGACGGCTTTGAGGTGCTGGCCCAGCTGCGCGCCATCGAGGCCGAGGAGGAAACCACCAGCTATCTGCCGGTGCTGGTGGTGACCGCCCAGGACGATATGCCCACCCGCCTGCGGGCGCTCGAGGAGGGCGCGCAGGACTTTCTGATCAAGCCGTTCGTGCATGCGGAGGTATTCCGCCGGGTATGCAACATGCTCGAGGTGCGCCTGCTGCACAAGAACATGCGCGATCAGAACCGGGTGCTGGAAGCCCGCGTGCGGGAACGCACCCGCGAACTGCACGACACGCGGCTGGAAATCATTCGCCGGCTGGGCAAGGCGGTGGACTATCGCGATAACGAAACCGGCAACCACGTGGTGCGCATGAGCCAGTATTGTGCCCGGCTGGCCATGGAAATCGGCTGGGATCCGGTGGAATGCGACCTGCTGCTCGATGCCAGCCCCATGCACGACATTGGCAAGATCGGCATCCCCGACCGCATCCTGCTCAAACCGGGCAAGCTGGATGCGGAGGAGTGGGAAATCATGAAAACCCACACCACCATCGGCGCCAAGATCCTTGAAGGCCATCCTTCGGAGTTGTTGCGCATGGCCCACGACATTGCCCTCACCCACCACGAGTGGTGGGACGGCAATGGGTACCCCGCCGGAATGGCCGGGCGGGACATCCCCCTGGCTGGACGCATTGTCTCTATATGCGACATGTTTGATGCGCTCTGTTCCGAGCGTCCCTATAAAAAAGCGTGGCCGGTGGATGAGGCGGTCGCCGAACTGAATGTCTGCGCCGGGCGGCAGCTGGATCCCTATCTGGTGGAGGCGTTTCAGGCCTGTCTTCCCGATATCAAGCGGGTGCAGGAGCACTACGCCGATCCGTCAGCGCACGCGAGGCCCGAATAATCCGTTCCACCTCTCCCTCCCGGGAGTTGTGATATCCTTCCCGCCCATGCGTGCCCTGTTCCTGTTGTTTTCAGTAATGCTCGTGGCCACCGGCTGCGCCCGCTTTCACGACGAATCGGCGAAGGAGTTGCGCGATGCCATGGGCATCGAGGTAACCCCGGTGCATCTGATCGAGGGCGAGGCGCCCAAGATCAGCTATGCCGCCGAAGAGATCATGGCCCGCGCCGAGGGGCATTACGAAATGCGCCAGTTCGCGGAAGCGGTGGACGAATACGGCCGGTTTCTGGAACTGCATGCCACCCACCCCTGGGCCCCGTACGCGTTGCACCAGAAGGGCATGAGCTGGGCCCAGCAGTTCCGCTCCGCCGACCGGGATCCCACCATCCCGTTTCAGGCCCGGCGCAACTTCGAGGCGCTGCTGTCCAACTATCCCGGCAGCCCACCGGAATCCAAGGCCATGGAATGGCGCGCCTGGGCGGACAACCAGTTGGCCGCGCACGATCTGCACATTGCCCGCTTCTACCTGAAAACCGGTCGCACCGAAGCGGCCCTCTCCCGCCTGAACGAAATGCTGGCGGAATACCCGGAGTCGGATACCGCCGCCGAGGCGCGCTACGACCTGGGCCGGGCGCTGATCGCCGCCGGTCGCACGGACGACGGCGCCGACACCCTGCGCGCCTTTTTAGCCTCCGGCGTGGGCACCAAAAAGCAACAGAAAAAGGCCCGGGAAGCCCTCGCCGGTTTGGGGGAGGCTCCCACCGCTGCGGACGACGAGGACTAGGCCGTGGCCCAGCTTGCCCGTCTGCTGCAAACCGCCGGGTTGTTCGTGGTTGGATCGGTGCTGGTGTTCAACCTGCGCCCGGAAGGCATCACCATGAACACCATGCTGCTGCTGGTCGCCTTCGGCGTTCTGCTGTTTATCCTCGGCACCACCCTACTCCAACGCCCCTGACCCTGTTTGGAAGGGTGCGCTGGAAAGCAGCCCGGCCCCGACAAAATTCCCGGGAGGCTCAACACCCTCCCACCGGCAACACCGCGACAGCCCTTTTCAGCCCTTTTATGGCCGCGCGCAAGCACCCGTGCGCAGGCAGCGGGCGGATTCAGCCGCCAGACACACTTCCGGAGCGGGCGCGGCGGGAAAACAGCTGCCACCAGGGCGATACCATCCACATGCGGGGAAATATCCGCATGTCAAAATCGCGGAACCCTTCCGGCCCACAGGACTTGAACAGGACCACCGCTTTCTCCAGCCGCTTCACAAAGCGGCCGATGGTGGGCGCGGGAAAGATATCGGAATGTTCCTTAATGCGGAAATACCCTTCCTCCAGTTGCTGGATGGCGAATTTTCCGTTCTCCACCTGATGCAGCGACACGGCAATCTGCATCATGCCGCGCAGCAGTTCCCTGCTCGGGCCCTGCTCCACCATCCAGCGCAGTTCCAGTAGCTTGTAGGCCTCCAGAAAGAGGCCGTTGTTATACAGGGCCGCATACTGATGACACAGGCGTGGCAGGCCGGGCTGCGGCAGGGAGCCTGGGTCAAACCACTCGGAGAGAACCTGTTGATAGACCGTACACCGCTGTTTCAAAAAGGGCAGGTGCTCGCGCACGCCGTCAAACAGAGTCAGGTGTTGGTTGGGAGAGGTCCAGTCCACCCGTGCCAGTTCGTGTGGATCGGTCAATAGCTGGCCGTCGGCCAGGGCCACGGCAAAAACCGGCACCGTTTCCAGCAGCGAGGCGGGACCCCGACGATCGCCCTTGAGGTAATCAGGCAATCCGTTCCACTCGCGCGCCAGTTCCGACAACGGCATGGCATGTCCGCCCCCGGCGAGAAATGCGCTCAGCCAGCCAACCGGTGCCGCCTTTTCAGGGGTTTCCAGGGCGTGCACGATCATCCCGGTCATTACACCGCCCATGTCAAAGCTCATTTGGGGCAGACCCACGGTTCCCTCCGTTTACGGTCGTTTCACGCCACCCGGTTGGGGGGCGGCTTGTCTGCAAAAAAGGCGGTGAGATTCTCCACCACCATCATTCCCATGCGCGTCCGCGTTTCCCATGTGGCGCTGCCCAGATGCGGGGCCACCACCACGTTGGGGAAATCCAGCAGACGCGGATTCACCCGCGGTTCTCCGGTGAACACATCCAGACCGGCCCCCCCCAGATGCCCTTCGGCCAGGGCGGCAATCATGGCCTCCTCGTCCACCACCTCCCCACGGGCGGTGTTAATCAGGATGGCGCCCGGCCGCATCCGTCCGAACGCCCCCGCGTCCAGCAACCCTCGGGTTTCCGGGGTAAGCGGACAGTGCAACGAAATAAAATCACTCTCCGCCAACAGGGCGTCCAGCGACACCTGACGCGCATCCAGCGCCGCCACCGCACCCGGATCGGCCGGGCGGCGCCCCATGTAGACCACCTCCATGCCAAATCCACGCGCGCGCCGCGCCATGGCCTGACCAATGCGACCCAGACCCACAATGCCCAAGGTGCGCCCGGTCAGTTCCCGGCCGGGCATCAGGGTCGGGCCCCACCCGTTCCAAGCCCCGGAGCGCACAAAACGGTCGCCTTCCACCAGCCGTCTGGCCACTGCCAGCAGCAACCCGAAGGCCAGATCCGCCGTGGCGTCGGTCAGCACACCGGGGGTGTTGGTCACCGTCACACCCAGGCGGCGGGCCGCCTCCAAATCCACGTTGTCGGTCCCCGCCGCATAGTTGGCGACGATTCGCGGACCCGCCTGAAGCACCGCTTCGCTTACCCGGTCGGTGAGCATGGTCACCAGCCCATCGCACCCGGCGGCCGCGGCCAGCAGTTCATCCGGCGCCAGCGGCCCCATGTCGGACGCCGGCCACACAGGCGCAAACCGCTCCACCAGGGCCACGGAGACCGGCTCCGGCACCGCACGGGTAATAAAAATTCGAGGCTTCACGTCCCGGCTCCCGACCCGACGATGGACTGCCTGCACTTGCGGGAAACCGGATCCCCTCTCCGGCTGTCCCCTCACACCTTTTTTTAGTATATGCGCCAAAAACGGCACGGTCATCCCCCAAAGGCAGGATTTCTATTGAATCCCGACCGGAGAAGACGGTTTGGAGGCCGAACCCACCCCATGCGATACTACGCAATCGGGCCGGTCAGGATCATTCCCCCGGCTGGATGGGGCCGCTGATACGGAATATGCAACGCGTTATTTTCATTTGTTTTTTAGCCATCCTGCCGGTGATTTTCATCACTCCGGCAGGGGCGGCGTCCGACCCCCCCAAGGCGCAGTTGTTGCGTCTGGAGGAAAAAGTGCGCAACGCCGCCGACAGCCGCCTGACCGGGGTACCGGGGAGGCCGGTACTGGTGCTGGCCTGTTCCGGGTCCACATGCGGGGAAAACCACCGGGCCCAGGTGCCGGGTGCCCCCAACCGGGATGTGGCCGCGCTGGGCACCACCCTGGCCGCCGGGGGCTGGCTGGTCCTGGCGGTGGACGGCAAGCCCGGCGACCCGGTTACCGTCACCTGGACCCGCGGCGGCAGTACCGCGACCATTGAGGCGCGGTTGCCACCGGCGGGAAGCGTGACCATGGTCGATCAGACCGGCGACGGGCCGGTTACCCGGCAGGAAGTTCCCGGCCCCGAGCACCGGCGGCGGGTAGCCGTGGGCCTGCGGGCGGTGGGTGACCTGCTGGGAGCCATCGGTGTATTGCAGGGAGCCGAAGGGCTCACCCCGTCGGACCGTCTGTTGCTGGCCGACCTGTATCTGCAGGCGGACCTGCCCAAGTTGGCGGATGGCCTGTACCGGGAGTTGGACGCGGTCGCCGCGCACCGTGCTGCCGCCCGCCTGGGGCGCGCACGGGTTGCGCTGGCGCTGGGCGATGCGAACACCGCGCGCAAGCGGCTCGACAGTCTGGCCCTGAAGCGCGACCATCCGCTGGCCGCCGAGGCCGACGTGGTGCGGGTGGCGGCGCTGCGCCGTACCGAAGTGGCGGAGGACCTGATTCAGGCGCTACCTGCCGGGGGGAATCCGTTCGTGCATGCGGCGCGGGCCCAAACTTACCTTTCCGTGGGCGACACCTTCTCCGCCATCAACGAGTTTGACGAGGCGGCCCGGCTGGCCGTGACCAACGACCCGGAGGTGGTCTCCCTGCGCCAACGGGCACTGCTGGCGTCCGCTTCCCTCTACGCGGATCAGGGGCGTGTGGGCGAAGCCCTGACCCGCTTCGACCGGCTGGACAACGGGCCACTGGCGGATCGGGTCCGCTTCGGTCGCGCGCTGGCCTTCTTCCGCGCCGGAGATCTCATCAAGACCGTGGCCGAAATCGACACCCTGGAGCGTACCCATCCAGCCAGCGCGTGGCTTCCGGAGGCCCGACTGATGCGCGGCGACGCCTACCGGAAACTGGCCGCCACCCATCAGGCGGTGGGCGAGTACCGCAAGGCGCTGGCCGCATTCCGCAAGTGGGACACGGAACTGGACACCCTGCTCACCGAAGTGGCCACCGGGCCGTTCGTTCGCGGCCTCACCGGGCGCCTGTTCGGAGGCGGTGTCACCGGTGCCGCAGCAGACCCGCCCCGAGATCGCGCGGTGCAGGTACTGTTACGCACTCCCGGCATGGCCGACATCGTTGCCGACCATCGTCAGATGGCCTTTACCGTGGCCCGGCTTGAGCGGCTGGAAGGGGTGTCCGGCCAGTTGGGCAATTCGCTCCAGGCGTTGCGTGCCGGTCTGGAGGAAGCCGCCCGGGAGCAGGTCCGGGTGGCCCTGGTAAACGAACAGGAGCGCATTGGTGATCTGGCCATCGCCGCCAGCGTCGGCATGACCCAAACCATTCTGTTCGACCGCTCCGGTGGCCGGGGACTGGTATTCGAGGATGCGCCATGAGCCGCACCGACACCAACGGACGCCACCTGCTCATTCTGTTCATCCGCGCCGCCGCGCTGGTGATTCTGGCGGCCAATCTGTATTACCGGTCGGTACGCGGCTGGGTGGGGCCCGGCGTATGAACCGCGCATCCCTGCTGATCGCCGCCGGGTTGCTGGCCGCCACCGCCGTCGCTGGCTGCGCCTCGGGTAGTTCCGGGGTGGACCGGGCCGAGGTGAACCGCATCGTCGGCACCGTTCTGTCCGGTCAGGCCGCCGCCGACCCGCGCGAGAAACTTGCGGCACTGGCGGAACTGGAGGCATTTTTAACCACCACCCCCCATCACAGCGAGCGCTTGGCGCGGGTGCTTACCCAACTGGCGGACCTGTATCGCGAAGTCGAAACCCGCACCCACGAGCAGGCCCTGGCGCGCCATACCGGCCCGGGCGATCCACCCAGGGCCGATCATCACCGATCCCTGGCCCTGTATAACAAGGTGCTGTCCGATTATCCGGAGCGCCGCGGCAACCACGTTATTTATTACCAGATGGCCCGTTCCTACGAAGCCATGGGCGAGCCGCGCCTGCAGCGCCACACCCTGGAAGCGTTTCTGAAAATCGTTCCGCGCGGTCCGGACGCCACCGAGGTTCGCTACCGGTTGGGGGAACTGGCTTTCAGCGACGGCCGTTTCCACCGTGCCGCAGAGCACTACGCCGAGGTGCTCAAGGATCCCGCAGCAGACCGGCAGCTCCGGGATTTTTCGGCCTACAAACGGGCCTGGGCGCTGTACCTGGCCCCCGACTACCCGATGGCGGTTCCGGCCGCCGTGGCTTTTCTGGACGAAAAGCAGGTCACCTTCAACCACCGCAGGGTGCTGGACAGCCAAACCATGCCGGAGCCCGACTGGGAACGGGTGCGCGAGGTGAACGGCCTTTTGGCGCGCATGCTCTACGATCAGGGGGGAGTGGCCGCCCTGCGCCGCGCCATCCCGGAAGACCGCGATTACCTGCACATGGTCTATGCCAAGCTGGGCGAAGCCACCGCAACCTACAAAAATTCCCTGGCCGCCGTGCCGGTGTATGAGGATTTTTTAGCGCGCCACCCGAACAGTGCGGAGGCACCCCGGTTCATCGAGTACATGGTGGACCGCTACACTGAGTCCCAGGACTTGGAAGCCGCCATCGCGGCCCGCCAGCGGCTGGTGGATCGCTACGGCCCCGGCACCGGCTGGTGGGACCGGCAGGACGCGGCCACCCGCCGCCGTTTTCTGCCGGTAGTCCGCGAGACCGCCTTCAAACTGGCTCGGCACTACCACTCGGTGGCCCAGGAAACGTCGCAGCCCGCCGACTACCGGCGCGCCACCTCCGCCTACCGGGAATTCATAAAGCGCTTCGAGGACAGCCGCGAGGCCCCGGAGGCGGCCTTTCTGCTGGGTGAAGTGCTGTTCGACGCCGGCGACTTCCCGGCCGCCGCCGAGGCCTATGCCCGTTCGGCCTACGGCTTTACCGTACACCAGCGCGCCGCCGAGGCCGCCTATGCCGCCGTATACGCCCGCGAACAGGCCCTGAAAAACCTCACCGTGGACGATACCGCCTATGGGCCGCGCCTGCACCTGTTGGTGGAGGCCTTTAACCAATTGGTGGAAAAATTCCCCCGCGAGGAGCGTCTCCCCGCCGCCTACGAGCGGGTGGCCGCGCTGCTGTTCACCACCCGCGACTACGTGCGTCTGTATGACGTGTCGGACCGGGTGGTGCGCTTCGGCCCGCGCTCCCGCAAACTGCACGCCAAGGCATGGCGTGCCCTGGGTGAAGCCGCGCTGGAAACCGGACGCCAGGATCAGGCGGACGCGGCCTTCCGTCAGGCCATCTCCTACCTGGCGGACAACCCGGTGGAACTGGCGGAGGTCAAAAAGCTGCTGGCCGCCAACGCTATCTCCATGGCCCGCAACGGCACCGGCGACCAGCAAACCGCCCTGGCCCTGCTGGACGCAGCCAAATCACTGCCCGGGGACGATCCGCTGGCCCAGTCGGCGCGGGTGGACGCGGGACTGGCCTGGCTGAGCGCCGGGGAGTTCGGACAGGCATTGGCGGTGTTCCAGTCGTTCATTACCGCCTACCCCGATTCCGAGCACCGGGACCGGGTGGCACTGGCGGTGCTGAACGTGGGAGAACGGGCGCTGGAGGCGGGACAGCCCGACACCGCGCGCCGTGCCTGGGCCCGTTACCGGCAGTGGTTCGCCGGCATCTGGCCGGAGCGGGACATGGCCATCGCCCGCCTTGAGGGCCGCGCGCACATGGAGGCCGGAAATCTGGACGCCGCCGACCGGGCCTATACTCAGTCCATCGCGATTCACCGGGAGCACTCCGGGCAGGCGCCGGAGGAGATGATCGATCTGCTGGCGGGGATCCGTTACAAACGAGCCGTCGCCAAATCCGAAGCGGGTCGTCATCGGGACGCAGCGGACCTGTACGAGGGAGTCGCGGATCAACTGCCGGAATCGAGAGTGGTGCCCAATGCCCTGTTCGCGGCCATTTCGGCGCGGGAGGCCGCTGGGGATGCCACGGGGGCCGTGGCCACGGCGGACCGCCTGTTGCACGACTACCCCCACGCCCCGGAAGCCGCTGCAGTACAGGAGCGTCTGGGGGAACTGCTGCTGGCCGCCAAACGGCCGGTGGATGCCGGACTCCATTATCAGGCGCGCGCCGCCAACCGTCCGGACGCGGAAGCTGCCGGCAACCTGCTGCGCGCCACCGAGATTTTTGAACAGGCCGGGGAGGGGCCCTCGGCTGCCGCCGCCATGATGATCCTGCGTGACCGCAGCGAGGTCGGCAGCGACCCGTGGGTGGCCGCCCACCGGGAGATGGCCCTGCTGGAATTGACCGGAAACCGCTCCGAGCCGAAACCGGGAAGCCCCGATGCGGCCAAACTGGAAACCCGTCTGCTGGATGACCTGATGCCTTTGGCAGAGGCCGACGAACTGGATGGCAACGGGCGGCGCATGGCAGCGGAAATCCTCCTCGCCCGCGCCGGTCAGGAACGCGCCCGCTACGATGCGGTGCGGTTGGTTCCGCCGTTGGAGGAAAACCTGGACGCCAAGCGCATCGCACTCAAAACCGCCATCGCGGCCTTCACCGAGGCGCGCGGACTGCGCTCCCGCGATGTGTCCCTGAATGCCACCCGCCAGATCGGCGAGATGTTCGAGGCCTTCGCGGAGGCCCTGCTGAATTCGCCGCCCCCGGCCAGCCTGACCGAAACCCAGGTGGCCATTTATCAAAAGGCGGTGGCCAAAAAGGCCCGCCCCTACCAGTCCCGCGCCATCCAGACCCACGAGGAAAACCTGAAGCGCGCCCGCGAGGGAATCGTAAACGCGGACGTGGAAGCCAGCCTCGCCGCGCTGGGGCGCCTTGATCCGGAATGGTATGATCGCCCGGAAATTTCCATGCAGCCTGTTTATGTTCCGTAAACTCCATATCACCTCTGGAGCGCCCGTCGCCCTCGCCGCCGCGGTCCTGTGCGCGGCATTGCTGGCCGCAACCGCCGCCTTCGCCCAGCAGGCCGGGAAAGTTCCCAAGCAGCAGAACCGGCAGGTGATCAGCGGCAGCGTGATCGACATCATCGGAACCTCCGAGTGGCCGCGCGGCGATACCCATATCCCATGGCGGGATTCGGAAGGGTTTCAAGGCGGACCCGAAGTGGATTACGTCCAATACCTGCGCCGGGAAATTGGCCTGCCGCTGGATCGGGAGTCGGTTCGCCGACGCACCGATCTGGAGCGCTCCGCGCGTTGATCAACTGAGTTCTATTGCCCGTGCCCCGCGATCCCCACGCCAACGACACCCGCCGTTTCCGGCGGGTGCTGTTATTGACTCTGGCCTTGTATGCGGCGCTGGCGACGGTGCTGACCGTATTGCAGTCCCCTCCCCGCCCGGAACAGGACCAGGCTGAACGCATGCGGGTGGCGCGGCTGCTGATCGACGCGGAGGAACTGGCTCGCCAGCAGGCCGAGGCCGAAGCCAAGAAACGCGCCGAGGAGGAAGCGGCGCGCCTCAAGGCGGAAGAAGAGGCCCGCAAAAAAGCCGAGGCCGAGGCCCTCCAGCGGGCTGAAGAGGAGGCTCGACGAAAGGCGGAAGCGGAAGCACGCCAGAAAGCCGAGGAAGAAGCCAGAAAAAAGGCGGAGGAGGAAGCCAGAAAGCGGGCCGAGGAAGAGGCCCGCAAAAAGGCCGAGGAGGAAGCGCGACGAAAGGCGGAGGAGGAACGCCTGAAGTCCATGGACGCCGAGGCCCGCAAGGCCGAAGAGGCACGCCGGCGCGCCGAGGAGGAACGCCAACGGGCCGAGGCCGCGCGCAAGGCGGAGGAAGAACGGCAACGGGCCATCGCCGAGGAAGCGCGGAAAAAGGCCGAGGCCGAACAACAACGCGCCGCCGCCGAGCAGGCCCGCCAGCAGGCGGCTGCCGAGGCTCAGCGCAGGCAGGCTGAACTGGCAAGGCTGGCGGCCATCAAGGCCGCGCTGGAGGAAAAGCGGCGGCGCGAGGAGGAGGCCCGCCTGGCCGAGCAACAGGCCCTGGCCTCCGGACTGCTGGGAGGCCTCGACGACGATGAAGAGGATTTTGACGACTTCCTGGCCGACGATACCGACGCACCCTTGGTGGGGGCTGCGGAAACAGGCCTGCTGGGTGGTGCTCCAGCGGCTCCGACCACGGCATCCGCAAAGGGCGGCACCGGCGGCTCCGCCGAGATCGACGCACTGCTGGCCGACATCGGTGAACTGGAACAACTGGAGTCCCTGATCGGAAGTACCGAGGTGGCCGCCGCCAGCGAGGAAGAACTGGCGGCATTTATGGACGACGTGGCCTCCGGGCGCCTGGATGTTTCCGAAATGGCCGCCCGCGCCACCACCCGGATGGAAAGTCCGTTCACCATCGAGCGCGAGGTGGGTGGCTTCGGGGTGCGCAAGGCGGAAGATATCCGCGCGGTGATCCACAGCCACCGGGGCGAACTGCAATTCTTCTATGAACAGGCCCTGGCGAAAATTCCCGGGCTGCGCGGGACGGTGGTGGTGCGCATGGTGATCAATGCCGCCGGGCGGGTTACCGAGGTCCAGGTGGTGGATTCGGACACCGGTGCCGCCGCCTTCGACCGGGAACTGCTCAACCGCATCCGGGAGTGGAATTTTCCTCCCGTTCCGCGTGGTGAGGTGGAAGGCACCTACCCGTTCCGTTTCGGTGACGGCATCTGAGCCGTGCGGACGCAATTCGAGGGGGCTCCCCGTTTTCCCCCGATCGAGGGATTGAAGGAAGCCGGGTGCCCGGCTAAATTTACAGGTGACCGGGCCGCTTCCTTCGTGCAATCCGCGGCCAGGTCACCTTTCGTGTGTGAACAGCGATTTCCGGGCGGTGCCGCTTTTGAGCCGGTGGCACCGCCCGGTCCGTTTTTGACCCCTTCCATTGCACCTGTTCCCTTGAGTTAACCTGCCTTCGCATGGAACAATCCCCGCCCATGGGAATGTTTCTTCTGCGGCGGCTGACCACGTTGATCCCGGTGCTTCTCGGGGTGCTGACGGCGGTGTTTTTGCTGATTCATATGATCCCCGGCGATCCGGTGGAGGTAATGCTTGGCGAAATGGCGCTGCCCGCCGACCGGGAGGCGCTGCGCGTCCAGTTGCATCTGGACCAGCCGCTGGCGGTGCAATACGGCCATTATCTGGTCGGCGTGCTGACCGGCGACCTGGGCACCAGCATGCATTCCGGACGCCCGGTGCTGGAGATGGTGGCCGAACGGGTGGGCCCAACATTCCTGCTCACCCTGGCGGCCATGGTGGTCGCCATCTCCGTTGCCCTTCCACTGGGGCTGATCAGCGCCCTCAAGGCGGGTACCGCCGTGGACCACACGGCCATGGTGGGCGCGCTGCTGGGGGTTTCCATGCCCAATTTCTGGCTCGGCCCGCTCCTGTTGCTGGCCTTTTCAGTGCATCTGGGTTGGCTGCCGCTGGGGGGACTGGACGGGCCGCTGTCGTTCATCCTGCCCGCCATCACCCTGGGAACCGCCATGGCCGCCATTCTCACCCGCATGGTGCGCGCCAGCCTGCTGGAGGTCATGGACCGGGAATTCGTGCGCGCCGCGCTGGCCAAGGGGCTCACCCGCTGGCAGGTCATGGCCCGCCACGTGCTCGCCAACGCCCTGATCCCGGTAATTACCGTGCTGGGCCTGCAATTCGGCGCCCTGCTGGCCGGAGCCATCATCACCGAAACCGTTTTTTCCTGGCCCGGACTGGGCCGCCTGACCGTAGAGGCCATCCAGACCCGCGACTATCCGGTCGTGCAGGGATGCGTAATGTTTATCTGCCTGGGGTATCTGGCCGCCAGCCTGCTTACCGATATCTGCTACGCCGCCGCCGACCCGCGGGTCCGCCTGCGCTGACGGCACACATATGGAAACCGAAACCGTGAACATCCTTGCATCCATCCCCCTGCAACCCGACCCCGCCCTGTCCATTCCGTTCAAGGTCCACCAGGCCGCCGGGCGCATGGTGGTCCTGAACACCTTCGGCCAGCCTTACCGGCAGGAACTTATGGTGATCGATACCGAAAGTCAGGCGGTGCTGCGCCGGTGGCGTTTCGAAGGCACCGGTGGCCGCCACCTGTTCAACCTGGATGCCCAACTCACCCCGGACGGGAAACAGGTGCTGTTGGTTGGGGGTGAACTGCTGGACGACACCGGCGCCAATTTCGGCCCTGAATGCGTGCTGACGGTACTGGACGTGGAAAGCGGCAAACGGCGGCGCGTGAATGCAGGGCCGCTGGGATTCAACTTCGTGTCCGCATGCCCGGACGGCCGGCGGTGTGTGGTGCTGCATAACGGAAACAACGAAGACCAGGTTCAGTTCTACGAACTGCGCGTGGTGGACCTGGACACCCTGACGGTGACCGCCACCCGCAACCTGGACGCTCCGGTGAACAACATCCTGTACCGGCCCGCCGAGGGACGGGCCCTGCTCAGCGTGGGACGCGACGTGGTGTCCTGGGACCTGAACGAGATGCAGCCGGGGGAGCGCGTCTGTCCACGCTTCAATCATCCGTATCTGCTGGCCCAGTTCGATCCGGCGGACCCGACCATCTACGCCGCCTACGTGGCCAGCAAGGTGGTGGTCAAGGAAATCGACGTGAACGCCCGCTCGGTAACTGCCCAGCACACCTTCACCTGGGCCTGGACCGCCAGCACCAACATCGTTCCGTTCGGCACCGGCCACCTGATCTTCCCGCCATCCAGTTCCGCCGGGGCCATCTGCCTGTGGAACCGGACCAACGGCCTCATCGACCACAAGATGGCCCTGCCGGGCAATATGATCCTGTCCACCCCGCACCCGGACGGGGAACGGATGTACCTGTTTGACTACGAGGCGCAGGCCCTGCATCTGGTGCAGGCCGCCCCGTTGCTGCAACCGGTCCCCGTGGAGCAGGGAAGCGGCTGGTGAGGCGTTTTCCGGTTCTGTTTGGCGGTGGCGTGCTGGGCCTGCTGGCCTTGTCGGCGCTGCTCGCCCCGTGGCTGTCGCCGGTGGACCCGACGTCCATCGACCTGCCCAACCGCCTGCTCGGGCCGGGAGGGGCCCATCTGCTCGGCCAGGATGCCCTCGGACGGGATATTCTCAGCCGCATTATCCACGGGGCGCGGGTTTCGCTGTTTGTGGGGGTGGTCACGGTTTCGGTGTCCGTGACTCTGGGGTGCCTGATCGGCGCTGTGGCCGGTTACCGGGGGGGATGGCTGGATGAGGTCCTGATGCGCGTTGTAGACGTGTTTCTGGCCTTCCCAGGCATATTGCTGGCGATTGCCCTGACTGCCGTACTGGGGCCGAGCCTGAACAACGTGATTCTGGCCCTGTGCATCATGGGGTGGGTTGGTTACGCGCGCATCGTGCGCGGCCAGGTGCTGCTGGCCCGGGAACTGACCTTTGTGGAAGCGGCGCGGGCCACCGGATGCTCCGGTCCCCGTATCCTGCTGCGGCACATCCTCCCCAACGTGATGGCTCCAGTCCTGGTGGAGGCCACTTTCGGCATGGCGGGCGCTATTATCGCCGAAGCCGGACTTTCTTTTCTCGGACTGGGAACCCAGCCTCCCACGCCCAGTTGGGGAGCCATGCTGGCCGAGGGCGCGGACTACATTCTTTTTGCGCCGCACCTGACAATTTTCCCAGGTGCGGCTATCTTGTTGACTGTGTTGGGTATTAACCTGCTGGGAGACGCCCTCAGAGACCGGCTGCAAGGAGGCACCGGGGGGGGCGTGTTGGGAGAGGCAAAATAATGACGCCGGGATTTTCCGCCGAAAAACGCGGAAAACCTTGTGCCATGCGCTTGACAAGCACTTTTTGGCTTTCCTAACATACCGCCCGGAGAGCAGGTTTACAGGGCACAAGCGGCTACCGCTAGGCCTGACCAACGCCTTTCGCACAACCCACAGGATGGAGGTGGAGCGCAGATGACCAAGGCAGATTTGATTAACGCGGTGGCTGACGCAAGCGGCGACGGCCTGAGCAAAAAGGGTGTTGAGCGTATTGTGGACAGCATGTTCGCAACCATGGTTGACGCCATTGCAAAGAACGGCCGCTTTGCGTACCCGGGATTCGGCACCTTTACGGTGAAGTCCCGTGCCGCGCGTGTGGGCCGCAACCCCCAGACCGGTGCATCGATCCAGATCCCGGCCAGCAAGAGCGTGGGGTTCAAGGCGGCGCCGAACTTCAAGTCGAAGCTCTAAGCGCCACCGTAAAGCCGTTTACGGCAAAAGGGCCACCCCTCGGGGTGGCCCTTTTTAGTATCAGGTATGGCCGCCAGGTTGGCGACAGGCGGCCTGATCGTGTCATGCCGCTGGCAGAGAGGGGTCAGTCTCGCGGGGGTTCGGCGCCACCCATCCGCCCGTGTGCCTGCCCGCTCCGGCCCATGCCGGCCGCACCCCGAAGGGTGTGCTCAACACGAAATAGTCCCACCCCGCCCATCCGCCAAGGGGGCAGTCCTTCCGGAAGGCTAGGATCCCCGGCGGGTTGGAGAGCGGCGTACGTGGCGGGAGGCATTGCCGCGGGAGGACTTGGCGTCGCCGGAACCCACATCGGCTGTCACCAGGTCCGCGTCATCTGCGATCAATTCCGCCTCCAGGGCGGCGTCGGCCTCGTCCAGATCGGCCTCGCTCACCAGGTCGGAGTCATCCGCCGGTTGCGGCCCATCCGTGACCGCCACCGGGGTGGCTGGCTGGTCAGAGGGAGAATCCGTGGAACCGGTGGTGCCGGGGTCATCCTGGGAGCGGGTTCCACGGCGGGAACGGCCACGCCCACGACCACGGCCGGAAGGGGCGGCATCGTCACCGGAGGGAGCATCCGCCGGCGAGGGCGCCGCCGTGGTAACCACTTCACCCGCCTGATAGCGGCGATCGATGTCGGCCAGGGCGTCGTGGTATTCAAGAAATTCGTCGTACAGGCCACGGGCCAGTTCGCGACGGTCAATCCCCTCCGGAGCCACCTGCATGTCGAGTTTACCCAGGGACACGTCGAAGTCGACCTCCTTGAGGGACTCGGTGTCCATCTTGTAGTCGGCGAGCATCTGGCGGATTTCGTTCTGCCCCCGTCCCAGACGGCGGGCTACCTCACCCAGAGCGCTGGCCCGGAAGGTGCCGTCCGGCATCAAGCCCAGGTAGCAGGCGCAAAACAAATCAAACGGTGCGATGGCCCCCTCGGCCGGGACGGTGTATGGCGTGGAGTGGGCCTTGCCCTTTTTCGGTGCGTCGATGGCCGGTGGCCGCCTGCGGCCCCCGCCACCCTGTTGCTGTCCACCGCCGGAGCGTCCCCGGGAGCGTCCACCGCCCCCACCACCTCCCCCGCCGCCCTTACGGCGCCGGGATCCCTTGTTGGGCTCAGCCACGATGCATCCTCATCATTTTTTTCCTTGTCTGGCTAGACGTTGAACCGGAAGTGCATCACGTCCCCATCGAGGACCCGATATTCCTTGCCTTCCGAACGGAGCAGCCCTTTTTCCTTGGCCGCCTGCCACGATTCCACCCGGTCCAGGTCTTCGTAATGAACCACCTCGGCCCGGATAAAGCCGCGTTCAAAGTCGGTATGAATTTCTCCGGCCGCCTCCGGGGCAAGCGCCCCGTCACGGACGGTCCATGCGCGGGCCTCCTTGGGCCCGGCGGTAAAGTAGGTGATCTTGCCAAGCAGCCGGTAGGCGGCGTGTGCCAGCCGGTCCAGCCCCGCTTCTTCAAGTCCCAAATCTTCCAGATAGGCGGCCCGGTCTTCTTCGGGAAGCTCCGCCAGTTCGCTTTCGATCACGCCGCTGATCACCACCACCTCGGCCCCCTGTTCGGCGGCGATTTCGGTGACACGCTTGACGTACGCGTTATTGCCCGCCAGATCGTCCTCGGCCACGTTGGCCACGAACAGAACCGGCTTGAGGGTAATCAGGTGCGCTTCCCGGAGCAGTTCCCGATCTTCGTCGGAAAGGCCCGCGGACCGCGCCGGTCGGCCATCTTCAAGGGCCTTCAGCGCCTTGTGGGTGGCATCCAGTTGCCGGATGGCTTCCTTGTCGCCGGACTTGGCTTTCTTGTCCAGCCGGGTGGCCTGCCGGGTCAACGATTCCATATCGGCAAGAATCAGTTCCAGATCAATGGTGGTAATGTCCCGTTCCGGGTCCACCCCGCCGTCCACGTGCACCACCTGTGAGTCGTCAAAGCAGCGCACTACGTGCAAAATGGCGTCGGTCTCGCGGATGTTGGCCAGAAACTGGTTTCCAAGCCCTTCCCCCTTGCTGGCTCCGGCCACCAGGCCGGCGATATCGACAAACTCCACGGTGGCGGGCAGCACCCGTTGGGAGCCGAACAGGGCCGCCAGGCGGGTCAGGCGCGGATCGGCCAGCGGCACCACGCCGACATTCGGCTCGATGGTGCAGAAGGGATAGTTGGCGCTTTCCGCACCGGCTGCGGTCATGGCGTTAAAAATGGTGGACTTGCCCACGTTGGGCAGGCCCACGATGCCGCAATTGACGCCCATAAATCCGGTCGCCTCAGAGGGGTTGGTTCCAAATTCGCAAACAGTGTGGGCGCATCGCGCCCGTTCCCACCGGTATCAGCACAAACCCGCGTTTGTCCGGTCAGCCCAAGGGATGCACGCGATTTTGTGCCGCGAGCAATCCCTCCTTGAGCAATGTTTCGGCGGCATCCGCCGCCCGTTCCACGCCGTCGGCCACATGGGGCCGCTCTTCGGGTGTAAATCGCTTTAGCACGTAGTCGCGAACCGCCTCGCCTTCGGGTGGGCGGCCGATGCCAACCCGCACCCGGGCAAATGCGCGCGTACCGAAGGATTGGGCGATGTCGCGAATGCCGCGATGCCCGCCGTCGCCCCCCTCGTCCTTGACCCGCACCCGCCCGGCGGGCAGGTCCAGATCGTCATGCACCACCACCAGATTGTCCATCTGGCGGCCAAGCCTGGCCCACAGGCCACGCACCGCTTGGGAACTGGTGTTCATATACACCTGGCTGATCGCCAGGTAGGCAGGCTCGCCCGCCACCTGTCCCTGGCCACCAATGTAGGTGTCCTTGCGGTCGGACAGGGAAATTCCCCACCGGTCGGCAATCCGCGCCACAACATCTGCGCCGATGTTGTGGCGGGTGCCGGCATATCGCGGACCGGGATTCGCCAGCCCAAGAATAACCTTCAAACCACGGCCCCGGTGTTACTCCCCGGCAGCCTCGCCGCCCTCGGCCGCGCCTTCGCCACCGGCTTCGGTCTCGGTGTCCGCAGCGGCAACCCGCGAAGCGGACACGGCGACGACGGTGGCGTCGGGGGCGGCGTGAATATGCACCCCTTCCGGCAGGGTCAGGTCGGACACGTGCAGCGAGTCGCCCACGTCCAGCCGGGATGCATCGATCTCCAGCGCGTCCGGAATGGCATCCGGCAGACAGTCAATCTCCACCTCGTGCATCATTTGCTGCAGGATGCCCTGGGATTCGCGCACGCCGATGGGTGAGTCACCCACCAGATGGATGTTCACGGTCACCGACAACTTGTGACCCTTCTGGGTCTCGTACAGGTCAGCGTGGATGATACGCCCGGTGACCCAGTCCTGCTGCAGGTCGCGCAGCACGACGTTTTTCTTTTCGGTCTTGCCGCCACCGGTGATGTTGAGGCCGATCAGACCGTGCGCGGCGCCGTCGCGCTCCCAGGCACGGGTGAACTCCTTGCTCGACAGGGACAGGGAAACCGGCTCCCCGGCTCCATACATGACGGCCGGAATGCGCCCGGCACTACGCAGGCGACGGGCAACGCCCTTGCCGGTTTCAGTGCGAATTTCAGCGTCCAGCACGATGTTGGCGGACATGAGACTTACCTCCTTGGAATATCTGTTCCGCGGGGCCGAAGCCCCGATAACCCTGGGGCCGAAGCCCCGATAACCTGAATCAAAAAAATACCCGCTACACGAACAGGCTGCTGACCGACTCCTCCGTGTGCACACGGGCAACCGCCTTGCCAAGCAGGTCGGCCACGCTGAGCACGGTGAATTTTGTGTACCGCTCGTCCTTGCCGTTCAACGGAATGGTGTCCGTGGTAATCAGCTCGTCGAAGGGCGAATCAATCAGCCGGTCGATGGCCGGCCCCGAAAGCACCGGATGCGAACAGGCGCCGTATACCTTCAGCGCACCCCGTTCCTTGAGCGCGTGGGCCGCCTGAACGATGGTGCCGCCGGTATCGATCATGTCGTCCAGAAGCAGCACGTCATGGCCGTCCACCTCGCCGATGATGTTCATCAACTGGGCCTTGTTGGGGGCATCGCGGCGCTTGTCGATGATCGCCAGGCTGGCATTCAGCCGCTTGGCGAAGGAGCGCGCGCGCTCGGTACCCCCGGCGTCCGGCGATACCACCACCAGGTCGTTGAACTCTTTCTTGTGCAGATACTCGAGCAGGACCGGCTTGGCGTACAGATGATCCACCGGGATATTGAAAAAGCCCTGAATCTGACCGGCATGAAGGTCGAGGGTGAGCACCCGGTCGGCACCGGCGGTGGTTACCAGATCCGCGATCAGCTTGGCGGTGATTGGAACTCGCGGGGCGGACTTGCGATCCTGCCGGGCATAGCCAAAATAGGGAATCACGGCAGTGATGCGGCGGGCGCTGGCACGCTTGAGCGCGTCGAACATGATCAGCATTTCCATCAGGTGATGGTTGGCCGGATCCGACAGGGTCTGGATCACGAACACGTCCATGCCGCGCACGTTCTCGTCGATCTGGACCAGCACCTCGCCGTCGGAAAAGGTGGACACGGTGGCGTCACCCAGCGGGATGTCCAGATAGGCGCACACCTTCTCCGCAAGCGCGGGGTTGGCGTTGCCGCTAAAAATTTTCAACTGGTTGAACACGCTCGTTCACTCCACAAACCAGGCGCCCGGTTTTCCGGCACCACACAATCCACATTGCGGGACAGCAGGTAAAGTGGCTGGGGCGCCAGGATTCGAACCTGGGATTGCCAGTACCAAAAACTGGTGACTTACCGCTTGTCGACGCCCCAATAAATCGTGGCTGGAATTTCCAGCCTCACCCGGCGCCCGGCCCAACCGGCCCTGACAGCACCTCTATCCGCCGTGGGGCATCGGACGCCGCTCACAACAGGTTCATTCCAAACCGATTGCCCGCTGGCCCGAAAAACCGCCATCTTCATCGTTAACCGGCCGTTCCGGCGGGCGAAATGACCGGTCCGGTGGACACCAGCGGAAGCACCCAAACACGCCAGTCCGGTTTCGCTTGCAACCGGTGGCGGATTTGATCCGCCGTTTCCCGGCTGCCACTCAGGCAAAAAACCGAGGCACCGCTGCCCGACATCATCGGGCCAACGCCACCTGCCAAAACCAGCGCATCCAGCGCGGTGCCGATTTCCGGCGCCAACGCGATGGCCAGCGGTTGCAGGTCGTTCTGCGGCTTCCCCCCGTCCGGGCCAGCATGCCGGCCCTCACCATCCGGCTCCGAGGGTGACGCACCCGGCGTCGGTTCCCCGTTCGCGGAGCTCGAAGTGCTGGTAATTATTGTTGCACCAAGGCCTGCTGTCAACCGTTCCGATGCATGTGTGCGGGCATATTCCAAAAAAACCGCCCGGGTGTCCATGTGTATCCCCGGAAAAACCAGTACGCACCAGGTATCTGCCAGTGGCTTTTCCGGCATCACCACCTCGCCACGCCCCCCCACCCGCGCGGCCCCGCCATAAATGAAAAATGGCACGTCGCTGCCCAGATCCGCACCAATGGACGCGAGCTCGGACGGGGGTAGATTCAGGCCCCACAGGCGGTCCAGCCCCACCAGCACGGCCGCCGCATCGGAGCTTCCGCCACCCAGCCCGGCGCCGGACGGAATTTCCTTTTTCAGATGAATTCTTACCCCCCGGCGCACCCCGGTGTGGCGCCGCAACGCCTCGGCGGCACGCACGGCCAGGTTACCGGACCCGGCCAGGGACGGCTCGGAGCACGTAAACGTCACCTCTTGCGGGCCGTCTTCCAGGGTGAGGTGGTCGTACAGGCCGATGGCGTGAAATCGGGAGTCCAGGCTGTGATAGCCGTCGGCCCGCCGCCCGAGCACGGACAGGTGCAGGTTGATCTTGGCGGGGGCGAGTACAGAGAGAGCGGTCATAGGCAAAAAAGGGGGGGCCACGGAAATGCCGTGGCCCCCCGGATGGGCTCGTATCCGTCCGGTTAGACCGAGTAGTACATCTCGAACTCGACCGGGTGCGGGGTCATGTTGAGGCGGGTCACCTCTTCCCGCTTCAGCTCGATGTACGAGGCGATGGTCGCATCGCTGAACACGCCGCCGCGCTTCAGGAACTCGTTGTCCTCCTCAAGGGCGTTCAACGATTCAGTGAAGGTCGAGGCGACGGTCGGCACGCCCTGCAGCTCCTCGGGCGGCAGATCGTACAGGTTCTTGTCCATCGGCGCGCCCGGATCGATCTTGTTCTGGATGCCGTCCAGGCCCGCCATCATCATGGCCGCAAAGGCCAGATACGGGTTGGCGGTGGAATCCGGGAAACGCACCTCGGCGCGACGGCCCTTGGGGCTGTTGGCGGCGGGGATGCGGATCGATGCGGAACGGTTGCGGCCCGAGTAGGCCAGCAGAACCGGCGCCTCAAAGCCCGGCACCAACCGCTTGTAGGAGTTGGTGGACGCGTTGGTGATCGCGTTCAGGGCCTTGGCGTGCTTGATGATGCCGCCAATGTAGAAACGCGCCATGTCGGACAGGCCCGCGGGGCCGTCACCGGCGAACAGCGGCTTGCCGCCCTTCCACAGGGACTGGTGCACATGCATGCCGCTGCCGTTGTCGCCCACCAGCGGCTTCGGCATGAAGGTGGCGGTATACCCGAACTGGTGCGCGGTGTTGTGCACCACGTACTTGAACATCTGCAGGTTGTCCGCGGTCTTCACCAGGGTGTCGTACTTGAAGTCGATCTCACACTGGTTGGCGGTGGCCACCTCGTGGTGATGCCATTCCATCTGCAGACCGGCCTCGGCCATGGTCAGCAACATCTGGGTGCGGATGTCGTGGGAGGAATCCACCGGCGGCACCGGAAAATACCCCCCCTTCACGCCCGGACGGTGGCCCAGGTTGCCGCCGTCGTAGTCACGCTCCGAGTTCCAGGCCGCCTCTTCCGAGTCGATCTGGTACATGGCGCCGGACATGTCGCTCTTGAACCGCACGCTGTCGAACAGGAAGAACTCCGGCTCCGGACCGAAGTAAACCGTATCGGCCAGACCGGTGGACTGAAGGTAGGCCTCGGCGCGCTTGGCGATACCGCGCGGATCCTTCTCATATCCCTCGCCGGTGTACGGATCGAAGATGTCGCAGGACACGATGATGGTCGGCACCTCGGTGAACGGGTCCATCACGGCGCTGTTCGGATCCGGCTTGTACACCATGTCGGAGTTGTTGATTTCGCACCAGCCGGCGATCGACGAACCATCAAACCCGTAGCCGTCCTCGAAGGACTCCTCGGTGAGAGACGAAATCGGCGCGGAAATGTGCTGCCACTTGCCGCGGCTGTCGGTAAAGCGGAAGTCGACAATCTTCGCGCCCTTTTCCTCCGCCAACCGGAGAACGTCTTGCGGTGTCATTGCATTGCTCCTTGCAGTCGTTGCAAACAAACTCATTTAATTTTCCACCGGACACTCCGTTCGGCCGGCACATCCGGCGACTCCACGGAGAGCCGTCACCCAATGCACTTCTTCAAAAGGCGTGCCACGCTTTCGGGTGACGGGTTCCTGACGCGTTTGGTCCGGGGGGTCCGTACAGAACTGTAGCAAAGTCGCGGTCAAAAAAAAAGGCTGTCGCGAATCCGATAAAACGGGCGCTTCCGCCCCGTCGGAAGGGCGACAAAGCGACCACTTTTTTGTCGAAGTAAATACATTTTTGTATTTAAAGCGCCCTTATGGTCGCTGGCTCTTCGGGCGGGATTCGGGTGGATTCCCCCTCCCTGCATGGGATACCCTTACCCCATATTTATTGGCCCACACCCTGTCAATCCGCAAAGGTGTCCTTCTCATGTTCGACGACGCCACATCCGCCTGGGAGTACCGGGTGGAGCAACTCAGTTCAGTGCAACTTTCAAACCAGCTCAATTTTCTGGGCAAGGAAGGGTGGGAACTGGTCACCGTCCTGCACAACCCGGATGCCGAGTACCCTTACGAGTGCATCTGCAAGCGCCGCCGCGCCGCCCGCTATTAACCTAATCCCGTGGCCACCACCACTCCCGAACTGGAAACCGTCGGTTCCACCGCCACCCTGGAGGCGCCGCTGTATAACGTGGTCCTGCTGGACGACGACGACCACACCTATGAGTACGTCATTCGCATGCTGGCCACCGTGTTCGGGTTCGACGCCAGCAAGGGCATGAACCATGCCCGCGAGGTAGACGCCCAGGGGCGCACCATCCTGATCACCACCACCCTGGAACACGCGGAGCTCAAGCAAGATCAGGTTCACAGCTTCGGCCCCGACCCGCTGCTGGAACGCAGCACCGGCCCCATGCGCGCGGTACTGGAACCGGCCTGACCCATGCATTCACGGATGGGATATGCCCTGGCGGCGCTGACCGCCATCGCCTGGCTTGCGGTGTCTTCCCCGGCCCGTGCGGCCTTTTTGTTCGCCCCCGGTCAGGAATGGTGGAGCATCTCCACCCCGCACTTCATCATCCACTATCCCGCCCCGCTGGCCGAACGGGCACGCTCCGCCGCCCCCCTGCTGGAGGCCGCCCATGCCCGCCTCACCCCACGCATGGAGTGGACCCCGGCCAACCGCACCCATGTGGTGATTACCGACGATTTTGACCCGGCCAACGGCATGGCCACCGCCCTGCCGTTCAACCTGATGATCCTGTTCGCCAGCCCGCCGGACGGCGATACCGACCTGATGCTCAATCCGGACGGCTGGATGGAAACCCTGGTCACCCACGAATACACCCACATCCTGCACCTGGACCGTGCCGAAGGACTGCCCGGCGGGCTGCAGCAATTGTTTGGACGCATGCCGCTGCTGTTTCCAAACGCCTACAACACGGGCTGGATGGTGGAAGGCCTCGCCACCCTCGAAGAAACCGCCAACGGCCGCTACGGGCGCGGGCGCGGCGCCCTGTTTTCCGGCATTCTGCGGACCCAGGCGGCGGAACAGAAGCTGCCACCCATCTCCAAGGCCAGCCACACTTATTCAACCTGGCCCGGTGGCATGGGTGCGTACCTGTACGGTGTGCATTTTCTGCAATTCCTGAACAACACCTTCGGGGAACACACCACCGGCGTGCTGGTGCGGGAATACAGCGACAATATCATTCCCTTTACAGTCGGCCCCAACATGCGCAAGGTACTGCGCGAGTCCCCCACCCGCGCCTGGGACCGCTGGCGCAACGCCCTTGACCGCCAGGCCAAGCTGGCGGGCGACGGAACTCCCGGCAGCCAGCGCATCACCCACAGCGGGTTTTACACCCAGGGCGGGCGCGTCAGCCCCGATGGCCGCCTGCTGGCCTGGTCCGAGCGCACCTCCCGCGACCACGCCCGGCTGATGCTGGCCCCGGCGGACAATCCCTCCGCCGCCCGCGAACTCGCCTGGCGCAACGGGGGGCGCGCCCTGGGCTGGAGTGCGGACAGCCGCATCCTGTATCTTTCCCAGCCGGAATTTTCCGGCTCCTTCCGTCTGTATGACGACCTGTACGCGGTGCGCCTGCCCAAGGGCAAAACCCGCCGACTCACCCACGGGGCCCGCCTGCGCGACCCGGCGGTGTTGCCCGACGGCACCCTGATTGCGGTCCAGAACGAGCCGTCCGCCGATGCCACCCGTCTGGTGCGGGTGGATCCCTCCCGTCCCCGGGCCCGTCCGGAGGTGATCTTCGAGCCGGAGCCGGGGGTGGTGGTGTCCCACCCGCGCCCCGCACCGGGAGGCGGCGCCGTGGCCGTATCCGCCACCCGCCCGGAGGGGGGACGTAATATCGCCCTGATCGGAATGGACGGCAGCGAAACCTGGATCACCCGCGGCCGCGCCCGCGACGCGGACCCGGCCTTCAGTCCGGACGGCCGTTACCTGCTGTTCTCCTCGGATCGCACCGGCATCTTCAACCTGTTCGCGTGGGACAGCGCCGACGGCTCCCTGTGGCGCATCACCGACGAAATCGGCGGTGCTTTCGCCCCGGAGGTGGATCCATCCGGCGGCACGATCTTCTATACCGGCCTCAACGGCGACGGCTTCGACCAGTACCGCATGCCCTTCGACCCCACCGCCTGGGAGAAAGTGACCGAATCCGACGTCGCCCCGGAGACACCGCCCCTGCCGCCGTTCCCGAAAACCACCGCCACCATTCATCCGGTGGACCGCATCATCCCGCAGGAAGGCGTCTCCCCGTCCGCACCACGCCGCTATTCACCGTTCCCCGCCGTTCTGCCCCACTTCTGGTGGCCATCGATCTACGGCGACAACAACCATGCCTATTATGGTGCCTTCACCCTCGGGGCCGACCCGCTGTTGCGTCACGCCTATGCGGCAGACCTGACCGTAGACTTCAACAACCAGAAATTCGTCGGCTCACTGCTGTATCAGTACGACCGGTTTTGGCCGACCATTTCGTTTCTGGCCTCCCGTCTGGAATCGGGAACCACCTACGACGCCCTGGTGCCCGGTCAGGTGCATAGCAGGACGTTTGAGGACAATCTGGCGCTGGCGATCGCATTTCCATGGAGGCGAGTAAACCAGCAGGCAACCCTGCAACTCGGAGCCGAGACCGAAAGGCAATTTAATGAGGTTGTGTGCTCCGCTCCTTGTGCGGCAACCCCGCCCCCAGCATTCGAAAACCGATACCTGCTCGGCCTGATCGCCTGGAGCAACGCACAGCGCTACGGTCTGGGCATCAGTCGCACCGATGGCCGCACCCTGATCGCCGCGCACAAGGAGTCGCGCACCGGCTTCGGTGGCGATTTTAACGGCGCCGTCAGCCGCGCCACCTGGGACGAGTATCTTCCCCTCGGTCATGGTGGCCACGTGCTGCACGCGCGGGGCATCACGGGCGAAGCCGATACCGCCGTGCCCTTTCGCGCCGGTGGTGTCCCCGGTTTCGTGGACGACCCCTACGACCGGGCCATCCCGGTGCGCGGGCAGCGCAAGCGGGCCCTCACCGGCGGCACCGGCATGGTGGCCGGTACCCTGGAATACCGCTTTCCCTTCGCCCTGCCGGAAAAGGGCGGCGGTACCATGCCGCTGTTTCTGGAAAAACTGCACGGTCGCCTATTTTACGACACCGCGCGCCTGTACGACAGTGTGAACGGTTGGAAAGGGGTGAACGGATCGGGAATCGAAATCGGTTTCGATACGGTTTTCGCCTATTACATTCCGATCACGTTCCTGGCAGGCTACGCCAACGGGAATGGTGTCACCGGAGAGGACCAGGTCTATCTGCGCGTATCCTTGGGCGAGTGAACGCGCTGCACCGGGGATCTCCGGGCGTCGATACACACCGATGGGCGGAAATCCCCGCAGCGTGTGACACAACACCCCGAGATTTGCACCTGCGCAACGCCCGGCGGGATTCTATAATGCCCCCATTATCGAATCCGCGAGAGGGAGTCCCATATCATGTCCAAGAGCATTGCCATCATCGGCGCATCGTCCAACCGCAGCAAATTCGGCAACAAGGCCGTGCGCGCCTGGGTGCAGGCCGGATACACCGTCTACCCGATCAATCCCAAGGACGATACCATCGAGGGCCTGAAGGTCTACCGCTCCGTGGCCGATCTGCCGGAGACCCCGGACTATGCCAATCTCTACGTTCCCCCGGCGGTCGGCCTGAAGCTGCTGGATGACATTGCCGCCAAGGGCATCAAGGAAGTGTTCGCCAATCCCGGCGCCGACAGCGAGGCGATGGTCATTCGCGGCAACGAACTGGGCCTCGACGTGATGCGTGCCTGTTCGATCGTAGCAACGGGAAAGACGCCGATGGATTTTCCCGACTCCTAGGCGGAGGGCCATATCGCTTCGCGGGAGAGTGAGACCTAGGCGGTCAACTCCCCCCTCACCACCGTCACACACTCCCCGCCCAGCTTCACCCGGTCCCCTTCCAGCCTGATCCGCACGGTGCCGCCGCGTTTGGAGCACTGGTAGCCGGTCAATTCTGTTTTATTCAGCCGTTTCCCCCAAAATGGCCCCAAAGCGCAGTGGGCGGAGCCGGTTACCGGGTCTTCATCAATCCCCGCCGCGGGGGCGAAAAAGCGGGAGACGAAATCGACCCCCGGCTCGTCCCCTTCCGCCGTGACGATCAGCCCGCGTGCCTTCACCCGCGCCAACATGCGAAAGTCGGGCTGTAACTCCCGCACCTGCTGGGCGGTGGGCAGCTCCAGCAACCAGTCCATGCGGTTCTTGCCGGTATAGATGGCGCGCACGCCACCCAGCGAACGTTCCAGTTCCGGGGGCGGCGGGGCCAATTGAAGGGGCTTGGAGGGAAAGTCGAGCCAGATCATCCCCCCCTCCCCGCGCTCCGCCGTCAGCCGCCCGCTGCGGGTCTCGAAGGATAATACCGGAGCCTCCGTGAGGCCCTCGCTCCACAGCACGTGGGAGGCGGCAAGCGTGGCGTGGCCGCACAGGTCCACCTCCACCGCCGGGGTGAACCAGCGCAGGCGGAAGGCATCATCTTCCTGCCATAAAAAAGCGGTTTCGGAAAGGTTCATCTCCGCCGCCACGGCCTGCATCCATGCCTCGTCGGCGGGGCCTTCCAGGGGGCAGATGGCCGCAGGGTTGCCGCCGAACGGTTTGTGGGTGAAAGCATCCGCCGTATAGATCCGCGTGCTCACAAGGGGCTCCTCTAGGGAAGGTCGAACAGCAAGACTTCGGCGCGGACGTCCGTGCCCACCTGGATGTCCGGGGCATCGGGAATCGCCGCCCCGTCCCCTTCGTCCATGGGATGGCCGTTCACGGTGGCGGTGCCGGTGGCCACGTGGACGTACACATTGCGGCCCGGCTCCGGCGCGTGGATGCGGGTGTCGTTTTCCAGAACGGTCACGTAGATGCACGCATCCTGATGCATGGGCACCGAGCCGTTGCGCCCGTCCGGCGAGGCGATCAGGCACCAGCGGCCTTCCCGGTCCCCTTCCGGGAAATAGGCATCCCCGTAACGCGGCGTGTGGTTTCCGGCATCGGGAAGGATCCATATCTGGAAAAAATGCAGGCCGTTCCGGTCCGAGGCGTTGAACTCGCTGTGGGTGATGCCGGTTCCCGCGCTCATGTACTGCACGCCGCCACGGGTCAGCGTGTTGCCGTTGCCCATGCTGTCCTGGTGACGCAGGTGGCCTTCGAGGACATAGCTCACGATCTCCATGTCCCGGTGGCCGTGGTTTGGAAACCCGCCCCCGGAGGCCACCCGGTCGTCGTTGAGCACCCGCAGTACCGAAAAGCCGTTGCGCTGCGGATCGTAATACCCGCCAAAGGAAAAACTGTGGCGGCTGTCCAGCCAGCCCAGATCCGTATGGCCGCGCTCGGCGGCCCTAAAAATATGCATTTCCCCCCTTTCTATTCTCGGCCCGGCGGCATGCGCACCCCGTCCAGGCTGACCACCTCGGCTTCCCCCACCACCTCGGCCCGGTGCTCCACGCCACCGGGCACCGCCAGCATGTCGCCCGGCTCCAGCACCACGCTGTGCCCCCCCATGGTCATGCGGAAACGGCCGGAAACCACACCCTCCAGCTTGTCCTCCCCGTGGGTGTGCTCCGAAAAAATGGTGCCCGGCGGATACACGTAGTGCGATACCGCAAACCCGCGCTCCGCCATCACCCGCCGCATGGCGTCTTCGGAAAACGGCCCGTTGTCCGCCTCGTTCCACGCTTCAATCTGAACTTCCATCCGCCTCTCCCGAACTGATGGCTGTTTAACGGTCTCCCAGTATGCCACCATTTACTCCCGATGGACGACCGTATCCCCCAGTTGAAAGCCGCCCTCGCCACCGTCATGCGGCGCGATCGCACCCGCCTGATGCGGCGCCTGGAGCAGGCCGTCACGCGTCTGAAGCGCGAACAGCCCGCCGACCGCATGCTGGAGGGCATCGCCGCCGACCTGAAAGCCTCCGCCGACCTGCGCCAGTGGCGGGCGGACCACCTGCCCAAACCGGAATTTCCCGACAACCTGCCGGTGGCGGCCCGGCGGGACGACATCGCCGCCGCGCTGGCCGAAAACCAGGTGATCGTGGTGGCGGGGGAAACCGGCTCCGGAAAAACCACCCAGTTGCCCAAAATCTGTCTGGCCGCCGGACGCGGCGTGGAGGGCATGATCGGCCACACTCAGCCGCGGCGCATCGCCGCGCGTTCGCTGGCGGCCCGCATCGGTGAGGAACTGGGCGATCCCGCCGGTACCACCGTGGGCCACAAGGTGCGCTTTGCCGACCACACCCGTCCGGAGACCTTCGTCAAGGTCATGACCGACGGCATCCTGCTGGCGGAAGCACGCTCGGACCGGCTGCTGGCCGCCTACGACACCATCATCGTGGACGAGGCCCACGAGCGCAGCCTGAACATCGACTTCCTGCTCGGCTACCTCAAAAACCTGCTGCCCCGGCGCCCCGACCTGAAGGTGATCGTCACCAGCGCCACCATCGATACCGCCCGCTTCGCCGAGCACTTCAACGCCCCGGTGGTGGAAGTGACCGGTCGCACCTACCCGGTGGAGGTGCGTTACCGGCCGCTGGAGGGAGACGACGGGACCACGGACATGGCCACCGGCATCCTCAACGCAGTAGACGAAATCGCCGCCGAATCCACCGATGGCGACATGCTGGTGTTCCTGCCCGGCGAGCGCGACATCCGCGAAACCGCCGACGCGTTGCGAAAGCACCACCCGGAGCACACGGAGATCGTTCCCCTGTACGCCCGCCTGTCGGCCTCGGAGCAGGCGCGGGTGTTCCACCCCGGGTCCAAACGGCGCATCGTGCTGGCCACAAACGTGGCGGAAACCAGCCTTACCGTGCCGCGCATCCACTATGTGATCGACCCGGGCACGGCACGCATCAGCCGCTACAGCCCCCGCGCCCGGGTGCAGCGGCTGCCCATCGAAAAAATATCCCAGGCCAGCGCCAACCAGCGCAAGGGGCGCTGCGGCCGCATTGCCAGCGGCGTCTGCATCCGCCTTTACTCGGGCGAGGATTTCGCCAAACGGGACGAATTCACCGAACCGGAAATTCGCCGCACCAATCTGGCCGCCGTGATCCTGCGCATGCTGGAACTGAATCTGGGCGACATCGGAGAATTTCCCTTTGTGGAGCCGCCGGACCGGCGCCAGATTGCCGACGGCTACGCCCTGCTGTCCGAACTGGGGGCCGTGGACGGTCGCCGGGAACTCACCCCGATGGGGCGGCGCATGGCCGGGTTCCACGTGGATCCACGTCTGGCGCGCATGATCCTGGCGGCCGATCAGTACCACGCCCTGCGCGAGATGCTGGTAATCACTGCCTTCCTGTCGGTGCAGGACCCCCGGGAGCGCCCCGCCGATCAGCGCACCAAGGCCGATCAGGCCCACGCCAAATGGAAGCACGAGCGCTCCGATTTCATGGCCGCACTGAACCTGTGGGACTGGTATCACGAGCAGGCCCGCCACCTGTCCCAGAGCAAGCTGCGCAAGCTGTGCAAGGAGAGCTTCCTCTCGTTCATCCGCATGCGGGAATGGCACGATCTGGAGCGGGAGCTTGCGAACCAGGTCAAGGAGATGGGTCTGCGTCCAAACCAGGAACCGGCCACCTACGACGAGATTCACAAGTCCCTCCTTTCCGGCCTGCTGGGCCACATGGGACTGCGGGAGGAAAAACGCGAATACCGGGCCGCCCGCGACGGACGGTTTCTGCTGTTTCCCGGCTCCGGGCTGATCAAGGGCAACAAGAGCGGAACGCCCCCCTGGCTGATGGCCGCGGAAGTGGTGGAGACCGAGCAGCGCTATGCCCGCACCTGCGCCGCCATCCAGCCCGAATGGGCGGTGGAGGTGGGCGATCATCTGGTCAAGCGCAGCTGGTCCGACCCGCGTTGGGAAAAGAAACGCGGCGCCGTGGTGGCCACCGAGCGGGCCACCCTCTACGGCCTTCCGGTGCAGCCGGGCAAGACGGTTCAATACGGACACGTGAACCCCGGGGAAGCGCGGGAATGGTTCATCCGCGCCGCGCTGATTCCGGGCGAGTTGAACAGTCCGGCGCCGTTCCTGGCCCATAACCGGGGGGTTCTGGAACAACTGGAGGAGGCCACCGCCAAGAGCCGGGACCGGGGCCTGGGGGTGGACCCGGAGCGCCTGTTCGCCTTTTTCGATGCCCGCCTGCCGGCGGGCATTTCCGACATCCGCGCCTTCGACCGCTGGCGCAAGGAGGCGGAGCGCAAGGAGCCGCGCCTGCTGTATCTGGATGCGGACGATCTGGGGGCCCGGGACGCCCTGCCCCCGGACCTGTTTCCGGATCATCTGGACGTGGCCGGGCAGTCGTTGCCGCTGTCGTACCGCTTCCGTCTGGGCCACCCGAAGGACGGGGTTACCGTCACCGTGCCGCTGGCCATGCTTGGCGGCCTGACGCCGGAAGCCTTTGGCTGGCTGGTGCCGGGGCTGCTGCGCGACAAGGTGGGGCACCTGCTGCGCACTCTGCCCAAGCAATACCGCAAGCGGTTCATGCCATGGCCCCACTGGGCGGGGCGCTTTGCGGACGCGGTCCCACCCGGAGGCGACCTGATCGCCACGCTCACCGGCTGGTTGCAGGCGGAATCGCGGGTTACCGTGCCCGCCGACGGCTGGGACGTGTCCAAACTGCCGGAACACCTGAAAATGCGCTTCCGGGTGGTGGATACCGGTGGCAGAGAATTGGCCGCCGGGCGCGACCTGGGCGACCTTCAGGAGCACCTGGGGGGTGCCGCGCGCACGGATTTCCGAAAACTGCCCAAGGGGCGTTTCGAGAAAAGCGGGCTCACCGAATGGGCGGACGACCTGCCGGAACAGGTGGCCCTGAGCGAGGGGGTGACCGGCTTTCCCGCACTCACCGACGAGGGGGCCTCGGTGGCGGTGCGCCTGTATGGCAGCGCCGCCGAGGCCGACGCCCACCACCGGCGCGGCCTGCTCAAGCTGGCCGAATTGCAGATGGGCAAGGCGTTCCGCCAACTCACCCGTGCCGCCGTGCCGCAGAATGCCGCGCTGCAATACGCGGCCCTGGGCGGCCCCGTCGATCTGCGCGGAGATGCCCTGAACGCGGCGCTGGAGCACCTGTTTCAGGTGGAAAAGGGAATTCGCGACCGGGCCGCCTTCGAGGCGCGGCTGGACCACGTGCAACGCCACCTGACCGCCACTCTGGCCGAGGCCATCACCTGCGCGGGGGACGCCCTGGCCGAATGGCATCCGGCGGTGACCGCCCTCAAGGCCACCGCCCGTGGTGGCCCCGAAAGCCTCACCGATATCCGCGAGCACCTGTCCGCCCTGATCCATCCCGGATTCGTGTCCGGCACCCCGTTCGCGCGGCTTCCGCACCTGCCGCGTTTTTTAAAGGGAGTGAACGTGCGCATCCGCAAGATGAATGAAAATCCGGCGCGGGACGCGGCCCGGCTGGGCGAACTGCTGCCGCTGCTCAATGCGTGGAGTGGCCGGGTTACGGAATTGAAGGCCGCCGCGCTGGACATTCCACGGGAGGTGGCGGAATTCCGCTGGCTTCTGGAAGAATTGCGCATCTCCCTGTTCGCCCAGGAGATCAAAACCGCCGTTCCGGTGTCGCTGCAACGCCTGACCCGCATGTGGGAGGAGATTTCCCGGTGACCCATTTTGCCGTTCCGCTAACCTTGATTCTGATCACGCTTGTGTCCGCCTGCGCCGGAACTCCCGCGCCGCCACCCGCCGCACCCACGGTACCGCGTGCGGACGTGATCCACCACGAAATCACCGTGCGCCCGGACCCCCTGAGCGGCCGCCTGGCGGTGCGCGACAAACTCACCCTGCCCGCGCGCGTGGCCCGTCCCGGTGAGGGGGTCACCTTTTCGCTGGCGCGGGGGTTGGAAATCACCGCCGCCGTGCCGGGGGTGGAGCGGCAGGACACGGAGGGCACCCTCACCACCGCCGTGTATAAAGGCTGGCCCCAATCCCTGCGCACCATGCACATGGAATACAGCGGCGTCTATCCCGGCACTCCCGGCGAGGAGGGGGTCACCCCCGGCTTTGCCCTGCTGTCCGGCTCGGGGGCGTGGTATCCGCAGTTTTTCGACGCGGACGGCCACCCGGAACCGGTCACCTTCACCCTCACCGCCCTGCTGCCTCCGGACTGGAACGCGGTGTCCCAGGGGGCGGGCCCCCTGCCGCCCGCTCCGGATTTCACCCCGCCGGAGGGGGAACTGTTCGCCGTACGCTGGCAGACCGACCGCCCCCAGGACGAAATCTATCTGGTGGCCGGACCGTTCACCAAGTACGAGCAACCCGGAAATCCGGCCACGGCCCAGGCGTTTCTGCTCACCCCGGACCCCTCCCTGGCGGATCGCTACCTGACCGCCGCCACGGAGTATATGGCCCTCTACAGTGCCCTGATCGCACCCTATCCGTACGAGAAGTTCGCCCTGGTGGAAAACGTGGCGGAAACCGGCTGGGGCATGCCGTCCTTCACCCTGCTGGGGCGCACCGTGATCCGCCTGCCATTTATCGCGCATACCTCCTTCCCCCACGAAATCGTCCACAACTGGTGGGGCAACGGCGTGCAGGTGGATTATGCGCAGGGCAACTGGGCCGAGGGGCTCACCCGTTATCTGGCCGATCACCTGCTGGCGGAAGGCGACGGCAGGGGCGCCGCCTATCGGCGGGACGCGCTGCAAAAGTATGCGGATTTCGTGGCGGTGGACCCGGCGCGGGATTTTCCGCTGGAGCAATTTACCACCCGCGAGGACGAGGCCACTCAGGCGGTGGGTTACGGCAAGGGGATGATGCTGTTCCACATGTTGCGGGTGCAACTTGGGGACGAGGACTTCAAGCGCGCCCTGACCCGCTTCTATGAGGGGTGGCGCTTCCGCCGCGCCTCGTGGGAGAACCTGCGGCACAGCGTGGAACAGACGACGGGCAGACCGCTGAAAGCGATATTCATCCAGTGGCTCACCCGCACCGGCGCGCCGGAACTGGCTCTGGCCGGAGCCGAGGCCATTCCCCCGGACGCCACCACAAAACCAGGGCACGGAGACCAGTTGCGCCTGACCCTGCGCCAGACCCACGCGGGCGCCCCCTACACCCTGTACGTGCCGGTGGGAATTACCGTGGAACACGACCCGGACGTGGTCACCCGTCTGGTGCGCATCGACCGGGCCGAGCAAACGGTGGTCCTGGACCTGCCCTCCCGCCCCCTGCATGTGGCGGTGGACCCGTGGTTCGACCTGTTCCGGACCCTGTCCACCACCGAGGTGCCCGCCGCCCTGTCCGGGTTGTTCGGCTCGGAGGCTCCCCTGTTCGTGCTTCCCTCCGCCGACGGCCCCGAGGCACTGGCCGGGTGGCGCATGCTGGGAGAGGCGTGGAGCGCCCGCTACGGCGGTGAAATCGTGCAGGACGATGCCCTGGACGCCCTGCCAGCCGGTCGCGCCGTGTGGCTCCTGGGCGCACGAAATCGATTTGTGGAGAAGGCGGCCCGCATGCTGATCCCGGAAGGGGTGCTGGTGACCGACGGCGGGGTGCTCACCGACGCGGGCACCTGGGACTTTGGCCGCTACTCCCTGGCCTTCGCCGTGCGTGACACGGCACGGGACGGCGCCCCGCTGGGGTGGCTGACGGCGGAAACGCCGCAGGCGATGGCCGGACTGGCACGCAAGCTGCCCCACTACGGCAAGTACGGCATGCTCGCCTTCTCGGGGCCGGAACCCACCAACGTGATGAAACAGGCCTGGGCCACTCGGGAATCGCCGCTGGCCAGGGGCGTCACGCAGGTGGATGGTGAAGTCTGGCAAGGGGATCCAGCCCGCCAGCCGGAGCGCCCCTGGCTCGCCGCCCGGGAGCCACGCTAACGCCGGTATGGCCCGTGGTCCACCCCTCCCGTCAGCAAATACGGCAGTGGGCCCCGCCCCCACCTAGGGGCTGAAGGGGCCGGTGTAGCCGAAGTGGTAGCCGCCATCCAGGGTGAGGTCTTCCCCGGTAACGAAGCTGGACAGGTCGGAGCAGAAAAACAGGGCGGCGCGGGCGATGTCTTCCGGCTGGGCCAGACGCCGCAGGGGGGTCTGCGCGGCCAAAGCCTTTTGCACGCGGGCCGGGGCGTGCGGGGTTTCCGGGGTGAGGGTGAAGCCCGGGCTGATGGCGTTCACGTTGATGCCCAGTTCCCCCACCTCGTTGGCCAGATCGCGGGCGAACCCCTTGGTGGCGGCCACGGCGGTGGTATAGGCTGAGTAGCCCGGCACCGGGCGCTCCATCATGGCGTTCAGGATAAACACGATGCGCCCCTCACGGCGCAGGATCATCTCTTCCAGCACCGCCTGGGTGGTGTTGAAGGCGCCCTTCAGCATCACCTCAAGCTGGGTTTCATAATCCTCCCAGGTGCGTTGCAGAAAGGGGTGCCGGTCGATGGGGGCGTTGGCGTTGTGGATCAGCGTGTCCACGCGGCCGAACTGCTCCAGGGCGTAATCCATCATGGCGTCCACCGAGCGGCGGCTGGCCACATCCACCGAGTAGGGCATTCCAACCCCCTCCATGGGTTCCAGATCCTTCATCAGGCGGTCGATCACCTCCAGCCGGCGGTTGTAGCCCAGCACCACCCGGGCACCCACCTGCACCAGTTGGCGGGCGATGGCCTCGCCCACCGGGCTGGAGGACCCGGTCAGGATGACCACCCGGTCGCTCAGGTTGATCATGCGGCTGTCCCGCTCCACCGGGGGTGTTTCCGGTGCCCCGCCGGAGGCGCCTCTTCTGCGTGGTCTATCCGACATCCGGTGCAAATCCTCTGCGCAAGGTGTTTTCGGTAACGACGCGCGGCACCAGAAACTGGGGGAGGTACTCCTCCCCGCCGGTCTTGGACCCCGCCCCGGAAAGGCGGAAGCCTCCAAATGGCTGCCGCCCCACCAGGGCGCCCGTGATGCCCCGGTTCACGTACAGGTTACCGACCAGAAGCCGATCCGTCACCTGCTTTACAGCCCGCGGACTGCGGGAATACAGACCGCCGGTCAGGGCATAGTCGCAATCGTTGGCCAGATGAATGGCCTGATCCAGGCTCTCGGCCCGCAGTACGGAGATGATCGGGCCGAACACCTCCTCGCGGGCGATGCGGTGCCCGGCGCGAATGCCGGTAAACACCGCCGGGGCCGCATAACAGCCGCCGGGGGAGTCGCCGATCCACGCCGGGTGCCCTTCCCTGCGGGCCACCTCGAAATAGGCCTCCACCTTGCGCCGGGCGCGGGCATCGACCATGGGGCCGATGCGGCTGTCCGGGTCGTCCGGCGGCCCCACCGGGAGGACGCGCAGGGCAGCGACAAGACGCTCCACCAGCCGGTCGTGGATTGGCGACAGGGCAATCACGCGGGAACAGGCGGAGCATTTCTGGCCCTGATAGCCCAGGGCCGAGTGAATGATGCCCAGCACCGCCTCATCCAGATCGGCGGTTTCGTCCACGATGATGGCGTTCTTGCCGCCCATTTCGGCAATCACCCGCTTGACGGAGTGTGCGCCGGATGTGGAGGCACGCGCGGCGGCCTCGTTGATGGCCAGCCCCACCTCGCGGGACCCGGTGAAGGCGATCAGCGCCACGTCCGGGTGTTCCACCAGGGGGAACCCGGCTTCCGGCCCCATACCGGGCAAAAACTGCAACACCCCATCCGGTACGCCCCCCTCGCGGAATGCAGCCACCAGACGGGACGCGCACACCGGCGAGCGCTCGGAGGGCTTGAACACCACGGGGTTACCGCACACCAGCGCCGCGCCTACCATGCCGCAGGCAATGGCGATGGGGAAGTTCCACGGCGCGATCACGGCCGTCACCCCGCGCGGCAGCCATTCGGCGCGGTTGGACTCCCCGGGCTGGGTGCCGACCCGGCGCGGTTTTGCCAGGCGCTCCATCTGCCAGGCGTAATATTCCAGAAAATCGATGGCCTCGGTCAGGTCCGCGTCCGCATCCCGCCACCCCTTGCCAACCTCGTATACCTCCAGCGCGGCCAAGTCAAACCGGTCACGGCGCAACACCTGCGCGGTGTTGCGAAGCACGGCGGCGCGCTCCGCCACCGGCACCGCCGCCCACTGGTCAAACATGGCCACTGCCCCGGCCACGGCCTGCGCGGCCTGTTCCGGGCCGCAAGCCGCCACCCGGCCCACCCGCTTGCCGTCGGCGGGGTTGAGGGACTCAATCCAGGTCCCGGTCAGCACCGGAATGCCGTCAATCAGCGCCGGGTGGTCCTCCCCCAGCCCCTCCCTGACGGCGGTCAGGGCTCCCTGCATGGCCGCCCGCGCGGCGGGGGTGGAAAAATCCGCCGGCGGCTCGTTGGCGAAGCGGGGGGATTCCTCCCGCGCGGGAGCCGGCGGCATGGGTTCCGGCGGCGGCACAAGCAGTTCGTCCACGTCCTGCCGGTCGCCATACATGCGGCGCAGGACCGAGGTGTTGGCGGTGTTCTCCAGCAGCCGCCGCACCAGATAGGCCATACCGGGCAGAAACGCTCCCACCGGGGCGTAGGCGCGCACCCGGAAACGCTCGGAAACCAGCGCCTTGCGCATGGGCTCGGCCATGCCGTAAATCACCTGAAATTCATAGGCGTCGTCGGCGATGCCCATCTCGCGGGCCCGCGCCACCGCGTGCGCGATGGAGCGCAGGTTGTGGGTGCCGAAGGCCGGATACAGCCACTCGCGCAGTTCCAGCAGGCGGACGGTCATCTGCTCGTAGCACCGGTCGGTATCGTCCTTTTCGGTCCACACCGGCACCTCCCATCCGTTCTGCCGGTGGGTGATGACCTCCTGATCCCAGTAGGCCCCCTTCACCAGCCGCACGGTGATGCGCCGCTCGCTGCGCCGGGCCCACTCGGCCAACTCTTCCAGGTCGTCCGGAGCGGATTTCAGATAGGACTGCAGCACCACCCCGCAGGAGGGGCCGGGGGCAAACTCCCCCTCTTCCACCAGGGTGCGGAAGGCGTGCAGGGTAAGGTCCTTGAGCGCGTGGTTCTCCATGTCCACCTGTACGTGGGCCCCCGCCTCCCGCGCGGCGCGGAAGATGGGCCGCAACGCCTCCCGGGCCCGGTGCAGGGAGGGGTCCCACGCCATGGGATCCAGCAGCGGCTCCAGGGCGGACAACTTGACCGAGACATTGGCACGCGGCGCCGGTCCCCCATCGTCGCTCAACAGGGGGTGTTCCGGCCAGGAGGCGGTTTCCTGAGCCAGCGTGGCAATCAGTTCCAGATACCGTTCCCCGCAGGCATCGGCCTCCTCCCGACTGACGGTCACCTCCCCCAGCAGGTCCACGCTGCACGCACAGCCACTGTTCCACAGGGCTTTGAGGGGCTTGAGCGCCTTGTGCACGGTTTCCCCGGCGATAAACTGGGAAGCCAGTTCCCCCACCTGCTTGCGCAACACCCGTGCCGCCACCTTGCGGAACGGGCCGCCCCGGCTGAGGGTGCGTGCCCCCCATCCGAGCACGTCGGCGCTGTCACCCAGGGGTTCAAAATACTCCCGCGCCAGACGCATGGCGCGCTCGTCGTCGGAAACCGCCGGGAGCACGTCCACAAAGCGGAACAAGGCCACGCGAAAGGCGTCGTTTTCCATGGCGCGGGCGATGATGCGCCCCTTCCACTCGGCAGGGGAAAACAACCCCGGCTGCTCGGCGCCCATATGCCGCGCAATGGCGTGGCCGATACGGGTAACCGCCTCCTGAAGCGGCTGGTTTCCCTCGCTGGCGCCCATCAGAATTCCACGCCGAGCTGGTTGGTGACGGTGGTGTCAGTGGTACGCACACCGGTGGGCGGTTCGCCATCGTGGCGCATGGTAAAGGCGATTTTGAAGTGCAGGCTCCGCGCCACCGGCAGCAGCAGGGTGGCTTGCGCCAGAAGCCGCACGTCCTTCGGTTCGCCAAAACGCGGTTGGGCATAGAACGTGCCGGACAAGCGGTTCGTGCCCCAACTGTGGGAAAGGGACAGGTAACTGCTCATACGCACGGCCTCCGGGCTCCGGTCGTCAGGCCCGCCAAGGGGAACGTCCAGCCGCTCCCCCTCCCACATGGCAGCCAGACCGAAAAAGGCGTGCTGGACCCTTCCCTGCGGCGTGGAACGGTCCAGCAGCGTGAAGCGCGGGCCGGTTCCGGCCAGGGTGCGGGCATCCAGCAGGGCAAAGGAATCGTATTCGTGCTGGGCGAACACCTCCCAGCCCACATGGCGGGACAGGTGGCGCGTCCAGCGGGCATGCGCGAACCCCCGATCGGCAATCTCCTGCGCGCGCTGCTTGCTGCGGGTAACGTCGGTGGCCACCAGCACAGTACGAATGCGGGTGTTATGCGCCAGATTCATCGCGGCGCCCCAGGTACTCAGGTCCGAATTGCCGGTACGATTGGAGAGGGAGAACTCCAGCGAACCGGACAACCCCTCCCCGTCGGAGCGGAGTGCTTCGGTATTGACCTGGGCGTGGGCGGGCAGCGCGCACATCAGCACCGCGATGACGAACAGGCGTTTCATGCCTTGATGATACGGGTCAGGGGGCCTCGTGGGAAGCGCCCTCCTGCTCCGGTGCCGGAGGTTGGGAGGGGTATACGGCGAGGGCCACGGCAATCAGCGCATAGCCGGCGGCAATGGCCCACGGCAGATTGGAACCGGCCTGTCCCGGCAGGAACAGGCGCCCGTCCTCGAACGGGGAATGAATCAGCCCGATCACGGTAAACACCGCCGCCAGCGCGGCAAACACCGCCCCCTCGCGAAAGCGGCGGTCGATGATCGCGGTAAGCAACGAGGCCCAGATCATGGCCGTGAGAATAAACCCGTTGGCCAGCACCAGCACGGTCTGATAGGTGCCCAGCAACTGTCCGCTCAGGTCGGCCATGCCCTTGCCCACTCCGGCCAGGGTCTGCTTCATCTGGATCAGCACCAGATCGGCGACGATGGGGATGAAGGCGAGCGCCACCGCGTCATAGTGGCGGCGCGGGGTGACGCGAAAGCCCTGGGAGGCGATTTCCAGCCCGATGAACACCAGAATCGGCGCCACCGCGGCCACCGGCAGCAGGTCCACGAAAATCGCCAGATAGCCGAACACCCCGCCGAAGCCGATGAACAGCGCCGTGGCCAGGGTAAACCCGACCCCAGCGCCCATCTTTTTGTAGGCCGGGTGGCCGATGTACGGGGTGGTCTGCACCACCCCCCCGAACAGCCCCACGGCCAGGGTGGACAGGCCGTCCACGGTGATGATTGCACGGGAGGAATAGTGATCCCCGGCGGCGGCGGCGGATTCGGTGACATCCACGGCGCTGACCAGCACCGTCAGGGCGAAGGGAATGGCAATGGGCAGATACGGCCCCACATAGGCCAGACCCTCCAGAAACCCGAAGGTGGGCAGCGGCGGGGCAAACAGCAGGGCGTGCCCGCCCCCGCCCCCGTGGGCGGCCCCCACGGTAAGGCCCAGTCCCTTGAGCACATAGAACAGGGTGGTGCCCGCCAGCACCGCCGCAAACGCGCCGGGAAAGCCACCCGGCAGACGCACGCGGCCCACCAGGGTGAACAGCACGATGCCCAGCGACACAAGGCCCACCAGCGGCTCCGCGAAGATATGCAGGGACGGCAGAAAGCCGATCAGCAGCAGCGCCACACCGGCAATGGGACCGAGCAGCCCCGCGCGCGGCACGTGGCGGTGGATGAACGGCCCGGCCATGGCCCCGAGCAGCTTGGCCAGCCCGCACAGAACGATGATCGCCACCGAAACCTTCCACGCTACATGGGCATCGCCCAGCACCAGATAGGCGGGGCCGGTGATGCCGAAGGTGAACGCGAACAGGGACGGGGTATCAATGCCCAGCGGCATGGCGGTCCGGTCGCCACGCCCCTCGGCCGTGTCCATGCGCCAGGCCATGCGCGTGAACAGCAGGTTGCCCAGCAGCACGCCCATGGCCGCGCCGGGGATCATCCGTTGCAGCACCAGATCGGACGGAAACTGAAATACCCCCACCAGAATGGCGGCCATCAGCACCAGCTGGGTCATGTTGTCGAGCATCAGGCCGAAGAACGCGTTGGCGTCTCCGGGTCGGAACAGGCGGGGCCCCGTGCGGGGGGTGGCGGTTACGGACATGTCATATCAAGAGGAAAAGCGGATCAATTGATTCCGTACAGTTTTACCTCGAAAACCAGGGTGGCGTTGGGGGGGATCACCCCCGGAATGCCCTTCTCACCGTAGGCCAGTTCCGGCGGTATGGTCAAGCGCCGCACACCGCCGATGCGCATACCGACAATGCCCTGGTCCCACCCCTCGATGACACTCCCCGCCCCCAGTCGGAACACCATGGGGCGCACCCGGTTTCTGGAGGAGTCGAACACGGTGCCGTCGATCAGCCAGCCGGTGTAATGGACGGACACAGTCTTCCCCAGGCGCGCCTCGGCGCCTTCACCCTCTTCCATATCCAGGATGATCACCTTGGGCGGCAGACCCGCCTGCCCTGCCGCATGCACCGCTCCGGTGCCCAGCGTGAATAGGGCGACCGCAAAAATCACCAACCAAGCCTGATTGCGCATTGTCCGGGCGCTCCTTTTGAATGCCGCCGAATCCAGACTCCCCATACCGGCGGCGGGTATCATATCGGCTATGCACACGAATTGCACGCCGGAAACCATACACCCCCCCCACGCCCCATCCCGGGTGGCGCTGGGGACCTGGGCCCTGGCGGGGGACGGACCGTGGGGGTACGGCCCGGTGGCCGAGGGGGCGCTGGACGACACCGTGCGCGCCGCCCTGGACGCGGGCTGCCGCTGGGTGGATACGGCGGGCATGTTCGGCAATGGCGGCGTCGAGTCCCGTCTGGGTGCGCTCCTTGCGCACCATCCGCAGGTGGCGGTCACCACCCGGGTCGGGGTGGGAACCCGCCACAACCATCCGGCGGCGGACTTTTCCGCCCGGGTGGTGCTGGAGGGGTGCCGGGTAGCGGCGCAGCGGCTGACCCGCCCGCCGGAAACCGTCCTGCTGCATACCCCGTCCACCGGCGTGCTGAAGGACCGGATCGCCATGCGCGCCCTGATAGAGGCCCGCGATGCGGGGCTGTGCCGGACCATTGGCGCCAGCGTGTTCGAGCCGGAACAGGCGCATATCGCCATGGACGTGGGGGCGCAGGTGATCTGCGTGCCCCACAACCCGGCCAACCGGCAGATGGAGGCGGTAATGGCCGAGGCGGCGCGGAACGGCGTGATCGTGCAGGTGCGGGAGGTGCTCCACAACGGCCGCCTGACCGGCTCCCCCAGGAATCCGCACACCTTCGCCCGCCACGATGTGCGCCGTCAGTGGCCCCCGCGCATGCTGGACGCCCTGGACGGCATCCGCGCGCGAATCGCCGCTGCGTGCCCGGAATACGGGGTGACCGCCGCGGTAATCGGCTATGCCCTGGGGCGCCCTTCCGTGTCCCGGGTGGTGGTGGGATGCCGCAGCCCGGAGCAGGCGCGGGCCGCGTTTGCCGCCCGGCCCCTGGACGCCCCCTTTCGGGTCCGGCTGGAAGCGGCGCTGTATGGTCCGCCCGCTGGCAGGGAGCGTGGCGCGGTGGTGGATAAACCCTAGTCCTCCCGCCCCGGCGGTCCGTCCCCCTCCCAGGAACAGGCATCCTCGATGGCCTCCAGTTCCTCATCGTCGAAGCCGTAATAGTGCCCCACCTCGTGGATGACCGTGTCCACGATGCAGTCCACCACCGGCTCGTCATATTCCTCGCACCAGGAAAGGATCGGCTGGCGGTACAGGTGAATGGTATCCGGCACGGTGCCGTGGTAATCGCTGCCCCGCTCGGTGATCGGCCAGCCCCGGTAGAGGCCCAAAAGGTCGTAGGGGGTTTCGCACTCCATCTCGGCCTGGGTTTCCTCGTCGGGGAACTCCTCCACCAGAAACACCACGTTCTGAAGCTGGTTTCGGAAGTGGTCCGGCAGGGCGTCGATGGCTGCCGCCACGGCGTCTTCGAACTGCTGCTCGGTCATGCTTCCAGCCAGACCCCCAGCACCTCGCCCGCATCCCGCGATTCGAGCGCCTGCCGCGCCCGGTCGGCGGCCATGAACGGGTCCGGCGACGCCCCCGCCGCCACCAGCCCCAGCGCGGCGGTAAGCACCACGGTGGCGGTGGCCTCCCGCGGCCCTTTTCCGGCCAGCACATCGCGCACCATCCACGCGCCCTGCGCGGCATCCGCCACGTGCATGTGGGTGCGGCTTCCCTCCCCAAACCCCAGCGCGGCCGGGTCGATGGGAATGCCACCCACCGAGCCGTCCGAATGCAGCACCGTGCCCTCCACGGCGGTGAGCGGATTGGCCTCCGCCTCCCCTTCCAGCCCCCGGAAGGCCAGAATGCTGCGGTAGCCGAGCTGGTGCCCGGCACGGGCGAATTTTTCGAAGGTGCGATCGTGGGACAAGCCCACCATCATATGGGGCGCGCCAAACGGGTTCACCAGTCGCCCCATGGTGTGAAAGCAGGACCGCAGCCCCATGCGGTGGCGCAGTTCCAGCATGTCGTGCATGACCGGCGCAAACCGCTCCACCCCCACATAAGCCACCCCCGCCCGCTCCAGATCGGCGGCGGCCTTTTCCGGGGTGGCGTGCGGATCCCCCCCCAGCGCGCTGATGGCGTCCGCCAGGCTCATGCGGTCCATGGGACGGCCGTGGCCGTGCAGCCCCACCGTCACCCCGCAGGCGGAAAGCACGCAGGCGGCGGCGATCAGCGCCGGAAAGGTCTGGCGCTTGCCCGCATAGCTGGGCACGGTGAGTACGGCCGCTGGACCGGGGACGCGGGTCAGGTGGCGGTCGGCCACCCGCACGAAGGCGGTGAGTTCGTCAGCGCTCTCCTCCTTGATGCGCATGGCCACCAGAAAGGCACCCAGCTCAAACGGGTCGGCCTGGCCGGAAAGCACGGCGTCCATGGCGGATTCCGCCTCCTCCACCGTCAAATCCTTGGCCTTGCTCACTCCCCGCCCCACCTGGCCGATGGCATGGGTCAATGCACCCATGTAATTTCCTCCACAAAAGGTGCGCCAGTGTACAACCTGGCGTCGAAACCATGACAGTATGCCGCAGGTTCACCCGGTACGGCCATGCTCCCGGTGCCCACGATCCACCAAACCGTTTTCCTTGCCCTGGAACGGGTTAGCTCCCCCCGTGAGGAATGGCGGGACGATTCCCGGAGAAATCGCCCTGTACGGCACCCGGTTTGCACCGATAGGAAACCGAGGCGCAAGCCGTCAGGGTGAGCCCGGCGCGGGACCACACCCGGAACAAGGGGAGGCGATCATGGGTAACTTTTTTGGACTTCCGGAGCGCATTCCGGTGGAAACCAACCCCCGCCGCAAGCGCCGCCGCCCCCCGCGCGAGCCGGACCCCACGCCGCTGATGGTGTGGGTGCTGGGCGGACTGGCGTTCCTGTTCGCCTTCGGCTTCGCCATCACCTGACCCCCATTCCTGCCCCCATTCCTGCCCCCACGACAGGTGCTCCGCGCACGGCGATAATATTCTGGGGTAATGGAACAGTTTCGGTTGCACGCACGGCTACCAGATGCCGCAGTGCGGTGCGGGCACACCAGACTCAAGACGGGCCGAACGCCTAATCGTCGTTCAGGTGGTGCTCTTCGGAGCGGTCCAGGCGCAGTTGGGCGATCTGTTCGGAAACCAGTCCCAGCAGAAACGTGAGCACGCCGTTGGTAATCAGCAGGGCGCTCATGTTGGTAAAGCGCAGGGAGGTGAAATACGTGTAGCCGTAGTAACCAAGGCCCAGCGCCAGAAACAGGCCCGAGATGGGCAGGAACACCCGCAGGGGGGAAAACAGGGTGCTGATCTTGAGCATGATCAGAAAGAAGCGGATCGCATCGCGGAGCGGGCGGATCTTGGATTTGCCCTTGCGGCGGCGCACCTCGATGGGCTCGTAATTCACCGAATAGCCGGCGCGAATGGTGGCCAGCGTGATGGTGGACGGGCTGGAAAACGTGTTCGGCAGCAGGTAGGCAAACTGCTTGGCCAGCCGCCCGCGGATGGCGCGAAAACCGCTGGTCAGGTCCTCGATCTTCTTCTTGGCCAGGTAGGTGGCAAAGGTATTGAAAATACGGTTCGCCACGTCCCGGTGCAGGTCGGTGTCCGACTTGGAGGTGCGGGCGCCCACCACCATGTGGAAGGTTCCCAGCCCTTCCAGCAGGCGGGGCAGGTCCTGTGGATCGTGCTGGCCGTCGCCATCCATGATGACGATGTTTTTGCCGTGGGCGGCGCGGATGCCGGTTTTCCAGGCGGCGCCGTTGCCGATGTTGTAGGCGTGGCGCACCACCCGCGCACCGGCCTTTTCGGCAATAGGCACGGTGTCGTCGGTGGAGCCGTCGTCCACCACCACCACCTCGGCGCGGTCGCCCATCACCTCGATGATTTCCTTCACCACCGGGCCGATGTTCATCTCCTCGTTGTAACAGGGGATGACGATGGAGACTTCGGGTATCTGCTTGCGGTCGTTCAAGGGATCATCTCAGGACGGTTGATTATAATTCCAGCTCCCCGCCCCAATGCTCGATCCCGTGCTCGGAAGCGATGCGGCGGCAATAGGCGGCATACAGGCTGCGTGTGACCGGCCCGGGCTGGCCGTTTCCGATCTGGTTGCCGTCCAGAAACGTCACCGGCATGACCTCCCAGCCGGTGCCGGTGATGAACAGTTCGTCGGCGGCCACCAGACGGCCCGCGGCAACCGGTTTTTCCTCCACCTGCACGCCCCCGGCACGGGCCAGTTCCAGCACCACGGCACGGGTCACGCCGGGCAGGATATCGCCTTCCGGCGGGGTGATCAGGGTGCCGCCCCACACGCCGAACACGTTGCTCACGCTGCCTTCGGCCACAAAGCCCTTGCCGTTGAGCATGATGGCCTCGTCGGCTCCCCGTTCACGGGCCTGACGCAGGGCCAGCACGTTGGACATGTAGCTCAGGCACTTGATTTCGGGATTCAGGTGGTCGTGGGAGCGGGTACGCACGTCCACCAGCGCGCAGGTGATACCCCGTTCCCAGTCGGCGGGGCCCCGTGGCGGAACCGGACGCGGAAACACCAGCACCGTGGGCGGCCCGTTGGAATGCCCCACCAGCGCCGGACCGGCCCCCCGGCTGATGGTCACCCGCAGGATCGCGTCGGAAATGCCGTTGGCGCGCACCACCTCATCCAGAATCGCATCCCAGCCGTCCTTTTCGAACGGCAGGTCGATGTCGGTCACCTGGGCCGAATGGGCCAGACGTTCGAAATGGGCGGACGACTCGAACACCCGGCCGCCGTAGGCACGCACGGTCTCAAATACCCCGTCACCGAACAGAAAGCCGTGGTCGAAGGGCGAGATGCGCGCGTCGTTGGCGCGCATCAGCTTGCCGTTCAGGTAAACGGCCGGGTTCTCGGCCCACGCGGTCATCGTCCGCCCCCTGCGGTCATCGCCTGTTTCCGGGTGTCCATCGCCTGCAAGGCGGAGCGCATGGCCTGGGCCTTGTACAGGGTCTCGTCGTATTCCGCCTGCGGATCCGAGTCGGCCACGATGCCGGCCCCGGTCTGGAAATGGGCCATCCCGTCCTGCATCAGAATGGTACGGATCAGGATGTTCAGGTCCATATCCCCTCCCGCCGACAGGTACCCGGCGGAACCGGTATACATGCCTCGCCGGACCGGCTCCAGTTCCTCGATGATCTCCATGCAGCGCACCTTGGGGGCGCCGGTGATGGTGCCGCCGGGAAATACGGCACGCAGTACCTTCACCAGATCCTGCCCCGGCCCCAGGGTTCCCTCCACGTTGGAGACGATGTGCATCACGTGGGAGTAATACTCGGCGGTCATGAACTGGTCCACCCGCACGCTGCCGTAGTCGCACACCCGGCCCAGATCGTTGCGCATCAGGTCCACCAGCATCACGTGCTCGGCCCGCTCCTTGGGGCTGGCGAACAGGTCCTGGCGGTTGCCCCGGTCGCCGTCCGCGTCGGTGCCGCGGGGGCGGGTTCCGGCAATGGGCCGTCCGCTCACCCGATCCCCCTGCACCGCCACCAGCCGCTCCGGTGAGGAACTGACCACCTGATAGGCGTCCATGTCCAGGTAACAGGCGAAGGGCGACGGGTTGATGCGCGCCAGTTCGGAATACAGGCGCCACGGGTCCACGTTGTCCACCGGGGCGGAAAAACGCTGGGAAAGATTGGCCTGAAAGATGTCGCCACGGGCAATGTATTCCCGGGCGGATTCCACCATGCGGAAAAAGTGCTGGCGGGTCACCCCGGGGGTGATTTCGCCCACCTGCCCGGCGGGCGCGTCGTGGAACGATTCCGGCAGCGGCTCATCCAGACAGCCGAGGGCGGCGCCGATGCGTCCACGTCCCAGGCTGTAGAGCATTTCGCGGGAGTACTCCCGGCGCATCTCCGGCTGGGGCACCCAGGTGACCCACATCTCGTCCGCCCGATGATCCACGGTGACCACCAGTTCGTAGAACCCCAGGTCCATCTCCGGCAGGCCCAGATCGTCCCCGGCAATGGTTGGCAGGCGTTCCAGCTGGCGGGCAAAATCGTAGGAAAACACCCCGCAGGCGCCGCCGAAGAATGGCGGAAACCCTTCCGGACGCGGCGTGTGCCATTCGGACAGCAGGGTGCGCAGGGTACGCAGGGGGGAATCCGGCGACAGCCGCGCCGTTCCGTTTTCCCGCTCCAACACCGCGCCGCCCTGGTACACGCGCAGGGTGAGGACCGGATCGCCCCCCAGAAAGCTGCGCGCCTCGGCCCCTTCGGCGGTGCGTGCGCTCTCCAGCAGAAACGGCCGTTTCATCGGCGCCAGCCGTTCCAGCAGGCGGCGTGGTGAACGGCCTTCCAGGGGAATGCATGCGCCAACCGCCCAGGAAGCCCCGGGCTCCAGGTACGCGTTTCGGCTCGGGGTCCAGCGCGGTTGCAAACGGATACTCACAAAAAAAGGGAATGGGAGCAGTCCCATCGGCCCGTGCCCAAAAGGGAATGATACGGAGCCGGGGAGGCAAGGAGCAAGCGGCGATTCACCGGGTGCACCGCCTGCCCCCGGGGGGCGAAGGGCCTATCCGGCCAGTACCGGGACCGGAATGCTCATGACCACCACCAGCAGTACGGCCCCCAGCCAGGTCAACAGATCCTCGGATGTCACGACGCAATCTCCATATTTTTTTGTTTCGGGCCGGAAAGAGCACTCCGCCGATGCAGCAAACGCACATCGGTTTCGGCAAAGGAAAACCGCGGTGTGTGCAACACCGCCTCGGGAATCAGGCTGGAAGTGGCGCTTGCCGGGTGCAGTTCCCCCTCTCCACCGAACATCAAGGCCGCGTCCACGTCCGACGCGCCCAACGCATCCAGGTCGGCCACCAGGCGCATCCCGGCGGGTTCCATGCTCACCAGCAGGCGCCGGTCATCGGTTTCCACCAGCAGCAGCCGCCGGCCATGGCCCACGTTCAATTCCGAGCGCACCTTCAAATTGCCGATGCCCCGACTCCGGCGGCGGGCCAGCAACGACCGGGCCAGCACACCGCCCAGCAGGAACGCCACCAGCACCGCCGCCATGGCGACGATGGCTTCCCGGCTGGGAAGGTTGTTCCGCAGATCGGCCGCCAGCGCCATCGGCCCGGAGGCCACCGGCTGCGGCGCGGACTGCACGGCGGACTGGGCAGCATCCATCGGCAGCAGTTCTTGCCCCACGAACAGGCGCAGTCCGCTGTCGGTCATGTCCACCCGGATAGCCCCTTCCAACTGGCGGGCATCAAAGTTGTCGGTTTGCAGGCGCACCACCACCTGCTCCGGTGCAATCTGCCGGGCGATAACCCGCGACAGCAGCGGATGGCGCACGTCGCGCACCTGCCGCGCCCCGTCCATCACCACCGGGGACAGGGTCATCTGCACCGAGTGGCCGCTGAACGAAAGCTGGTAATCCGCTTCCCCGGAAAGACCGAAACCGATCTCCAGCACCGCGTCCCGCTCCACAACGGCGATGGACGAAAGGTGCACCGGCATGGCCGCATCGGCCAGCGTGGGCGCCAGCATCAGCAGACTTAAAAAAATTCCCCGTACCATTCCCCGTTTTTTGTCCATGGCATTCCGCTTTCGGACCTCCCTCGCTGCATCCCACCGATTTCGCCCCGACGGGCGCTAACTCCGTGCCGATAAAGGGACGGCACTTCCGTGACAGGCTATAAAAGCAACATACGTGCCACGTGACAGGAAATCCGAACAACCGCACATTTTCACGGGGTTGTCTCAAATCGTAATGGGTGGAGACCCCAGCCAACGGCAGTCCGGTGCCAATCGGTGTCGCATGTTTGACGGTAGTGGAATAAACAGGGGACGGTGGCCATGGGTTGGCGGGCAGCAGCCGGAACCGATCCTCTCCCTGGGCGCGGGCTCCCCTTCCCGCCAACCCGCCCTTGTGCCCGGTTCCGGCCGCCCCCGATCGGGCGGATTCCCGCCCGAGGGAAGGTCCGCGCCGGCGCAGCCTGTCCCCTCGACAGCCACGCCGGCCCGGAAACGAATCGCCCCGCGGGCCGACTCGCTCCCCATTTCCCTCCACGCCCGAATACGATTGCAAACTCTGTGCACTTGGCGCGCATTTTTTCAGCGCACCCGCCCTCCTCGTGGCCAACCCGGCTGTAAATGCCCTTTAATCCGTCAGGTTAGCCCCTGATTCTTGTCTGAAATTTTTTTTAACCCGGCCGCCATCGAAGCCCGCGCCGTGGGTTTTGGCGCTATTGTCGCCAGGTGGATGCGTCAGCCCCATGGCGGCGGATGCCGGGATGGTGACGCTGCCAGGACAAAAAAAACGGGGCACCCCTCGGGGTGCCCCATTTGGTCGGAACGGGATCGGGGATTTATTGATTCAGGGAAGACCCGGCCTGGGCCTCGCGCAGCCGCGCCTTGGGGTGGTAACGCTCCTCCAGGCCCCGCTTCTTGATCTTTTCCACCAGGGTGGTTCGGTTCAGCCCCAGCATCTGCGCGGCCCGGTTCTTGACCCAACTGGAGCGTTCCAGCGCTTGCAGGATCAGGGCGTCCTCGAATTCGGAGACGGTTTTGTCAAAGCTCAGCCCGTCTTCCGGCAGCACCACGCGCCCAAGGGCTGCGGTCACGTTGCGGTGGCCGATCTTCTCCGGCAGCGCCTCGGGGCCGACGATCCCCTCCCCTTCCAGAATCACGATGCGCTCGATGAGGTTTTCCAGTTCGCGGATGTTGCCCGGCCAGTTGTAGGCCGCCATCAACGCCATGGCATCATCGGTGAACCCTTCCACCTTGCGCCCCTTGTCGCCGTTGAAGCGCTCCAGGAAATGCCGGATCAGCAGGGGCAGGTCCTCGGTGCGCTCGCGCAGGGCGGGCACTTCGATGGGAATCACATTCAGGCGGTAGTACAGATCCTCACGGAACTTTTTCTCGCGCACCATCTGTTCCAGGTTCTGGTTGGTGGCGGCGACGATGCGCACGTCCACGCGAATGGTGCGGTTGCCGCCCACCCGCTCGAACTCGCGCTCCTGAAGGGCGCGCAGCAGCTTGACCTGCAACGAGGGGTGCATCTCCCCCACCTCGTCCAGGAACAGGGTGCCGCCGTGGGCCGCTTCGATGCGCCCCACACGGGTGGCGGAAGCGCCGGTAAAGGAGCCTTTTTCGTGGCCGAACAGCTCGCTTTCCAGCAAATGCTCCGGAATGGCGCCACAGTTGATGGCCACCAGCGGCCGTTCCCGGCGGCTGGAATTGAAATGAATGGTGCGCGCCACCAGCTCCTTGCCGGTGCCCGACTCGCCGGTGATCAGCACCGTGCTGTCGGTATCGGCCACCCGCTCGATCATATGAAAGATGCGCTGGGTGGCGGGAGCTTCGCCGATCATGTTCACGAAGCGGTATTTGCTCTTCAGGGAGCTCTTGAGGGCGGTATTTTCCTCCTTGAGGGCGGAAAACTCCAGGGCCCGGCGCACGGTGATCACCAGTTCGTCCACGTCGAACGGCTTGGCGATGTAGTCGAAGGCACCCGCCTTCATGGCCGCCACCGCGGTTTCCACACTGCCGTAACCGGTCAGCATGATGCCGGGCAGGGACGGCTGGCGGCGAAACACCGACTCCATGAACTCGATGCCGGTCATCCCCGGCATGTTCAGGTCGGTCAAATACAGGTGAAACGGTTCCGCATCCAGGCAGGCAAGGGCGTCCTTTCCGGAAGCGGCGGATACCACCCGGTATCCCTCCTGCTCCAGGATGTAGGTCAAACTCTCACGTACCGTCTCGTCGTCATCGACGACAAGCACGCTGATATCGGGCAGATTCAGCACTTCCCCCATAACGGGTACTCCTTCCCTTCCACCCAGTTACAAACAAACAGTGGGGGCCATAACGCGAAACGCCGCGGGCGCAACAATGCGAAATCCAGACGCCCTCCAGCCACCTTCCCACGTTTACGCTACCAGATGGTTAAACGTAGTGTCAACAATGTGACGGCGGTTATCCATGTTCACGAAATTCCGGCCGCGCTCCGGTAGGCCTCAAAAACGACGCTGTCAAAGCATACAAATACCACCTGCTCCAGCCCCGGATTGTCCACCAGCGCGGCGCGGGCCTCCGCCAGGGCGATGGGCACCGCCCGTTGCACCGGAAAGCGGTAGGCACCGGTGCTGATGGATGGAAACGCCACGGTGCGGATGCCGTGCGCGCGCACCAGCCGAAACACGTTGCGGTAGCAGGAGGCCAGTTGTTCGTCTCCGCCCTGGCCCCCGTGCCACACGGGACCCACGGTGTGAATCACCCAGCGGGCGGGCAGTGCAAATCCGGGAGTGATGCGCGCCTCGCCGGTGGGGCAGCCGCCAATGGCGCGGCACGCCTCCAGCAGTTCCGGCCCCGCGGCCCGGTGGATGGCCCCGTCCACGCCCCCGCCCCCCAGCAACGACGTGTTGGCGGCATTGACGATGGCGTCCACATTCAGCGTGGTAATGTCGCCCCGGACAACCTGGATCCCCATACAGCCCTCCCCGGTGGTGCGCCGCGCACGGCGATAGAATCCGGCCTGTCGGGCGGAACCCGGCGGGACCGGTGTGCGATGGTAGCCGGATTGGGGGGATGGGCGCTACTCGGGGGATTTCCCAGCGCGCGCTTCGAGGCGAGATTTACCGGATCGGCTGTACACCATGACCCGGATCGGTTTTTTCAATATTGGGAGATCGGAGCCGCGGCCGGGGGGGCGAAACCAGTGACTCCGGTCCGGCCCGGTTTCCCCACCCATTCCGAATCCCTTCGTTTGGACTACTGGATGAGGAGGTAGTCGGAGAAGCGGACGGAGCGGTCGATGCGCACGCACCCGCGGCACATGTCGAGTTCGCGTTGCACCTCGTCATCGGTGCAGGCGTCCAGTTCGATGTCCTCGCAGAAGGTGCACAGAAAGGGGGACTCAAGGCTCAGGTCCGGAAGGAATTGCTCGTGTTCGATGTGCATCGGCTCGGCCATATTCGGCTCCCTGTTTTCGGGTCCGCTGGAATCCCCGCTCCGATTTCCTTTTCGGTCCATTTGCCTCTCCACTTGAACCCGCCCGATTTTGCGCGGGGCGGGTTGACACCCCGTTGAGGGGGATTAAATAGTCTGGAACACCCCCGTTTTACGGGAGCACTCAGGAGTTCCATGAGCGACGAGCATTCAGACCGTGCAGCCGATTCGGCCAGCACTCCGCCATTGGACAATGCACAGCCCGTGCCACCCGCAGAGCCGGGTTCCGCCGAGCGTCCCGACCGGGACCGTCCGACCCGGCTGATCCTGCTTCCCAACGGGGGCAGACCCCTTTTCCCGCAGGCGATGGCGCCGTTTTCGGTGACCGACCGGCCCGCCGCCCGGGCCGCCGTGGAAGAGCACAGCGCCATGATCGGACTGGTGCAGACCCGCAATCCGGCGTCGGACGCGGTGACGGCCCTGTCAGAAATCCATCAGGTGGGACTGTGCGCCAAGGTGGTGCGCTGGATGGGCGCGGAGGATGAGGATACGGACGAGGAAACGGAGGCCCCCGCCGAGGATGCCCTGTCCGAACTGCACATGGCCCTGTCCGGCAATGCGGGGGACGTGAATCTGGTGCTGCGCGGCGGGCACCGCTTCGTGGTGGACCGCATCCTCCAGGTGACCCCCTATATCGTGGCCGAGGTGCGCTACCCGGAGGAGTCCCTCAACCTGGACGACCCGCAGACCAAGGCACTGGCCATGGCCCTGATGACCGAGGTGCGCCGTCTGGTCAAACGCAGCCCCCTGTTCGACCGGCAGCAGGGCATGATCACCCCGCCGGTGCCGCTGGAGGAGGCGGGACGCCTGGCCGACATGGCGGTGGTGCTGACCAGCGCCAGCCGGGAGCGGATGCAGGAAATCCTGTCCGAATTCGACGTGCGGGTGCGCCTGGAAAAGGCCTTGGTGCTGGTGAAGGAAGAACTGGAACTGGTGGGCCTTCAGCGCGAAATCCACAGCCGCATCGAAGAGAAGGTCAACAAACAGCAACACGAATTCTTCCTTAAGGAACAACTCAAGACAATAAAGCGCGAACTGGGCATCGCCGCCGATCCGCGCACCCTGGAGGTGAACCGCTTCCGTGACCGGCTGGAAACCCTGGCCTGTCCCGCGGACGTGCGCGGGGTGATCACCGCCGAGTTGGACAAGCTGGAGCTGATCGAACCGGCCAGCCCCGAGTTCAATGTGGGGCGCAACTACCTGGACTGGCTCACCAGCCTGCCGTGGGGAGTGCACGACGACGAGGCGACGGACCTGAAGCGCGCCCGCCGGGTGCTGGATGCGGACCATTTCGGCCTGGAGGACGTGAAGGAACGCATCGTCGAGTACCTGGCCGTGCACCGGCTCAAGCCAAATGGCGTGCGCGGCACCATCCTGTGCCTGACCGGCCCGCCGGGGGTGGGAAAAACCAGTATCGGGCGCAGCATCGCCCGCGCCCTGGGGCGCAAGTTTTTCCGCTTCTCCCTGGGCGGCATGCGCGACGAGGCCGAAATCAAGGGCCACCGCCGCACCTATGTGGGGGCCATGCCGGGCAAGATCACCCAGGCCCTCAAGCGCGTCGGCACCGCCAACCCGGTCATCCTGCTGGACGAAATCGACAAGCTGTCCTCCAGCTACCACGGGGACCCGTCGTCGGCCCTGCTGGAGGTGCTGGACCCGGAACAGAACAGCCAGTTCCTGGACCACTACCTGGACGTGCCGCTGGACCTGTCCCGCGTATTCTTCATCGCCACCGCCAATGTGATGGACACCATCCCGCGCCCGCTGCTGGACCGCATGGAGGTGATCCGCCTGCCGGGCTATGTGGAGGAGGAAAAGCTGTCCATCGCCCGCAAATACCTGGTTCCGCGCCAACTCGACGAGCACGGCCTGAACAAGAACCAGCTCCGCTTCAGCACCCCCGCCCTGCGCGGCCTCACCCGGGGCTGGGCGCGGGAGGCCGGAGTGCGCAAACTGGAGCAACAGATCGCAAAAGTGTGCCGCAAGGTGGCCACCCGTCTGGCCACCGATCCGGACACCTTCGAGCCGGTAAACGTTGCCGGGGCGGCCGACCTGAAACCGCTGCTGGGCGAACCGCGCTTCCGCGAAACCGGCCTGACCGCCAAACGCCTGCCGGGCCACGTGGTGGGACTGGCCTGGACCCGCATGGGCGGCGCGGTGCTGGAGATCGAGGCGATTGCCATCCCCGGCAAAAAAAACGGGTTTAAGCATACCGGGCAGCTGGGCGGCGTGATGGTCGAATCCACGGCCATTGCCCACAGTTATATATCCAGCCGCGTAAACGATTTCGGCATCGACCCGGAGTATTTTTCAAACCACCAGATTCACCTGCACGTGCCCGCCGGGGCCACCCCCAAGGACGGCCCCTCCGCCGGGGTGACCATGGCCACCGCCCTGCTGTCCCTGGCCACCGGCGCCTCCGCCGCCTCCCGCCTGGGCATGACCGGCGAGTTGACCCTCACCGGCCGGGTGCTGCCGGTGGGCGGCATCCGCGAAAAAATCATCGCCGCCCGCCGCCACGGACTGAAAGAGATCATCCTGCCGGCGGAAAACGAACGCGACCTGAAGGAACTTCCGGATTACATCACCCGCGGCATCGCCTTCCATCCGGTGGCCCACTTCGATCAGGTGGTCCCCATCGCCCTGCCCCGGCTGGCGGGGTGACCTATGTTTTATTCATGAGGGACACCGTTTAGTGATTGACTTATTGTTTGTGCCTCGCTATCATTGACTTTTTGCACTGCTGTTGTGTGCATCGTCCGCCGTTGTGAGCCACCACACAGCATGCGCTAACCAAGCGGACCCGGATTGTGCCTCGTCTCACCCTCGTTACCGAAAGCTACCGCCGCTGCCTGGCCAACCGGGAGTTCTACGACCAGTTTTTTCTGGGCCTGAACCGGCGAATTCCCGATGTGTTGCGTTATTTCGAGGATGCGGACATGCGCATCATGCACGGGTTTTTGCGAAAGGCGGTGACCACGTCGCTGATGGAAGCCGCCGGCTCCCCCGCCGCAGCGAAACAACTGGAAAAAGTGCGCCAGATGCACGGCCAGGGACAACTGGACATCCCGCTGGCGTGGTTTCCCCTGTGGCTGGAAGCGCTGATCGACGCGGTGCGCGCGGCGGATGCGGAGGTCAGCTATGAGATTGAGACCGCCTGGCGCGAGGTAATGCAGCGCGCCGTGCACCTGGTCACCCCCGACGGGGCCCACTCCCGGGA
>Ga0224496_10000103_pt1 | contig 62151 bp, 53 predicted proteins | sample SF_Jul11_sed_USG_2_FD_168127 | JGI IMG/M metagenome (GOLD analysis project Ga0224496, IMG submission 168127) | Sediment microbial communities from San Francisco Bay, California, United States - SF_Jul11_sed_USGS_8_1 | ecosystem: Environmental > Aquatic > Marine > Sediment | place: USA...
GCTTCGTACCACCATTGCATGCTGGCCTTCTCGCTGTTTTGCAAAAAGGCGCGGCACAATGGGGTGAGCTCTACGCCGCCGGGCAGGATATCGTTGCATTGCTCGACAGCCTTGGCGGCCGGCACATCCACCCACAGCGGATCTCCCGGCAGGAAACTGTATTGGAGGCTGAAACGGGCCAGCTCGACCAGTTCGTCATAAGTTAAGTTGTATTGCAGCACGGCATAGAGCCATTCAGCCGTATAGTTGCTGTAGGAAACCCCCTCGTCATCGGTGGAAAAAGCAGTGGGCAAGCCGTGCTCCCGGAAATATTGGGTAAAGGGATGCTCATCGCCGGTAACCCCCAAGATCTGGGCATTGCTGGCAAAGAGGATTTCCACCAGGGCGTCACGATTTTTCATCAACGCCACCACCTCGGCTTTCGCCTTGTCATCAAGATATGCAAAGGAAATCCCGTGGCCGATACGTTTGGCGCCGGCATTGATGGAGCCGGTGATATGATCCTTCAGGGCCGGATTACCCTGCCCCACAAAACAGGGGGTGATCTCGCCCGCATGCAGGGCAATGTTCACGCTGGGAAACTTATTGTGGAAAAAGCCGAAGATTTCCATTTGCGCGGCAAAATCCTGCATCGAGGTGGAAGCGTCCTCACCGCTCACCAGATTCACCCCTGCCACCCGGTCATCCACGCTGGCCAGCAGAAAGGAAAGCGCGGCCTGGGTATAGAGTTTCGGCAGGGCTGCGTTGCGATTCGCCGCCGCCAGAAACCGGTAAAAAACCCCGCAGGCCGGGTCCGGTTCGGAGGCGCCGCAGCCAAGGGTTTTATTCATGATATTTTGATAACCAAAAATATCCATCCTGGCGGTGGGCACGGCATGATCAAGGCCGGCGCTCATCAGAAACTCATACATTTCCGGAAAATAACGGCTATCGGTATAATACGGTCCGGTGGGCGGATACTTCTGCTGGAGCTTGGCGGCAAGGGCCGAAACCGCCCTTGATTGAAAGGACATCATGGTTTCAACATAATCAACGCCATCGGCCTCGGCCTGTTGCAAAAGCTTGGCGAGCATGATTCCCTGGTTGGCGCCCGATACCGTGCCGAACTTGCCGAAGGTGGCAAAGAAATGATCATGGCCGGCCTGGATATCGAGATAGTCGAATTGGTACATGGACAGCGAGGCCATCAACTTCTGGATGTCGGCCGGGCCGGCCTGTGCCAAAGCAGGGGTTGATGAGGTGCACGGCGGTGAGGTGATCTTATAGCTTGTCGGATCGTAGCAGTCGCCGTCCTTGGCGCCCAGACTGATATAATCTTCGGGCATGATAGTGCCGGAGAGATGATTGTGAATATCGCCGCCCTTGGGAAACAAGGTCATTAACTCCAGTAATTCGGGCGGCGCCGTATCTATCAGCTCAAAATAGCTCGCCACCGCCGGGTTAGGCGCAACACAGCCACCACTAACCCCGGGACGACCGGCGACCATTGCCTGTTTTTCCCCGTTCGGTCCCATGCCAGCGCAACCAACCAGAAAAACCGATCCGGAGATCAACATCACCGACAAAGCACGATTAATTTTGGCAAACCGATTCATACATCAACCTCCTGTGCGACTGATAATATACATTTCAACCCTATTCTCATTCAAGGCCTGCTATCGTTATCCCGTATGGACCATAATCGGCTCAGTACGCGGCATTACCGGTTGATAAGACCCCGAGCCGGCCGCTTATCTCTTAAGGCATATTTATTGATAGGCTTTTCACCAAAAAAAACCAAGCATAAAAATGCAAGGCGTAAAATAGACAAACTCCAGCTATCCTCCAACCAGTTATTAGCGGACAAAAAAAAAGCCCTGCCCGGATAATCCGGACAGGGCTTGAATCAAGCAGTTTAAACGGCGGGAATTAACAGCCGAAAGCAGCCTGCAGAGGCGGTACGGTCTGTTTTTTGCGGCTCATCATGCCGTCAATCCACATAGAAGTACCATCAACCTTGCCCTTGAAGGCTTTCTCGATGATAGCAACATCATCGGAAACAACAACCAGCTCAGTACCCTCTTTTACAACATCGGTGAGCATGAACAGTACAGAGTGACGGCCATCGGCTTTGATGGACTTAAGAGCGCCGTAGAGTTCGTCACGGATGGCGGCAACCTGATCAAGGCTGGCAAGCTCAAGCTGACCGATACCGATTTTGTTGCCCTTCATATCGAAATCTTTGTAGTCACGATAGATGAGATCCTTGATCGGCACACCGTCGATGGAAGATTTGGCTTTAAGCATGTCCATGAACAGTGCATCGGTATCGGCAACACCGGCGATACCTTTGAGGGCGGCAACGGCAACCTTATCGGCTTCGGTGCAGGTGGGGGATTTAAAGTTAACGGTATCGCTCAGGATGGCGCAGAGCATGACGCCTGCAACATCTTTAGGCAGAGCAACATTGTTGTTTTTGTACATATCGTAGAGCACGGTGCAGGAGCAACCAACAGGCTGAGCGTTAAACAAAATAGGACCGTTGGTGGTGATATCGCCGATCTTATGGTGATCAACGATCGCAATGATATCGGCCTTATCAAGGTTAGCAGGACCCTGACCAATATCGCTGAAGTCAACCAGCGCAAGTTTTTTGCCGGCTGCATCGGTCAAGGTTGCAGGAGCAGCCATGCCGAATTTTGCGAGAACGGTCTTGCTTTCAGGGTTTAAATTTGCAGCGTCAATCTGCATGCACGCAACAGCATCGGTTCCGGTAGCGTTAAGGTAACAAGCAAAAGAAATTGCTGCGGCAACCGAGTCGGTATCGGGGTTGGAATGACCTACAACAGAAACTGACATAGTAATCCTCCTTAAATTTTAGATGTAACTAATTTGCATAAAGACTCAACCCAACAAGGGTCATTAAGTCAGAAAAAACAAAATAAATTTTTATCCTTTATCAAAACTGGCCAAGTTTAGTTCCATTAAGTGTCGGCGTCAAGAGGAAAGACTAAAAAGTAGCGCAAACCAAAAAATCGACCTCAAACTCAATGAATTCGCCAAACGCAAGGAAAAAACTTTAATCGATCCAGATCGCCGCCGGCATGATTCAACTTGCTCAACCAGTTATTTTCTTGTAGTTTTTTATTTACGAAGCGATTTTTTTTGAAGTTACCCATCAATTTAAATATCAGATTCCCACAACCCAGGAATTATCAATGACCGAAAAGATGCCAAAACTTGCAAAAAAAATAAAAATTCTGGTTGCCGAAGACAATCCCGTGGTGCGCAAGGGACTGACCAACTTTCTAATCAAGTGGGGGTATGAACCGCTTGAAGCAGACAACGGCGATAATGCCTGGCAAATCCTGGAACAAGACAACTCGATCAGGCTGGCCATTCTGGACTGGAACATTCCCGGCCTGAGCGGCATGCAGGTTTGCCAACGGATCCGAGCCAGAGGCGACAAGCCCTATGTCTATGCGATCATCTTCAGTGCGCGAAAATCATCGGAAGAACAGGTGCTGGCACTAGAGGGCGGCGCTGACGACTATCTGGTGAAACCGGCAAAGCCGTCCCTGCTGAAAGCTCGTTTAGGCGTTGGCGAAAGAATCATCAAAATGCTTACCACGGCCACGAGTGGCTGAGTAAAAACACACACGGCTGTTACCCAAACAAAAAAACCACACCGGTATGGTGTGGTTTTTTTTATTACAACTTTATAGATATTACCGGTTAGACGCCAAGACGCTCGGCCTCTTTAATTTTCCGGATATCACAGGCAATCTTAAAGGCTTTATCCTTGCCGTGCTTATTAATGGAAACAGAGGTCTTACCTTGCTTACCCACCCCGTTCACCCAACTTACTTCGTAGCGGTTCAATTTTTCATTAAACCGAACTCCGACAACCCCGGTGGTGGTATTACTGACGGTAACAATATGCTTATCGGTACGGATCTTACCGATTTTCTTCTCGGTGGTATCACGCCAGGCCAAGGCGGCAAGCAGGCTTGAGTAACGGCCGCCGCATTTACCATCTGAGAAAAATTTGGAAAAGGTTTTACCCTTAAAACGCACCCGAACATACCAGCCATGAGTCCGTTTTGACTCCTGATCGATCCGTGCCACATCCTTATGTTTTTCTACAATCATGCTTTTTGCCATGAGATACACCCTTTAATAATGTTAAAGATTGATTAACCTAATTATGTTAAAAAGATAAAAAATAAACATGTTTTATAGTTAACTAATTAATTAATAACTATTCGAATTCAGGTTGAAAACAAACATTCGCCTACAAGCGATTGTTAAATTTTAATTACACAAAATATAATCATAGCGCAAGCAAAACCTTACACTTTAAACCTGCAAGTTACCGCGAAAAAGTAAGTTCAGCACCGTGCGTGTATTGTAAATAGTATCTATTACTAGATTTTTCTTAAATTCTATTTTTTTTATTCTATCCCAAAAAAAGGTTAGGAATAAACTTTTTTTTTATCACCAGCTTGTTTTTCTCAACCGGCAACAAACAGATTATTGAAAATCATACGTTAATTAACAACAAATCGGATTGACCAACATGGATGACATATCGAAGAAACTGAATGCCCTGCTTGACGTAATCACCAGACTAAGAGCCCCGGACGGCTGTCCCTGGGATCAGAAACAAACCCCACAAACTTTTAAAAATTATCTCATCGAAGAAGCCTACGAACTTCTTGAAGCCATCAATGATGATAACCCCCGCCATATCTGCGAAGAACTGGGCGACTTAATATTCCAAGTAGTCTTCTTTATTAATCTTTACCAGGAAAAACAACTTTTTTCCTTCACGGACGTGCTTGACGGCATAACCGCGAAAATGATCAGACGCCACCCCCATGTATTCGGCGATCAAAAAATCACCTGCGAAAAAGAACTCAGACAAAATTGGCAAAATATAAAAAACAGCGAAAACAGCCTGAAAAACAAAGAGACAGGGCTATTCGACTCCATCCCCAAAAGCCTGCCCGCCCTCCGCCGCTCCCAACAGGTAATCGACCGAGTCGCCCGCATGGGCTTTGACTGGCCCGACCTTGCCGCCGCTTACCATAAATATGAAGAAGAAAATGACGAATTAAAACAAGCGATAGCGGAAAACAGCCATGAGCGGATGACGGAGGAATTCGGCGATGTTCTTTTCTCCCTGGTTGCGGTGGGCCGCAAAGCGGGAATAAACAGCGAAGACGCCCTGACCGGCGCCCTGCAAAAATTTACCTCCAGATACACCAAGCTGCAAGAGCTGGTTGCAGTACAAGGCCGGGTGATTGACAATTTAAACCTGCAAGAACTCTTAAATTATTGGAACCAGGCAAAGGCAACCCCTGACAACCAACCAAATAACGTTTGACAGGCTTGCCGACAATGTGGTAAAAAACCCGCTTATTTTCAATGTAGTACAACTATTATATACCTCCTTGCTCTTCGCATGATTTGCAAATAGCAAGGGCCACTTGACCACAAGGAGGAATCAATGCGCAGGTATGAAACAATCATCATCGTCAAACCAGGCGCTGGAGAGGCTGAAGCCGCTTCGGTTGCTGAAAAATCCATCGGAATCATCGAAAAATTTGACGGCTCAATCGTCAAAAACGATCCGTGGGGCCTCAAGAAACTCGCTTACCCAATCAACAAAGAAATCCAAGGCTATTATCTTTATATCGAATACGCAGGCCTTCCTGATGGCGTAAAAGAGCTGGAGCGTCAGCTTCGTATCGACGACCGTGTTATTAAATACATGACCGTCAAAACCCAGGATGTCTTCTCTGAGATTGCTGTAGTTGAGGCAGAGCCGGAAGCAGAAGAAGCCGAGGATGAAACCGAAGAGTAACTCCCCTCTCTCAGGCAAAATCAAATATATCGAATATAAGGAACTTGAACATGGCATATCAAAAGAAAAAGAAAGTTTTCAGCCGCCGCAAAGCATGTCGCTTTTGTTCGGATAAAAAGCTGGTTATTGACTATAAGGATGTAAAAACCCTGCGTAACTTCGTGACCGAGCAAGGCAAAATTATCCCTCGCCGCATCTATGGTAACTGCGCGTTCCACCAGAGAAAGGTAAATGACGCCATTAAACGTGCGCGCCAGATTGCCCTGTTGCCTTACGTCGGCCAGTCGCAGTATTAAAAAGTGGTAACATGCAAAGAAGACCCGGGCGACGACCGCAACATTAAGAAGGAAGCACAGACTGAACAAATAAAAGCCATCGGCATCACGGCCTTTATTTTAAGCCTGCCCACCTTCATCCCGGGCCTGGGTCTGCTTAATTGCATTATCCCGTTGCCGATTTACTATTACCTTGTAGTTTTCGGCAAAAACAACGGGACCACAGTCGTTACCTGGGCTGTGGGAATAGTCGGCCTGCTGGCCGTATTCACCGGGGCGTTGAATGGGATCCTTTTCACTCTTACCCTGGTGCCGCTTGGCTTTATGTTGGCCAAGGCAAAAGAACAAAATGAACCAATCCTCACGGCCGGGACAAAAGGGGCGCTGATCATCGCTGTCGCCTGGTTCGGCTTAGCCCTGGCTTACGGATCAATAAGCCGGAGCAATCCTTACCAGGATATTTTGTTAAATCTGGATAAGGGTTTTGAAACAAGTTTTACGTTGTATGAAAATTCAGGAAAGATCCAGGCAGATGATCTAAAGACCATAAAAATCTTTTTCGATCAGCTTCAGGATCTGACCAAGAGGCTTTTCCCAGCCTTGCTGGTAACCTTGATTTTCAGTATTGTCTGGCTGAATATAACGTTTGGCCACTGGTTATTGCACAAAAAGGACCCGGCCTTAAGCCACCAGCATGATCTGCAAAACTGGCGGCTTCCGGAAATGCTGGTCTGGCTCGTTATCTTGGCCGGCATTGCAGTAATAATACCAGATCCCGGCTTCAGCACCTTTGGGATGAACCTGGGACTGGTACTTGGTTTTTTGTATTTTGCACAAGGTTTGGCGATTTTATCAAGTATGCTCACAACTTGGGCCGTCCCGCCACTCCTGAAGGTATTGATATACAGCCTGCTATTTCTGCAAAGCTATGGCATGGCCTTATTAGCCGCACTCGGTTTGACTGATGTCTGGATCGATCTTCGTAAGCGGCTGCATGAAAAGGATGCTGCCGGATAAAAACAGCGGCGAAACATTAACCGTCTAAAATGGACGGCAATTAATAACTGGACAAGAAGAATCGGAAGGCGTAAGCGTCTTCTTTTTCGAAAATAATGAATCCCTGAACGTTTGGATTCAACCGGAGGCACAAAAATGGAACTGATCCTTAAAGAAACCATTGATACACTTGGCGAAGAAGGCGATACCGTTAAGGTAAAAGACGGTTATGGCCGCAACTACCTGATTCCCCGCAAAAAAGCTGTTTTGGCAACCCCGGCTAACCTTGCTGTTCTCGGCAAGGAAAAATCGGCGATCGAAACCAGAAAAGCCACCCAGCGCAAAGAGGCTGAAGCCATTGCCAAAAAAATCGCCGGCGCGACCGTTGTTATCGAGCAGCGTACCGGTGAAGGCAACAAGCTTTACGGCTCTATTACCGGAGCGGACATCGCTACCAAACTTGCCGAGCTCGGCATTGAGATCGACAGGAAAAAAATCGTTCTCACCGAGCCGATCAAGGCTCTCGGCGTGACCATGGTTCCCGTTAAAATCGGCTACCAGGTTAATGCTGAAGTCAAAGTTGAGGTTGTACCGATGGCTAGCGAATAATCATAGCCGATTAATGCAAGAAGGGAGCAAAGCGGAAATCTTGCTCCCTTCTTGCTTATAACGAAATGAAGATTCAATGGAATCAGGAATAAACACTTCCGGGCCTCACCGTATACCTCCGCAGAATCTTGAAGCCGAACAATGCGTTCTCGGCTCGATTATGCTGCAGCAAGGAGCTATGGCCAAGGCTGCGGAACTTCTCAACGAAGACGATTTTTACCGCGACGCCCACAAATCCATTTTCACCGCAATGATCACCCTGTTCGACCGGGGTGAACCCCTCGACCTGATCACTGTTTCCAGCCTGCTCAGGGACAATAACGTTCTTGAAAAAGTCGGCGGCCCCGGCTACCTGGCCACCCTCACCGATATCGTTCCGGTGGCAGCCAATCTTGCCTATTACGCAAAAATAGTGCGGGAAAAGGCTATCCTGCGCAAGCTGATCCAAACCACCACGGAAATTGCCGGGCGCTGCTATGAAGAACAGGGCGACATCGACGGCCTGCTCGACGAGGTGGAGCAGACCGTATTCGAGATCTCCCGTTCCAAAAGCGGCCAGGCCTTTCATGACCTCAAGACGGTCATGAACACCACCTTCAAGTACATCGAAAAGCTCTATGAACGGAAAGAGCATATCACCGGCGTACCCACCGAATTCCATGATTTCGACAAGATGACCGCCGGCCTGCAGCCCGCGGATCTTATTATCCTGGCGGGCCGCCCCAGTATGGGTAAAACCGCCCTGGCCATGAACATGGTCCAAAACGCCGCGCATTTCCACAAGGTCCCGGTGGCGGTCTTCAGTCTTGAGATGTCGAAGGAACAACTCGGCATGCGTCTGATCTGCTCCATGGGCAGAATCAACGCGCAAAGGTTGCGGACCGGCTTTCTCCAGGAACAAGACTGGCCCAAGCTGACCCGCGCCGTGGGCATGCTCTCGGAAGCGCCGATCTATATTGACGACACCGCGGCGATCTCGGTTCTTGAGATGCGGGCCAAGGCCCGACGAATGAAAACCGAACACAATATCGGCATGGTCGTGGTTGACTACCTGCAGCTGATGCGCGGGCGCAGCAACGTCCAATCCCGCGAGCAGGAAATCAGTGAAATATCCCGGTCCCTCAAGGCAATGGCCAAGGAACTAAAAATTCCGGTCATCGCCCTTTCCCAGCTGAACCGCAGCCTGGAAAGCCGCCCCAACAAACGGCCCCAGCTTTCCGATTTGCGTGAGTCAGGCGCCATCGAGCAGGATGCCGACGTTATCATCTTCATCTACCGTGACGAGGTATATAATAAGGCCGAAGACAACCCGAGACGGGGGATTGCCGAGGTAATTATCGGCAAACAGCGAAACGGCCCCACCGGCTCGGTGGATCTGGCCTTCCTCGACCGCTTTACCAGCTTTGAAAATCTTGCGCCCAACGATTATCACGGCGCGGAATGAGTTGTTGGTTGTTTTTTAGGTTGCAGTCAGTTATTAATTCCATACTGTATCAATCAGCAAATGAACAAAATTGCCCTGGCCGGTTAAAGCAACGCCGCTACTACCGACAAAGGCGATCTTTGTAAAATTAAATAAAAATTACCCAACAAAGCTATCCGACATGTCTCTCAACGAAAATTTAAAATACGATTTTGCCGCTATTGAAGCAAAATGGCGCAACCGCTGGCTGACCGATAAAACCTACCAGGTTACCGAAGACAAGGAGCGTGCCAAGTATTATCTGCTGGAGATGTTCCCCTACCCTTCCGGCCGCATCCACATGGGCCATGTCCGCAACTATTCCATCGGCGATGTGGTGGCCCGCTACAAAAGGATGAAGGGCTTTAATGTATTGCACCCCATGGGCTGGGACGCCTTCGGCCTGCCGGCGGAAAACGCGGCGATCAAAAACGATACCCATCCGGCCAAGTGGACCTATGAAAACATCGATTACATGAAGAAACAGCTCCAACGGATGGGGTTCAGTTACGATTGGGACCGGGAGCTCGCCACCTGCAATGCCGACTATTATCGATGGGAACAGCTGTTTTTCACCCAACTCTACAAAAAAGGGCTGGTCTATCAGAAAGTAACCACCGTCAACTGGTGCGAAACCTGCCAGACCGTGCTCGCCAACGAACAGGTTATCGACGGCGAGTGTTGGCGTTGCGACAATCCGGTCAACCCCCGCAAAATGAACGGCTGGTTCTTCAAGATCACCGACTATGCCGACGAGTTGCTCGCCGAATGCGATCATCTAACCGGCTGGCCGGAAAAAGTGTTGACCATGCAGCGCAACTGGATCGGCAAGTCCATCGGCGCCGAGGTAAGCTTTAAGATTGCCGACAACGACCAGCAGCTGACCATCTTCACCACCCGCCCCGACACCATCTTCGGCGCGACCTTCATGTCCATCGCCCCGGAACATCCCCTGGTTGCCGAACTCAGCAAGGCAAGCGGCCGGGAAAAGGAAGTTGCCGATTTCGTTGAGCGGATCGTCCGCGAGAAACAGCAGCAGAAACCGGATGATGACGTTGCAAAAGAGGGGATTTTCACGGGCAGTTACTGCATCAACCCCTTTACCGGTGATCAACTGCCCATCTATGTTGCCAACTTTGTCTTAATGGAATACGGCACCGGCGCGGTCATGGCGGTACCGGCCCATGACCAGCGCGATTTTGAATTTGCCCAAAAATATGAGATCCCGGTCAAGGTTGTGGTGCAGCCAGACGGGGAGGCCCTCGAGCCGGCCACCATGGCCCAAGCCCATGAAGGGGCCGGCACCTTGATCAACTCCGGTGATTTTTCCGGGATGGACTCCATTGCGGCCAAGGCCGCCATTACCGATCTGGCCGAAACAAAAGGGTTTGGAAAAAAACAGACCACCTTCCGCCTGCGGGATTGGGGCATCTCGCGCCAGCGCTACTGGGGATCACCGATCCCCATGATTTATTGCGACAAATGCGGCGTACAGCCGGTGCCGGAACAGGATCTGCCGGTTACCCTGCCCACGGATGTCCAGTTTGACAAATCCGGCAAGTCACCCCTTCACAGCCTCGAATCTTTTTACAAGACCAGTTGCCCGGCCTGCGGCGGCGACGCGCGGCGGGAAACCGACACCATGGATACCTTTGTCGAATCATCCTGGTATTTCGCCCGCTACACCTGCACCAAGTTCGTGGATGGCCCCTTAAACAAAGAGGCGGTTGATTACTGGCTGCCGGTTGATCAATACATCGGCGGGGTCGAGCACGCCATTCTTCATCTGCTCTATGCCCGTTTTTTCACAAAAATCATGCGGGATCTGGGCTACATCACCACCAATGAGCCGTTTACCAATCTGCTCACCCAGGGCATGGTCATCAAAGACGGCACCAAGATGTCCAAATCCAAGGGCAACGTGGTTGACCCCAATGACCTGGTTGAGAAATACGGGGCGGACACGGTCCGCCTATTCAGCCTCTTTGCCGCCCCTCCAGAGCGCGATCTCGAATGGAACGACCAGGGGGTTGAAGGCTCCTTCCGCTTTTTAAACAGGGTGCATCGCTACCTGATCGACAATCTCGGCCTGTTCGACACCACCCCGATCGAGATTCCGCAGGAGATGAACCAGAGCAGCAGGTCCTTACACCGAAAAACCCACCAGACCATCCGCAAGGTCGGCCAGGATATAGAGGGTAAATTCCATTTCAATACCGCGATCAGCGCGGTCATGGAACTCACCAACACCCTTTACAGCCTGACCGGCGAAGATGCGAAAGAGAGGGTTGAGCCGGCGGTCATCAGGGAAGCGATCGAGGCGGTTCTCTTGCTGTTGAACCCGATGGTTCCCCATTTCTGCGCCGAACTCTGGGAAGTAACCAATCATAAAGAATCATTGGACAGCATGCCCTGGCCTGCCTATGATGAAAAAGCAGCCCAGGAAGATGAGATCACCGTCGTTGTTCAGGTTTTGGGCAAAGTCCGCAGCCGCCTGCTGGTTGCGCCGGACACCTCGGAAAAAGAACTTGAAGCCATGGCCCTGGCCGATGAGAAGGTTCAAAAATTTATTGACGGAAAACCGGTGCGCAAAATTATTGTTGTTAAAAATAAACTGATCAACATCGTTATCTGATCAAGAAAGGCAAAAAAAAGAGACCACACTTCGATGCGTATAACAAATCCCATATTCAAACTTTGTCTCGGACTCTATTTTATCACCATGGCCGCATGCGGTTATCATAATCCCAACATGCGCTCCGCCGAGGAACAAGGACCGGCCGTAACAATTTACGTCCCCCTGTGGAACAATCCCACCAACGAAACAAGGCTGGCCACCGATATCCATAATACCCTGCAGGACTGGCTGCTCCAATCAAAACGCATCAAGATCGCGGCCACGGCCGATAGCGCTGATTACATCATGACCGGCAAAATAAATTCCATCCGCTACCCCGGCCGCTCATATGATCAAGATGATACCGCCCAGGGCTTAAAGGCCATCCTGTCGGTTGAATACACGGTGACCGATTCAAAAAACGGAAAAATTGCCTGGCAGGCTAAAAACTTTGCCCTTGAAGAAAACTACGCCTTGGCCGGCAGTTCCGCCGAAACGGACACCAACAAGAAAAAAGCCTTGGAAATCCTGGTAAACAACCTTGGTGAGCACATCTACATCAAGCTGGCCAGGGCGCTTTCCCGTTACCAAAAATCCCAGAATATCAAGCAGTAACCGGATTAGACCGCGCCGAAATCATTAAGAAAATCTCTCAACGCCTTGGATTTATTCGCTTTCCTGTAATGAGCTTTGCCGAATCGGCAAATTACTTAAATATGGTTGGCATTCTGGGTTGAGGAAAGGTATAAATCGTTTTTATTATCAATCATATTTTCGTCAACCCACGAATTAATCGAGACCATGGAGGATAACATGCCATCTCGCAAAGAGCTAGCCAATGCCATCCGCGCCTTAAGTATGGATGCGATTCAAAAAGCAAATTCAGGTCATCCCGGAGCCCCGATGGGCATGGCCGACATCGCCGAGGTTTTATGGAACGATTTTATGCACCATAACCCGGCCAACCCCAAATGGGCCAACCGTGACCGCTTTGTCCTGTCCAACGGCCATGGCTCCATGCTGCTTTACTCATTGCTTCATCTTACCGGCTACAACCTGCCCATAGAAGAGATCAAAAACTTCCGGCAACTGCACTCGAAAACCCCGGGCCATCCTGAATATGGTTACGCCCCCGGAGTGGAAACCACCACCGGCCCCTTGGGCCAGGGGATTGCCAACGCGGTGGGCATGGCCATTGCCGAAAGGGCATTAGGCGGCCAGTTCAACCGTCCCGGCCATGAGATCATCAATCACAACACCTATGTTTTCCTAGGCGACGGCTGCATGATGGAGGGTATCTCCCATGAGGTCTGTTCCCTGGCCGGCACCATGAAGCTCGGCAAGCTCATTGCCGTCTACGACGACAACGGCATCTCCATCGACGGCGAGGTTCAAGGCTGGTTCACCGATGATACCCCCATGCGCTTTCGATCCTATGGCTGGCATGTGATTGAAAACATCGACGGCCATGACCCTGCCGCGGTGAAAAGCGCCATCGACCAAGCCAAAGAGGTAACCGACAAGCCGTCGCTTATCTGCTGCAAGACCGTAATCGGCGCCGGGTCTCCCAACAAGCAGGGTAAAGAAACCTGCCATGGCGCACCATTGGGTGATGCCGAGATCGCCTTGGTCCGCGAGACAATCGGCTGGCCCCACCCCGCCTTTGAGATTCCGACTGAGATATATCAGGGCTGGGACGCCAAGGAAAAGGGCGCCAAGCTTGAAGCGGACTGGCATGCGCAGTTCAGCGCCTATGAGAAAGCGCACCCCGAACTTGCCGCCCAGCTTAAACGGCGGCTCCAAGGCGAACTGCCGGCCGACTGGCAGGAAAAGGCCCAGGCCTTTATCGAGGAGATCAACGCCAAGGGCGAAAAGGTTGCCACCAGAAAGGCTTCCCAGATCTGCCTCAACGGCTACGGCCCCCTGCTGCCTGAGCTGATCGGCGGCTCCGCCGACCTGGCGGGATCGAATCTCACCCTCTGGGCCGGCAGCAAGGATGTTAATACCCATGCCGACGGCAACTACATCTACTTCGGGGTCCGGGAATTCGGGATGGCCGCCATTGCCAACGGCATGGCCCTCTATGGCGGGTTCATCACCTATACCGCCACCTTTATGATCTTTTCCGAGTATGCCAGAAACGCTTTGCGCATGGCAGCCCTGATGAAACAGCAATCAATATATGTTCTCACCCACGACTCAATCGGTCTGGGCGAGGACGGTCCCACCCATCAACCGGTGGAGCAGGCCGCCACCTTACGCTTGATTCCCAACATGAACGTTTGGCGGCCCTGTGACGGGGTGGAAACCGCGGTGGCCTGGAAAAGCGCGGTTGAATTCAAAACCGGCCCCACCTCGCTGCTGCTTTCCCGCCAGAACCTTGCCCATCAGCCGCGCACCGCTGATCAGCTGGCCGATATCAAAAAAGGCGGCTACATCCTCAAGGATTGCGGCTGTCCGTCTCCTGATGCCATTATCATTGCCACCGGTTCGGAGGTAGAATTGGCCATAGCCGCGGCCGATGCGCTTGCCAGCAAGGGCAAGAAAATTCGGGTGGTGTCGATGCCGAGCACCGATGTCTTTGACCAACAGGATGCCGCATACCGCCAAAAAGTTCTGCCGAGCAATGTCACGGCCCGGGTTGCGGTAGAAGCCGGGGTCACCGACGGCTGGTACAAATACGTGGGCACCAACGGTAGAATTATCGGACTTGACCGCTTTGGCGAGTCTGGTCCGGCCGATGAGCTTTTCAAATATTTCGGCTTTACCGTGGAAAATGTCGTCAAGGCCGTTGAAGAAGCGATGGCGTAATTTTTTATTTCATTAACTGCAATTATTATGGAGCCGGGAAGTGTTATTTCCCGGCTCCATATTTTTTTTGTTTTTTCGCTTAGCTTCAGCCTGCAAAAAAAGGCTGCGCTATGGGGCTTGCTTGGAACGGTTTGTTGAGGGAAGGAAGTTTATTCGCGAAATAATTAGTTGATGAACTAACGCGAACCATGGTTTGCGGCTGAAGCCGCTCCCACATAACGTTCCTCAAGCCGGCTGAAATTTGATGGTAAGCAGATTATTTTTTTAAACGGGTAACATCCTGTGCAACTGGGCAACCTTAACCTAGATAACCCCTTTATCCTCGCGCCGTTGGCCGGTTACACCGACCTCGCCTTCCGGATTTTATGCCGGGAATATGGCGCCGATCTCTGCTTTTCGGAAATGATCAGCTGTCACGGCCTGGTTTACCAACAGCAAAATACCCTGGAAATGATCCGCACCCTTGCCGAGGAACGACCGGTGGCCATGCAACTCTTCGGCAGCGAACCTGAAATCATGGGCGAGGCCGCCGCCATTCTTACCACCAGCCCCATCGACCTCATTGACATCAACATGGGCTGCCCGGTAAAAAAAGTAACCAAGAAAGGGGCAGGCTCCGCCCTGATGAAAGATCCCGCACTTGCCGGCCGAATCATCAGGGCCGTGCGTGATAAGGCCAAGGTGCCGGTCAGCGTAAAAATCAGAATGGGCTGGACCCACCAAAGCATCAATGCCTGCGAATTTGCGAAAATGGCCGAAGACAACGGCGCCGAGTTGATCACAATCCATGCCCGAACCTGGAGCGACGGCTTTTCCGGCACCGCCGACTGGGGCATGATCAGAGAGGTTAAAAAAAGCGTGGCCGTGCCGGTTATCGGCAACGGCGATATCAAATCCTATGCAGACGGCCGGCGGATGATCAGAGAAACCGGCTGCGACGGGGTCATGATCGGTCGGGCTGCCCTGGGAACGCCGTGGATCTTTTCTGAAAAGGCCCAAGCCAACCCCTCGCTGAGTTACCGCATCGCCGCCCTCAGCCGCCACCTGGAACTGATCGCTCAATTTTTCCCGGCTGACAAAATATTGGCCAAGGTAAAGAACCAGGCGGGCAAATACTTTAAAGGGGTCAACGGCGGCAGTGTTATCCGTAAAAAAATCTACGACGCCCAATCATTTACCCAACTGCAAAATCTGCTCGCCGATCTTTATTAGCAGCCAACCACCACCTTGTTGTACATGCTTCCCCCCTGCCGTTATCAACCTAACATCACGCACCACAGCTTAACCGTCTAGGCGAATAGCAATATTGCGGTTGACGGGATGACTATGCCGATCAAAGAATGCTTGACAGCAGCAAAGTAGCTTAATATTGTTAGACGCACCTAAACAAATTCGTTTGATTAGCAGTTAACCCAGGATCTTCAATGAAAAAAACCAAGCACCTCAGCGCCAGTTTGGAAGACTATCTGGAGACGATTTATCACATTATCTCGGAAAAACAGGTGGCCAGGGCCAAGGAAATCGCCGGCAAACTAAAGGTGAGCCGATCTTCCGTCACGGAAGCCTTCCGCTCCCTTGCCCAAAAAGGGCTGATTAACTATGCCCCCTATGAAGTGATAACCATGACCCCTGAAGGCAAAAAAGCGGCCGAGGACGTTATTCGCCGCCACCAGGCCTTAAAAGTTTTTTTCATTAAGGTCTTGGCCGTCGATGAAAAAACCGCGGAGGGAGGCGCTTGTCGTATCGAACATGCCGCCCCCCGGGAAATCATCGACCGCCTAACTCAATTTGTAAATTTTCTGGAAGAATGTCCCCACGAGGGAGGCAATTTGATAAAGAGCTTCAAGGATTATTGCTCTTCTGGTATAATAACCTAGAATTACTCTAAATAATCTGGACATTAGTCAAAAAAAAACTTTAAAATGGATCAATTCTACCGCAAGTATCAAGGAACGATCTGAGAGGAATTATAAATGGACGGAACGTACGAGCAAGGGTGGTACACTCATCCTAACGAGGGCTTAATCAGGGTAAGCCAAAAAGATGGGGAATGGGTATATCGGTGTTACTCTGTAAACGGACAGAGGGCGCTCTCGAAAGAACGCCCTCTGGATAGTTGGACTTGGGCATTAAGCCAACGGGCTCCCAATGATTTTGATTGAGCCGTAAAACGCTACAACTTAATACTTAGGACAAACGCCCTAACGCCTCTGCCAATCTTTTCATACCCTCCTCAATGGTTGCCATTGAGGAGGCAAATGAAAAGCGGACAAATTTATCATCACCAAATGCCGCCCCGGGCACAGTAGCCATCAGTGCTTCATCCAGCAAATAATCAGCCAGCTCAACAGAATTACCTATTATCTTGCCGTTAAACTCCCTGCCGAAGTAAGCGGAAAGATTAGGAAATACATAGAATGCCCCTTTAGGTCGCACACAGGTGACATTCGGGATCTCGAGCAAAGCCTTCATAATGAAATCAAGACGCGGCACAAAGGCGTCCCGCATCATGGTCGGGAAATCCTGGGGACCGCTAACCGCGGCCAGGGCGGCCTTCTGGGAAATAGATGTTGGGTTGGAGGTGCTCTGACTCTGGATCTTGTTCATCGCCGCAATGATATGCTTGGGTCCCAGGGTATACCCCATCCGCCAGCCGGTCATGGCAAAGGACTTTGAAACGCCATTGAGGATCAGGGTCTGTTCCTTCAAGCGGGGATCGACATCGAGGATATGGGGTAATTTTTCATCACCATAAACAATGGTGTCGTAGATATCGTCACTGATAATGACCCAACCGTTTTTAATGGCCATTTTACCGACAATCTCCAGGGCGGCCGCGGAAAAAACCGCTCCGGTCGGATTAGACGGGCTATTGAGAATGATGGCCTTGGTTCGGGCGGTGACATATTTACTGATCAGCTCCTCGGTCAGATCAAAATCATTATCCTCGGACAACGGAATCTCCACCGGAGTTGCCCCGGCAAGCTGGACAATGGGAGGATAGGAAACCCAATAAGGGGTCGGAATCAACACCTCATCCCCCGGGCCGAACAGGGCCTGGGCCATATTATAGAGACCATGTTTACCGCCGCAGCATACCTGAACCTGATCAGGCTCGTAACTCCAGCCCTTGTCGTCGGCAAAGCGTTGACAGATAGCCTCCCGCAACTCAGGGATGCCGGGCACCGCGGTATAACGGGTAAAACCATCATCAATCGCCTTTTTACCGGCCGCACAAACATGGGGAGGTGTATCAAAATCAGGTTCCCCGACGCTGAAATTCAAGATATCGGCGCCGGCAGCCTTCAAGGCCTTAGCCTTGGCATTCACGGCCAGGGTTGGCGATGGTTTAATCTGCAATACTCGTTCGGCAAGGGCAATCTTTGGCGCGTCCATTGTTTTTCCTTATCAAGACATTATTGATTAATAAACAGATTCCGACCAGTTGGTTATCCGCTTAATTTTAATAAAATACCTTCTTCAAAAGCAAGCCGTTAGCCGGAGCGGTTGCCCCGGCCCGGGCCCGGTTTTTGGCCGTCATGATCTCCTGAAAATCCGTTGGGGATATCCGACCCTTGCCGACCTCGAATAGAGTGCCGACAATATTACGAACCATATGACGCAAAAAACCGTCACCTGCAAGCACAACTTTAAACCGTCCGGGTTTTCCAGTCAACTCTACCAATTCCGCGTGGGATATAGTCCGGATCGCCCCCCTGCCGCCGGTTACACTTAAGTCACGGGAACCGGTGGCCTCAAAACTGCTGAAATCATGCTCACCTGCAAGCAGCGCCAGGCATTCCCGCATGGCCTTAAGATCAATCGCAGGCGCCACCCTGACCACATAAAGCCTCTCCAGGGGCGAGAGAATCTCCATTGCGGCGAAATGATACTCATACTCTTTACCCTTGGCGCTGAACCGGGCATGAAAGTTACGATCAGCTTCGACAACCGACATAATCCGCACCGAATCGGGCAGGATACTGTTCAGGCCATGCTGAAAACCGGTTATGGAAATTGATGAATCGGTGGTAAAATTTGCCACCATCCCCTCGGCGTGTACACCGGTATCGGTCCTGCCCGCGCCGTGCAGAGTCACCGGCGCACAGGTCATTTTGGCAATGGCGTCTTCAATAATCCCCTGGATGGTCAACTCACTCTTTTGACGTTGCCAGCCGAAATACCCGGTGCCGTCAAAGGCGATTATCAATTTTATATTACGCACAACACCTAGGGAAACAACGGGACCACATTGAGCCCCATCTCTTCGGGCAGCTCGCTGATGATGTTCATATTCTGTACCGCCTGCCCGGACGCCCCTTTCACCACGTTATCAATGGCAGAAACGATGATAACCCTACCGGTCCGCTGATCATACTTATAGCCGATATCGCAGAAGTTGCTACCCCGGATATACTGGGTCGCCGGAAATTGACCGTTGTCCAACACCCGGACAAAGCGTTCATTCTCATAGAAAGAGCCATATAGCTTCTCAAGCTCGGCGCCGGTAAGCGCCTTATTGGTTTTGGCATAAATGGTGCTCAAGATCCCGCGGGACATGGGAACCAAATGCGGGGTAAAGGTTACCAGTACCTGGCTGTCGCATAACTCCCCCAGCTCCTGCTCAATTTCCGGGGTATGCCTGTGCTCACCGACCTTGTAAGCCTTAAACCCGTCCGCAACCTCGCAAAAAAGGGTGGAAACCTGAGCTGCCCGGCCGGCCCCTGAAGTACCTGACTTGGAATCGATAATTATGGTTGCCGGATCAATGAGTCCGGCTTTGAGCAAGGGCGCAAGGCCGAGGATAACGCTGGTGGGATAACAGCCGGGATTTGCCACCAACCTTGCGTTCTTAATCTTTGAACGATGGATCTCCGGCAGGCCGTAGACCGCCTCGGCCAACAACTCCTGCGAGGAATGAGCCTGATACCACTGCTCATAGACCTTGGCATCGTGAATCCGATAATCCGCACTGAGATCAATAACCTTCTTTCCGGCAGCCAGCAGTTGCGGAACTATCGCCATGGCGGTCTGATGGGGCACCGCCGTAAAAAAAAGATCGGCCCGATCAACAAGGGCGTCAAGTTGAACATCTTCACAGACAATATCCACCCGCCCTTTCAGGGAAGGAAAAACCGAAGAGAGCTTCTTGCCGGCATACTGCCGGGAAGTGGCCACGGTAAGCTCCACCTCCGGATGATTGCAAAGAATTCTGGCCAATTCCGCACCGGTATAGCCGGAAGCGCCGACGATGCCAACTCGTATCATAATATCACCTTCAATAGGTTTATAGTTTTTAACTATTCAGCGTGATAATTAACTAACCGAAAAAAATAAAAAAAAACAGGGGAAGAGCTAAAGGCCCTTCCCCTGTTGAGATAAACTAATGCATGAATATATCCGAATATAATTCGGATAACATATTAGCGCTTGGAGAACTGGAAGCGCGCCCGGGCTCCCTTGAGACCATATTTTTTCCTTTCTTTCATACGGGGGTCACGAGTAAGCAAACCGCCTCGTTTGAGGGTAACCCGCATTTCAGGATCAACCACAAGAAGAGCACGGGATATACCATGACGCAAGGCCTCGGCCTGGGCAGACTTACCGCCGCCACGACAGGTGCACATAACATCGAATTTAGTAATGGTATCAGTAAGAGAAAAAGGTTTTTCAACCTTTTGACGGTAATCAGCGCCACCGCCAAAATACTCTTCTACAGTTAATTTATTAACAACGATATTACCTGAACCCGGTTTCAACCAAACTCTGGCAATAGCGGTCTTTCTCTTTCCAGTTGCGTAAAATTGCTTTTCAGCCATCTCTTACTCCAAGTGTCCTGTTCCTGTTATCTGGAACTTAAATTTCCAAAGCTTCGGGTTGCTGTGCATCATGCGGATGATCGGTGCCAGCGTAAACTTTAAGTTTTTTCAGCTGGTTACGTCCCAAAGTATTTTTAGGAAGCATACCACGAACAGCTTTTATCACCAGATCCTCAGGTTTTTTTACCATAAGATCCTTGGCAGTAATTTCCTTAAGACCACCCATGTAACTAGTGTGATGATAATATTTCTTCTGATCCCACTTCTTACCGGTCAAACGAACCTTATCAGCATTGACAACAACGACAAAGTCACCGACGTCCATAAAGGTCGAATAGTTAGGTTTGTGCTTACCGCGCAGGCGAGTAGCGATCTCGGAGGCGATACGCCCCAAAACCTTGTCCTGAGCATCAACAACATACCATTTGCGCTCGATTTCTTTGACCGGGGTCAAATATGTTTTCATTACCAATCCTCTCATGTATGACAATATCCGGATTCCATCTCAACCTAAAAGGCGAAATGGCCCGTCCTGAGAAGTCAGAACGGGCTTCCGGTCAACCCTGAAAAGTTTCTATAAACTAGAAACCTTATAAACAAAAATGGAGCGGGAAACGAGATTCGAACTCGCGACTTTAACCTTGGCAAGGTTACACTCTACCACTGAGTTATTCCCGCTCACTGCATATGACCTAAAAAACGGAAGATATATACCAATACCCTTAACGGCTGTCAACAAAAATCAGGGTTGTAGTATAATAAATTTACAACTTTAACCGGCTGGAATTTTGTTACGGGTGTAATAATATATTTTTATGATTTTACAAAACTTTTTTTTAAAAAATATAGTGTTTTGTATTGCCACCCCAAGATGCTACTTGGTATAGCTATACTATATTTAATCAAAAATAACACATACAATTCCATCTTTATCAGCTCGACTACATTAAATTTTCAACATAAATAGCAATCTTCTATTATTCAGGGAGTAAAAAATGGCAGCACAGCCCTTACGCCTCGGCAAGATCAACCGCAAAACCAAGGAGACCGACATCTCACTTACCCTCTCTCTTGACGGGAGCGGACAGGCGGAAATCAAAACCGGCGTCCCTTTTATGGATCATATGCTGACCCTGTTTGCGGTTCACGGTTTTTTTGATTTGACCATCGCCGCCTCCGGCGATACCGAGGTAGACGACCATCATTCGGTAGAAGACTTGGGGATCTGCCTGGGCCAGGCCATCAAACAAGCCCTTGCCGATTTCAGCGGAATTAAGCGCTACGGGTTCAGCGCGGTTCCCATGGATGAAACCCTGGTCCGGGTTACCCTGGACTGCTCGAACCGACCTTATCTCCATTATGGCGTTTCCCTGGTCGACCAGAAGGTGGGCGACTTCGACACCCAGCTGGCCAAAGAATTTTTCAGAGCGTTGGCCTTGCACGGCGGCATCACCCTTCACGTTGAAATGGCCCACGGCGAAAACACCCATCATATTCTGGAAGCGATCTTTAAAGCTTTCGGTCGCGCCCTTGATGAGGCTTCAAGCCATGCATCACGAACAAGCGGCCCTCTTTCCTCAAAAGGATCATTATAACCAAGTACCCCGGGAGAACAAATTGTGGCAAATCTTAAAAATATAATCATGCTGGTTATCAGCTTTTCGCTTATCACAACCTTTGCCGCCTGTACCGCAAAGAAAACCATCACCCACGAAGAAGAGCTTTTACCCATCAACAGTATCGTCGTTCTCCCGGTCGAGATCAAAATCTCCGGGGAAGACAGCCAAACCGACAAGGTCGCCAAATCCCTGATTACAGGCCAGGAAGTGTTAAACGATCTTCTGAGCGAATATTTCGCAGGCAGGGAAAACATAAGGGTGCTCACCGAAGGCCAGCGTAACAACATGGAGAACAATTCCACCCGCTGCCGGACAACCGATGCCGTCACCATCTGCGACACCTATAACGCCGATGCCGTCTTAATCTGCACCCTGCATCGCTATGCCGAAAGGGAAGGAACCGAGTATTCCGTCATCGAGCCGGCCTCGGTGGCATTCGACCTGAAACTGGTCATGGCCAAAACCGGCAAGACCATATGGAGCGGCGCTTTTAATGAAACCCAGGAGCATATGCTCACCAACATCTTCAGATTTATGGAAAAAACCAAACGCGGCTTTAAATGGATCACCGCCCGGGATCTGGCCAAGGAAGGTTTGGAACAAAAATTTAGCAAATGCCGCTACCTAACCAAATAAGAACCGGTTCGTGACAGCTATCCCCAAACAGATAAACCGGCTGGTCGGCCAAGCCATGCATCAATACAAGATGCTGGCCGACCGGGATCGGGTGATGATTGCCGTCTCCGGCGGGATCGACAGCCTGGTGCTCACCTGGCTCCTCCATGAATGGCGCAAGAAAGCGCCCATCCACTACGAGCTGTTGGCGGTCCATCTCGACATGGGTTTCGGCGGCAATGAAATCAAGCTCGTCGAGGCGCAGCTTACCCGCCTCACCACGGAAATAATCCTCGAAAAAACCGACTTCGGCCCCCGGGCCCTTGAAGCGGAAGACGGCAAAAGCGGCTGTTTCCACTGTGCCCGCAAACGCCGCAATCGTCTTTTTGCCCTGGCGAAAGAGCATGGCTGCAACAAAATAGCCTTCGGCCATCACAAGGAAGACATTATAGAAACCTTGTTCCTTAACATTTTCTACAGCGGCAATATCAGCACCATGGTGCCGAGACAGGAACTTTTCAACGGTGAGCTTGCCATAATCAGACCCCTGGCCTTTGCCACCAAGCAGGCAATCATTGAGCTCGGGAAACTTCAAGATATTGTCCCGGTGGCCAACCCCTGCCGACTGTCGAACGAATCAAACCGGGTAAAAATCCGTTCCTGGCTGGACACCCTCTACGAGCAGGAGCCGAAAGTGCAAGCCAACATCTTTGCCTCGTTGGCCAATGTGAAAACCGATTACCTGTTGACCCAAACCGACAAAGCATAAGGCGATGCATACCAGTCCGGAATGCCTTGAATGCCTGCGCCGGCAAGCTCGTTACGCGGCAAGCCTCACCGGCAAAGACCTTAAGGGACAAAACGATATCCTTGCGCAAGTAGACGCCTATCTTGCCGGAATTGATCTAAAACTCTCCCCGCCGGAAAACGCCGTCCCCATCTACCGGCTCATCGCCCAACAGAGCAAATGCTCGGATCCCTTTGCCCTGCTCAAAAAACAAAGCAACACCTTTGCCGCCGCCCTGCGAAATGATTTGGCCGCCCAGATCAAAAACAGCCCCCAACCGCTGCTTACCGCCATCAGATACGCCATTGCCGGCAATGTAATCGACTACGGCTCCCAGCATCGCTTTGACATCAAGCAGACCATCGATCAATGCCTCAATCAGGACTTTGCGATCAATGACTTTGAGCTGTTCAAAAAGGACTTGGCCCAGGCCGAGAATATTCTATATCTGGGCGACAACTGCGGGGAAATGATCTTTGACAGCCTGCTTATCGAGCTGCTTAAGCAAAAGATAACCTTGGCCTTAAAAGAAAGCCCGATCATCAACGATGCGACCTTGGCGGATGGCATGGCATACGGGTTGAACCGTTACTGCCACCTGATTTCCAACGGCAGCGATTGCCCGGGCACCTCACTTGCCGACTGCAGCGAGGATTTTAACGACCTCTTTGCCAAGGCTGAGCTGATCATCAGCAAAGGCCAGGGCAACTTTGAAACCCTTTCCGAGTCCTCTCGCCCCATCTATTTCCTGCTCACGGTAAAGTGCCGGGTGGTGGCCCAACAGCTGCGAGTCAAAACCGGCCATCATATCCCACTGGGCGGGATGGTGCTGCTCAGACAAAAAAAGGGTGCCGACCGATAAGGCCAGGCACCCTTTTAAACAAGGTTAATCCTGAGAGATCACCCCCGGAGCAATCGAGCCATGTCCTTGGCAAAATAAGTGATGATGGTATCGGCCCCGGCCCGGCGAATGCTGAGCAGGCTTTCATACATGACCTTGTCGCCGTCGATCCAGCCGTTGGCCGCGGCCGCCTTGATCATGGCATACTCGCCGCTGACATGGTAGGCGGCAATGGGCAGATCAAACTCATCCCGCAGATGGCTGATGATATCCAGGTAGGCCATGGCCGGTTTGACCATCAGAATGTCGGCCCCCTCGTCCACATCCATGGCCGCCTCCCGCATCGCCTCGCGGACATTGGCCGGGTCCATCTGGTAGGCCTTGCGGTCGCCCTGCTGGGGGGCGCACTCGGCGGCATCCCGGAAAGGACCGTAAAAGGCGGAGGCATACTTGACCGCATAGGACATGATCGGCAGCATCTCGAAATTGTTCTCATCAAGAATTGCCCTGATTTCGGCGACCCGGCCGTCCATCATGTCGGAAGGGGCAACCATATCGGCGCCGGCCTGGGCATGGGACAATGCGGTTTTGGCCAGGAGCTCCAGGGTCGAGTCGTTATCCACCTGCTCGTTGATCAAAATGCCGCAATGGCCATGGTCGGTATATTCGCAGAGACAGACATCGGTGCTGACCATCATCTCCGGCGCCTTGTTCTTCAACTCCTTGATCGCCTGCTGAATGATCCCGTCATTGGCATAGGCGCCCGAGCCCCGGGCATCCTTTTTGGCGGGCAGGCCGAAAAGAATAACGTTATTCACCCCCAGCCCCATGCACTCCTTGGCCTCTTTCGCCAATTGATCCACCGACATCCTGAAAACGCCGGGCATTGACGGCACCTCTTCCCGCACATTCTTGCCGGGCATCACAAACAGCGGATAAATCAACTGCGCAGGAGAAATAGTTGTTTCACGCACCAGGGCGCGAAGGGTTTCATTTCTTCTGAGACGACGACCTCTGTATTCGGGGAAAACCATGTTGTTAAATCTCCTTATTAGTTAAGGGCAAGCCCCTTTGCTATTCAACCTTAAAAGTCTCTTCCACCAGTTTATTAATAAATCTTTCAGGAGAATCAACCCCTGCCGCGGGAATCACCACGGCATCAATCCCCTTTTTCTGGCTCATTAACCGCAAGCCGTATTCCATGATCTGCAGAATTTGCTCGCAGACCGCGCGCATCTTCTCTTGCCGGCGGGGTTCCGACGCCAGAAGCCGGTCGATGGCCTCTTCACTGAAGCTCACCGTAATCCCCAACTTTCGGGAGACGGCCGCCTCACTGTCGTGAATGGCCTGCACCAGCTGGATAAAAATATCACAAACGTCCCGGGGATCAATATCCTTTTCCTGACTCTCCCTGGCCATCAGCCGTAACCGCTCCGGGGTAGCCAACATTTTATGCTCAGCCAGATATGCGCCCATACTCCTGGTGATAAAATCAATCAGCTGGACATATTCATTTTGGGCCAACTCGGCACAACGCAGCCGGTGTTTCTCCTGAATGGCGGGGTCATGCAAAAAAAGCTTCAATTCGGTGCCGGGGTCATGGACCATGGCGGCATCGACCACCAGATGGCGAATCTCGGTGGAAGGCAATTTCTTCTCATAGTGGAGCAACACCTTTTCCATAACACTGAGCAGGCCCCGGGCCCCGGTCTGCTCCTGCATGGCCAACCGGGCAAGCTCGCGAAAAGCCTCTTTTTCAAACTGCAAAGCTATGTTGTAGGCGCGAAAATCCTGTTTTTTAGAGACAACTACCGAGCTGTTCGGATTAAGCAAAATCTCGTAAAAATCATCCTCGGTCAACTCATTGAGCACCGCCACCACCGGCAGCCGCCCGACAAATTCACTTTCAAAGCCGAACTGAATAAGATCCTCCGCCTTTACCTGCTTGAAAAATCGGCCCCCCGCCTTACCGGAGCTCAACACGCTTTCAAAACCGATGGATTGCTTCTGGACCCTTTTTTTGATGATATCCTCAAGCCCGTCAAAGGCCCCGCTCATAATAAAAAGAATATTTTTAGTATTGATGGTCGGCCGTTCGCGTTTGCCGGTTGTCCGAAAATGCTCAATGGCCTCGATCTGGGAAATCGGGTCATGGGGCACCTTCATCTCCACCTCGGTCTCTTCCATCGGCTTCAAGAGCGCGCGCTGAACCCCGGTCCGCGAGACATCGGCGCCATAGCGGTACTGGCTTGAGGCTATTTTATCTATTTCATCGACATAGATTATGCCATACTGGGCCCGTTCGATATCGCCGTCGGCCTGGCGCACCAAATCACGAACCAGATCTTCGACATCGCCGCCCACATACCCGGTTTCACTGAATTTGGTGGCGTCCCCCTTGACAAAAGGAACCCCCAACCGCTGGGCAATGAGCTTAATCAGAAAGGTTTTACCGACCCCGGTGGGGCCGATCAGCAGCACATTGCTCTTGATCTGTCCAATATTACGTTTGGCCTGATCAGGATGGGCAATCGCATAGCTTATCCGATTGAAGTGAGTGCAGATCTTGGTGGCGAGAATGGCCTTGGCTTCTTCCTGCTGCACCACATATTGATCCAGGTAGCCGATAAGCTCTTCCGGGGTAAGATCAAACTGAAACGACTTATCCACCGATGCCTTCCCGGCGGCCTCGTCGGTTTCATCCCGGTTGACCATGGGGAGGAGACCACTGGAAATGATCCTCACCTTTTTCCCGTATTTATTGGAAAGATAATCGCCTATTTCTTTTTCCAACTCTTTTTGATCAGGCAGATTGGTGTCGTGATCACTCATTAAATCGCCTTTAGGTCTATGCTGCGTAAACAACCAAATTAATCCTGCTCCAGGGCCAACGACTTCATTTTCTTATGTAAATGACTCCGCTCCAAGCCGATTTGTTCCGCGGTCTGGGAAATATTCCCGTCGTTTTCAGCAAGACAGTTTTTTATAAAATCCCTCTCAAAGGCCCTTTTGGCATCTTTATAAGACAAAGACTGATAGCCGGCCAAATTATTCGATTCAAGCGCGGCAAGATCCGGAACCACCAGGCCCAGAAATTGGCAAATCACCTTTTCATCCACAACGGCCTCGGGAGTCATGATCATGATCCGTTCGACAAAATTACGCAGCTCACGGACATTACCGGGCCAGGTATGCTGCATCATAACCTGCAAGGCCGCGGGAGAAAAATCTTTGTGGCCCAAGCCCTTATGGGCATTATCGGCGATAAACTCCTTGACCAGCAACGGAATATCCTCAACCCTTTCACGCAAGGCCGGCACCGAAATAGGAACCACATTAAGTCGGTAAAAAAGATCGGCCCGAAAATTGCCGGCCTCTATCTCCTGCTCCAGATCCTTGTTAGTTGCGGCCAAGACCCTGACGTTGACGCTGATGGTCTTTGCGCCGCCGACCCGCTCAAACTTCTGCTCCTGCAAAATCCGCAAGATCTTGGCCTGGGTCTTCAGGCTCATGTCGCCGATTTCGTCAAGAAAAAGCAGGCCGCCGTCCGCCTGGTCGAACTTGCCCCGGCGACTGACGGTGGCCCCGGTGAAAGAGCCTTTTTCATGGCCGAACAGCTCGCTCTCGATCAACTCCTCGGGAATGGCCGCGCAGTTGATTTCTACCATGGGCTTTGCGGCATTACGCGACAGACGGTGAATGGACTGCGCCACCAGTTCCTTGCCGGTGCCATGTTCGCCGCGGATCAACACCCAGGCATCGGAGGGGGCGACCCGTTCCACCTGTTGCCGCAGCAGGACCATGGCCGGCGAATTTCCGGTAAGATGCGACTTGCGCCCAACCTGTTGCCGCAGGATAAGATTCTCTTTCTTCAACCGGGAAAGGTGCAAGGCATTGTTGATCGATAACACAAGCTTATCGTAGGACGGCGGCTTCTCAATGAAATCGTAGGCCCCCATCCGGGTTGCCTGGACCGCGGTTTCGATATTGCCATGCCCGGAGATCATGATCACCGGCAGCTCCGGGTACAGCTCGCGAAGCCTCTCCAGTACCTGCATCCCGTCAAGCCCCGGCATCCAGATATCGAGCAGCACGAGATCGACCGATTCCTCCTCCAGCAAGGCGAGGCCCTGGCTCCCGTCCTCCGCACAGAGGGCGCTAAAGCCTTCATCGGACAAGACCCCGGAAACGGTATCGCGGATACTGGCTTCATCGTCAATTATGAGAATTTTAGCTGACATCGGCCCTTTTGCTCGTAAAAAATGAATAACTTAACAATATCATACCATAAAAGATGAACGCCCTGCAGCAAAGCCGACTCCGGCTAACCGATGAGCAGGGGCAACTCCACCACAAAGCAGGCGCCGGTTGGATAATTATCCTTTACCCTGATATAACCGTTATGATCGGCGACCACGGTGCTGGCAATGGCGAGCCCCAGGCCGGTGCCGGTCTTTTTTCTTGAGAAATAAGGCTCGAAAAGTTTGAGTTTGTCCTCGTCGCTCACCCCGGCGCCATTGTCACGCACCTCAAGATATACGGCATTTTGCTTGGGATCCGCAAAAATAATGATCTCAATTAGCCCTTGTTCATCGGTGGCGGCAACCGCATTGTCCAACAGATTGATGATAACCCTTTTTATCTGTTTTTGATCGAAAAGAAAATGGATGGGATCGCTCTCGGCCTTAAAGGTAAAGGTTCGATCCTTGTGGGCGCCCTGGTAAAAAACAAATACCTCCTTGGCCACCTCAACCAGATTATTCATTGATTTGCATACGGCGGGCATCCGGGCAAAGCTTGAAAACTCGCTCACCAATTTTTTAAGCTCATCCACCTGGTTGACAATGGTCTTGGTACAAAGATCAAAAACCTCCTTGTCGTCGCCGAGCCGATCCATGTATTTTTTCCGCAGCCGCTGGGCGGAAAGCTGGATCGGGGTTAAAGGATTTTTAACCTCATGGGCGATCCGCCGGGCGACCTCGCGCCAGGCCGCCATCCGCTGCGCCTTTTCCAGTTCGGTCAGGTTATCGAAAACAAGGACAACCCCGAGGGGCCGGCCGTTTTCATCCTCGAGCTTGGTAAAGTTGACCCGCAACGAGAAGGTCTGGTCGCCGACCGTCAGGTGCAGGGGCCGCTCGATGGAGGACTTGCCCGAAGCGGCCAGCTCCTCGAAAAACTTTTCCAAAATAACCAGCTGCTCCTGCTCCATGATCGACCGGTAATGCTTGCCGGCCAAAGCCTCACTGCTGATATCCAGCAACTCTTCGGCAAAGCGGTTAATGGTGGTGATCCGGCCATGCTCGTCAAGGGAAATTACCCCGGCGGCCACGCTCTGCAAAATAATCTCCATGTACCGCCGCCGGGTATCCAGTTCCAGATTGCCCTGGCGCAGAGCCTGATTGGCCTCTTCGACCTGTTGCTTGCTGGCGGCAAGATCGCGGGTCATCCGGTTAAAGGAATCGACCAGGGTGCCCATTTCATCGCCGGAGGTCTTTTCCAGCACAAAATTCAACTCGCCCTCGGCCACCATCCGGGTCGCCTCGGCAAGCTTACCGATGGGGCCGGTCAGGCCGCTGGCCACATAAAAGGCGAACCAGATCGCACAGAAGACGATCAGCAGGGTGACAATGAGCAACATGACCAGCAGACTGGTTTTGATCGGCGCCTTAAGCAACATCAGCTGTTTATAGCCTTCAAAGCCGGAGGAGATGGTCTCCATCCGCCAGATCCGCTCCTGGGGAACCAGCAGGGAGATAACCAGCACCCCCTGCCTGGCCTCCAACCCGCCGACCCTTACCGGCGAGAGCCCCCGCACCAACTCCCCGGCCACTACTTTCTGGATCGTGACGATCCCCTCTTCCTTGGCCAGAGCCCGGCGGAACATTTCAACGGGTATTTCAGGAACCGCCTGCTCCCCGACCTGCTCTTCATAGGCGCTGCTCAACAACTCGCGTTGATCGGAAAGAAGCTCAATCCCGGCCAGCCCATGACTTTCCATGACTTCATAGAGAAACAGATCAAGATTTTCCGAAGTAATCTGCCGGTACCGCCTCGACTGAAGGCGCTCGCCAATCAGTTTGCCCTGCCGGCCCACCTGCACCTGGGCCTCCTGATAGACATTCTTGGCAATGGTGATTGATTCCTGTAACGATTGTTCAACCTTGGAGTTGAACCAATAATCCATACTTGTCGAGACAAACTGCAGGGAGATAAAGAAGAGAAGACCGGTTGGAAAAAAGGACATGGCGACAAAGGCGATCACCAGCTTGGTCCGCAGTTTGGTCCCCAAGAAACGCTGCCGCCGCTCAAATATCAGCTGGGCGAGGTTGCGCAACACCAGGAAAACCATGAGCAACAGGAGCAGCACATTGATGTTGATCAGGGCAAAGATCAACACATTGCCGCTGATGGGCAGGGACACGGGCCCCATTTGAAAAATCTTGGTTTCAAGAAAGGTCAACAGGGGGATCAGGACCAGACAGGCGAGGATGATCAAACGGGTCCGCGTTTTACGACGCCTCCGGTCTATCCTGATGACATCCTCGTGATTGTGCATGCTAATACCTGAATTTGACGCTGTACCACTCTGTTTCAAAATCCCACAAACTCAAGAAAGGAATTACGTAATGGAAATAAAGGGGCAGCTTTTTCTCGGCCAGCTTGGCCTTGACCTTGAGCAGATATTCCTCATTGGGCATCAAAATCGAGAGAGGCGCGACCGCCAGCCCGTTAAGGGTGGCCATACAGGTTTTGGCCTCGGCAAGCGACTTGGTTTTAAAACTCTGCCCCTTAACTTCGGAGCGAAACACCGAATACTCTTCCTTGAGGATGTCGTAGGTGAGGGTATGATCAAACTCCAGATCGACCAGATCCTGATCCAGCCAACCGCTTCGGTTGCGATAGAGCTCGACAAAAAAGGTGAAGGAAACAGGCATCCCGTTCCTGACCCCCTCTTCCATCTCCTTGGTAAAGGCGTTGGTCACGTCCATGAACAGCAGGATATCGTTTTTCGAGTTGGTTACAATCAGCTCTTCGATCACCGCATCCTTGGCCAGGGCGTTCTGCCCGTACAAGGACAAGCCAAGCAGCAGCAAAAACAGGGATATCCGGGGCAGATTTAGGTTTTTGATGAGAAAATTTTTCATATATAAAATATCGCAATAAAATTGATCTGTTATAATTTTATCTAAAGTTACGCACGGTTATACCGCAAAAACAAAATATTTTCAGCAGAATTAGCCTTGATTAAGCTCCCTGGCCGCCTGCCACTTCTTTAAGACCATACTTCTGGCCTTATCGAGAAAAGGACCGAAAGTCGATGAATCATTGGCACAGAGAGGAACCGCATCATAATGACGCAACTGCTCTTCAACAAAGTTGTCATCAACCAGATCAATTTTATTGAAAACCTTTAAACAGGGTAAGGTATTTAGCTCAAGTTCGCGCAGCACCTCTTCAACCACTTTAATATGATCGGCAAAATTAGGATTGCTGATGTCAATAACATGCACCAGCACATCGGCTTCGTCAAGCTCTTCCAGGGTGGCGCTGAAGGCCTTGAGCAATTCCGCGGGCAGATTTCGGATAAAACCCACGGTATCGGTAATGATGACCTCGACATCCTCGGGAAAACGCAGGCGGCGGCTGGTTGGGTCCAGGGTGGCAAAAAGCTTGTCCTCGGCAATAATCGCACTGTTGGTAAGGGTGTTGAGCAAGGTCGATTTGCCGGCATTGGTATAGCCGACCAGGGAAAGCACCGGCAACTCCTTCTTGCGCCGCCTGGTGCGACGATGGCCCCGCTCCCGGCTCACCTCTTTAAGTTTTTGGGCAAGCTTGCTGATCCGATCATTAATCCGGCGCCGATCAATCTCAAGCCTGGTCTCACCCGGCCCCCGGCCGCCGATGCCGCCGGTTAAGCGGGAAAGGGCATCATCCCTGGTGGTCAGCCGGGGCAGCATGTATTTGAGCTGGGCCATCTCTATCTGCAATTTACCCTCCCGGCTTAGAGCCCTGCGGGCAAAGATATCAAGGATCAGCTGGGTGCGGTCGATAACCCGCAGCTCGGTATGGTCGGTAATGGACCTGATTTGGGAGGGGTTGAGCTCCTGATCAAAGATGAGCAAGTTGGCATTGAGCTTTAAGGCGGCGAGCATGATCTCGCCGAGTTTACCCTTGCCCAGGATCAGCTTCGGGTTGATTTTGTCCCGGCGCTGGATCATGGTATCAAGCACGACAACATCATCCGAGCGGGCCAGCTCTTTCAGCTCATCCATGGATTCCTGAGCCCTGACCTTGGAACTGGTGCTCACACTCATCAAGATGGCCCGGTCCCGGCCCTGATCGACCTCGCGGGCCGGTCGAAAGCGGGCAAACTCATCCTCCAGGGCGGAGATCATCTCCAGAAAGGGATGACTCTGCCGGGTGGGGAGTTCAGGGGGCAGAAAAAGCCAATTTTCACCATTGACCGGCTGCGGCACGAGATGGACGGAATAAAGCCGCTCGGGCAGACCGTCTTTCTGCATCTTGATCACGGTCATCAGATCAAACCGCAGAAAAAGCAGGTCCATCAGATCGTCTTCCGTGATATCCTCCCCCCGCAGATGGGTATGGACGCAGCGCAACCCCTTCAACCGGCCGCCGGAAGAACGAACCTGGCTCAAGGCCGGAATAAAAATGGAGTGGTGGTCACCAACGATGACGAATTCGACCTGGCCGCTCCTGGCAATCAATACGCCAAGCTGCCGCCCGGTCTCCAAGGAAAGATCGCAGAGCTCGCGGGCCAGTTCCGGGCTGATGATATCGTCCGGCGAAATGCGGCGCCGGGCAATACGCTCGAGCCACTTAAGCTGGGCGGTTTTCAAGCCACTGGTATTACCGGTTACCTTACCTATGGTCATCCCTCCTGCACGTCATTAAAAACTGCAATCAGCGGCTGCTGCGCTCCCGGAGAATCCGTTTGTCACCCACCCGGATGGTAACCTTGATTTTGTCGAAGTATTCAAGAAGGGGAATGGAAAACTTTCTGGTCAACCCGGTCAACTCCTTAAACCGGGGGGCATCGATATCGCCTTCCCTGGTGATGAAATCAACAATCGACTCCTGCAGGCCGCTAAGCGCCGCGCCATAAAAATAAAGATCCTCGTTGATCTTGACCAGCACCTGTTCGCGGACCAACAACTCGAGCACCTCCCGGACCAGGGTTGGGGAGTATTTGCCGAAATTGGCCTGCACCTCCTTGAGGGTGGGGGCGACAAGGCCTGCCTGCCGGTAAAAGTCTTCCATTTCCCGGCGAACGGCCTGGGCATCCTCCTGCAACGACACCTTGTGCGAGGCCAGACGCACCACTGATTCATCAAGGGCAATCTGCTGTTTTTTAGCCTGATCGTTAACCACCAGCTGAAAAAGCTTCTGGTCGAGATTGCGATGAAGGCGGGAACGGAGTTCTTCCTTGGACAACCCCGGCTTCATGGGATTATCCTGATGAAAATCGCCAAGAATGACAAGCATCTTCTCGACCAGCAGGCTCAAGGTTTCCTCGGCAATCATCCGCTGGCGATCCGACTCAACCACAATGATCCTGCGCGAGGAAATCGGCCCCTCCAGCACCTTTTTAAAACGCTTGCCGAAGCGGCCGGTTTTAACCGAGAGCTCATCAAGGGTCAAACCCGCCACCCCGGCCTCCCGCAAATGCAGGAGGGCCTGATCTTCCGGGCTGCCCTGGTGATAAATCTCAAAAATCCGGTTGTTATCCTCTTTGAACCGCCGTCTCTTGGGGGGCGCATTATTGAGAATAGCCCCGCCGCCGATGGTATAAACCGGCGAATAACTGCGCACCACATAGCGATCGCCGGGCCAGGCTACGCCGGGTTCTTCAAGGAGGAGCTGGACGTTGGCCTGAAGGCCGGGCCGCAATTCCTCGTCTTCCAGCAATACCACCCGCCCCATGATTTCAGCGGTGCCGAAATGAACCCGCACCCTGGCACGATTCTTTAAGGGCTTGCTGTTACTTGAAAGATAAAGGAAATCAGCATCAAACATGTAGGAGGGGTGAAGACTACCGGGAGTGGCAAGAACATTGCCCCGGCAAATATTATCCTTTTCCAGACCCTGGACATTGATCGCCGTCCGGTTGCCGGCCTCGACCAGGGGGGCATCCTCGCCGTGGATCTGAATCCCGCGCACCTTGGCGGTGAGTCCTTGTGGATAGACGGTAATATCCTCCCCCAACCCGATCCGGCCGGAAATGGAGGTGCCGGTCACCACCGCCCCGAACCCCTTCATGCTGAAAATACGATCAACCGGCAGCCGGAACGGACCGTAAGCCTCGCTGAACTCGCTTTTGCCTACCATCTGATCGAGGATCTCCCGAACCTGATCAATGCCCTCGCCGGTGGTGGAAGAAACCACGGCCAGGGGGGCATCCTCCAGGAAGCTCCCCTTAAAATAACCCCGGACATCCTCCTGGACCAACTCCAGCCACTCCTGGTCGACCATGTCCTTCTTGGTGAGGACGATAAGGCCGCGCTCCACCCCGAGGAGCTGACAGATCTCAAAATGCTCCCGGGTCTGGGGCATGATTCCCTCATCGGCGGCAATGACAAAGGCCACCAGATCGATACCCGCCACCCCGGCAACCATGTTTTTCACAAACCGCTCGTGGCCCGGCACATCGATGATGCCGAGCCGATGGCCGCAGGGCAGATCGAGGTAGGCAAAGCCGAGCTCAATGGTAATCCCCCGCTTCTTCTCCTCCTTGAGACGATCGGTTTCTATCCCGGTGAGGGCTCTGACCAGACTGGTCTTACCATGATCAACATGGCCGGCGGTACCTAGCACAATCTCCCGCATGATCTGCTACCAACCGCCGGTCAGAAAAGGATTGGAGCGGGCCTCTTCCCCCACGGTGGAACGGGCGCCGCCATAGCCGTGGCCGGGCCAGACCACGGTTTCGGCCGGCAGGGTGAGCACGCGTTCCTTGATGGTGGCCAGCAGCTGCTTGGTGTCGCCGCCGGGAAAATCGGTGCGCCCCACCCCGCCGACGAACAAGGTATCGCCGGCAAAAAGGTTGGGGGCGGCATAAAGGCAAATCCCGCCCGGGGTATGCCCGGGGCTGTGGATCACCTTGAGTTGCACCTTGCCCACCTCAATGACATCGCCATCCTTGACGGTTTTATCGGCCGGCGGCGAGAAAGGCAGGCCCAGCATGGAAAAATAGCCGATGATATCCTGCCGGCCAAAAAATTCTTCCTCAGCCTCATGCATGATGATCGCAGCCCCGGTCGCCTCCTTGAGCTTGGCATTGGCACAGACATGGTCAGGATGGCCGTGGGTGCAGATAATGGATTCGACCGTAAGCTCATGCTTCTGGCAAACCGCAAGAATCAGCTGTTCCTCACCGCCGGGATCAATAACGGCCGCCTTGCGGGTCTCTTCACACCCGACGATATAACAACACACGGCCATGGAACCGACCGTTAACTGCTCTAAAATCATAACTCCTCCCGCCTCTTAAAAAAAATCACGCCGCGCCTTTACCTTAACTATCTTTTAACAGTCGCAGGTATCAGGATTACAGGGACCGCTGCCGCAACCGCAACTGGAGTTGAGCCCGGCCATGGGAATGGCCGCTGCCTTAACCGGCTGCTCTTTCATCACCTTAGCGAGAAAGGCCTCAAAGGCCTCGACAGCCAACCCTTTCGCGCCGGAGGAAAGATAGGGGGTCCCATCATCGCCGGCAATAACGACCTTGGGGTCAACCGGAATCCGCCCTAAAAACGGCACGGAAAACTCATTGGCCAGCTTCTCGCCGCCCCCGGTCTTGAAGATATCAACCGGCTTATCGCAATGGGGGCAGATAAAACCGCTCATGTTTTCGACCACCCCGATGATCCGCATCTTAACGATCTTGCAAAAATTCAAGGATTTGCGCACATCGGCCAGGGCGATACTCTGAGGAGTAGTCACCACCAGGGCATTGGCATCTTTGATGGTATTGGCCACGGTCATCGGCTCGTCGCCGGTGCCCGGAGGAGCATCAATGATAAGATAATCAAGATCGCCCCAGTCCACATCGGCGATAAACTGACGAATTGCCTGATTTTTCAAAGGACCGCGCCAGATAACGGGATCATCCCTGTTTTCCATCATGCTTTCCAGGGAGATCACCCGCAGGTTGTCATTGTACTGCAAGGGCGGCATCTTGCCCTCCTTGGAATGTTTGCCGTTCAGGGGACCATCCATGCCCAGCATGCGGACAATATCCGGCCCATGCAGGTCAACATCCATCAACCCTACCTTATGACCTTTTTTGGCCAGACCGATGGCAAGATTAACCGACACCGTGCTCTTGCCGACCCCGCCCTTGCCGCTCATCACCAGGATTTTATTTTTAATTCTGCCAAGTGAGGCGTTAATCGCCATATTCTGTTGAGCGATGGTCGCATTCGCATCCGCGGAACCACAACTGCCGCCCTTGCTGCCACAACCGCTGCTACTGCATTTAGACATAAACCAAACCTCCAGTTTTATAAAATATCAATGGGATCTTTTAAGCAAAAATAAACTTAACAACATAATGCAAATCCGTTGTTTTTTAAAGGGCAAAACCCTCAACCGAAAAACAGACGCCGTATCGAGGTTTCGAGAACAATAAGCACCATCATCAACAAAAAAAGGGCCTGCCGAAAAAGCAGACCCTTTACCATCAAAAAAGACTATGCCGTCAAGCGGCTATCCCATAACAACAAACTCTGTCTTCTCAAGAGCCATCTCCATGTAAAACCGGTGCGTTTCCAGACTGAAGACCATGCGCCGGTTATCCTGATAATCAAGGTTGGGAGTAAGGGTAATGGCGGTATTGAGGGAAAGGGCCTTGGGCTGGCCGATATAGGATGTCAGATCAAACTTGCTTTCCACCATCTGCATGGCCTTGCCCATAAACTGATTGGTCATCTCGCCCATGGTGTCAACCACTTCGGCCGAGGTGCACTCCTTGGCCAGACTGTCTTCAGGCAACCCCATGGCCAGCATATAGCTCCGGTACAACTCCATGGCGGCGCCGGCGCTGAAATTCATCACCACCAACCCGTTATAATCACCGGTAAACTGCACAAAACAACCCAATTCCGGCCGCAGACATACATCGGGAATAACCTGAATGGTTTTCGAATATTTGATGGACTTTTGCGTGCTTTTATCCAAAGTTTTCTTGGTGGCCTGACAAAATATCTCGGCAACAATATCAATAGTTGAAAGCTTTTCGGTCATCATTAACCTCGTCAATTATTGGGAAAAAGGCTGTTTTTTTAGATACCTGACAACAGATAAAACCAGCCAGCCTCTTCAAACTCCGGTTATTTTCCAGCCGAGAACATCGACGGCGAATGATAAAAAAACAGAGCCGGAGAGTAATTAATAATATTTATTATCAAATTGCAACCTGATATTATGTCAAATCATTTCAGGCTAAGTGATGGGCCCGGGGAAACCGTGGTGAACTGTAGTAAATAACACAAAAAAAAGGGTCTGGCCCCGAAAGACCAAACCCTTGATTTTACTGGTGCCTAGGGCGAGAATCGAACTCGCACGGGGCAAGCCCCGAGGGATTTTAAGTCCCTTGCGTCTACCAGTTCCGCCACCCAGGCATATCATTATGCGACCATTGATATCAGCCCGATTTTTTAGCACATTGCTTAGCAAAAAGCAACATCCCTTTTTATCGATTTCATCGGTAAATTCATAAATCAACTGCCGGCTTTTACTATGGTCAATCCCGATTAGAAAAATAAGCGATCAGGGAAAAGCAGAGACATATTAATTGCATTATCATAGAAAAACAGCTTATAATAATCCTAACAAAATAATACCTTCCACGTTAGTACCGTATTACCCAAAAGTCACATACTGCACTAACGGGCAAGATCAGATCAACGGAACAACCTTAAGATAAAAATTAAGAGACAATTTCTTATTTACGAATAACCGAATAATCATAGCGACAATAGAAGATATCATGGCAAAAGTTCTTATAGTTGACGACGACGAGTTCTTGAGTGAAATGCTTGTTCATAAAATCAGCAAACAGGGTCATCAATGCACCGTGGCCTCAACCCTTGCCCTTTCCCTAAAAAAGGCCCGTGAAGCTAATTATGACGTAATCCTTCTTGACGTCAACCTTCCTGATGGAAACGGCTTAACTATTCTCCCCCAACTCACTTCGATGGATTCTGCGCCGGAAATAATTATCATGACGGGGATCGGCACTCCGAACGGCGCCGAACTCGCGATAAACACCGGGGCCTGGGGCTATCTCGGCAAAGATCAGCTTGACAAAGGAAATCTCCTCTTGAGCATGGAGCGCGCCCTGCAATACCGGGAGGGGAAAAAAAAGGTCGAAAAAAAAACTGCGGTCCTGAAAAATCTCGAAATCATCGGCAGCAGCCCGGAACTAACCAAATCTCTTGACCAAATCGCCAAGGTTGCCTGCACTGATATCAATGTATTGCTCACCGGCGAAACGGGCTCCGGCAAAGAACTGTTTGCCAAGGCCATTCACGAAAACAGCCAACGGGCCGATAAAATTTTTGTAGTGGTTGACTGCGCATCCCTGCCTGAAACCCTGGTGGAGAGCACCCTGTTCGGCCATAAAAAAGGTTCGTTCACCGGCGCCGAATTCACCAGCGCAGGCCTTATCAAACAAGCGGATGGCGGCACTCTCTTTTTGGATGAGATCGGGGAGATGAATCTGACAACTCAAAAAAAATTTTTACGGGCTATTCAAGAGCGCTGCTTCCGAAAAGTAGGAGGCGACCAGGAAGAGACCAGTAATTTCCGACTTATTTCCGCGACCAATAAAGATCTTATGGAAATGGTAAAACAAGGCACCTTTCGCGAAGATCTCTTTTACCGGATCCAAACCGCTACCATTAATCTGCCGCCGCTACGCAAACGGCTGGATGATATCAAAGAACTAACCTTTTACTTCACCAATAAACTCTGCCGGCAATACGGCTTGGCCGCCAAGGAATTCTCCTCGGATTTTTTTGATATACTATCCAGCTATCAATGGCCCGGCAACATCCGGGAACTAATCAATGCCATTGAGGTCTGCCTCACCAATGCCGGCCCCGAACCGGTTATCTACTCTAAACATCTGCCGGAAAATATTCGGGTTCAGGTGGCAAGAGCATCGGTTAAGCAAGAACCGACAATTACACCGACCCAAACCACCCCCGCCCCGGGAGCGGACCTCTATCATGCAAAATCGGCTGATTTTAAAGCATATCGTGAGTCGTCGGTAAATGAAGCAGAAAAAAGTTACCTGGAAAACCTAATGAAACAAACAGGCGGCAACCTCCAAGAGGCCTGTCACATTGCCAAGTTAGGCCGCACCAGGCTTTACACCCTGCTAAAAAAACATAAAATTTCACGCCTTGGTTGGCCCGGTAAAAATTGACCAATCTTCTCCTAAATCCAACCCATCGACAAACCATCCTCCACGGCAGAATAAGATTCGTCAGACAACCAACCAATTCTTTACCGATTTTCCCAAGATAAGGGCGACTCGTTCACCTTTAATGAACATCAATAACCGGCCACAACCTACCCTAAACCGGTAACTAGTCAATATAACTGCATAACAATCAATTGGCGCCTTTGTGGCATATTTTTTGCCTTAACGATAGAACAAGTTGACCTTTCGCGATAACGAGGAAAGTATATGCCGAAAAAAATTCTGATCATTGACGATGATCAAGATATCCGCAATGCGATAAAAAAATACCTATTACCGAACGATTACGAGGTCATTGAAGCAACTGACGGGGCAAGCGGGATAAGCAAAGCAAAGGAGTCCATACCCGATCTCATTTTGCTCGACATCAATATGCCGGACATCAACGGCCTTGAAGTTTGCCGAAAACTCAGAAGTGACCCCAAAAACATTTTTTCGATCATCATGCTTACGGCAAATAACCATAACGAAGTAGAAGCCCTTGAAAACGGGGCTGACGACTATATTGTCAAACCTTTCCAAAAAGAGGTATTGCTTGCTCGGATCAGGCGATGGCTGGAGGTTGCCGAACAAAGACATGGAGCCAACATCGACCCGTTGACCGGCGTTTTCAACCGCCGGACCTTCAGCATTATGTTGACCCAGGAGGAAGAACGGGCCCTGCGTTACAACCGTCCGGTATCCGCGGTCATTATGGATATCGACCATTTTAAAAAGGTCAACGACACCTATGGTCACCACATAGGTGATTCGGTCCTCGCTGAAATGGCCCTGATCTTAAGGGAAACCTGTCGCCATAGCGACCTGGTCGTCCGTTGGGGAGGGGAGGAATTCGCAATTCTTCTTCCGGAAACAGGGGACGAAGAGGCTATTATTTTTGCGGAAAAGGCCCGGCTCAAGATCGCCGAACGATCATTTCACCTAGCCGGACACCTGACGGCCAGTTTCGGTGTCGCCCAACTGCGCAAAAACGACGAGATCGGCATGATGAAAAGAGCCGACAATGCCTTATATCGTGCCAAAGAAAAAGGTCGCAACAAGGTGGTCGTCGACCGCCCCAACCTTAAGGAAAATGAAATCATTTCACTCCTGGTCGTCGACGACGACGAGTCGATCCGAGATCTTGTCAAAATAAAATTAATGACCTTGGGCTACGACGTCCATACCGCCCCAGACGGCGGCATGGCCTTTAAGGCTCTCCAGAGTTATAACATCGACATTGTCATGATTGACCAGGAAATGCCGGGGCGCGATGGCATGGCCACCTATCTTGCAATCAAGGAGGAATGGCCGAAATTACCGGTATTAATGGTTACCGCGCATAGCTCTAAACATCTTATCACCTCTTTTCTCACGGCCGGCGGCAGAGACTTTATCGAAAAACCACTGGTCGACTTTGAAAGTCTTGATTTCAGGATCAAACGGGTATTACGGGAACTAAAAAAAGAGCTGGAAACTGAAGAGAAATTGCGCCAGGCAAAGGTAAGGGAAGAGTCGCAAAAAATTAAAAATATATTTCTGGCTTCGATGAGCCATGAACTACGCACCCCGCTCACCCATATTGTAGGCTTTACCCAACGCCTGCTGAATGCCGATGAAAAACCATCCAACAAGCAAAATGATTATCTGACCAGGATCCTGGCCGGCGCCAACACCTTAAGCACCCTGGTTGAAGACATTCTTGAGGTAACCGTTCTGGAAAATAATGAAAAATACGCCACCGAAAAGGTTTTCCCTCAAGAAGCCGCTCTTCAGGCAAACCAGATCATCCAAAACCGACTCAAAACAAAAGGCCTCAGCCTGGATCTTTCCCTGCCGTCAACTATCCCGCCGGTTGACGCGAATCAACAAAAATTAACCGAAATATTCACTAAACTTCTGGACAATGCCATCAAATTCACCGAACACGGCACCATAACCATCTCTGCCCAGGAAATTGAAAAAGAGGTGGTTTTCGCCGTTCATAACACGGGAAGAGCTATCCCGGAAACGCAACTACCCCACCTCTTTGAGCCGTTCAGCAAACTGGATCATGAAACCGGTGAAAAACCGGGCGCCGGTCTTGGTCTCTACATATGTCGCCGATTGCTTGAGTTGATGAACGGTAAAATCTGGGTAAAAAACGACCAACATCAAGGGGTGACTTTTTTCTTCTCGCTCAACAAATGGAATCACAAGAATGACGGGTAAATCACTTATTTTTTTTATTACTGTTACCATCACCTTTTTAGGGCTGCAAACTACTGCTAGCTCAAGGCACAACTCCGACCACCAGACCATTATCGCAGCCATTCCCCGAAATTTCCCCCCCCACTATACTATTGACGAACACGGGAAACCCAAGGGCTTTGCCATAGATATCATGGAACAAATCAGCTTGCTTGCCGACTTCGATGTTAAATACCTGGTGAAGGAAAACTGGCAGGATGTGGCCCGGGCCTTGGAAACCCGTGAGGCGGATGCTATCCCCAACCTGGGAATCATTCCGGAACGGGAAGAAGTGTTCAGCTTCACCGCCCCCATCGAAACCTTTAATCTGAGAATATTTATCCGCAAGGACACCAATTCCATCTACGGCCTGGAAGATTTGCAACGAGGCGGAGCCAAGATCGCCGTGGTTCAATACAATGCCGGCGCCAACTTTGTTGAAAAAAACATTCTCCCCGATTTGGTGCAAATATATGACAGCAGCGAGAATGCCTTAGTGGCATTGATATCCGGTGAAGTCGATGCGTTGATCTATCCGGAACCGGTATTGATGAAAATGGCCCGCGCTTCCGCGATCCATGATCAAATCAAGGCGGTGGGCAGGCCTCTGCAGGAAATTAAACGCGGCCTCGCCGTCCACAAAAACAACCCGTTATTATTGCGCAAACTCAACGGCGCGGTTCAACAGCTGGTTTACTCACCGGCCTATCAGAAAATTTACGCCGATTGGTACGGCACCCCACCGCCATTCTGGGATACCGCCAATGTGTTGTGGGCAATGGGCATCGTCGCCCTGGTGGTTCTTACCGCATCCGGCGCCTGGCGCTACCGAAGTGTCACCCTCCTCAATCGCGAACTCAACAAAACCATGGCCAAAAAAGAAAAAGCGGAACAAAAACTGCAACAGGCCATGTATGTGCTGGAAAATGCCACCGAGGCGTTTTTCTGGGTCCAGTTGACCGGCCGAATCTTCTATTCGAACAAACGCACCAGCACCAATCTGCTATACAGCAAAAAAGAACTCGCTGAACTCAACTTCTGGGACATCAACCAGGACTACCCCCAAAGCAGATGGGCGGAATTTATTAACCAGGTCAAACCGGACGACCTGCAGGAAATAAAAAGTGTGCACCGCCGTAAAGACGGCACTGTTTTTCCGGTGATTATCCAACCCCGCCTGCTGACCTTTGACGGCAATAGCTTCATCTGCCTCATGGTACAGGATATCTCCAAACGGGAAGCCGCGGAAAAGGCCCTGCAAGCCAGCGAAGAGTGCCTGAGAACCATTGTCGAAAACGTGCCGGATGCGATTGTGACCATTACCGAGCAAGGCCTCATCAGATCCTTCAATCCGGCGGCGGAAAACATTTTCGGCCATCAGGCCGCCACGGTTATCGGCAAAAACGTTTCCATGCTCATGCCGCAGCCCTACCGGGAATCACATGACAGTTACATGAAAAATTATCTTGAAAGCGGCCGCGCCAGACTGATCGGCTACGGCAGCCGTGAAGCCCTGGGCATCAATTGCAATGGTGAAAACTTCCCCATCGATATCTCGGTTAATGAAATGAAACAGGACGGCCAAAGATTTTTTGTCGGCGTCATCCGCGACATATCCGAACGCAAACGCTCCGAACAAAAGATCATCAGCCAAAAAGCCGAACTGGCCGCGGTACACCAGGCTGAATCGCTGAAATCAAGTTTTCTGGCCACGGTCAGCCATGAACTGCGAACCCCGCTTACGCCGATAATCGGCTTTGCCGAAAGAATAAGCCAAAAAGCCACCGATCCAGACGGCAAAACCAAAATATATGCCGACCATATTCTCCAGAATGCAAAATTTCTGCTTGAACTGATTAACGACCTGCTGGATTTCAGCAAGATCGAGGCGGGGAAGATCGACCTGCAGTTAAAACAAACCGAGATGGAAACAGTGCTTGACGAGTTGAGATCAAGCATTCACCACCTGCTTGAAGCAAAAAAACTCGCCTTCGAAATCAATATTGCTCCTGATCTGCCACCGGTATTGCTGGATAGCCTCAGGATTAAACAGATCTTTTTCAACCTGATATCCAATGCCGTCAAATTTACCCCTCCCCAAGGGAAGATCACTGTTTCAGCCGAGTCCACCAAAAACGAAATTATTATTGCCGTTAAAGACACCGGCGAAGGTATTCCCAAGGAGTGCCTGACAAAAATATTTGATTATTTTTACCAAGTAGGCCGTAAGCAACAAGAGCAGCAAGGAACCGGATTGGGGCTGGCCATTACCCAAAAACTGGTAGAGATCCATGGCGGCAAGATCTGGGTGGAGAGTGAACTGAACAAAGGTTCAATTTTTTATTTTACTATTCCTACAATGAAAAATAACGAGGTGCTCTATGAAATCTAAAGGGATAGTGCTGATTGTCGAAGATAATGAATCGACCCAATTATTGATTGAAGGTGCAATGGAAGACGAAAAATTTGAAACCATTGTCGCCGGTGACGGAACAGCAGGCTGGACATTGGCCCATCAACATCACCCGGACGTTGCAATTCTCGATGTTATGATGCCGGGGGGCATCGATGGTTTCGAGCTTTGCCGCCGGATAAAACAGGATCGCCACCTGAACGATACCAGGGTGATCATGCTTACCGCCCGAGCATTTGCGGATGATCGGGTACAGGGGCTGAAAGAGTCCGGCGCCGACGACTACCTGACCAAGCCCTTTGAGATGGACGAGCTCGTCTCCAGGGTCACCAATCTCTGGCATAGAAAAAAAGAAAAGCAAGGGCTTGAAGAAACTATTACCAGAGCGGAACATGACAAAGAGATCCTGGCCCATAAGGCCGAACTCGGCATTCAGGCCGGCGGCCTGGCCCACGACATCAACAATATTCTGGCTGCGGCCCAGATCATTGAAGTTATCCCTGACCTGATGGCGCAACAGGAGCATGAGCAAATCATGGAATACCTCGGCCTTGCCCTGGAAGCCGTAAAGTTAGGCCGCGAAATGACCAAGGGTTATACCAGTTATCTGCGTGATATAGGCGAGGAACCCAGCCCACAGTTTCCCCAAAACCTGCTGGCGCCAATCGATATGTATTCCCGCAGTTTCAAGGGAAAACTCATCAAAGATTATGAAGATAATCTGCCGATGGTCGTCTGCAAAGGGCATCAAATCAAGCGGGTGGTGGTCAACCTCTTCACCAATGCCCGCCAGGCTTTAGAAGAAACAACCGATCCCGTCATTAAGGTTAAGCTGTGGAGCAGCGGCGACAGGGTAATCTTTTCAATCTCAGACAACGGCTCGGGTATTCCGGCAGATATCATAAACCGAATTTTTGAAGAGAGGTTTACCACCAAGAAAACCGGCACCGGGCTGGGTCTGCACATGGTTAAACAGATCCTGGAATCATACGGAGGCACCGTGAAAGTAGAAAGCGTTGTTAACATCGGCACGACATTTACCGTGTCCCTGCCGGCGCAAATCTCATAACCTCTTAATGCAGGATGGAGTTAATCCGGGGATGCAACGATATGAAAAAGAAAAAGATTCTTTTTGCCGATGATGAACCGGCAATTCGGGCGAGGCTTAAACTGATACTGGCCAACAACTATCTGGTAGAACAAGCGGAAAACGGCCAAGAGGCAGTTGAAAAGCTTAAAAAGTTCAAGGCGGACATCGTTCTGCTCGATATCGACATGCCGATCATGACCGGCCTTGAGGCCTGCAAAAAAATACGTGAATCACCATCGCTGAAATCAACCAAGATCATCATGGTTTCCGGCGAAATATCACTGGAAGACCGCCTCCTCGGCTATAAAGTCGGCGCCGATGATTATTTGACCAAACCCTTTGACGAAAACGAACTGCTCGCCAAAATTCAAATCATGCTCCGCCTTAAGTACACCGAAGAAATAGACAAAATCCTAATGGATTTTGTCAAACTTTTCAGCCATGAGAGCAGAACCCCGCTGAACGGGATCATGGGCTTTGCCAAAATAATCAGCAGCCAGACCGACGATGAAAAAACTCGGCAACAGGCCGAGATGATCCTTCATTCCGCTAACCATCTTATTAATTTTTCAGATAAAGTGACCATGCTTTGCCGAATAAAAAAAGGACAGTCCCTTGACCTGATAACCGACTCGACCGCTAATCTCTTCAAAAAAATTATGTCGTTTGTCGAGAAATTTGACAGGGTTGACTGCCGGCTTGCCGACTATGGGGAACAATTCGTTGCATACGACTGGCCTGCCCTAGAAAAAGCAATTGAAATTATCACCAATAACGCCCTCAGATATACCCCTGCCGACCAAAAGGTGGTTATCAAAACGGCAACCGATGACCACTTTGTAGTTATTGATATTATGGATTATGGACCAGGCATAGCTCCTCAACTGATCGATCACCTATTTGAACCGTTCACCATGCCGGATGATGATATTTACTCACAGCCATGCGCCCATATCTCCCTGGCCTGCGCCAACCAAATTGTTGAACTGCATGAGGGGGAGATCTCGGCGACAAACCGCCAGGACGGCGGCGCGGTTTTTTCGATCCGCTTACCAACGGCATCCCCCACCCATAAAGACTAAAGGTCGACCAAGGTATGATAAACGGCCATTTACCAAGTTTTGTTACGGCAAGATAAAAAAGAGGAGATTTATCATGGAACGGCTAATCGTTAAAGTTGACCAAGACCTGCTCGATCTTATTCCCGGTTTTTTAAAAAACAAAAAAAATGATATCAACAAAATAAAAACGGCTTTGCCCTTAGGAGACTACGAAACGGTAAGGGTGACCGGCCATAACATGAAAGGCTCCGGCGCAGGTTACGGCTTTTTAGAAATAAGCGAGATCGGAGCCGGAATTGAAACCGCCGCCGGCAAACAAGACCATGAACAAATCATCTACTTATTGAATCAACTCACCGATTATCTCGATCGGGTAAGCTTTGAACCTGAATGATGAGAAGAATATCAGCCCGAATAATCACTGACGGATTTTCAGCCTGCTTAAGAAAAGTCAGGTGGGAGCAGCTTCAGCCGCGAATATACCATCAGGAAATTTATTTTTTGTTTGTGTGAACGCAATGCTTGGTTACTTCCATAAAAAAAGTATCTACGCACCAGGCCAACACCCTAACAATCATACCCTTGACTATAACTTGAAAGTCAAAAGAGACAACACCTTGTAATCACAACTTGATATTTAACCGTAAATATTAGATCATAAGCCAAGGAAACACATATAAATTGGCAGGCAAAAAATCATTGTCAGGAGGACGAGAGATGGATAAAAAAGTATTACCGATTTTGGTTGTCGATGATGAAAAGCCCATTCTCATCCGCCACAAAACAATTTTAAGCAAATACTTCGGCAAGGTCATCACCGCAACAAACGGCGAAGAGGCATGGCAACACTTTAAAGCAAACAAGGTTATTCCCGTGGTCATCACCGATATCCAGATGCCGAACAAAGACGGCATCTGGCTCATAAATCAAATACGCAGTGAAAACAAGGCCACCCAGATTATCATTATTTCAACGCTGACCAAAAGTTCTGTCGCCATCTTCTCAACCTACCGCAATATCTCTTATCTTCCGAAACCGGTGGATGAGATCTACCTTAGGCTGGCGGCGATGAACGCCTATAACATCTATGCTGAGTCGGTATGGATAAATATGCTCCGGGACGAGATATGTAAATTCGAACCGGACGAGGATCGCATATGGCAAATCGTTTCAAGTGATCCTTGGCGCAAGGACACCCCACTCTTACCTGAAGAAATGGGTGGCGATCACCAAAATGATATGCCGTTGCAAAGCTTGCCGGAATCAGCAAAAACAGAAACATCTTCTATCATGCCCGGACAAGCCGGCTCGACAGCTGATAACAATTCTCTGGAAATGCAAAAAAGCATTGCCAAGGCAAAAGAGGTTTTCGGCGAAGAAGCTTTTGAAGCTTTTTGGGAAGAGCTTAAAGACATTTCGGAGTCAGTCGAAATCAAGCTGCTCGACCTTGAACAACACCCCCAGGATCAAAACCTGATCGGAGCTGTGTTCAGAGATTTCCACACCATCAAGGGCAACTGCGGGATGATGGGTTTTACGATCGTCGAAGGGCTCACCCACCGCTTGGAGGATGTTTTTTCAAAGATAAGAAGCGGTGACCTGTTGGCCACACCCAATGTCATCGACACGGCCCTTACCGGCAAAGACATCATCACCAGATTACTCCAGGCGGAAACCGGCGAGACCATTATGAACGATCAAAAAAATCTGCATGAAGCCATCAATAGCTTCATGTAGGCGCCGAGAAGACAACTCAAAAACATCGGAACCACAGCCATGATGACGACCAAATGCGCAGGCGCGCCAACATCTATCCCTCAGCCGTGAAAAATTTCCCGGTAAACATTATTAATATTCAAGCGCCGGTGGTCATCGGCCTGCTGGCTCTGCCAGGGCTTTACCTGGCCAGCCAATACAGCTATCTGCTCTTTCATCTCATAACCGAGTTTTTCAGCATCACCATCACCGCGGCCATGTTCCTGTTCGCTTGGAACACCAGGCGCCTCCAGGATAATGACTATCCGCTGTTCCTGGGAATTGCCTATTTGTTTATCGGCACCCTGGATCTGGCCCATACCGTAAGCTACTCAGGGATGAACGTAATCCCGGACCTAAGAATCGACACGGCAACCCAGCTTTGGGTCGGCACCAGATACATCGAAAGCATTTCGTTATTGATCGCCCCTTATTTCTTTAAGAACAAACTACACACAAACTATTGTTTTTTCGTATTTTCTCTTATCACGGCAACCTTAATCTTCATAATCTTTGCAACAAATCTTTTCCCTACCTGCTTTGTCATGGGCATTGGCCTTACCCCTTTTAAAAAAATCAGCGAGTATCTGATTTGCCTAATTCTGTCAGTCGCGGTGGCCGTTCTTTATAAACATAAAAACATGGTAACCACCGGAATATTCAGGCTGCTTGCCTCCTCCATCATCCTGACCATATTTTCGGAATTATTTTTCACCTTCTACATCTCTCTATACGGGATCTCCAACCAGATAGGTCACTATTTCAAAATTATTTCTTTTTATCTTATCTACCGGGCCATTGTAGCCACCGGCCTGACCAGGCCTTACGATCTGCTGTTCAGAAACCTGAAACAAAATGAAAAAAACCTGGAAAGAATCTGCCTGGAATTGGAATCCCGGGTTAATGAACGGACCAAGGATCTTTTATTAACCAACAGAATGTTACGCCAAGAAATGGAGGATAAGGAACAGGCCCAACTTGCATTAAAAAACAGCGAACAACGCTACCGCCGCCTGTTTGAAAACTCTCCGGTCTGCCTCCGGGTTGAAGATTTTTCCGAGGTGAAAAACTATCTGCAGACATTAACAATCCCACACGGAGAAGGGTTCAGCCTCTATCTTGACCATCACCCTGAAATTACCGAAAGAGCAGCGGCCCTGATTAAGATAAAAGATATCAACAAGGCGACCTTGCTGCTGTTTAATGCCCGGAAAAAAGAGGAATTCCTGCAAAATCACCAAAAAACGACCACCAAGCAATACCATCAATTCCTGCAAAAAATACTGAAAACAATTTATGCAAAAAAAACCAGTATGGAGGGTGACACTATCCTGCAAAGCCTGGACAACTCTCCCCTTGATGTTTCCATTATCTGGTCGGCCACCACCACAAACAAAGATTGCGATTACGCCAACATCCTGGTTTCCATCGTTGACCTGACCCAGCGCAAAATCAACGAAAAAGAAAAAATCATGCTTGAAGGGAAATTACGCCATGGTCAAAAAATGGAGGCCCTGGGCACCCTGGCCGGTGGCATAGCCCACGATTTCAACAATATCCTAGCCTCGATCTCGGGCTACGGTGAAATGATTCTTGATGAAATCAACGATCCCCAAGCACCGGCTTATCACTTTTGCCAAAACATCCTGATTGCAGGTGACAAGGCAAAAGATCTGGTTAGACATATCCTTGCCTTCAGCAGGCAGACGGAGATAAAAAAAATTATTTTTTCCCCGGCCGCAATTATCAAAGAAACCATAAAACTGATCAGGGCTTCCATCCCGGCGACCATAGAAATACACGACCAAATCGATCCGAATTGCGGCACCATATTCGCCGACCCCACCCAATTTCATCAAATCGTCATGAACCTCTGTACCAACGCTTATCAGGCAATGGATGACAGCAAAGGGATTCTATCCATTTCAATATCAAAAGTAATTCTTAACAAAGATACCTTTAAAAAAGGAACCGTAACCAACACCGGACCCCACATCATGTTGTCGGTGCGTGACACCGGCGGGGGAATCGATAAGGCCATCCAAGAAAAAATTTTCGACCCCTATTTCACCACCAAGGAAATAGACACGGGGACAGGCCTGGGGCTGGCCATTGTCCACGCAATTGTCGAAGAACATGGTGGCATGATCAGTGTTAAAAGCGAACCGGGCAAGGGATCTGAATTTAAGGTGTATTTACCGGCAACAAAAAACGATCTGAACATCCCCACCGATAACAAAGAATTGCCAACTGTAGGGCAGGGCCAAATCCTGTTTGTCGATGATGATCTTATGTTGCTGGAAATGGGCGCCATCATGATGGAAAAGCTTGGTTACACGGTCACAACGGCAAACAACGGCAACAATGCCCTGAATTTATTTGAAAACCAACCTGATTTGTTTGATATTGTGGTTACGGATATGACCATGCCGGGCATGACCGGCTTGGAGCTGGCAAAAAAGATATTGGCGCAACGAAACAACATCCCGATAATTCTCTGTACCGGTTTCAGCCATATGGTTACCGCAGAAAAAGCCAAGGCGGCTGGAATCAAGGAATTTATCCTTAAACCGTTAAAAAGAAATGACTTGGCGAACATACTAAAAAAAGTAACAATTAAATAGCTCTCCCATCAGCGGAAAAAAGCCACCCTATTCTTCTTCAAAATATTGAACCTGATAGACCGACACCTCGAGTTCGCCCAGGCGCCAGGCATCGGACGACAGCATGGCTTTAAGGCAAAGATGCCCCAGAAAATCCTCGGGGCGCGGCACCTGCTCCCAGACCTGTGGCAAAAAAGTAGCACCCAGTTGACCCTTTCTGATAATTACCCCGTCAATGCCGGGCCGCAACTTGGCGATGAGATCGGCGGCATCTTCATAGGCCAGAACCTGCGGGTTAGTGAGAATACTGATCTCAACTATAATCTCGGCCATTTCATCCAGTTGCACCGGGGAAAAGCGGTGATCATGAAAAGCGGCATTCTCCGCATTGCGCCTGACCCCGTCAAATATGGCTTCAAAATCGGCAAGGCTGCCGATACAACCTCTTAACTGCCCATTTTTTTTAAGGGTTACAAAGGTTCCCCTCTTCTGTTGTAAAGCCTGCTCAGAAGAGAGGCTGGTTATCTGCTCCGGCGTAAGTAGCCCTTTACCGCCTACCCGCTCGGTAATAACATGGCGGGCCAGGGCAAGGAGTTCGCGGCCCAGTTCCTGGGTAAGTTCACCATTTTTATTTTCAGAATCAGCCATAATTACTATGATCCTTTAAGCAGCAGTCACTTATAACAATTAAAAGCAAAAGACGGTTAGCCCCTGACCAGCATCTTTTTGGGTTTGAACAGCAGTTTTTCAACAATATAATTATACATAAAAGGAAGAAAACATAATGTTTTTTAAAATTGCCGTCATTTGCGCAGCAAGCTGTCTCTTCTCGGTTCAGGCAATTGCCATGACGAATGATTATGGCAGAAAACTTTTTACCAGCACTACGCTGGGAGGAGGAACAACCGGTAAAACCTGCCTCACCTGCCATGAAAAAGGCCGTGATTTTTCGAAGGAAACTCTCACCAAACAACACTTCACGGTGATGGGAAATGAGATTGCTGGGTTGCCGGCAGTAATTAATTTCTGCATCGAGGTTGCCCTGCGCGGGCAGGAACTTGCTCCCGACGGAGAACAGATGCGGAACTTGATCGCCTATCTCAAAATATTTATTGAACAAAACAACAAAGAGGAAAACCCATAAAAAAACCCGGCAAAAGCCGGGTTTTTTTATAAACATCTAGAGCAAAGCTGATCAACAACCGCAGGAGCCGCCGCTGCCGCATGAACTTCCGCAACTACCACCGGCGTTAAGCGGTTTGGCAGGTGATATGGCAAATCCGGACCGGGGGCCCGCATCAATAAAATCTACCTTAATAACACCGCATTGATTGCTTAAATCGTTGTCCAGGAGGAACTTAATGCCTCCGTGCTCAAATGTTGCATCATTTTCTTTTGGCTCATCCAGAGCCAATCCCAGCGAGGGGCCGGCTCAACCGCCTTGCATTAATGCAACACGCACCGGAGAATCAATATTATTGTCCTCCATATACGCTTTCAGCTTGGCTTCCGCCAATTCTGTAACTTCCAGCATCTTTATGATCTCCTCATAAAATGATTGAAAAATTAACCGCCCACTAATATCCGGACGGAATATTACTCAACATACCCATACAAAAAATTGATACTTAATACGTATTATATCAAAAAATTAAGTAATGTGCCACAAGAAGTCAAGGTTTGCTTTTTTTGTTTTGACCTGACTTATTTTACTGCCTATAACTAAAATAAGGTCTATAATTTCCTAGTTATTTAAACAGTTACGCCTTTAGACATAACGAGGAAAAGCAATGAAAAAAATCGTCATTTCCACCGGTGGCGGCGACGCCCCTGGTTTAAACGCCGTTATTTATGCCGTTGTCAAATCCGCCCATTACCGTGGTTGGGAAGTATACGGCAGCAGAAACGGCTACAAAGGACTGCTCAACCCGGAAGAGCTCATCCACCTCACCCCGGAAATGGTGGAAGATATCACGCCAACCGGCGGCACCATCCTCGGCTCGACCAATAAAGGCAATCCCTTTGCCATGCCGGTGGAGAATATGGCCGGTGAGACTCAGATCGTGGATGTTTCCGATCGGATCATGCAAAATTTTACCGCCATGGGCTTTTCCTGCCATATCGCGGTCGGCGGCGACGGCAGTCTGGAAATTGCCCATAGGTTTGCCGTGGAAAAAGGCATGCCGGTGATCGGAGTGCCCAAAACCATTGACAACGACCTGCTGGCAACCCAACGCACCTTTGGCTGCGACACGGCGGTGGCCACCGCCACCGAGGCCATCGACAAACTGCACTCCACGGCCAAATCCCATGATCGGGTCATGGTGGTTGAGGTCATGGGCCGGGACTCGGGCTGGATCGCCATCAACGCCGGTATCTCAGGCTGCGCCGATGTTATCCTTATTCCGGAAATCCCTTTTGATATAGACAAGGTCTGTGCCAAGATCAATGACAATGAATTGCACCACAAGCATTACGCCATTGTGGTGGTCGCCGAAGGAGCCTGCGGCAAAAACGAAAAGGTGATCTGCAAATCCCAGGAAGAGTCGGAGGTCGGACGCCAGGAAGTGCTCCTGGGCGGGATTGGCGATTGGGTGGCCAAACAGATCAAAAAGAAGACCGGCAAGGATACCAGATCCCTGGTCTTGGGGCACCTGCAGCGGGGGGGCTCCCCCACCAACTTTGACCGCCAGCTCGCCCTTCGCTTCGGCGGCGCGGCCGTGCGCATGGTCGAAGATGGTATTTTCGATCACATGGTGGCGCTGGCCACGCCAAACATGAAGCCGGTGCCCCTGGCCGAGGCGATCAAGTCCCGGAAAAAAGTGCCCTTGGACAGCGACAAGGTCATGACGGCCAGGGATATCGGCATCTGCCTGGGGGATTAACCACCCGGCCCCGCCTGTTACACTTTATTCTTATCGAGATTATCCATATACTCCTGCCATTCCAACGGCAGGAGTATTTTCTTTTTATTGTTGCACTCCTTGCAACAGGGCACCAGATTGCCCTTAACGCTTTTACCGCCGCGGGCAATGGGCACCAGATGATCCATGGTCAACTCCTGGGGGGCGCATTTGGCGCGGCAATAATAACATTCACCCCGGGAAATTCTATTCTGCCACCACCGGCTTTTCCTTATGGTTCTAGCCGTTGCCTTTTCCCTTTTGATCGCGGCCTCGTCAACCCCGTCAAAATCCATATTCTCAGGCATGGACATCAGGCCACCACCTCGCCAAGCAGAATTTTCCTGGCTTTGCCGACCAGATAAAGCGAACCGGCGACACAGATCAAATCATCCGCCTGCGCCTCCGCGGCGGCGGTAGCCAAGGCGGCCTCAATAGATGCACCAATTCTTGCCTTGCCCTGCTCTGCCGGGGCCAGGATTTCCCGCAACTGCACAGGAGTAGCCGAGCGCTCTGATTCGGGCATGGTCAGCACGATAATATCGGCCAACGGCGCCATGGTTGAGAGGGTTTTCTTCATATCCTTGTCCGCCATGCTGGCCCAGACCAGAATCAGCCGGCCATAGGTAAAATCATGGGCCAGGGCCTCCTTTAACGTATCAACTCCGGCGGGATTATGGGCGCCATCCAGCAGATACCTCCGCACCCCATTGTCCGCAGCCGCCTCCGGACCAACCACCCGACCGCCTTGATTCATGCAAAAATATTCAAGCCGGCCCGGCCAGCGAACCTCGGCCAGCCCGGCCCGAATGTGCTCCTCATCTACCGGAAAATCAGCGGCTATTTGCTCAAGCACGGCCAGGGCCAGGGCGCCGTTATCACGCTGGTATCTGCCGATAAGGCCATGGCGTAATCCATTAATTTTTTTAAATTTTTCAGTCAACCCCAGATAGGACCAGGAGCCAGCATCGCCAGGCTCCACCGTAAAATCACGACCGAGCAGATAAAGGGGAGCGCCCCGGTCGCGACAGGTCTGCTCAACCACCGTAAGGCTGTCATCCGCCCCAACCCCGGAAACGATGGGAACACCAGGCTTGATGATCCCCGCCTTCTCCCCGGCCACCGCGGCCAGGGTATTGCCCAGATACGCTTCATGGTCCATGGACACATTGGTAATCACCCCGACCTGCGGGGTAATGACATTGGTGGCGTCAAGCCGGCCGCCCATCCCGACCTCAAGGATGACCAGATCAACCTTTTGCCGAGCAAACCAGAGCAGGGCCAGGGCGGTGGTAAATTCAAAATAAGTGATCTGCCTGTCCCCGAGAACATCCCTGATCCTGGTGGCCAGCTCGGCAAAATCATCTTCCGGGATGAATTGATCATTGATTCGGAACCGCTCCCGCACCGAACTGAGATGGGGAGAGGTATAAAGCCCGACCCGATAGCCGGCTTTACTCAAGATACTGAGCAGGGTGCTCGACATCGAGCCCTTACCATTGGTCCCGGCGACATGGATAAACTTAAGATCTTGATGGGGCTGGCCAACATCCTCAAGAAAACGGTTCATGCTGTCCAGGCCGAGCTTGATCTTGAAAAACTGCAGGTTGTCAAGAAAGGTCCAAGCCTGCTGATAGTTCATCATCCAATAATCTCCAGTTTGGCATAATCCAGATGCAGGGTTTTCCTGCCGTGACGCTGAAAATAGATATCAAAACTGCGCGCTCCGGCCACCCTTTCCACCTTACCCTCGCCGAAGAAGGGATGGCGCACCCGCATGCCGGGCTTAAGCTCATCCTGGGACAGGCTTTGCCCGACCTTGCTTTTCGGGATGGCCGGGATGCCGAAACCGGTGGTTTCTTCGTGGGGATCATCAATCCCGTAGGCAGTTGGAGAGATCTGCCAACTCTTACGCACCTCGGTGGTCTGGATCAGCCCATGGGGGATCTCCTCGAGAAAGGGAGAAATGCCGCCCCCCTGCGAGCCGTATGAGCCATAGCCCATAACCTCGCGGGGATAGAGAAAAAAGAGACGCTTGCGGGCCCGGGTCGCAGCCACATAGAGCAGACGCCGTTCTTCCTCACGCTGCTGCGGCAAAATGGCCTGAGCCGAGGGAAACTTGCCGTTGGCCAGATTGATAATAAAGACCGTGTCCCACTCCAGCCCCTTGGCCGAATGGATGGTGGACAGAATCAGGCGACCGGCGCCGGGCATCAGCTCCGTAACCGACTGGGGCGGATCAAGGGAGGTGTCGTCGAGAAAGGCCTGCAGATCATCATAACCGGCAATAATCGACCCAAGCTGGTCAAGATCCTTGCGGCGCCGGGGATAATCATCGTGGTAGATCCGCTCGAAAACAGGCTGATAATAATCCATCACCAACTCAAACATCCCCGCCATTCGTAAGCCGGGTTGCCGAAGCGCCTTCTGCAAGGCCAGCAACTCGTGCAACCCCTTACCCCAGCTCTTTTTGGCGGGATACTCGGCCAGGGCGGCCAGGGGATCGTCAACATTCTTGATCGAGCCCAAGATATTCTGCGCGGTTTTGGGACCGATCTTGTCAAGCTGGAGCAATATCCTATTCCAGGACAGATTATCACTGGGGTTGGTCACCACCCGCAAATAGGAAAGCACATCCTTGATATGGGCCGACTCGGTCAGCTTGAGCCCGCCCCGCTTTTCAAACTCGATCTGGCGGTTGGCCAGTTCCAGCTCCAGCTTGTAGGAATGAAAGCCGGAACGGAACAAAACGGCAATCTCGTCAAGGGCAACCCCTTCATCCCGTAAGGCCACGATCTTATCGGCAACATAGCGGGCCTGCATCGATTCGTCGCGGGGACCATGGATACAGGGCTTATCCCCGCCTTCGATTTTGGTAAACAGGGTCTTGGTGAATTTTTCCTGGGCCCGTTCAATAATGGCGTTGGTCACGTCCAGAATTCGCTGGGTGCTGCGATAATTTTCCTCAAGCCGGATGATCTTGCTCTGGGGAAAAAGCTTGGGGAAATCCATGATATTGCGAAAATCCGCCCCCCGAAAGCTATAGATGGATTGGGAATCATCACCGACCACCATCACATTATTATGGGCAGAAGCCATCAACCGGACAATATCGGCCTGAATCGGGTTGGTATCCTGATATTCATCAACCATGATATGACTAAAGCGGCCCGCCAATTCGGTCAGCACCTCGGGCACCTCGGTCAACACCTTGCGCCAGTTGACCAGCAGATCGTCATAATCCATCAGCCCGTGTTCGAGCTTGAATTTATGGTAATGCTTGTTGATGATAAGCAGATCATCTAAAAAATCATGGATGTGGCCATACTCTTCCTCGATCAGCGCCTCAATGGAGAGCCCCTTATTGACCGACTTACTCAGAATACTGATAATGACCCGTTTCGAGGGAAACCGCTTGTTCGCCCCCCCCAGGTTCAGAGATGATTTCAGGAGATTGACGATGCCCTCGGCATCGGACTGGTCGATAATGGTGAAATTGGGCTCATAACCGAGATGGCGGCAATAACGCCTGAGCAGCAGGTTGGCCACCGCATGGAAGGTGCCGCCCATCACCCGCCGGCAGGAGTCGTCCAGCAGCACGCTGGCCCGCTGCAGCATCTCCTGGGCGGCCTTGCGGGTAAAGGTCAGCAGGAGGATCTTTTCCGGCTCAATGCCCTGCTCGACCAGATGGGCCAATCGATAAACCAGGGTCCGGGTTTTACCGCTGCCGGCGCCGGCAATAACCAGCACCGCCCCGGCCACGGTGGTCACCGCCTCATACTGGGCTTCGTTCAACTCCATCCGGCTGATTCGATTTGCGGACGAGGGAGAAACCGCCTTCTTATTCATGGAAAACAGGGTCTGTTGCATGGCGGCAACTCTAACACAGCAGGGGTAATAGTTTCGAGAAAAAAGTTGAATTTTAAGATCTAAATGGTAGATTACCAATCCGTTTAAAATGCACTCAAACTTTGACTTTAAAATATACAAGAGGCAAAAAAATGGATGATTACGGCAAGATATTTACGGAGGATGCCCTGGGCAAACTTTTTCCGCCAACCAGGGCTGATGAGTTTTTCGATGCCCTGTTCGGCGATGCCAATGAAGGCGCTTACGATATCAAACTTGCTTATCGGGGAAAAGCGGCCAACCAGCTTAATTTTGAACTGGAACTTCACGAGCGGCCGGGCAGATGCCTGGTCTGCAACCTAACCTACGGCCTACCCGAAGTTTTCAGCCGCCATCCGATCATCAATATCAAAGGGCTGGCAGGGGAAATCGTTTCCCTGCTCGGCATCAAGGCCGACTGTGCCGATTGGAAACTGGGCTCCACCAATTCCATCTCAAAATCCCTGCACGCCATCCCCTTGAGAATCACCTTGAAATAAATTGGCAAACCATCCGACAAAGCACAAAAGATAATCGGCCCTTCTCCGAAGAGGGGGGCCGATTTTTTTATGCCTCACTCATCAACAGAACTCTGCAATCCGGCTGAAATATCGCCCAACATCGTCGGGACGATGGGCATCCGAGCCGGCCACCAGCGGAATCCCCATGGCCATGGCGACCCGGATAAAGTTTGCCGCGGGAAAAGGCTGGCCCCGCAAGGCGATACCCGAAGTATTAATCTCTAGGGCCATGCCTTTGGAGAGCATTGCCCGAAAAATTTCATTAATGATAAGCTCATGCTCCCTGCCAAAACAGACCTCGGGATGATAGCGCAACACCGCGTCCAGATGACACAACACCGTGCCGGGCAACAGATTAACAGCGTCAAGCAGCCCGGCCAGATAATGGCTGATGACTTTATCAACCCCGACTGCCCCAAAAGCTAGGGTGTTATATTCCTTACGACTTACAAAATTATAATGTTTGCCGCCTATCTCATAGAAATGGTAGGAAATCCCGATACGATCCCAGGGATAGCGGTTTAGAAAATCAAGAATTTCCTCTTGGCGGCGAGGATTGTAACCAACCTCAATGCCGACCCCGACCTTTATCTTGGCTTGGTATTTTTCCTTAAGACGGCGCCCCTCTCGGTGATAATAGGCAAAATCGTCCTCACTGAGCCAAGTGGACTCAATATAGTTAACCCCTTTTTCCAGATGCTCCAGAAAAATCAGCTCATCAAGCCCACGCGCAATGGCCGCCAGCACATACTCTTCCATCTCACCCCTAGCATGATGACAGAGCCTGGTATGGACATGCCCGTCACTTTTAAAATCGATCATAAGTTAAGCCCTTGATTAAACAGCATTTGTTCAGCATATAATTAAATACTTCCACACCCAAAATAAGACAAAAAATGCGCCTAAGCATTCATAATATTTCTTGATTTTAAAAAAATAAAACTTAATAATAGAAACAATACTAACTAATAATTACTACTATTATTAGTTAGTTGATTTAAAAAAGGAAAATAAAATTTTTACCAGGAGAAAAAATCATGATCGTCCCCAAAAAAATCATCGCCCTTTGCAGCTGCTTTCTACTCAGTCTTTTCTTTTTTCAGGGGGTCGCGATTGCAGAAATACCATTTATCACTACTCCTGAATTAAAACAGAAAATTGATGCAGGGGAAAAATTAGTGCTGGCTAATGCCTTAAGCCCGATTGAGTTCAGTGAAATCGCGATCAAAGGCTCGGTCAACATCCCGGCCAGTAGAGTCGAGGGCAACCCCAACCTGCCGAGTGACAAAGATACCTTAATCATTTTTTACTGCCTGGGGCCAAAATGCGGCAAGAGTAGAATTGCCGCCGAAAAAGCGGTCAAGGCAGGGTACACCAATATCATGGTTTACAATGAAGGCCTGCCCGCCTGGGCCAAAAAGGGGTTACCCTTGGACCATGAGGTAACATATCCTAAAATAGATATCGACCGCATACCGCCCAAACAGATTTATGCGGAACGCGACTCCCTTATCATTCTTGATATCCGCGGGAAGAAACATATGGCACTGGGCAAAATAGCAGGCACCGTTGACATTCTCCTTGATGACCTCGACCAAAAATACACCCAGCTGCCTAAAGATAAAAAAATAGTAGTTGCCGATCATGCCGGCAAGCAGCTCAACATCACCGCGAAATATCTTCATTCCAAAGGCTATACCAATATAGCGATCATGGACGGCGGTGTTTCTGCGTGGCTGAGGGATGGACTGCCGGTAACCAAATAGTTTTTACATACAACAAAAACCGTTTCGGTTTTCAAAGAAATCAATAAGGGGCAGACTAATATCGGTCTGCCCCTTTACTGAAAACACTGTTACCTCTCTTCGTTAAGGTTGGCCAATGAGCATCTCCTTCATCAGCAAAATCGGCAATAAACTTAGACTTTATTTCGCATTTATTTCCCTAGGTCTTTTCACCTCCGCGATTATTGTCTTCGCGCTTGTTTCAATGAACAATCTTTCTGCCAATGTGGCCGTTGTCAGAAACGAAGTATTTCCGGAAACAAAGATTGCCATCAAAATGGAAGGGATCATTAACCAGGTGGTTGAACGCTTTAACGCCGCCCGCGCCACTGGCAGCGAACAGGCCCTTGAAAAAATCACTCCTCTCAACAAAGAGGTCCACACCCTGCTCAACGAGCTCGCCCGGCTCAAGACCCAGGTCGACGCCAATGACACTTCCACCAAGGACCTGGCCAATGCTTACAAATCCTCCCATGAAGCCGGGGTCAAAATGGTTAAAGCAAGCATTGATATGGAATTTGCCGAAGAGGGTAAATGGACCAAGGTTTTTGATGCCCAGAACAAATTCATGCTGAAAACCCTTGAGGATATGGTTGCCGAAAGTTCAACCGCCCACACCACCAGTATGCAAAACATCTTTGAGGTCAGTCGCCAGCTTTTTAAGATCATGACTATTGCCTTTGTAGTCTTATCAGCCATCGGCATTACAACTTTTTATCTTGTTTCAAACATGTCCAAAAAGCTTGAATCTATGTCGGAGGAATCGGCAAAAGCGACCAACTCTTTGATGGTTTCCATGGCCTATATCTCGGAGATGTCTACCCAACTGAGTATTGAAACGTCATCCTCGGCCGAATCCCTTGCGGAGATTGCCAACACAGTTGAGGAAATGGCGGGGCAAGCCAACGATAATGTCGTCATTGCCAGGGAGGCAGACAACTCCACCAAGCATGTCCTGGAAACCGCCGAAGAATCAGGCAAGGTCATCAAACTGGTTGTTGAGGCAATGGTGGAGATGGCAGAAGCCGACCGTGAAATTTCATCACTGGTCAAGGTCATCGAGGATATTGCCTTCCAGACCAACTTGCTTGCCCTCAATGCCGCGGTGGAAGCCGCCCGAGCCGGAGAGGCCGGCGCCGGCTTTGCCGTGGTCGCCGACGAGGTCAGAAACCTGGCCATGCGGGCGACCAAGGCATCGAAACAGGTTGCCACTCTGATTGAAAAACTGGACACCAAGATAAAACAAGGTGAAACGGTTGTCAGCAAATTACAAGAAACCTTCCCCCAGGTCAGCACCTCCTCCAATATCGTAGCCACCCAAACCGCTAAAATAATTAAAAACTCTTCCAACCAGGCCCAAAAACAGAATCTGGTCAAGTCTTCCCTTGCCACCATTGACTCCTCGGTTCAGTCATTGGCCGCCATGTCGGAAGAAGGTTCGGCAACCGTGGCCGAAATCCAGAAACAGGTAGAAAACATTAATGCCCTGGCCGATAGCCTGATGATCTTCTGGGAAGGACATTCATCCCAGAGAATGGCGGCAAATAACACGGAACAACTTCCGGCGCTTGAATGATTCCGCCTAAACTTGCCGCCTGGAGCCGGCTGCTGGTCGTCGGCAACTATTACCTGGCGGCCACCCTTCTGCTTATTGCCGGAATCTTAAAATTACTGAACCCAGAAGTAAGCGAATTACTACAAACCTTGTACGAACAAAAAATTCTCGGGTTTGACACCATTCTCGTTGTTTCCCGCCGGCTGCCCTGGCTGGAAATTTTAGTTGGCGGCATAGCCTTAAGCGGTTGGAATTTCCGTTGGCTTGCCCGAATAATGGCCTTGCTTTATCTCATTTTTACCGTCTTTATCACTTACGCCTCCCAAGGATATCTGCTCTTACCGATTGACTGCGGCTGCTTTGGCACCGGGGAAGGAACTCCGGCCTACCTGCTTATCTTACGAAATACTATCATCACCCTATTACTGCTCTTTGGAGTTGCCCCTATGAAATCGGACACCTCTTCGCTTCAGAATAACATCTAATATACTCACGTGGAGAGCACATCTTTAAACCCTTATGTGGATGATTCTCATTATAATCTTCAAACCACTTTGCAA